>VFQN01000114.1_pt1 | contig 174004 bp, 135 predicted proteins | sample 3512371 | NCBI WGS metagenome assembly VFQN01 (sample SAMN10412370, study PRJNA504923) | tailings metagenome | isolation source: Replicate 2 from Balatoc abandoned mine | place: Philippines: Itogon, Benguet | collected 2017-08-28
TGAATGATATCATCACCACACGCGTTTGTCAACTAAATGTTGGCCGAGTTAATAGCTGTCCATCCCTCTGGCACTGGGACAAACAACGCTTAGCGTGGGTCGCAATCGCCACGGATGTACCGCGCGCGTCACGTTCCTGTGGCGCGTCCCGCCTTTGCGGTCCGTCCGTCCGATCGGTATTGCTGCCCCGCGTCGCGTCGACCGGATGCAGTCCCACCAAATACCCATCATCGGAGAATCCATGGGTAGGTTCCTCAGAGTCGCGACTGCGCTGGCTGCCGTCGCCTTGCTGCCGTTCCGTGCGGACGCGCAGACCCGTGATATCACGGGCAAGGTGACGATGGCCGGCACTGGTCAACCAATCGCGGAAGTCACGGTCAGTGTGGTCGGCACCCAGCTGGGTGTGCGCACCAATGAGCGCGGCGAGTATCGTCTGCGGGTGCCAACGGGCGAGGTGTCCATTTTGGCCCGCCAGCTCGGCTACAAGCGCGCGACGGTGCGTCTTGGCCCCAACGAGAGTGTGGCCAACTTCGAGCTGGAAAAGGACGTGCTGCAGCTGGAAGGCGTGACCGTGACGGGTCAGGCGACCACGGTGGATCGCCGGGTGGCGGCCACAGCCGTGGCGAGTGTCAATGCGGCCGAGCTCAATCGTGTGCCAGCGCGCTCCGTGGAAGGCAACTTGGCCGGCAAAGTGGCCGGCGCACGCATCTTCGACAACAGCGGTGCGCCGGGTGGTGGTGCTCAGGTGCAGATCCGTGGTGCCACGTCGGTGCTGGGTCAGGGTGACCCGCTCTATGTCGTGGACGGCGTGATCATTTCCAACGCCGGCATTTCGTCGGGTGCCTCGGCCATCACGCGCGCGAGTGGCACGACGGGTTCCAGCCAGGACCAGGTGGTGAACCGTCTGGCCGACCTCAACCCGAACGACATCGAGAGCATTGAAGTGCTCAAGTCGGCGGCGGCGACGGCCATTTATGGCTCGCGCGCCACGAACGGCGTGGTCGTGATCACGACCAAGAAGGGTTCGGCGGGCCAGACGCGCTGGAACATCACGCAGCGTGTGGGCACGCAGCAGTTGCTGCGCCCGCTTGGCCATCGCCAGTACGCCACTCTGGACGACGTGCTGCCGTTTGTTGGCGGCCCGGTGGGTGAGGCGGCAGCGCGCGCGGCCTGCAACCCGAACTGCACCAACTACAACTGGGAAGGCGACCTCTACGGCCGCACCGACCCGTCGTATGAAACGCTGCTGTCGGCCTCGGGCGGCGCGGGCAACACGCGCTACTTCGCGTCCATCAACGACCGTCAGGAGTCGGGCATTCAGATCAACACGGGCGCCCGTCGCACGGGTGGCCGCATCAATCTGGACCAGACGCTGACGAGCAAGTTGACGGCCAGCATGGGCATCGATGTGACGCGCAACTTCCTGCAGCGCGGCATCGGCAACAACAACAACGCCGGTGTGAGCCCCACGTACACCTTCGGCTATACGCCGGCGGTCGTGGACCTCAACACGAAGCTGGAGAACGGCCGCTATCCGCTGATGCCGTTTGACGGCGGCGGCTCGGGCACGGCGAACCCGTTCGAGGTGCTGCGCGCCATCGAGAGCAACGAAACGGTGTTCCGTCAGGCGGGCAATCTGCGCCTCAACTACGCCGCCGTGAGCACGGCCCGGCACAGCGTGCAGGTGTCCACACTGTTCGGCTTCGACCGTTTCCAGCAGGAAGGCGTGCAGTACTCGCCCAACTACCTGCAGTTCGAGCCCGCCGACGGCTTCCTGGGCACGGCCGGTCAGAACAACGTGTCGAGCCTGCAGACCAACAACGGCGTGAACGCCGTGTGGACGTGGACGCCGGCCACGAGCTGGGTGACCTCCTTCACCACCTCGGTGGGTGGCACCTATGAGCGGCAGAAGCAGGAGATCTATCGTATTCGCGGCCGCGGCCTGCTGCCCACGCGCAAGACGGCGGCCGGTGCGGCCGACGTCGCCACGGAGGACACGCGCAACGAGTTCCGCGACCAGTCGTACTATGTGAACGAGCAGGTGCTGCTGTTCGACGAACGCCTGGCCCTCAACGCCGGCTTCCGCGCCGACCGTTCGAGTGCCAACGGTGACCGCGAGAAGTACTACATGTTCCCGAAGTACTCGGGCTCCTACCGCTTCGTGAAGCCGATCACGGACAAGATCGATGAGATCAAGCTGCGTGGCGCCTGGGGTCAGTCGGGCAACCGTCCGCGCTACGGCGATCGCGACATCCTGTACGCCGACGGCGGCATCATCGCCGGCCAGGGTTCGCTGGTGTCGGCCGGTCTGCTGGGCAACACGAACATCCGCCCGGAAGTCATGAACGAGCTCGAGTTCGGTGCCGACGCGGCCTTCTTCAATTCCCGCCTGGCGTTCGAGTTCACGCGCTACCAGCGCAAGATCACCGACCTGCTGCTGACCTTCCCGCTGCCGCCCTCGTCGGGTCTGGGCAACCAGATCATCAACGGTGGTCAGCTGTCGGTGCTGGGCACGGAAGCGGTGGTGTCCTTCGTGCCGGTGAAGCGCAACAAGTTCGAGTGGGCCAGCCGCATCATCTACAACGCGAACGTGCAGTACACGAACGACATTCCGGTGCCGGCCTTCCCGGTACCCGGCTCGTTCGGCGCGGCCTACGGCCGCAACCGCATCACGGCCAATACGCGCTCGTCGTACATCTGGTCGAACGCGCCCTATGGTCCGAACGGCGCGGTGCGCGACACGATCACGTACGACTCCAACCCGATCCACACGACCACGTGGAACAACGATTTCACGATCGGTCGCTTCACGGTGTCGGCCCTGCTCGACTGGCGCGCGGGTGGCGCGGTGTCGAACATGACCAACAACCTGTGGGACGAGGGCGGCAACTCGCGTGACTACGATGCTGCGGCGCCGGCCACGATCATCCCGGCCAGTGGCAACGCCCCGGCATCGGCCGCCTGTGGCAACCGCACGCTGGGTGACTGCCGCTACTTCACGTTCAACGGCGGCGACACGCGCGTGTACATGCAGAACGGCTCGTACGTGAAGCTGCGTGAAATCACGGTGAACTACCAGGCGCCGGATTCGTGGGCGCAGAAGCTGCCGGGTGCCAAGTCCCTGCGCTTCAACCTCAGCGGCCGCAACCTGGCCCTGTGGTCGGACTACTGGGGCTACGACCCCGAGTTCAACAACTTCGGCAACACGAACTTCAACCGGTTCATCGACCTGGCGCCGTTCCCGCCCAGCCGCCAGTTCTTCTTCACGGTCGACGTGGGGTTCTAAGACATGACGACCAACCAACTTTCGGGCGCTTCGCGCATGAGTTCAGCTACGCTGCGCACTGTGGGTGCGCTGTCCCTCGCGTCTCTTTCGCTGGCGGCCTGCAGCAAGGACACGCTCAACGTCACCAACCCCAACACGCCCTCGGTGGCGGGCGCCAGCGGCGACCCGCAGGCCCTGCAGCTGCTGGCCACGGGTCTCCTGCGGCAGAACCGCAACGGCCGCGGCGGCTTCATCACCGAAACGGGCCGCTTCGGGCGTGAGGCCTACGTGTACACGCCGCAGGAAGGGCGCAACACTTCGGCCTACCTCATCGGGATCTCGGGGCAGAACCGCCTCGACCCGGCGGGCTTTGCGGTGGGCAGCTGGGGTGGCCCCTACGGCAACCTGCGTGACGTGTTCAACTTCAAGAACACCGTCAACGCCTCGTCGCTCACGGCCGAGCAGAAGCGCGCGGCGCTGGGCTTTGCCAAGACCATCGAGGGCATGGAACTGCTCACGGTGATTGCCACGCGCGACACCATTGGTGCCGTGGTGCAGATCAATCAGGATGCCACGCAGCTGGCGCCGTTCGTGAGCCGCGACTCGACCTACAAGTACATCCTGAACACGCTCGATGAAGCGGCGGCCGACCTCGCGGCTGGCGGTTCGGCGTTCCCGTTTGCCCTCAACTCTGGCTTCACGGGCTTCAACACGCCGGCCACCTTCCGCCAGTTCAACCGGGCCATGGCGGCGCGGGCTGCGGCGTACTACGCCACGGCGGGTGGCGGTGCGGCGGCGTGGACGCGGGCGCGGCAGGCGCTGGATGCCTCGTTCGTCAACATCAACGCCACCACGGCGGCCGCGTACAACGTGGGCGTGTACCATCCCTATGCCGGTTCGCCGGACGCCCCGAATCCGCTCGCGCAGGCGACCAACACGGACCTGTACGCGCACATGTCCATCGAGGCCGACGCGCCGCTCAAGGCCGACGGCAGCAAGGACAACCGCTTCGTGGCCAAGATCGGCAGCCGCCCCACGCGCAACGCGCCGCAGGGGCTGGGTGTGGCGTCGTCGCTGGGCTTCAACATCTACCCGGCCATCACCACGCCCATCCCGATCATCCGCAACGAGGAGCTCATCCTTCTCCGCGCCGAGATTCTGCTGGCCACGGGTGACAAGGCGGGCGCGATCGCGATGATCAACAACATCCGTGTGAACTCGGGTGGGCTGGCGCCCACGACGCTGACCGCCGCCTCGCCGGATGCGGACATCGTCACGGAAATCCTCGTGCAGAAGCGCTACTCGCTGCTGCTCGAGGGGCACCGCTGGATCGACATGCGGCGGTACGGCCGCCTCAACCAGCTGCCGCGTGACATCACGACGGGCGTGAACGCGCACTTCGTGGCGCGGGTGCAGCCGCTGCCGCAGGCCGAGTGCCTGCAGCGGGTTGGCCAGACCGGCGCGCTGGCGGGCCCGGGCTGCTGAGCCTGAGTCCTTGATGGGTCAAACGCCCCGATCGCCGAAAGGCGGTCGGGGCGTTTTGCTTTGATGTTGTAGACTCGGAACTCATGAACTTGAACTCAAAGCTCAGCGCTCACCGACAGTCCGGTCAGCGCTGAGCTTTGCGTTGAAGGAATGAGTTGCGAGTTGCACGAACTCAAAACTCGAAACCTGAACCCAGAACTCGAAACCGATCAGTTCCGAGTTTTGAGTTCGAGTTCCGAGTCCTGGGTTTGTTTCTCAGTACCCGTCGCGGGTCCAGACCGCCACAACGCCGCAGCGCCTGTCGACGCCACCGAACTGCGGGGGGACAGTCGCCGCACCCGAGTACACTTCAATGCCGGCGATCTGCTTGGGTGGCGGCAGCAGGTCGAGATTGAAGTAGCGCGGCAGAATGATGCCATCGAGCAGAACCTGCATGGGGCAGTAGTTCTGCTGCTGATTGCCGTCGAACCCACCGCCCTCACGGCGGCTGTACACCTGCGTGCCACCAAAGGCCTGCGTGGTGTTGACTGCCACCTGGACGCCGCGCATGTAGCGCATGAAATCCGAGGTCTGGATGGAGCCACGCCTTTCGATTTCTTCCTGCGTCACGAACTGTCCGATGCCCTGCTGACGGCGCTGCTCGAAGTCCAGCATGCGCATCGTGACACGGCGTCCCTGCGTGCGCACGGTGTCGAGCAGGTAGTTGCTGCGCACCAGGGTGTACGACAGCCGCAGCGTGTCCTTCTCCGGCACATCGATGATGCCCGACGTGGGCGCAAAGCCCACGCGGCGCACCACCAGCAAGTACTGACCGGGCGGCACCTGCATCATGCGGAAACGGCCGTTCTCACCCGTCACCACACGCGCGCCAGTGCCCACCACCGACACGTCGGCCGAGCCGAGCGGATTCAGGAGCGTGTCGGTGACGAGACCGTCGATGACCGAGAAGCGGTCGGCGTCGCGCACGGCATTCTGTGCCTGCTCCTGGCGCGCGCGGTCCTGCACGGAGGTGCGCTGCTGTGCGGCCAGTACCGACGGCAGGCCCAGCATCATGACGGCCGCCCCGGCCAGCGCGGCCGCGCGAAAATGTCCTTGCGGGTTCATAGGGAAAAGATACTCGCCAAGCCCCCGGGAAAGATCCCTTGGGGCGCGCTCTTAGCGTCGCGCCAGGTCCCCACAGGCCACGATGATGCTCATGGCTGCGGCGGCGTCGTGGATGTTCACGTAGTAGGTGCTGGTATCGGCAAAGACGGCCGGGACGGTGGCTTTGGCCGAGCCGTTGCCCTTGGCATCGATGGTGATGGGTGTATAGGCCCGGCCGCCGCCAAACACACCGCCGGACTTGCTACAGCTGCCAACGTGTACGTGCCATGGGCGGGTGGCGCCGGGGGTATCGCCGGAAAGCTGCACACTCACCTCGACCCCCTTGCCATCGGCGGTGGGCACGGCGGTGGCGGTACCTGACACCTTTCGTCCCTCGCGGCCGGTCAGCGTGGCGGCCCAATCACGAACGCGCGGGGTGGCGGAGAGGCTGGCGGCACCGACTGTCAGGAGGCCGAGCACAGCGAGAGTGCGTGCAGGCCGCGCGGACGCTGCGGAACGCCACAGGTGGCGAGTCATGGGAGCTCCGTGAGTTGGTTTGCGGTGGGAGGTCGCCGCCTTTCGGAGACAGACGTTCAGCGGCGACGGCGTTTGGGCGCCATCAGAAAAATAGCCAGCGCGAGCACAAGTACCACGGCAAGTGCGGCCAGCATGACGAGTCCGCGTGTGCGCCGCGGCGGCAGGAACCAGCTGGCGGCCAAGAACGGAACGGCCGCCACAACAAGGCGCAGGAGTTGGCGGTCCGCCCACTGCGGCACGATACGCGTGCTGCGCGGCGCGAGGCCCGTGCGATACTCCGCTTCGGCGGCCAGTGCAAAGATGCGATCTTCGATGCGCCGCCACACCTGCCCCACGCGCCACGCCACGGCTCAGCTGCGCTCCACGATACGATCGATGAGGAAGCTGGACTGCACCAGCGCCTCAGCGGTGAAGTCGCCGAAGAATTCGCGCACCTCGTGAAACAGCGACGCGAACGCCGCCTGATCGGCGTTGGCGATGACCGCCGCGAGTTCCTGTGTGGCCGCGCCAAACGCGGCCGTCACGTCACCGGTGCGTGGATTGCGCATCTCGATGGGGCCGTAAAGCGCGGGGTCCTGCGCGAAGTGCCGCGCCGCCACGTAGAGCTCGAGCAGATAGGCCGGCGAGGTGAAGGGCATGGTTTCCGACGGCGGCACGCCGAGCCGCGCGAGTGTGAGGCCCAGCACCTGCGTCTGGAAATGCGTGAGCACCTGCACGATGGCCATGGCGCGGTCGTGCTGCTCAGGCGTGGCTTCCGTGGTGACCAGACCACGCGCCGTGAACGTATGCTGCACCCAGTCAAACCAGGCGTCGCCCCGGCCCCGACACAGCACCACACGCTGACCCTGCAGCGTGTGCACGCTGGGCCCGAACATGGGGTGCGTGCCCACCACACTCGCAGCGGTATGTGCGAGCATGGCGGCCATGGGCTCGGCCTTGATGCTGGTGACGTCCATGAGCAGCGCGTCACCATTCAGATGCGGACCAACTTCCTGAATGACGGACACCGTGTGCTCGATGGGCACACTCACCACCACCACATCGGCCGCGGTTGCGGCCTCAGCCGCACGCAAGGTGGTGTCGGTATCGACGACGAGCAGTTGATGCCCCAGGTCGCCGAAGAGCCGCACGAAGAGCCGCCCGATCTTGCCATGTCCACCAATGACGGCCACGGTACGCGGCGCTTCGCTGAGCGGAATCTCGGCGCGCAACGCGGCCTGATGATCGCGGCTGGAGCGCAGCAGCACACGGAAGATGGACTCGATTTCTCCGGCAGGCAGCCCGAGCTCGAGCGCGCGCTCATGGCGGTCGCGCAAGACGTCGTGCTCACGCTGCGCGTCGCGAATGCGAATGCCGTGTGCGCGCTTGTAGGCGGCCACTTCGGCCACCAGGGCCATGCGCCGCGCGAGAATCTGCATGAGGTCGCGATCGAGCGCGTCGATCATGGCGCGCAGCACAGACAGTGTGCGCGGTGGCGCGCTGGCGGCCTCGCTGCTCACGTGCGTTTGCAGAGGGCGGCCATCAGGGCGTCTGCTTCCAGAACGCGATGCCGCTGGCCTGCTGGCCCACGTCGGCGGTGCCGACCTTGGCGCGCGCCACGATGTCGATGACGTCCACCTTGCCGGGCTGCGCGCCCACGCCCTCGCTGGACACAAAGGCATAGCGCGAGTCGGCGGACACGGCGATGCCGTGCGCGAGGCGGTTGGAGGTGGGCACGATGCCGACACTCTTGCCGGATGTCAGATCAAAGATCTCGACGGCGTGGCCCTGCTTGAGCGTGGCCATGAGGTACTTGTTGTCGGCCGTGGCGGCGAGATTGTACACGCCGCGGCCCGTCTTGAAGCGCCGCTGCAACGCCCAGGTCTTGCGATCGATCTCGAGAATCTCGTCGGCCTTGTTGCACGCCACGTAAATGCGATCGCCCTTCGCTGACGGCTGTGCCCAGGTCGGCGAGCAGGACGCGGGCGTCATGTCATGCTTTGCGAGACCGAGCCCGGCGCGTCCCACCTGCGCCGGATCGACGACGGGGCCGGCGGCCTTGGCTGCAGGTGCGGCGGCATTGTGCGCCGCGTGCGCGTCATGCCCCGTGTGATTCATGCCGGCATTCATGGCCGCGAGGGTGCCCGCCGTGAGTGGCAGCGGGCCTTCCTTGCCCTTGGCCAGCGAGAAGCGGCGCGAGACCTCGAAGCTGCGCGTGTCGACCTCCACCAACTGATCATCCATCATGCAGGTGCTGTACTGGTGCAGGCCATCCGCCGTGATGCGACTGCCATGCGGCATGGTGCAGGTCACGATGCGCGCGACTTCGGTGTTGGTGGGCGTGTACACCACCGACACCGAGCTCGGCACCATGTCACCGTGCAGATTGAAATTCACCGACAGTGTGTAGAGTCCGTCCGGCGTGACGTCGATGGACGCCGGGAAGTTGCCGAGCAGGGTGCCATTGCCGACGAGCGTGTCGGGGCCGAGCTCGTACTTCCAGTACTTGCCATCGGGAAAGCCGTGGCCGGTGGTCATGTACAGGTATCTGGCGTCGGCCGAGATGACGAGGCCGTGCGGGCCTTCCATTTCGGCGGCGAGTTCGCCGATGGCGGTCGTTCGCTCGACCGTCGTGCCCGAAGGGCCGAAGCGTACACGATGGATGAGGTCGGCCGACTCGGCCCCGACATACACCCAGTAGTCCCGGGTGGGCTTGGCGGGCTGCGGCGGCTTCTGCTGCGGCCGTTGCTGCGCAGACACCGAAGAAGCGGCGAGTGTCGCGGCGATGCACAACGCCGTGGTCCACCGCTGGAATTGGGAGCCGGATGCGTGTCGCATGTCTGCCTTGCGTGGGGGAAGTTCGGGACGCATGATGGCCGGGTGTCCCGCGCCGGTAGGGCGCGTCAGGGCACTGCCATCATCCCCTCGGAGACCTCCCCATGAACGTAGCGCGCCGCCTGCGTTTCGTCACGATTGCTGCCGCCGTGTCGGCGGTCGGTCCACTGCCCTCTGTGTCCCTGCACGCGCAGGCGGCGCCCGCGGCTGCCACGGTGGCCCGTCTGGTGGCCGAACCGGCGCGCGTCACGCTGCGTGCCGGTGAATCCACGCCGGTCAAGGTCACGGCCTACGACGCCAATGGGCGCGCGCTCAGTGACGCGACCGTGCGTGTGACGGGGCCGCGCCAGGCCATGCGCTACAGCAACGGCAAGCTCGAAGCGTTCCGTGCGGGCTCGTACACGGCCACCGCCACGGCCATGGGCGCGCAGGGGCCGATCACGCTCGACATTCCGGTCATCGTGAGTTGGCCGGCACTGGCCAAGCTCACCATGACGGCCGACTCGGGTCGCTTGTACACCGGTGTGGCGCTGAACCACAAGATTGAAGGCACGCACGCCGACGGCAGCCCGCGCTACGGCCTTGTGGCCACCTGGCGCAGCAGCAACGCCGCGGTGGCCGAAGTGGATCGCTTTGGTACGGTGACGGCGCTCAAGCCCGGCGCGGTGACGATCACCGCTGAGGCGGAAGGCGTGACGGCGAGCACGTCGTACACCGTGGTGGCCAACCCGGTGGCGAGCATCGCGCTCGACATTCCCGAGGACGTGATCCTCACGGGACAGGTGGTGCGACTCAAGGCCACGGCACGCAACGCGAGTGGTACCCCGGTGAGCGACGCGCCCATCACCTGGAGCTATACCTACACGCCCGACGATACAACCGTCGCGCCGGGTGGCCCGGGCATCGTGGACTGGGGCCGCTTCACGGCCAACCATCCGGGCCGATTCACGCTGCTTGCGCAGAGCGGCGGCGTGGTGGCGCGCAAGGTGCTGGAGGCCAAGCCACGTGACGTGGTGCGCCGCATTTCCGTAACGGGTCGCGGCACCATCAACACCACCGCCACCAGCGACCTGTGGCCGTGGACGGGAAAGGATGGCCGCGACTACGTGCTGGTGGGCACCTGGGGCGGCGATGGCTATGGCATGGTGTTCGACATCACGGACATGAACAACATCGTGAAGACGGACTCCATCAAGATCGACGCGCGCACGATCAACGACGTGACGGTGTCACCCGACGGCCGCTACGGCGTGCTGGCGCGCGAGGGCGCGTCCAACCGTATCAACGGTGTGGTGATCCTGGACCTGGCCAATCCGGCGCATCCCAAGATTGCCTCCACCTTCGAGCAGGAATTGACGGGCGGCGTGCACAACATGTTCGCCACCAACGATCACCTGTTCGCGATCTCCGGTGGTCAGAAGTACGTCATCATCGACGTGAAGGACATCTACAAGCCGAAGTACGTGAGCGAGTACCAGCATCCCAATGCGCGCATTCATGACCTCTGGGTGCGCGACGGCATTGCCTACTCGGCACAGGGTGGCGTGGGCACCGTCATTGTGGATGTGGGCAACGGCAAGTGGGGCGGCACGATCGAGAAGCCCAAGCTCATCAACGTGTTCCCCATCAACTCGGGTCACGAGATCTATCCGTACGTCCAGAAGTCCACGGGTCGCACCTATCTGTTCATCGGCGATGAGGAGATGAACCGCGCCGGCCGCGTGTGGGAAGGGACGAACTATCGCAGCACGCTCGGCCAGAAGGGCGGCATCGCGCAGACCTCAGGCGGCTACGTGCACATCGTGGACGCCACCGACCCCATGAACATGCGCAAGGTGGGCCGCTACCACCTCGAAGACTACGGCGCGCACGACATCATCGTGGAAGACGACGTGCTGTATCAGGCCTACTACGACGGCGGCGTGCGCATTGTTGACGTGAGCGGAGAACTGATGGGCAACCTGGCCGAGCAGCGGCGCGAGATCGCGGTGTTCAAGCCGTATGACCCGCAGGGCCACACGGCCAACGCGCCGTTCGTGATGAACGCGATGCCGTGGAAGGGGCAGATCCTGTTCACGGACTTCAACACGGGTCTGTGGGCGGCGAAGCTGGAGCCGAAGCAGAAGGCGATTACGCCCTGAGGAACAGCAAACTGCGATAGCCTTTGCGCCGGAAGCCTTTACGCCAGAAGCCGTAGGTCGGGAGCACGATGCGCGACGGCGTGTGCTCCTGACCTACGGCTTCTGAGTTCAAGGCTAGCGGAGTGGTGCTCCCGCAGTTTGCAGTTACTCCGGCCGGTACCTTCCCCACACCCCTTCAAGCGCGTCCGCGATTTCGCCCACCGAGGCGCGGGCGCGCACGGCGTCGATGATGAGTGGCATGAGCTCCGCGCGCGGCCCACTGTGTGAGGCCAGGTACTGCGGGGCCACCGCCACCAACTGCTGTAGCGCAGCGGCCACGGCGTTCGGATCGCGCTCCGCCTTCACGGCGGCCAGTCGCGCCACCTGATCGCGCTCGAGCGCGCTGAAGTCCGGAGCGGGAATGATTGGCGGATCCTGACCGTCACCAAACTTGTTGACGCCCACCACCACGGTGTCTCCCGACTCCACGCGCAACTGGTATTCGTAGGCGCTGCGCGCGATTTCCTCCTGGAAGAAGCCGGCGCGAATGGCTTCGGCGGCGCCGCCCAGTTCGTCCACTTTGCCAAGCAGCTCCATGGCCCGCGCCTCGATGGCGTCGGTGAGCTGCTCCACGTACCAGCTGCCGGCGAGCGGATCGACGGTGTTGGCAATGCCCGACTCGTAGCCCACGATCTGCTGTGTGCGCAGTGCGAGTGTGGCGGCTTCGGCGGTGGGCAGAGCCAGCGCCTCGTCGTAGCCGTTGGTGTGCAGTGACTGCGTGCCACCCAGGGTGGCGGCCAGCGCCTGCACGGTGACCCGCACGACGTTATTGAGCGGCTGCTGCGCCTGCAGCGTCACGCCACCCGTCTGCGTGTGGAAGCGCAGTCGGCAGCTCTGATCGTTGGCGCCGAAGCGCTCGCGCATGAGCCGCGCCCACAGTCGCCGGGCGGCGCGGAACTTGGCCACTTCCTCGAACAGGTCGTTGTGCGCGGCAAAAAAGAACGACAGGCGCGGCGCGAACAGATCCACCGGCAAGCCGGCGTCGACGGCCTGCTGCACATACGCCAAGGCGTCGGCAAAGGTGAATGCCACCTCCTGCACCGCCGTGGCACCGGCCTCGCGAATGTGGTAGCCGCTGATGGAAATCGGATTCCACTGCGGTACTTCAGCGGCGCAGAATCGGAACATCTCCGCCGTGAGCGCCAGCGAGGGCGCGGGCGGATAGATGTACGTGCCGCGCGCGATATATTCCTTGAGAATGTCGTTCTGCACTGTGCCCGAGAGCTTGTCGCGCGAGATGCCGCGCTCCTCGGCCACCACGATGTACATGGCGAGCAGCGTGCTCGCCGTGGCGTTGATGGTCATACTGGTGGACACCTTGTCCAGCGGAATGCCATCAAAGAGCAGATGCAGATCGTCCACCGTGTCGATGGCTACACCAACACGTCCCACCTCTCCCATGGCACGCGGCGACGAGGAATCGATGCCCATCTGCGTGGGCAGATCGAAGGCCACCGAGAGTCCCGTCTGGCCGGCATCAAGCAGCAGCTTGAAGCGTTCGTTGGTGGCCTTGGCGGTACCAAAGCCTGCGTACTGACGCATGGTCCACAGGCGCCCACGATACATGGTGGGCTGCACGCCGCGCGTGAACGGGAACTGGCCCGGATCACCCAGGTCGCGCGCGTAGTCGGTGGACACATCGGCCGGCCGCACGACGGCCGGCACCGGAATACCGGAGGGAGAGTGGCGTTCTGACATGCCGCAAATCTAACAGCCGGTCGACCGCATTCCGCGACCGACCGGCTGTTTCACCGCTCACTGCAGCACAGGACTCAGCTGGCCGACACCGGCGTGGGCGCGGGCCGTGCGGAGCCGCGGCGCTCGGGAATACCTGGCGCCACGTACCTGGGCAGCGGGAACTCGCTCACCAGTTCCACTTCGGCCTTGCTGCCAAGGTACAGCGGCGTGCGCTGATGCAGTTCGGTGGGCTCGACATCAAGAATGCTGCCGTAGCCATCGGTGGCCGCTCCACCAGCCTGCTCGGCAATGAAGGCGAGCGGATTGGCTTCGTACAACAAACGCAGCTTGCCGCGCGGCGACTTCTCGTTGGCCGGATAGCAGAACACGCCGCCGCCCAGCAGGTTGCGATGGAAGTCGGCCACGAGTGAGCCCACGTAGCGCACGTTCAGCGCCTTGCGCTGTCCGTCCAATCCCCGATAGCGGCGCATGAGTTCGCGCGTGGGCTCGGGCCAGTCCTGTTCGTAGGCATCGTTCACCGAGAGATAACGCGCCCGCTCGGGGATGCGAATGTTGGGATGTGAAAGCAGGAACTCGCCAATGGACGGGTCGAGGGTGAAGCCGTGCGCGCCCTGTCCGGTGGTGTACACCATCATCGTGCTCGAGCCGTACAGGATGTAGCCCGCCGCCACCTGACGACGGCCCGGCTGCAGCAGGTCTTCCATCTCGCCGCGTGTACCGCGCGTGATCTTGCGGAACACCGAAAAGATCGTGCCCACCGGCACATTGACATCGATGTTGGATGAGCCGTCGAGCGGATCGAACAGCAGCACGTACTTGCCGCTGCGAAAGCCCTCGGGGATCTGGATGATGTCGGGCTCTTCTTCAGAGGCCATGGCGCAGAGCCGGCCGCCGTGATCGAAGGCCTTGACGACGATTTCGTTGGCAATGACGTCGAGCTTCTGCTGGACCTCGCCCTGCACGTTTTCGTTGGTGGTGGCGCCGAGGATGTCGGCGAGACCGGCGCTGCGCACCTTGTTGGCGATCATCTTGCCGGCAAGCGCCATGTCGTAGAGGATGCCGGACAGTTCACCGGTGGCCTCCGGGAACATGCGTTCCTGTTCGATGATGAAACGCTCGATGGTGACGACCGAAGTCGCGGTGTGCTTGACCACGTCGGGACTCCCAGCAGGAGAAAGGGGCGGCACGGACTACGGGGAAGCTCGCAATGTCGAGGCCCCCCAGCAAGAGTTACGGGGGCGAGACTGCGTCTTCATGGCGATGAAACACATGTAACAGGGCAATCATTCACCCTGGGTGCGCGCGAGTGGGAATACTCCGACTCCGAGGCCGTCGTCTGGCCGACACCAATCTGAGAAGAGCTGCCAAGCCTTAACAGCGCCAAGACCGAGCCTCACTGCGGTGGAAGCGCTCTGTATCCGAACATACCGTCGCTGGGGAGTGACTACAGCATCGCCAGAATCGGGCGTTGCGCAGGAAAGCCGCCCAAAATCAACTAATCATGTCGGTTGTGGGATCCATCCACGGTGATCTGGGGAACGTGGAACAGTCATGTACCCGGACAGTGAACCATCAACTTTGGTCCCCCTCAATCGACTTAACGAGCCTTTCCCAACGCGCAGCCAATTCAAGGTGCTGCGCTGCAAGGTCATCTCCAGCCTCCGTCGGCGAATCGCAGACCTCACGAGAAAGACCTGAGGAGATCAGACGGTGAAACGCGATCCTAGCTCTTGCCTTTGTGCCAAAGGCTGTGTAACGGCGCATACCGTGTCTCCGCGTAGACTATGGGACAACGTGAAAGCATCCTCAAAATATCGCGGATCTCGGTGCAACTGCCTTATCCGCCACCTAATCATGATGATGGAGAAAGATTTTGACATTCCACTTTATGGAAACCTAGCTCGTTTGCCTACAAGCACGTATCCTTAACTGGTTACGTCAACTCTGGTCTTACGCCATGGACTATGTCGAACCGATCGCGCCTCCTCGTTGACCTATTCGCCGGCGCCGGCGGCCTCAGCGAAGGCCTAAAGCAGGCAGGATTTACCCCGGTTCTTGGGTTGGATTTCGACAAACATGCGATCGGCACCTACGCCGCCAATAATCCCTCCGCAGTAGCGGTGTGCAAAGACGTCAAGGACCTATCGAGAGATGAGATCCTTGAAGCGGCGTCTGGTAGAGAAATCGATCTGATAGCTGGTGGCCCAAGCTGTCAGGGCTTCAGCACACACGGAAAAAGACTTGAAGATGACCCGCGCAATTTTCTGTTCAGAGAATTTGTTCGGATCGTTCGAGAGGTACAGCCAAAGTTTTTTGTCATGGAGAACGTTCGAGGCATGCTCACCTACGGTAGAGGGGCATTTCGACGTGACATTGAGAACGCCTTTCGCCGCGCCGGCTACAGAGTGACATCTGGAGTAGTCTGCGCTGCCGACTTTGGCGTACCGCAACTTCGCCACAGAATCCTCTTCGTCGGGACTCGCCTTGATGTGGAGCCAACCCTTCCTGCTCCAACTCACTCCGCTGAAAATGATGCGGAGCTGTTCCCTCTTCAGCGGCACGTTTCGGTGGAGGAGGCTATCGGAGACCTGCCGAGGATGAACGGCATGTTCGAACGCGACGAATGGGAGTACGCCATGCCACCACAGTCTGACTTCCAACGCTATGTTCGGAAGGCCTTGGACCTTAATTCTGTAGTCACTCTACACCAGGCTAACGGGCTATCGCCGCAGGCCCGCGAGATTGCCGCCCTAGTACAGCAAGGACAAGGTTTGCGCTCAGTTCCGGTGTCGCAGCTTCCAGAGCGGTTTAGGCGTATGCGTACCATTAGCACTGGTGAGCTCCGGAAGGACTGCACCACGCTTTATCATAGACTTGACCCGCATAGACCGTCATACACAATCACAACGTATTTCCGGAACATTGCATCGGGTCCGTTCCTGCACCCTTGGGAGAACAGAAGTCTGTCGATCCGCGAGGCGGCAAGACTTCAGTCATTTCCTGACAAGTACCGATTTGTAGGCGCGTCCATTCCCCGGCAGATCGGAAACGCGGTACCTGTTTTGATGGCGCGGGCAATCGGGGAGTGCGTCCTATCGGCTTTGGACCAAACTGAACCGAAGCCGAAGGTTGCAAAAATCTCGGCAGCGAGTCGCCCAAGGATGGTTGTTGCGCGATGAGATACATTCGACCTGAACGAGTTCATAGGGGAGTACTCAATCTCCACGACTGGTGGGGACGAGCGCAATCTCAGGGTGCAAAGCACCTCCTACCGCTATTGGCTCTGCTTGAAGTAGGCGCAGGCATTACCGAGTCGGTGCACTTCGAAGAGAGCCCTAACGAATATGAGTTCTGGGATCGCTACTTCCTGATAAGGGAGGGTGCAGCTAAACCATACTTTGTCCCCCTCACGAGACAGCGTGCTGAAAAGGGGTATCCACACAGTAACGCCGCAACTATCCGCAAAAATCGGTTCTGGCGTACGTGGGGCGCAGGCACCCTGACGCAGGGCGCTAACGGAGAAAGCATCTGGTCACTGAGCGCCAACTACTCTCGAATCTTTGTTGAGAAAGCGCTCAAGAAAAGCGGCGTGGTCTCGCGAGTTCCCGTCGTCGACCTTGCGACCATTCTCTTTCGGCACGACAGCTTCGAGTCCGACGCTTCTGCAAAGACGCTTGAAGAAACCTTTCGGGCGCGCTTCCCGATGCATCAGTCTGATTACGACCGCATATTTCTGTTTGTCGACGAAGCAGAGGAAGGACTTTTCGTAAGCGAACAGCCCACCGAAGACGACTACATCCGAGCGATAGAAAGCACGATCATTGAGGAGAAGTCAGTTGCAGATCTAGCGCAAGAAGAGTCCCAAAGGCACGAGACCAAGCTTGAGAAAGACGATGCCGTGCTGATAGAAGTGCGTGAGCTTCTGGCGCTCGGAACATCTGGAATCATCCTGGCCGGAGTACCGGGTACATCAAAGACTTGGTACGCACACCAGATCGCAAAGGAACTCGTTAAGCAACCGGACACACATGTCTTCCGAGTTCAATTCCATCCCTCGTATGGATACGAAGACTTCATCGAAGGTTTCATTCCGGATGACTCAACCAAGTCCGGATTTCGAATCGTAGACAGAGTGTTTCTAAAGGCATGCGAGGTCGCCACTAAGACGCAGGAGCAGGTCGTCGTCGTCGTTGACGAGATCAATCGCGGTGATCCTGCACGTGTTTTTGGTGAGTTGCTTACTTACATTGAAACAGGATACAGAGGAACGCCTTTCCTGCTTCCTTACTCCGGCAGGCCCGCTTCAATTCCACCCAATCTTCTTGTAATTGGAACCATGAATCCTGCTGACAGAAGCATCGTGCACTTGGATCAAGCACTCGTGAGAAGGTTTGACCATGTGCATCTACATCCTTCGCGTGAAACACTCGCCATGTTTCTAGAAGGATCGTCCTCTCTCACCAAGAGTCAAATCGACAGGATGTGCAACTGGTTCGACGAAGTTCAGAAGATTGCACCGATCGGACACACCTACTTCCGTGACGCAACGTCTGTAGAGAGGATTGCGACGATCTGGAAATATCGCATAAGCCCGATGCTTGGTTTCGCACTTGAGGCTGAAGAGGCAAAGCTGCTGAACGTTCGGAAGATGTTCGAAAAGCTCATGGTAGATCTTTCCGCGGCGTCAGATGAGTCAGCAGCTAGCGAGTGACCGCCTTCGTACCTTACAAGGAGACGAGCAGATCATATTGTGTGACGAGCACTCGGAAGTCGCACTCCCGATCGAAAGTCTCTTTGAGGATGGCAAACTATCAATTCACCCAAGTATTGCGGACAAGGGCTACTTTGACGTTAGCTATCGGAGAGGCGAACTAGTCCTAAGATCGCGAGGGATCGTCGGACTATTCCCGATCACTAGCCGCGTTATCCTCCATGTTCGTCCGCGTACTGCCATCGCCAGTTTGGCCTGGATGGCATGGAGGGCAGGATCGCCGGGGATTCCTCTTCCCGGTCTAATTAGAGGGTACCTCGACGCGCATTCGCATGATGACCCTGAGGTGTTCATCATCCGCAGCTTTTCGCGAGTGCTTCGTACATTGTCTGACAGAGGCCTTCTCAAGGAATACGTCGAACAAGAGTCCACGGAGTACCGCGGCAGGATCGATATTTCAAAGTCAGTACGAAACGCATATGCGAAGGGTATCAAACAAAGGATCGTGACCAGAAAGACCAACCTTACCGTCGATACCAAAGTCAATAGGTCCATTAAGTTCACAGCATTGCTGCTGATCGATAGACTTCAGAAATCACAGAACCGTTACGCAAGTGAGGTCGTCAGCGAGATGAAAGTTTCCCTTGCTGCCTTCGGCGCCGTACGCGGCGACCTCATTACAAGAAGCGAGATTGCCAAAAGTACCCTAAGACACATTCGATCCACCGAGCTCGGCAACGATGCGTACGTTGAAGCGTTGTGGCTTTGTCACATCATCAGCAATGGCCGCGCCGTAAGCATTGAGAGCTTTGGAAACCCAAAGTTCTCTTCAATTCTGTTTGATACTGCTTCCGTGTTCGAAGACTATGCGAGGCAGCTATGTGCCGATTTGGTAACCGACTACCGAGTCCTCGACGGAAATACGTTCAATCTTCGTCTTTTCGAAGCGGGGCAGAAGTTCCCAATAAAGCCGGACATATACTTTATGAAGGGTGAGGCTATTGTTGCTATAGCAGATGCCAAGTACAAACCTCGTATATCTGAGCAAGATAGATACGAGTTGTTGGCATACTGCCACGCTACCGGCTGCAAGCACGCCTGCTTCATCGTCCCGAAAATGGAGTCAGTCGGAATGACGACCCATTTGGGCAGAACGATCGAGGGCGTGAACCTTTGGATCATAGCACTCGATCTTGGACGTATCGATATGGCGACTGAAGAGCGAGACTTCATAAAGCGATTACGAAGGGCTGTTCGCCTAGATGAGCCTCAGAACTCATGACTGCGCGTCCATACACCACAATCCAGCTCCTACATCCTTCGCCCTTCGATCCTCGACGTTCAGCAGTCAGTATCTTCATCGAGATTACGAGCAATCCTTTTGTTGCCAACTGCCGGAATCGCACTGGCCTATTCTGTTGACTGTTGGTTAGTTGGCCTCGAGCGTTACCTCGCTGAGTGCCCTCCTCCCTACGTGCTTGTATCTACTCACGATGCCGGTCTAGTTACGACCGCGCTCGCTTCGACGCGTATACGACATGAGGCTTGACGTGCGACGTCAGGCAGAACCGTTTGAAAACTAGTTTCAGGCCCTCACACCGTCGAAGCGTCACCCTACTCACCCTCTGGTCAACTGAAAAGAACAAGCTTGTCTGTTTGTGTCGCTAGCCAATGTGGTAGCCAACAAGCACTTGAGGCGCCGCACGGTAGCCATCGGTTCCAACCAGCGGACAAGACCTTGTGAAAAGTTGCGACTTCGTTCGATGCACTGTAGACTGGATCAAGAGCTCATTCTAGGTGCTGGCCGTCTTACCAAGTGAGCCTCTGCGAAACGTAGGGCACTTTAGACATACGAAGAATAGGGCGGAGTACCAATAGCCATGGAAAGATCAGAGACCGTGCGCGCAGTGCTTGGTGAGGACGCCAGTAGGTCATTTGAAAGGAGCGTCTCCAGCATCAGAGAGATTCTACTCCGTCAACCAACCAAGACTCAACGGGAGGTATTGCTTCCAATTCCCCTTCATTCCGACAATGCAAGGGACGCTCGCTTGGAACTCGCGCATCGGCTTGGATCGGGTCGTGATTGGAGCTACGTGATCGGAACAACAAAGGATGGGAGAAGAACCGCAATTGCTTCGCACACCCTTCGAGGAACCCGCGGCTCAGAGTCACAAGCTACGCAAAGGTTACTGCTGTCTGATCTTTCATCGCGCCTACGTTCATGGCGACTCACACATGCGTGGCGAGTCGGAGACCTTACCGAGAATCTCGTGTACTGTTTTGAGAAGGGCTTCTTCGTTCCCGCTGCTGCGAGCGCGAGGTCCCTTCTTGAGGGGGTAGCGGCCTTCTCTGTTGAGGGTGAAACCATGTTGGCAGATTGGCTTGCGTTCAGGCGTAACGGTGCTCCGACTATTGAGGGTGCCCGAGAGTACAGAGTTCTCTTTGAAGGTCGGCTGAATCAAGCTGAGTTCGGGTCGAGGGTTAGTCTACTAGATACCGGGAGCGGGCCGGTCATACCAAGAACGAACATTATGACGTTGCTCTCTAAGTTCGCGCGAATGTTTGGAGATGAGATACACACCACGTACGCATGGCTCTGTGATGCTGTTCATCCTTCCTATGGTTCGCAATCTACATATGTTGCCTCAACAGTAGTTCACCAGTCAAAGGCTCTCTTCCTTACTGACTTTGCACGTCGCGTGCAGCACTCAATGAGCGGCGGGGATGCGTTTGAACCAACTGTGGCAAGAGAAAGTGCGAAGGCGCTGGATATTGCATGTGGTGCGTTTCGCGCTTCCATGAACAAGATGACTTGGTTTGAGATGGATCTGCTGCTTACAGCTGGTCTATCTTCTTCTCACAACGTAATAGCGACTCAACTTTGCCCATGCGGGTCGCAAAAGCCGAGTCGTCTGTGTTTTCATTCGTGGGGTGGAGGTGCATCGCCACCATGACGGCGAAATCCCGAATGACATTTATGGGGCACTGAGAACATGAACAGATATTCGAGGTGCTCTCGGGAATTCAGCGCACCCAACATAGAGGTATTTCGCAGCGATACTGGACATCTGAATATTCTATAGGAGCCAAAGAAGGGTGTGGCTCTGTCCCAGACGGCGCGGCCATCGTCGCTTTAGCGTACCGCGGCCACCAGCACACCATATGCACAAGAAGCGGCATGCGGGCACCATGGCACCGCCGCCGCTTCCGTGTCGCATCAATTGCTTGCGCGTGGTGCTTTGGCCACGCGTGGCCCCGCTGACTATTCCACTCGCAATGCCGCGCCTTACAACATGGGCAACGGCTTGCGCTCGACCAAGCCGGCGGCCGCAGCCTGCGGTGTGCCCGTAAATGTCGCGCCGGTCGTACCCGTCAGCGTGACCGTGAGATAGTCCCCGATGGCACCGGCATCGGCCGGCACCATGACCGTCTTGAAGTCGCGCGAACGCGCCTGCAGCAGTTCGCCATCACGCGCGACCTTCTCGATGAGCACCTCCATGGTGTCGCCGAGTCGGGCCATGTTGTTTTCGCGCGAGATGCCGCGTACGGTGGCCACCAAACGGTCGAAGCGCTCCGCTACCAGCTTGTCCGGCACGTGCCACTCCACCGGCATGCGTGTGGCGGGCGTGCCCTCGCGCATGGAGAACTTGAACATGAAGGCGTCGTCGAAGCGCACTTCGCGGCACAGCGACAGGGTGTCCTCGAACTCCTCGTCGGTTTCGCCGGGGAAGCCCACGATGATGTCCGTGGTGAGCGCGAGTCCGGGTATGGCCGCACGCAGTCGCGCCACGCAATCGAGATAGTCCTCGCGCGAGTAGCGACGCAGCATGCGCTTGAGCATGCTGGTGCTGCCACTCTGCATGGGCAGATGTACGTGCTCGCAGACTGTTGGAGTTTCCGCCATCGCGGCAATGACGCGGTCGCTGAAGTCGTTCGGATGCGGGCTGGTGTAGCGCACGCGGCGGATGCCATCCACGGCACCCACGGCGCGCAGCAAGTCGGCAAAGTCGTGCGTGCCGTCGGAGTAGGAGTTGACCGTCTGACCCAGGAGCACCACCTCGCTGAGCCCCTGCTCCACCACCTGCTGCACCTCGCGCACCACGTCGGCCAACTTGCGGCTGCGCTCGGGACCACGCGTATACGGCACGATGCAATACGTGCAGCGATAGTCGCAGCCGCGCTGCACGGGAATCCAGGCCTTCACGCCCTCGAAGCGGCGCGCTACCACGTCCTCGTAATGCTCCTCGAGATCGAAGTCGGTGGCGGTGAAACGCTCCCCGTTGCGCGCGCCATCGAGCAGCGACGGCAGCGCGCGGTAGCCATCGGGGCCCACCACCAGCGAAACATGTTTGGCCTGATCGAGCACACGGGGCCCGAGGCGCTGCGCCATGCAGCCGGTGACGCCCACGATGGTGTCGGGTTTCATGAAGCGGCGCAACTCGCCCAGCCGACCGATGACACGCGTTTCCGCGTTCTCACGAATGGCGCAGGTGTTGACGAGAATGACGTCGGCCCCGTCGGGGGCATCGACGGGGTCATAGCCGTGCGCGGCCAGCTTGCCGTACATGAGTTCCGAATCGGCCACATTCATCTGGCAGCCGTAGGTCTCGATGTACACGGTGGGGCGTGTGGTGCTCATGGTTGACTCAAGGCCGGATCTGCAGGCCGATACCGAACAGCCACGCCGACTCCGACGCGGCCTGCCCGCTGGCTGAGCGTGAGGCACGCTGCAGCGACAAGTCGATGGACGCGGCTTCGCGGGCCAAGGGCAGTCCAACTCCGGTGGACCAGCGCGTCTCGCGCACCTGGGAACCACCAGCCGTGGCGAATGGCAACTGATTGCGCGCGTAGCCGGCGCGCAACAGCACCGGCACGCCGCGCATGCGCGGACCCGCCACTTCTGCACCGGCAAACACATTCTGCGCGTCATGGGCCTTCACGCGTTCGGATGCCATGCTCCCCATGTCAGACCACGACACCTGTTCCAAGCCCACCGCGAACGTGGAGCCGGCGATACCATCGTAGCGGAGCGCGAGGCCGAGGCGGTTGGGCACCGAGCCCGTGGTGCGCACGGTATCGCGAATGCGCGAATCAAAATCGTTGCCCATGCGATACGACGCGTGTGCCGAGAGCTTGCGCAGCACGCGCACTTCACTGCCAACCGACAACGCCGTGCCGAAGTAGGTGGCGCGCGACGAATCGATGACCCCACCGAAGCGCAGCGTGTCAGCAAAGGTGCGCTCACGCGCGCCCACATGTTCGCCGGTCATGACGTGGCCGGCGAGACCGACACGGATGCGGCTGTTGGCCTGCCAGCCGATAGCCGCACGCAAGTCGCCGATGGCGCCGCGCATGTCGAGCTTGTCGGTGGTGGGCACCGACACGCCGTTGAGCAGCGCCGAACCGGTGGTGATGGTCGTGAAGGAGCGGTCGAGCAGACTGCTGGCCGCGAGCGACACGGCGAGGCCTCGGCCCGCCGGTACGGCCACGGTGAGCAACGGAATACGCTGCACCGTGGTGTTCTCACTGCGGCCATTGATGGTGACCCGGCGATACTCCGGTTCCGCCTGCGCGCTCAGTACGGTGCGCGTGAGGCCCCCAATGGACGCGGGATTGATGGGTGAGAGTGCGTCGAACTCACCGAAAGCACCGGCCGTGCCGGCGGCACGCGTGCTGAGACCACCCACCGGATAGCCGAAGCCCAGCACGCTCAGTGTGCCCTGTGCGTGCAGCGATGCAGAGGAGAGGAGGGTGAGGCCTGCACCGACTGCTGCCACCACATACCGCAAACGGGGAAGAGTGCTCAATGACATCATGGCAGCACGAAGTCCGCGCGCGGGAGGTAGGTGATGCGAAGACGCGGGCGGAGTCCCACCGCGGCTTCACTGCTGAAAAAGCGAAGTTCCGCCGGCTGGGCCCCTTCGAGCCCGATGCGGAAGGCCACGGCGCGCGGCACGTTGAGCGGCAGCGTACGCCAGTTGCGTGCGAGCGCCAGGATGTTGAGCGTGCGCAGCCCGCTGTCCGAGGGCACCAGCGCCGCCGTGTCCACCGCCGCGAAGGCGCCTTCGGCTGCCAGATCGAGCACACGCCGCAGGTTGTTGATGGAGTCGGTCGTGGTGGGCACGAGCGGAATGAGCGCCACCGTGTCGTTGGCATTGCCGAATCGCGAACGGGTCTGCGTGAGCAGCAGTTCGGCGCGCACGATCGTGCTCGAGTCGGTGATGCGCAGCGGCACATTGAAGCGCAGGTAGCTGCGATGTGCCGGATAGCCACCCACCACCAGCGTGCCCGGCGTGACACCCGCCGAACCAATGTCGGTCAGGGCGTACACCTGATACGACAGCAGCACGTCGGTCGTGGTGTTGGCGATGACGGTGTTCGTACCAAGAATGATGGGACGATATAGCGTGTCCGTGCGCGGATCGTAGCGCAGCGATGGCGCACCGGCGCCGAGCTGGAAAGCGCGGATGCGCAACTGGCCACTGCCCCCGCTGATCTGCACACCGACACGCAGACGCGCACGATCAGCGATCTTGCGTTCCATGACCGTGCGCTGCACGGGAATGCGCAGCGAATCGCCGGTGGCCGATGGCGTGATGGTCAGTGAACCGATGCGGCGATCCGTGCGGAAGAGCGAACGCACCACCGACGCCACCGAATCCGACGCCGTGGTATCCACGTCGAAGAGTTCGACGGTGACCGGTGTCGTGCCGCGACGGCCTGTGGTGTCGAGTGGCAGTACGACATACACCGAGTCCACCGTGGTGATGGAATCGAGCGCACCGGTGCCGTTGGGCTGGTACGACGTGGCCAACTGATCGAAGCGCAGCACCGCGCGCGTGACGACCGTATCCGGCCGATTGGCCAGCAGCAGTGTGGAAGACAGTCCCAGCGTGGGATAGCCGGCCAGCGACGTGTCGAGCACGACGGCGTCGAAGGTGGTATCGCGGAAGGGTTCGTCCTGCGACGGACAGAGGCTCGGGCAGGCGACGCCGCCATCGAGATTCTCGGTGCAGGCCGCGGCGGCCGCCGAGAACAGGATGGCCGCAGCAGCGACCAGTGGGGCACGCCACCGTGCCCAGGACCAACGGGACTGCTCAGACATTCTCGAGCGATGCAGGCGTGAATGGTGCCGGCAGCAACTCGGCCAGCGACCAACGAACCGTGCGCCCATCGGGCGCAACGGCAAAGACTTCGAGCGCCGGGGCGAATTCCACCAGCGCCTGACGACAGATACCACAGGGCGGCGTCGGCTCCGCCGCCTCCGAGGTGATGACCACACGGGTGAAACGCCGCACACCGGAGGCAACGGCGAGTCCCAGCGCGACACGTTCAGCGCAGGTGCCAGCCGGATACGACGCGTTCTCCACGTTGCAGCCGGCAAAGATGCGACCGTCTTCTGCTTCGAGCGCCGCCCCCACGGGAAAGTGCGAGTACGGTGCGTAGGCGTTGGCGCGCGCGGCGTCGGCCGCGGCACGCAATGGCGCCGGGGCCACCGTCTGGTGTGCACTCGTCATGCGTGCACGACCTCGGACAGGAACGATTTCCCTCGACCCGTCCAGGTCACACCAAACCACTCGGCCAGCGTCGCGCCCACGTCGGAGAAGGTGTCCCGCGTACCGAGCGAGCCGCCGCGCACCTGCGCACCGACCACCACCAAAGGCACCCGCTCTCGCGCGTGGTCTGTGGAGGCCGTCGTGGGATCGTTGCCATGGTCGGCGGTGATGAGTAGCAGGTCGTCCTCCCGAAGGGCGGAAAGCAGCGAGGGGAGCGCCCGATCGAACGCCTCGAGCGCCCCCTGGAATCCGCGGACATCGTTGCGATGTCCAAAGAGCTGGTCGAAATCTACCAGATTGGCGAAGCAGAACCCACGCGGGGCCGTCTCGAGCCAGTGTTGCAGGGCGGCGATGCCTTCGCTGTTGTCGGCCGTGTGCCGCGACACGATGCCGCGACCGGCGAAGAGGTCATCAACCTTGCCCACACCGTGGCGGGGAATGCCGGCGCGCTCGAGCAGATCAAGCAGCGTGTCGCCCGGCGGCTGAATGGAGTAGTCTCGGCGATTGGCCGTGCGATGCCAGGCCCCGGCGCTGCCCACGAAGGGACGGGCGATGACGCGCGACACATCATGCGGCGCGACGAGCATGGCCCGCGCCGTCTCGCAGGCGCGATACAGCTCCGCGAGCGGAATCCACTCCTCGTTCGCGGCCACCTGGAAAACGGAGTCGGCACTGGTGTACACGATCCACGCCCCGGTCGCCCGCTGCTGCTCGGCATACTCCGCAATGACCGCCGTGCCACTGGCCACCGTGTTGGCGATGACGGGTCGCCCGGTGGCCGCCGCAAAGGCGTTGATGACCTCGGGCGGAAAGCCCTGCGGATAGGTGGGGAACGGCCGCTCGAGATGCAGTCCGGCCAGCTCCCAATGTCCCGTCGTGCTGTCCTTCCCCGCGGAGCGCGGCAGCAGGACACCGCAGGCGCCAACCGGGTGCGACACAGGCGGGACACCGGCCACCTCGGTGGCGTTGCCCAGCCCGAGGCGCTGCAGGTTGGGCAGCTCGAGCCCACCGACGGCGCGTGCCACGTTGCCCAGCGTATCGCTGCCCGTGTCGCCGTAGGCGGCCGTATCGGGCGCCTCGCCACAGCCCACGCCATCGAGCACCAGCAGCAGCGCGCGGCGGGACGCAGTGTTTTGGGATGTGGACTCGGAAGACGGCATCACGGGAAGTTCGGGGACCAGCTATACGTGCTGACTACACGTGCGGACTACACGTGTTGACGCGGCGCAGCACCACCGTCAGCACGTCGGACAACCGGAACCCGCAACGCGAGCCCCACCAGCAGTTCATACGGAGACACGCCACCACGGGCCGCCACCCACTCCGTGGTGAGCTCGTCCTGCCCATCACGGCCCAGCAGCGTGGCCACATCACCGACCGCGCAAGGCTGCTCGGTGACGTCCACCATGGTCATGTCCATGGTGACCCGTCCAACGACCGGGCAGCGCGTTCCGTGGATAAGTACCACACCAGCGTTGGAAAGATGCCGGCGATAGCCATCGGCATATCCGGCGGCCAGCGTGGCAATGGTCCGCCGCGAGGGCGCCGTCCATGTAGCCCCGTAAGATACCGACTCGCCGGCCTCCACGTGACGGAGATCGACAATCCGGGCCCGCAAATGCGGGACCTGCTGCAGGCCCAGCTCGGTGGCGAACATGCCGGCATAGAGGGCGATGCCAGGGCGCGCGAGCTGGCCGGGGGAGCCGTCCGTGCGGCTCACAATGCCGCCACTGTTGTCACGGTGCGTGAGGCAGCCGGCGGGCAGCACACCATCCAGTGCCGCCAGCGCGTGCTCGAAACGGGCATCCTGCTCGTCGCGTGAGGCCAGTGATTCGTCGGCCGAGTGGAAGTGGGTGAAGACGCCCTCGGGCGGATGGGCGGCCAGGACGGCGCGCAGCGCGGCCACCTCATCCCAGCGCACCCCGGCGCGGGCCATGCCGGTGTCGATGGCAAGGTGCCAGGGTTTGAGCCTGCCAGCCGGGCTCAGGGCCGCCCAGGCGGCAATATCGGCGGCGCGATGCAGCGTGGGGCGCAGTTCGAGCGCGGCGGCGCGAGGCAGCTCTTCGGCACGCAGCGGCGTGCTGCAGACGAGGCGCGCCGTGCATCCGGCGGCGCGCAGTTCCTCGGCCTCGTCGAGCGAGGCCACGCCGGCACCCCAGGGGGCCTGCCCGAGCGCGGCGGTAGAGGGCGCGTCCGCGAATGGCAGGCCGAGCGCACGACAGGTGTCCACCGCACCCAGACCGTAGGCGTTGGCCTTGACCATGACCAGCAGCGGCACCCCAGCGCGGGCCTGTAGCGCGCGCAGGTTGTGCCGCAGCGCGTCGTCGTCCACTTCGAGCCAGGCGCGGTCGAGATCGGTGGGACGGGCCGGGTATATTGGCGGAGCGGACATCCCGGCAATCCTAAGGGGTCCGCGTGCAGTTTTCATCGGTTTACCGTCTTCCCTGCCATGTCCAGCTCACCGGAAACACCCGCGGCCCCCGCCCCACGCTCGCTCGACGAGGCCCTGGCCCTCATGAAGGACCTGCGGGCGCGCTGCGACTGGGACCGGATGCAGACGCATCAATCGCTGCGCCCCTACCTCATCGAGGAGGCGCACGAGGTGGACGACGCCATTGCCGGCGGCGACGATGCCACGCTGCGCGATGAGTTGGGCGACCTGTTTCTGCAAGTGCTCTTTCACTCAGTGGTGGCCGAGGAGCGCGGCGCGTTCAGCATGCAGGACGTGGCGGGCGCGCTGGTGGCCAAGATGCACGCGAGGCATCCGCACCTGTACGGGGACGGCATCAAGCGGCCGTGGGAAAGCATGAAGGCGGCCAAGGCCACGCGCTCCACTCTCGAAGATGGCCTGCCGGCCGGTCTGCCCTCGCTGCACCGGGCGCATCGGCTGCAGGATCGCGCGGCGGGCGTGGGCTTCGACTGGGACAATGCACTCGGTCCGCTGGCCAAGGTGCGCGAAGAAGTCGAGGAGGTTGCGCGGCTCATTGATCCCGACACCGGCGCCGTGCGCGATGGCGATGCGCTGGAAGCCGAGCTGGGCGACCTGCTGTTCGCGGTGGTGAACCTGTGCCGCAAGACGGGCGTGCACGGGGCGCTGGCGCTGGACCGGACGAACGCGAAGTTCGTGCGGCGTTATGCGGCCATGGAGCGACTGGCGAGTGCCGACGGGAAGACGCTGACGGCGTTGTCGCTCGAGGAGCAGGATGAGTACTGGGATGCGGTGAAGCGGGAGGAGCATTCCGAATGACTTACAACTCGAAACCCTCACTCAAGACTCGAAACTGATCAGTTCCGGGTTGTGAGTAAGGGTTTCGGGTTGTGAGTTGCGGCCGCGTCTCGTTGGTACTCTTACGGCGCCAGCCTTCCCATCATCCGCGGGAACGGAATGCACTCGCGGATGTGCTCGATGCCGCAGATCCACGCAATGGTGCGCTCGAGACCAAGGCCGAAGCCCGAGTGCGTGAAGGTGCCGTACTTGCGCAGGTCGAGGTACCAGCCGTAGGCCTCCACCGGCAGCCCCTCGTGCACGAGGCGCGCGAGGATCTTGTCGTAATCGTCCTCACGCTGCGAACCGCCGATGATTTCGCCGCGGCCCTCGGGCGCCAGCAGATCGGCGCAGCGCACGGTGCGCGGATCGGCCGGGTTCTCCTTCATGTAGAAGGCCTTGGCTTCCTTCGGATAGTTGACCACGAAGACGGGCCGCTGGTACTCGTCCACGATCATGGCTTCGTCGGGCGCGCCCAGGTCATCACCCCACACGATGTCGCTGCCCTTGGACTGCGCGAGTTTGACCGCGTCGCCGTAGTCAAGACGCACGAAGGGCTGCGAGACACAATCGAGTTTGCTCGTATCGCGCTCGAGCACCTTGAGCTCTTCCTGCCGACGCTCGAGCACACGCTCCACCAGGTAGCGCACGAAGGCTTCCTGGAGATCCATGTTGTCGTCCTGATCGTACCAGGCCATCTCCGGTTCGATCATCCAGAACTCAGTGAGGTGACGACGCGTCTTGCTCTTCTCGGCGCGGAAGGTGGGGCCGAAGGTGTAGATGCGACCCAGCGCCGCCGCGAGTGCCTCACCATAGAGCTGACCGGTTTGCGCGAGGTAGGCCGTGCCTTCCTCGAAGTACTCGGTGCTGAAGAGCCCCGCGCGCTCACCGATGGCGGCGGTGAGGATGGGCGTGTCGCAGCGCACGAAGTCGCGCGCATAGAAAAAGTCATGCACGGCCTGCTCGAGTTCGTGGCGCACGCGCATGATGGCCACCTGTCGCGGACTGCGCAGCCAGAACGTGCGATTGTCGAGCAGAAAGTCGATGCCGTGCTCCTTGGGCTGGATGGGATAGTCCAGCGGGCTCGTGCCGACAATCGACAGCGAACTGACACCCATTTCAAAGCCACCCGGCGCCCGCGCGTCGGCGCGCACGCTGCCCGTGACGGCCACACTGCTTTCCTGCGTGAGCTGCCCGAAGGCCTCCCAATCCGCCTCACTGACCTCGGCCTTCACCACCACGGCCTGCATGATGCCGGTGCCGTCGCGCAGCACGGCAAATCCCAGCTTGCCCTTGCTGCGCAGGTGGGTGACCCAAGCGCGCACGGTCACGGTGGCGCCTTCATGGTGCTTGAGATCGGCAATACGGACGGTGGTCTGATTCACGGGACCGACGGGCTGAAATCGAGGAAGCCGGCTGGTAAACGGGCCGGCACGAACCTCGAATAATGCACCACCGGCCCCCGCTCGCGCAGTAGGCTGACGGTAGTCTGGCAGGAGGCTGGCAGCAGCCTAGACGCGCGCCTGCAGCATGCTGCGCACGCGACTCACCAGCGCGTCGGGCGTGAAGGGCTTGGCGATGTAGCCGTGCTGCATGTCGTCAGGCAGCGGGTCGCCCTCCTGATAGCCCGACATGAACAGCACCGGGATGTCATAGCGCCGCGCCGCCATGGCGTCCGCCAGTTCGGCGCCGCCCATGCGCGGCATGACTACATCGGTGAGCACGAGTTCGGGCAATTCCATACCCTGCTCGAGCTTTTCGAGTGCGTCCTGCCCGTCAAAGGCCACTTCCACCCGGTAGCCATGCCGCCGGAGAATCTCGCCAACCAGCCGACGGAGACCGGCCTCGTCTTCCACCACCAGCACGAGCTCCCCGTTGGCCACGGCAGGTACGGGAGGCGCCGCCTCGGGATCGACGGCGGCCGGTTCGAGGCGTGGCCAGGCCAGACTGACGGTGGTGCCCTGCCCTGGCGCACTGTCCACGAACACATGGCCACCCGCCTGGGTGACAATGCCATACACGGTGCTGAGCCCGAGGCCCGTGCCATCACCCAAACGTTTGGTGGTGAAGAAGGGCTCGAACATGCGCGCCTGTACCTCGGGTGTCATGCCGGTGCCGTTGTCCTGCACCTCCACCAACACCCATTCGCCAGACGGCAGGCCGGCGTACGGCGCGGCACCCACCGCTGCGAGATCGAGGGCGCGTGTGCGCAGGTGAATACGGCCGCCGTTTGGCAGGGCGTCGCGGGCGTTGACCACCAGATTGACGATGACCTGCGACAATTGTCCGCCGTCGGCCAGCACGGGCAGCGGACCGGCACCGGTCTCCGTCTGCAGCTGCACCGTTTCGCCAATGAGACGACGCAGCATGCGATCGATGTCCTTCACGACACCGTTCACATCGAGGCGCGTGGGTGTGCTCTTCTGGCGACGCGAGAATGACAGCAACTGTGAGGTGAGCAGTGAGGCACGGTCACTGGCCTTGAGGATTTCCGCGAGATCCGTGCGCATATCGCCCAACTGCCGCGCCATGTCCGGAACGGACGATTCCGCCTGCAGTTGCGCGGCCTGCTGCTCGGCCAACTGCGCGAAGCCAACTATGGCCGTGAGCAGGTTGTTGAAGTCGTGCGCCACGCCACCGGCCAGCGTGCCCACGGCCTCCATCTTTTGCGAATGCAGCAACTGCTCTTCGAGCTCACGACGCTCGGCGGCCTCGCGCCGCAGATCGTCGTTGGCCTGGGCCAGTGCTTGTGTGCGCTCATCAACCGCGCGGCGCAAACGCTCCTGTCGTCCGGCGACGCCGTAGGACAGGGTGGCCAGCAGCAGCACAATGAGCGCCGAGGCCAGACGCGTCGGCCGCAGGTCGCCGAGCACGGATTGATGCCAGCCAAACGACGGTGCCGCCAACAGGGTCCAGTCTCCGTCTCCCACCGACACCGAGAAACTCACCGGATCCTGAGGCAGGCGGTCGAACGGCGCCACCGGCAAGCCTCGTCGGTCAAGCAGCGCCACCTGTACCGTGGACGGAAGGCGGGCCAAGTCCGCTTCGTAGAGCAGCTCCCCCACGTTCAGCACGAGTGCCACCTGATCGGGGAAGCCTTCGGCCTTCGCGGTCACCCGCAGACGCAACACGATTCCGACTCCGCCCTGAAGCAGCGGGAACGGACCGGCCATGGCCATGGCATCGGAGCGTCGTGCGCGCTCCACCCCGTCCCGCACTTCAGGATCGGGGTGTGTCATGAGGTCATAGCCCACCAGTGTCGCCGAGTCCGCTCCGGGATTGGTGGCCACAATGCGTGCGTTCCGCACCAACTGCACCGCACGCACGCCGGGCGCGGCCACTCGCAGACCGTCGGCAAAGGTGGGGAACTTGCGAGTGAGCTCGTCGGTGGAGGGCTGCAGGCTCACGAACTGGCGCAGCGCATCGAGACGCACAATGCGCCGCTGAAAGATGCCTTCGAGCAGCGTCGTATACGGCGCCACGAAGGCTTCCACGCGCGTGCGCTCGCGCGCGATAAGCTGACCGGCATACCAGCGATCGAACGCCGTGGCAACGGCCGCGCCCAGCAGCAACGTCAAACCCACCGCGCGCAGGCGGCGGACAAGAAACGATGGACGTTGTGGGGCCACCAGGGAATTCACCACTCGATCGGGAACCGGCGCGGTCCCAGCGACGTCGCGGGACTCCTGTCTAACATGACCCTCGGGACGCGTTTTCGTCACTCCGGCGGCCCGTTGGGTGACACCATTACCCCACCCGGAACAGGTCGAGCGCCCGTGCGTAGCCAACCGTGAGCAGTTGCCGCAATCCGGCATGGGCGGCATGAGCCAGTAGCGGGTCATTTCGCAGGATCTGATCCGCCATCCGGCGGGCCGTGTCATTCAAGACCTCGTCTCGCAGCAGATCGGCCACCTTGAAGGCCGGCAAGCCATGCTGCTTCGCGCCAAACAGATCGCCCATGCCGCGAAGGCGCAGATCGGCGCGCGCGATCTCGAAGCCATCCTCCGTAGAGGCAAACATGCCAAGCCGCTCAGCCGCCTCGGCCCCCACGTCGCCAAGCAGCACACAGAAACTCTGCGCCGCCCCGCGCCCCACGCGTCCGCGCAACTGGTGCAGTTGCGAGAGGCCGAAGCGCTCGGGATGTTCGATGATCATGACGGTGGCGTTGCCGACATCAATGCCCACCTCGATGACGGTGGTGGCTACCAGCACATCGACGTCGCCGTCACGAAAGCGACGCATGATGAGGTCACGCTCGTCGGCCGGCAACTTGCCATGCAGCAGCGCCACGCGTCGCGCACTGAAGGGACCGGCCACCAATTGCTCATACATGACCGTGGCCGCTTTGAGGTCGATCTTCTCGCTCGTTTCAATGAGCGGATAGACGACATACACCTGCCGCCCCTCATCGAGCTGGGTATTGGCAAACTCGAACACCTTGGCGCGCGCGGCTTCGCTGCGCAGCACGGTGGTCACGGGCTGCCGACCGGGCGGCCGTTCGTCGAGCACGCTCACATCGAGATCGCCGTAGAGTGTGAGGGCCAGCGACCGCGGAATGGGCGTGGCACTCATGAGCAGCACGTCGGGCGCCTCACCCTTGGCGCTCAGTTGTGCGCGTTGCTCCACACCAAAGCGGTGTTGCTCATCGATGATGACGAGCCCGAGGTCGGCAAAGTGCACCGCGTCCTGCACGAGGGCGTGTGTGCCGATGGCCAGAACCGGGCCCGCTTCCGCCAGACGTGAGAGGGCGGCGCGTCGTTCGCGCGCGCCCAGACGGCCCGTCAGCAGGACCGGCGTGATACCGAGCGGCGCGAGCAGGGCGCCGACGCTGCGGGCGTGCTGCTCCGCCAGCAGTTCAGTGGGCGCCATGAGCGCCACCTGGGAGCCGTTCTCCATGGCCAGCAGGGCGGAGAACACCGCGACGACGGTTTTGCCCGCGCCCACATCGCCCTGCAGCAGGCGGTGCATACGCCGCGGACTCTCCATGTCGTGCACGATCTCGCGAATGGCGCGCACCTGCGCATGCGTGAGCGTGTACGGCAAGGCCGCACGCAATTGACTGGTGAGTTCGCGGCGGTTGACGAAGGCTCGGCCGCCGCGGGCCTCGCGCGCAATCTGATTGGCGCGGCGCTGCAGCAGTTGCACACAAAGCAGCTCCTCGAACGCCAGACGCGCGCGGCCGCGCGCCGCTTCAGCCAGCGACTCTGGCCGGTGCACCATGCGCAGCGCATCAGGGAGCGCCGGCACGTCGGCCTCGCGCAGCACGGCGTCCGACAGCGGCTCCTCGACCAAGGGCAGCAGGGCGTCGAGATGCTGTTCAATGAGCCCGCGCAGGAGACGCACCGAGAGTCCTTCGGTGCTGGGATATACCGCCAGCACGCGCCCGCCGGCCGTGCCTTCCTCCTGCGGTCCCAGATTGACGAACTCGCGCGGCTGCAGGCGTTTGCCGTGGTAGAAGCGCACCGGGCCGCTGCACAGCAGCCAATCGCCCTGGTTGATGGTGCGATCGAGGAAGGGCTGACCGGGCCAGGCCAGTTCGAGCATGCCGGTGCTGTCCTGCACGACAGCCTGAAACACCCGCAGTCCCTTGCGCGTGGGCAGCACGCCTTTGGCAATGACCTTGCCCAGCACGGTCACATCGCTGCCCACCGCCGCCTGCACAATGGGCGTGACCGTACTGGCGTCTTCGTAGCGATGTGGAATGTGGCGCAGCAAATCGCCGGCCACCGTGATGCCAAGGCGAGCCAGATGCGTGGCGCGCGCCGGCCCCACGCCCTTGAGATAGGTGACCGGCGTATCGAGCGCGAGACGCGGGGCCGGACGGACGCCGACACGACGGCGCCGCTCTTCTGCCTCCGAGCTCTCGCGCCAGCTCACGGCGTCAGGCCTCGACCAGTTCCCGCGCGTAGTCGCCCGCGTCGAAGGGTGCGAGATCGCCCACCTGCTCGCCGAGTCCCACGAACTTGATGGGCACGTTGAGCGCCTCGTGCACGGCCACCACAATGCCGCCCTTGGCGGTGCCATCGAGCTTGGTGACCACCACGCCCGTCACGGGCACGGCCGCCGAGAAGGTGCGGGCCTGCGAGAGCGCGTTCTGCCCGATGGTGCCATCGAGCACCAGCAGCACTTCGTGCGGCGCGTCGGGAAGTCGCTTCTTGATCACGCGGTGAATCTTGCGCAGCTCCGTCATCAGGTCGTCACTGGTATGCAAACGACCGGCGGTGTCCACGATGATCACATCGACCCCGCGCGTGATGCCCGCGTCGACGGCATCGAAGGCCACCGACGCCGGATCGGAGCCGGCGGCTCCACCCACAAAGTCCACCTTTGCGCGCTCGGCCCACACCCGCAGCTGGTCGATAGCGCCTGCACGGAAGGTGTCGGCGGCGCCGAGCAGCACACGCTTGCCCTCGCGCTGCAATTGTGCCGACAGCTTGCCGATGAAGGTGGTCTTGCCCGCGCCATTGACGCCGATCACGAGCAGCACGGTGGGGCCGCTGGCCGCCATGTGCAGCGCCGGATCGGCGTTGCCGGCACGCAACGCGGACTCCACGCCTTCGGCCAGCGCCTCGCGGAACTGGGCTTCGGTTTTCACTTCGCCGCGCTTGTGCCGACGCTCCACCTCGGCCACCAGCGCGAGCGACGTGGGCACGCCGAAGTCACTCTCGATGAGCAGCGTTTCGAGGGCCTCGAGTGAGCCCTCGTCGACACCCTTGAACAGCACACCGAGATCGGTGCGCACCACGTCCTTGAAGCGCTGCCACAGCGAGCGCTTGGGGACGTCATCCTTGGAACGAAACAGTCGGGACATGCAGGATATCCATCGCCCGGTCGGCGATGATGCCACCGGGACTCAAGTCAACAGGAATCAGGGCGTACCGTTGTCGCTGAGCTCCATCGCTGGCCGTCAGCGCGGAGCTCCATCGCTGAGCGCTATCGCAGTCAGCTATCGTTGACCGCTGGCGCGCCGCAGCAGCCACTCCGCGCAGAGCAACAGCAGCGCCGCCACGAACGGCCAGCTCTTGTCGGCGAGACGCGGGGCATCGCTGCCTGCCACGCCGCGCGCGAGCGGTCCGCCCTGCACCGCCGGCGCGCGTGGCACCCACTCGCGTGAAGCGTTCACCACCAGCACACTGCGTCCACCGGCCGTCTCGACATCATACACCCCTGCCGGCAGCGCGGGCGTCTGCGTTTCGAACTGCGCACCTGAAAAACGCAGCGTCAGCGAATCGGTTGCCGCGGACACCGCAGTCGGGTTGCCGGAGCGACGGGCCAGCTTCACGGTGACCACGGTATCGGCACCGCCACGGCGCCAGGCCACGGGTTCGCCCGCACGTAGCACCCCGCCCACCGGCCGCGCTGCACGCAGGTCACCACGTCCGGCCGACAGCCAGTCGAATATAGCGCCCCAGAGGGCGGCAAACGCCTCGCGGCTGCGTCCCGCGCGCAGCGACCAACCGGCCCAGCCCGAGCCCGATACCAGCACGCTGCGCTGACCGGCGCTCTCCCGAATGGCTACCGCCGCCGCCGCGTCGCCGCGCTTGCCCAACTGCGCCGTCAGCACGGGCGTACCCTGTCGCACCGGGCCGGCCAGTGTGATGGGCGGCAGCGAGTCAAACGGCAAGGCCGCCAGCGCCGCCATGAGAGGCGAGTCCGGAGCGCCCGACACATACCACTCGGGCGTGCGGGTGACTTCGCCCGCGCGGGCCAGCACAGTGGGTGGCGCCGGAACCCAGAGTGCACGCGCCAGGGGGCCAGACGTGGCAGCAGCGGCCGTGCCAGCAGCTGCCGTCGCCGAAGCCGCGGGCTTCCACGTGGTGTCACCATGCACAATGAGCATGCCCGCCGAGGCAGCGCGTGCGCGTACCTCGGCCTCGCTGATGGGCGCCAGCGTGCCTTCGACGCGCCACACACCCGGCGCCACGCGCAGGTAGGCGCGCGTGGGCACATCAAGCGCACCACGCAGCACGGTCAGCACCTCACGCACATCGAGATCAGGCGCCGTGGACACGAACACCGCGCTCGGTCGGTCGCCCACATCCACCGCCACCGCCAGGGTGTCATTGCGCGGCTCCACGTCACCGGACACGGAGAGCGCTGCCTGAACGAGGGCCACGCCTTCACTCGACGACGGCGCCACCACCGGCAGCGAGACGCGCGCGCTGGCATAAGGCGCAAGCGCGGGCACAGGGGCGTTCCCCGCAGGGCGCCCGTCCACGAGCAGGACCAGCGTACCGTCACCAGTGGCCAGCGGCCCGGCGCTGAGCGTGACGCGCACCTCGCTGGAGTCACCGGTGGTCCACGCCGACGGGACTGCCAGTTCGGCGACGGCGACGTCGGGACGTGGCGTGCTGGGCCAGCGCACGGCGCGGGAGCCCGGCGGCGCTTCGGCGAGGGCTTCGGCGTCGTCGACTTCGCCGTCGGTGAACAGCACAAGGCTGCGCCCGAGTGCAGCCGCGCGGTCCACGGCCGGCCGGACACGGGACGCCGCATCATCGGGCAGCCACCCCCCAACCTCATCGGCCGTGGCGTCGCGGAGCGAATCCCCGATGGCGACCAGCGGGGCGTCGGACGGGAAGCGCGAAAGCGAGTCGCGCAGCAAACTGCGCCAAGAGCGCACCATGCTGCTGTCGTCGCCGGCGGCCCGCCGGGCCGAGGCGGAACGGTCGATGGCGATGAGTGGCTGACGCGGTGTGGCGCGACCGGCGGCGGCGCCAAAGAGCATGGCCGCCACGAGCGCCACGGCCGCCGCGCGCAGGGCCGCCAGCAACCAGCGCCGCAGTCCCGCGGCCTCACCCGACGGCGATGGGCCACGTCCGTACGCCAGCCAAGCGGCCAGGGCACCCAGTGCCAGTGCAGCCGCCCAGGGAATCAACAGCACATGCGTCTCAGGTTCGGTTCAGGAAGAAACGGGGACGGGGCAGAAGAACGAATTCTCCTGCCCCGTCAATCGAGTGTGCGTGCGCGACTGCGTGATCCCATCGCGTTGGCGACACGGTTACGCCAGGTCTACGCAGCAACGGTGGCCGACGCTCAGTCGCCTCCGACGCGAACCGGCACCCGTCGATCGGCCACGAGGCCAAGGGGCGCATCGAGCTGCGCGAAGATGCGCGACTTGAGCGCGGCAAACTCCCCGCGATGGCGAGCCTCGAGCGGCTCGCCGGCCACGTTGCGCAGGGCGACGCGCGGATCACGGTGCACACCGTTGACCAGCACTTCGAAGTGCAAATGCGGCGCCGTGGACAGGCCGGTTGAGCCGACCTTGCCAATGGTCTGCGCGATGTTGACCATGCTGCCGGACTTCACGTTGATGGCGTCGAGATGGCCATACCGGGTGACCATGCCATTGGCGTGGCGGATTTCGATGGTCTTGCCATAGCCACCCTTCCACCCGGCAAACACCACGCGGCCATTGCCCAGCGCGCGTACCGGTGTGCCGCGCGAGGCGGCGTAGTCCATGCCGGAGTGACGACGCAGCGTGCCCAGAATGGGATGACGCCGCATGCCGAACACGGAGCTGATGCGACGGAACTCGAGCGGCGCCCGCAGGAAGGCGGCGCGCATGGACTTGCCCTCGCCGTCGAAATAGGACACACGGGTGCCCTGCGCAAAACGCAGCGTTTCGACCGGCTTGCCCGACATGGTGAGGCGGGCGGCGATGATGGCACCGGGGCGAACCATGCCGTTGGGCGCACGCTGCCGCTCAACGAGCACGCGCACGGAGTCACCCTTCTGCAGGTCGCGGCTCAGATCGACGCGGTACTCCAGTACGTCGGCCAGCGAATAGGCCAGCTCGGTACGCTGGCGCTCGGGAAAGTCCTGCGCCCCCGAGGCAATGGCCGCCGTGAGGGTGGACTGCACTTCGCCACCCACCACGACCGTGTCGGTGGTCCAGGGCAGCAATTCCTCGCGTTCCACCCAGGTCTGGGCCGACCGGGTGAAGCGGATGACGCGGTCAATGGCCAACTGCAGCGTGAACTCGGAGGTGCCGGAGTCGGCGCTCACCTTGGCGGTGATGGGCGTGCCAGCACGGACGCGACGCGGATCGAGGGCCGACGCGGCGCGAAGGGCTTCGGCGGCCTCTTCAGGAGCGAGGCCGGCGCGAGTAAGCGCCACGGTGAGCGGCTCACCCTTCCGGATGGTGTCCACGTGGGTGCGCCAACGCGGGGCCACGGAAAGGCGAGGCCCTGCTGCCAGTACACTGGCGGCAGGGCGTTCCTTCACCGGACGACCAATCGCGACGGCGGCTGCTCCGAGGCCGAGGCAACCAACAGCGACGAGCAGCGCGCGCGAGGTGGTCAATCCATCTGTCTCCGAATGAACGTGGGGATCTCCATGTCGTCCAGTTCAGCACTGGCGGACATGGTCGAAGGCGGGACACGCGATGGTCGCGGCGGTTCGCCCGTAAACTGAGGACGAGCGGGGGCGACCGGAGGTCTCGGAGCCGTCCGGTTTGGCGCCGGGAACGGCAGGACCGAAGCCCGGGCGGCTGCGACCTGAGATTCGGAAGATGCGGCCGGCGCGCTGCGGGGGGAAGGGGCAAAGGGCGAAGTGACCGCCGCCTGGGCCGAGGCGCTTCCCTGCTGGACGTAGCGATCGAAGCCGGTGGCGATCACGGTGACGCGGATTTCGCCCATCATGGCGGGCTCATGCACAGCGCCGAAGATGATTTCGGCGTCGTCGCCCACGGCATCGTGCACGATGTCGTTGATCTGGTGCACTTCACCGAGCGTGAGGTCCTCGCCGCCGGTGATGTTGACCAGCACGCCCGTGGCGCCGGAGATGGACACGTTGTCGAGCAGCGGCGAGGCGATGGCCTGCTGCGCGGCTTCGGACGCGCGGTTTTCTCCGCGGCCAATGCCGGTGCCCATGAGGGCCGAGCCCCCGTTCTGCATGACGGTGCGCACGTCGGCGAAGTCGACGTTGACGAGGCCCGTCTCGGAGATGAGCACGGAGATGCCCTGCGTGGCGTGCAGCAGCACTTCGTCGGCCTTCTTGAGGGCCTCGTGGAAGGGGATGCCCTTCCCGACCACCGCCAGCAGGCGCTCGTTGGGCACGATGATCATCGTGTCCACGTGCTTGCGCATTTCGGCGATGCCTTCCTCGGCCTGACGCATGCGCTTGCGGCCTTCGAAGAGGAAGGGCCGGGTGACGATACCGACCGTGAGCGCGCCGCCTTCGCGCGCGAGCTGGCAGATGACGGGGGCCGCGCCGGTGCCCGTACCGCCACCCATGCCGCAGGTGACGAACACGAGGTCGGCGTTGCCGAGCACACGCTTGGTGTCTTCGCGATTTTCTTCGACGGCCTGCCGTCCGATTTCGGGACGGGCGCCGGCGCCAAGACCACGGGTGAGCTTCTTGCCGATCTGGATCTTGACGTCGGCCTTGGAGTTCATGAGCGCCTGGGCGTCGGTGTTCACCGATATGAACTCAACGCCTTCGAGGTGTTCCTCGATCATGCGGTTGACGGCGTTGCCGCCACCGCCACCCACACCCACGACCTTCATGCGGGCGTTTTGGGCAGCGCTCTCTTCGAACTCGAAGGTCATGCGGGGGAGCTCCATACGGGGCTATTCGGGGCACAGGGTGGAGGAGCCGCGCGTGGGGGGCGATGTCACGCGAGGTTGTCGGCATGCGGCGAGCTCCCCCGGCATTGAGGGACCGCGCTGGCCGACGATGTGCAAATGTGGACGGAGCTGCGAGAACTTCCGAATCTCCCCTAGAATACACTTCCGGCGAGTTCGCGCAACCCGTGATTTTTTCACAACTTGGGGCGCATCGGAGGGGCTGCGCCATGGTGCAATTTTATCCACATTGTACCACCGCGTCGCGGGTTCGTGATCCCTCACAAGCGAGAACCCACGACCGGCCGTTTGGCAGGTCGTGGGTTCCGGGCCATCGCTGTGGGGCATGGGCCCCCAAGGCCATCAGCCAATTGGGGTTGCCGGCCTCTTGGCGACGGTGGCCTGCGCCGTGTTAGTGACGGTGCAAGGGCACGTCATGCGCGCCGGCGGCGCAGGAACGCGACGCCGACCACGCCGCTCGCGAGCAACCCGAAGGTGCCCGGCTCGGGAACGGCGCTGACGTTGTATGACACGCGATACGCGCCCTGGTTGTCGCCGTAAAAGCCCGGCTCACCCTGGAAGCTGCCACCGTCGACGATGCCGAAGTAGAGACGGGTTGCACCGTCAGGCACGAAGAACTGCTGCGTCACGCCGCCGGAGGTCGTGCCGTTCCCCACGAAAAACGTCTGGCCGAGCAGCGGCGAAAGCGTGAGGAAGTCGATCGACGGGATGGTGAGACGTTCCGGCGCGGTCAGAGGCAGCCCGTCGTCGAGAAAGAGCGCCGCCAGAAATCCCGAGCTCGCGGCGTTCAGTCCGGCAATGCGGCCCGACGAGTTGATGTTGGTGTTGCCGATCGAGGGGCCATCAGGCGTCGAGGCAAGACACTGGTTGTTCTGGCAGAAGAACGACGACCCTTCGGCGCTGAGCGTGAGCACGCGCCCCGTGCCGGCCAGGAGGTTGATCGCCAGTGGGGCAAAGCCGCCGCCGGGGGGCGTGTTCTCCGGCGGCGTGGCGGTATACGTATTGCCGTCAGCGAGAAACAGGCTGACTCTCGTGTCGATTGAACTCAGTCCGCTCTGCGCGCCGGCTGGTGCCAGCGCGCAGGCAGACATCGCCACCATCGCCATCATCCTTCGCATCATCGCGCACGCTCCGTGAGAAGATGGAACCCAAGATTCCGGGAAGAGCATGCGCGGCGACGCACGTTGACGTCAAGCAAACTCGGGCGTTGACGCCCTCAGTCCATGGTCGTTACCGGCTTCTTGGGCTGCGGAGCCACGACGTCGTTCCAGTTCACCAGGCTGTTGAAGACCATGTTGAACTCGCCGTGGTTCTGCCAGCGGTAGATGGGATTGTTGGCAAACATGATCACGCGGCCCCGGCCCTTCACCGCGTCGGGCACGTCCACCACGAAGGGGCGGTTCTTGAGCGAGTCGGCGCCCGTCATGAGCCCCGAGAGCACCGCCTTGTCGCCGCCCACGTAGCGCGCCACCACGTTGGCCTCGTCGGCAATGCCCACCTTGAACGGCGTGCCGCCCACGTACTTGACCGGAATCGTGGTCTTGCCGAAGCCGTACATGGCCGGATGCTCAGGCCGCACAATTTCCGCCTCCACCAGCGGACGCTGCGCCGTGAGCCCTGGCACCGGCGTCTTGTCCACGGTGCGCACCCAGCCGAACTCGATGGGCATGCGCGCGCTCTCCCCAATGGCGATGAGGGTGCCACCCTGCTCGAGGAAGCTCTGGAAGGCATCCACGCCTTCCTGACCAAAACCGCCCGTGATGTCGTCGGTCTCGCCGTACATGCCCATGAACTTGTACTTGGGATCCTTCTTGTACGGCACCGGGCGCGATGCAGGCTTGGCCATGACCGTGGCCTTGCTCAGGTTCTGCTCGGCCACGAGAATGACGTCGTAGTCGCGGCGCAGATTGCCCTTGACCACCCGCTCCTTGTAGATGAGGTCGAAGGGCACCTTGAACTCGTCGAAGGTGAGGCGATACCAGCCCAGGCTCTGCGTGCCCGACCACTGCGAGTAGATGGCGATGCGCGGCACGTCGGCGTTGTGCGTGGCCACCTTGGGCGCCGCCGGCAACATGGCCGCCGTGAGGCCGAGCGAGTCCACCAGCTTGCGCACGGCGTTGGCGTGCTTGCCGTCGATGATGAACGAGCCCGCGGGATACGTGGTATCGCCCGCCTGGAAGCTGGCCTCAGCCACCTGCATGGGCACGTTGCGCAGCAAATAGCGCAGCGTGACCATGTGGTTGCTGCCCAGGTGCGCCACGGCGATGGCCGCGTTGCCGCTGCCTGTGACTTTGCCCTTGGGCACGACCTTGCTCACGAGCGTGGTGGGCACCTTGAGCAAGGTGGAGTCGGCCACTTCCACCACGTCCACGCCAAAGGCGTAGCCCATGCTCCAACCGCTGTCGTCGTAGGTGGAGAGGCGCGCGTCGGGATACTGCTGCTTCTCCAGGAGGTTCTTGGCAAGACGACCGTAGGGCTGATCGCGCTTGATGACGTAGGAGCCGGCGGGATAGGTGACGGTGCCGATCTTGACCGGCGCGTTGGCCACGCCCACTTCGATGCGCTGAATGCGCAGCACATTCACGAGCTCCGCCACCTTGGTCATGTCACGCTGCAGCGGAATGACGTAGCCATAGGGCGCGGTAGTCTTGCCGTGCTCGATGCTGTTGCGCGTCTTCATGTAAAAGTTTTCGAGCACGGTCTTGGGGAACATGCTCGCGAGCTGCAGCGCCGACAGCACACCGGTCTGCATGTAATTGGCGTTGGAGCGACGCGTGAACGTGGCCACGTCGTTGAAGCCAATGGGATTTCCGCGATACCACTCGCGATCCTGCGCCCCGCCGCGGCCCGTGGGCACGTTGCCGCCACGTCCGCCGCCACCGGCGCCACCTGCTGCAGCCGCCGTGGTGGGGCCCGGACGCTGCGCAGCCGCCATGGCCGCGCTGTCGAGATCCCGACCTGACTGCGTCTCGTACATCTTCATGAGCCCGTTGTGGTTGTACGCCACCGAGCCCAGATAGCCCGGGCTCCAACCGTCCATGAAGGCGTGCGTGTACACACCCGGCATGCCCCACTTGGTCATCTGCGCCATTTCCCAGTTGCCAAACCACGGCAGCTCGGCAAACAGAATGGGATCGAGATTGGGATTCTGCGGCGGTCCACCCGTGTAGGTGTACAGCAGCGGCAGCGACTCATGCAGGTCGTGCATGATGGGGGGGAACGCCGTGAAATACCAATCGATGATCGCGCGCATCTGCACCAGCTTGATGTTGATGTCGCGATTGTTGTCGTGGTACACGTACTTGCCCCAGTAGGGCACGGCACCGGCCGGTGCGCGACCCGCTGTGGACGTGGTGTCACCCGGACGCGCGGCAAAGAGCTCCTGGTTGCGCAGGAACCAATCCACGTTGCGGTCGCGGCCATCGGCGTCAGCTGCCGGCGTGATGGACACGTAGAGCTGATCGCGGATCTGGCTCACGATGGGCGACGTTTCCGTGGCCAGACGGTACGCGAGCTCCATCAGCATTTCCGAGGGGCCCGTTTCGCCGCTGTGCAGGCCACCCATGAGGTGATAGTGCGGCTTCGTGTCGGCCAGCAGCGTCTTGATGTCCGCGTCGCTCAGGCCACGCGGGTCGGCGATTTTGGCGAGGTTCTTCTTGTTCTGCTCGAGGCGCGCGAAGTTGGCTTCGCTGGCAATCCACACCACGACCAGTTCGCGGCCTTCGTCGGAGCGCCCAATGGACTCCACGCGCACACGCGGCGTGGCGGCCGCCAAGGCGCGATAGTAGGCCAGCTGCTTCTCGTAGTACGTGAGAATGCGCGGCGCGCCGACGTGGTAACCCAGAAAGTCGCGCGGCGTGGGAATGCCGGGCACGATGGGCAGGTGATCGACCAGGGGGCTGATGTGCTTCTTGTTGGCCAGCCACTCCTTCTGCGCCTGCTCGAAGGTGGGATCCTGCTTCTGATTGGGATCGCGGGTATCGAGTGAGGCCTGTTGGGCCGAGAGCCCCAGCGGCAGGGACAGCAGCGGGGCACAGAGCAGCGCCGAGAGGGAACGGCGAATGCGTCCGACGTGAGACACGAAGCACTCCGGGGTGCAGCGGGGAGGAAATGCGGGAACCTGACGATTCTACGCAGGGGCCCGGGCCGTCGTTAGGTGGAAACCGGGCCGCCAACCGGGCCACGCCACTTTGCAGGACTCTGACATTCGGGCCTCCCGAGTGGGCCAACGTCGCCGCCAATTTGTCGGAAGGCCCCGTGGACCTGTGTGGTTGCGGGGCCGTCACTCACCGGAGACCGCGATGCTCGTCCCTGCCCCACGTGTGGGCCGCTCCCCCACCTCGGACTTCACCGTGCTGCTCAGCCTCGTGGGCGGGCTGCTGCTCTGGCTGGTGCTGGCGTCCTACAGCCTGGGACGGGCGCAGCAGAAGGCGGGGCTTCGCCTGCAGCGTGAGGTGGCCTTGTACGTGGCGGCAACGGCCGGTCCCAGCTCCGGACTGGCAGCTACGCGCGACGCGTCAGTGCGCGACGCGATGCAGCGTCTGCTCGACAGCACCGGCCTGGCGCTGGAGCCCGTGGCGGCTCGCGGCGAGACCATCAGCGTGGGCCAGCCGCTGGCGGAGTTGGCATCCGCCGGGGCGCGGCAGACCGTCGTGCGCCGGAGTGACACACCGGGCTTGCCCATGGCACCCGGCATGTCGCAGGCGCTGCAGGTGTTCGTGAGCGTAGGCTTGGCCCTCACCTGCATTCTGGGTACGTGGGTGCTGCTGCGCCTGCAGCGTGAGCATCTGTCCACCACCCAGCGCTCCAACTTCGTGCGTGTGGTGTCGCACGAACTGCGCACCCCACTCGCGCAGATTCTGCTCTTTGCGGAAACCTTGCGTCTTGGACGCACGCGCAACGAGGCCGAGCGCGATCTCGCCATCCGCGCCATAGATCAGGAAGCACGTCGGCTCTCGCGGCTGGTGGAGAACGTGCTGCGCTTCACACGCATTGAACATGGCACACACGCGCTGAGTCTCGAGGCCGTGGAGGTGCGCAGCGTGGTGACGGACGTCGCCACGCAATTCGCGCCGCTGGTATCCGATGTGCGCATCGAAACGCACTTGCCCGCGGCCTCGGTGCGCGCGCTCGCTGATGCCGACGCGCTGCGGCAGGTGCTGCTCAACCTGCTGGACAACGCGGTCAAGTACGGGCCCACATCACAGGTGGTACGGGTGACCGTGCATGCCGCCGGCTCCCAGGTGGAGGTCTACGTGGACGATGAAGGACCGGGCGTGGCCGATGCCGACCGTGAACGCCTGTGGCACGCCTTCGAGCGGGGCCCGCAGCGCTCGGCAGACGATGGTGGCCTGCGGCGTCCCGACGCCGGCACCGGGCTTGGTCTCACCATTGTGCGCACCCTGGTGGAGGGCATGGACGGCCACGTGGCCTGCACCGCGCGGCCCGATGGGGCGCGTGGCGCACGTTTTCTGGTGACGCTGCGCAGCGCCGAGTCCCTGCGCGTGGCGAGCGCCGCCTGATGCATGTCAAGACATGTGCACCAACGATGATATGAGCCCAGCCCCCACGATTCTGCTGGTGGAAGACAACGCCCTCCTGGCCGCCGGCGTGCGCAGCAACCTCGAATTCGAAGGCTACGAGGTGCTCGCGTGCGACACGGGGCGTGAGGGGCTGCGTCTGGCCTACGAGGCCTGTCCGGCGCTGATCATCCTCGATGTGCTGCTGCCCGACACCGACGGGTTCCGGGTGCTGCGGGAGTTGCGCGATCATGGCATCAGCACGCCCGTTCTGATGCTCACGGCCCTCGGTGAAGAGGCCGACAAGGTGCGCGGATTTCGCTTTGGCGCCGATGACTATGTCACCAAACCGTTCGGGCTGATGGAGCTGATGGCCCGTGTGGCGGCCCTGCTGCGCCGGGCGCAGGGTACTCCCGCGCCGGCCACACTCCCGGACACGGCGACAGCCGCTGAGCTGAGTGCTGCGGTGCATATTGGCCCGATTGCTGTCGATGTCGCCACGCGCACGGTGACGCGTGACGGAACCGTGGTGCCGTTGCGTCCGCGCGAGTTCGACTTGCTGCTGGCCCTGCTCCGCCGCGACGGACGCCTTGTGTCCCGCGACACGCTGTTGCGTGAAGTGTGGGGATACGGCGACCAGGTGCAGAGTCGTACGGTGGACACCCACATGGCCGAACTGCGGCGCAAGCTGGAAGACGATCCGGCTGCGCCGCAGTGGCTCCTCACGGTGCGAAAGGCCGGTTACCGGCTGGCGGTGGACGACACGGCCGATGCGCGTCGCACGCCGGCTGCGCGTGAGCGGCCGTAGGCGAAATACACCACGAAGCCCAGTGCCAGCCAGGCAATGAGTCGCAGCCAGGTGTCGAGCGGCAGGCTCACCATCTGCAACAGACAGGCAAAGGCGGCGCCCAGTGGCACCCAGGGCACGAAGGGCGTGCGGAAGGGGCGCGGGGCATTGGGCTCGGTGCGCCGCAGCACGATCACGCCGATGGACACCAGCACGAAGGCCAGCAAGGTCCCGATGCTGGTGAGCTCGCCCAGCGTGCTGATGGGTGTAAAGCCCGCCACCGCTGCAATGACCACGGCCACCAAGGCCGTGGAGCGATGCGGCGTGCGGAATCGCGGATGCACCTGCGAAAAGAGTCCGGGCAGCAGACCATCCCGGCTCATGCTGAAAAACACGCGCGTCTGCCCCAGCATGGTCACGATCATCGTGCTGAAGAGGCCGAACAGGGCGCTGACCTTGATGAAGGGGCTGAGCCAGCGCACGCCGGTGGCATCGATACCCACAGCCAGCGGGTCGGGCACATTGAGCTGCGCATAGGGCACAATGCCGGTGAGCACGATGGCCACGCCCACATAAATCACGGTGCAGATGGCGAGACTGCCCAGCATGCCGCGTGGCATGTCGCGCTGCGGGTTGCGCGCCTCCTGCGCCGCGGTCGACACGGAGTCGAAGCCCACGTAGGCAAAGAACATGATGCCCGCGCCGCGCAGCACACCGCTCCAACCAAAGGCGCCAAACGTGCCCTCATTGGCCGGCAGGAAAGGCGTGAGATTCTCGGCGCGCACGTACTGCGCCCCCACACCGATGAACACCAGTAGCACACAGCACTTGAGCACCACCAGGACCGTGTTCACACCGGCTGACTGCTTGATGCCACGAATGAGCAGCGCAGCCACCACAAACACGATCAAGGCGGCTGGCAAGTTGAACAGGCCGGTGGCCGTGGCGCCATCAGGTGCGCGTAGCGCCGTGCCGGGCGCGCCGGTCAGTGCCAAGGGTATGTGCAATCCGAGATCGCGCAGAAAACTCACGAGATAGCCCGACCAGCCCACGGCAATGGTGGCCGTGGCCAGTGCGTACTCGAGCACCAGGTCCCAGCCAATGATCCACGCGAACACTTCGCCCACGGTGGCATAGGCATAGGTGTACGCGCTGCCCGCCACAGGCACGAGCGCCGCAAACTCGGCATAACACAAGCCCGCCAGCGCACAGGCCACCGCCGAGAGCAGCATGCTGATGACGAGGGCCGGGCCAGCGTGCTGCGACGCTGCCACCCCGGTGAAGACGAAGATGCCGGTGCCGATGACCGAGCCAATGCCGAGGGCCGTGAGCTCTCGCACGCCGAGTGAACGGGCGAGCAGGCCGCGTTCCGCCTCCGCCTGCAAGGCGGCAAGTGGCTTGCGGACGAACAGCGAACTGGTGGGTGGTGCAGACCGTGCCATGCGGGCTCCATGAGTGAGAGGAGTGACATCCGCATGGTGGGCTGTCGGTCTGCTTCAGCGCATCGGCTGCTGTGTCAGCGTTGTGCCAGAGATCGGTGAGCGCGACGCGTCGGCAAACGATGGAATGGCGAAGCGCTTGCGATACGTACCTGGCGAAAGGCCCGTGACCCGTTTGAACAATCGTCGGAAGAAGGCGGGGTCCTCGTATCCCACCTGCCAGCCCACCTGCTCCACCGGTACATCGGTGCGCTCGAGTCGTCGCTTGGCCTGCTCCACACGCAGCGATTGCACGTACACAATGGGGGCCACGCCAGTGGCCACGGTGAAGCGGCGTTTGAAGGTGCGCGGCGCGAGGCGCGACTGCCGAATCATTTCTTCGACGGGGTTCGCAACCTGGTAGTGCGCATCGAGCCAGGTTTGCGCCTGCACGATCTCGGCGTCCCCGTGATCCCGCCGACCTTCGAAGACCATGTAGGGCGTGAGACCATCCTGATGCCACTGCAGCGCAAAGGACCGCGCCACTTCCTGCGCCGCCACCGCACCGGCGAAGCGCGCGATGAGGTACAGCACGAGGTCGTGCCACGCCATGGACGCACCGGAGCTCACCAGATCATCACGGCCGCCTGACACAACGAGCACCCGTTCCGGATGCACCTGCACCTGCGGGTGCGCGCGACGGAAAGCCTCGGCGTACCCGAAGTGCACCGTGGCATGCTGTGCATCGAACAGGCCGGTTTCCCCGAGGAGAAAGATTCCGGAGCAGGCCGAGCAGAGAATTGCCCCCTGCGCGTGCATGGCGCGCAACCAAGCCACGAGTGCGGGATAGCGGCCGATCTGCCAACCTTCGGGCCCGAGCAGAATGGATGGCACGATGACGATGTCGGTGCTGCGCACCTCGTCGACGGCACGCTGCACCATGGTCGGCACCCCACTGGCCAGCATGAGGGGGCCGCGCGCCTCGCCCACGATGTCCACCTGGAACGGCGGCGGTGCGGGCGCCGCCCCTGGCGCCGGCGTCATGAACGCAAAGGCATTCATGACGTCGAAGACGCCGCTGAGCGTGGACAGCACGGCGTCCGGGATGGCCAGCAGGCTCACGTGGCGGGTGCTGGTGCCGGGGATGGTGGCACGAATGGACCGGTTCCGGGTCATGTTGCCCCTGAAGGCCGTGCCACCGGCGGGCGATCGTGCACGAGCAGTACCGCACGTCGCACAACACGTCGTGCCCCACATCGTCCCGTACATCGTCCCGCACACACCAGGTGATTCATGCACGCTCCGGTCTTCGATCCCAACACACTCGACGCGCTCATCGGTCGCGCCGTCAGCGACCTGTCTGCCGCCCATGGCGGCGTCATGGTGAGCATAGGCTTCAAGCTCGGACTCTACAAGGTCATGGCGGGCGCCGGTCCCCTGACCTCCGCCGAGGTGGCCACGCGCGCCGGCTGCGCCGAACGCTATGTGCGCGAATGGCTGAACTCGCAGGTGGCAGGCGGCTACGTGAACTACCATGCCATCAGCGGCACGTACGAAATGTCGCCGGAACAGGCACTCGTCATGGCCGACCCGGACAGTCCGGCGTACATGACGCCTGCCTGGCAGGTGACGGCCAGCATGTGGCGTGATGAGGCCAAGACGCTGCAGGCCTTTCGCACCGGAGCCGGTGTCTCGTGGGGCGACCATGATGACGCGCTGTACTGCGGTGTGGCCTCGTTCTATCGCAACGCGTACCGGGCCAACCTGATTCCCGTGTGGTTGCCGGCTCTGGATGGCGTGGTCGGACAGCTCGAGCGTGGGATACGCGTGGCCGACGTCGGTTGCGGCTACGGCCACAGCACGCTGCTGATGGCGCAGGCGTTCCCGAACTCCCGATTCCACGGCATCGACGGGCACGCGCCCTCGGTGACCGAAGCGACACGGCTCGCCGCTGAAGCGGGGCTCGCCGATCGTGTCACCTTCAGCGTGGGAGCCGCCTCGAGTTTTGCGGGAGCGGACTACGGCCTGGTGTGCTTCTTCGACGCCCTGCATGACATGGGCGACCCACTCGCCGCCGTCCGTCACGCGCACTCCGTGCTGGCACCCGACGGCACGGTGATGCTGGTGGAACCGTTCGCGAACGATCGCACAGAGGACAACATTTCGCCGGTTGCCCGTCTGTACTACTCGGCGTCGGTGTCCCTCTGCTGCGCACACGCCATCAGCGACGGCGGCGCGCTGGTGCTCGGCGCACAGGCGGGAGAAGCACGCCTGGCCGATGTGTTCCGGAAGGCGGGCTTCACGCGCTTCCGTCGGGCGCACGCGTCCCCGTTCAATCTGGTGCTCGAGGCGCGGAAGTAGTTGCTGGCGGCCGGGCCAGTTCCTAGCATTGGCAGATGCGCCCCATGCTGTGGTCCCTTGGGCACTTGTGAACTGGTCCGGTCCATGCAATTCCCTGTCAGCGTTCTGTCTGCTGCGCTCGTCTCTCTGGGTGTGTCGTCTACAACGTCTGCACAGCCCAAAGCGACGTTTGTCGATGACTCATTGCTCTCGTATAACGTGAAGCCATCGACGCAACTGCGAAGAACGGAGACCGGGGGGTTTGTGGTCGGCCCACTCACGGGTAAACACGTTGTCGCGCAGATCTCGCCGGATCTGCGGCAGGTTCGCAGTCTGGCCAGGCAAGGTGCGGGCCCAGCGGAACAGACGGGATGGCTGGTGGTCGCTGCGGCGCCCGGCGGACGAACGATCGTGGTGGCGAACCAACTCGATCGCAGCACCGTGCTCGGACCTGGCGGGAAAGTGGAGATGACGGCACGAGCCATCATGGTGCCCGACGGCGTGGCGATGTGTCGTGGACGACTGCTGCTGAGCGGCTTGCATCGTGGTGATGGCACCAACGGCACCAGCGAAGGCGTCTTCGAGGTGGACACGGCCAGGCGTGTCCGCCAGCTGTACTCCACCAGACGCGGCTTGGCCCTGCGAGCTTTCTTTGGGAGTACCGATATGCTGGCCGCTCGAGGCGACCGGCTGATTGCTGGCGTTCCGAACCGAGCTGAGCTCGTGGTGTCAGACAGCGGTTGCGGCAGGTTTCGCACGATCCCAGTGCGCCTTCCGTGGTTTGTGCCGTGGGACAAGGCCGACCCGATGCCAGCGTTCACCAAGCCCATGCAGCCACGCGTGACCGGCGTGCGCTTGGTGTCCGACACCCGGGCGGCCATGCTCGTGCTCCGTGCGTACGGGAAAGCGAAGTTCGAGACGTTCCCGGGCAGGTCGGCCGTACCCATTCCGCGAGGCAACGGGCCATGGTCGGAAACGGTGCTCGTGCTGGTGGACCTGACCACCGGCGATGTCATCAGCGAGCAGACCCTGTCGCAGGTCAACTGGCGCTTCGCGAGTGATGCAGAGCTCGTTGCGCATACGCTCGACGGTGGCGATCGGTCCGGCTTCATATTGCGGCCGATCGAACCAACCACGAAGCGTTGAGTCGAAATCCGAGAGGCCCACGCCATGCCGGCTTGGGCCTCCTTTGCATTTCCTGCGCTAACGCGTTGCGGTCAGAAGAAGTCCTGCAACCAGGTCTTCACACGTGACGCCAGCTTGTCCACACTCGCGCCGGGCCGCCCGCCCTTGCGGGCCACCACACCGCCGAGTGCCTCGCGGTGTGCACCGTATAGCGCGAGGCCAACGGCCGTGGCGAACTGCGGCTGCGTGACGTTTTCCACCAGACCATCGAGCTTGGCACCGGGCACGCCGATGCGCACACCGAGACCGAACACATCGGCCGCGAGTTCGCGAATGCCTTCGAGTGACGCGCCACCGCCGGTGAGGACGACGCCCCCGTTCAGGCGGCCCGTGAAACCCGCCTGATGCACCTCGCGCTGGGCCTTCTCGAAGATCTCGTCCATGCGCTGGTGAATGATGTGCGTCATGAGCTCGCGCGAAATGTGCCGCTCACCGTGTGCGCCTGACGCGGGCATGGCAATGACCTGCTGCGGATCGATGAGCGGCTCATACGCGCAGCCATACGCATCCTTGATCTGCTCGGCGTCATGCTGCGTGATGCCCAGGCCCTGCACGAGATCGCTGGTGACGGTCTGCCCACCAAAGGGGATGGTGCCGAGATGCCGGATCTTGCCTTCATGGAACACGGCGAGATCGGTGGTGCCGGCGCCCAGCTCCACGAGCACAACACCGAGCTCCTTTTCTTCCTCGGTGAGCACGGCCAGCGCGCTGGCCAGCGGCTCGAGCACCAGCTCACGCGTGCGATAGCCCGCGCGCTCGATGGCCTTGCGCAGGTTCATGGCCGGCGAGCTGCCAATGGTGACGAGATACATCTCCGTCTCGAGGCGGGTGCCGATCATGCCCACGGGATCGCGGATGCCATCGACCTTGTCCACGCGATACTCCTGCGGAATGGCGTGCAGCAGCTCGCGATCCTGGGGAATGGCCATGGCGCGCGCGACTTCGTTGACACGCTCCACGTCGGGCCGCGTGATCTCGTGACCACTGATGGCCACCACACCCGACGAGGTCATGGCCCGCACATGCTCGCCGGCAATGCCTACAAACAGTCCGTCGGCGGCGACACCGGCCAGATGCGTGGCTTCTTCAACCGCCGCGCGAATGGAGCGTGTCGCCTCCTCGATGTCCGACACCATGCCGCGCCTGAGGCCCATGGTGCGCGTGTGCCCCACACCCAGCACCTTGAGGCGCGGGGCACGCGGCACATCGCCGTGAACCGCCGCCACGAGGGCGGTGGTGTAGGCGGTGCCGATGTCGAGGGCGGCGACGATGGGTTCGGATGTCATGGCTGTCTGGCAATCACCTGGTCACGGAAACGCAGATCGAGCTCCACCACACGCAACCGGTTGCGTGCGAGATCTGCTTCCACGGGTAATATGTCCCGGACACGTGCCACGGTCACGTTGCGCGGAGTCCGGACTGTCACTGAATCGAGCTGCAGACGGAATTCGGTCGTTCCGACCGCCGCGGCACGGGCCACACGCCGGTAAATGGACGGCGCCGATGCCCTCAGCCCTCCCAAAAGATGCAGCAGGGCGCTATCGGGGGCCGAGGCAATCGGCACATCCATCGGGGTGCGCACGGGATCGATGGGCAGCAGGTGCCCGCGCGCGTCCGCCGGTGTGAGGGGCTGGCCCTTCCGCTCTACCAGAGCCACCGGCTCCCGCTCGGTCAGGCGAACGTGCAGGGTGCCCGGCAAGCGGCGCTCCACCAGCGCCGTGAGTACCAGCGGATGTCCTTCCAGACGCAGCGCGAGTGGCGCCAGCGGCTGCCACACGGATTGCAGCGTGTCCACATCGAGCAACGCCAGCAGCTCGCCCGTGCGCGCGTAGCGCACGCCCTCCATCTCGACGCGCCGCACGTGGAAGAAGTCGAGCTGTGACAGCGCGCGCGGGCCCCACCACGGACTGCCCACGACCGCGGCCAGGCCCGACAGCAGCGCCGCGCCCTGCAGCCAACGCAGCCATCGCGGACGCGAGCTTACCGCTGGGTCCGCACCGCTTGTGGCGGCACCGCTTGTGGCGGCACCGCCTGTCGCGGTGGACTGTGTGTTGCTACGAGCCACGAACGCGCTGCCTCAGGACGGCTGCGGGGTCGAACCACAAAGACGGGCCAGCAACTCCGGTCCGCTGCGCGTGATGTCCCCCGCACCCATGGTGAGCACCACGTCGCCCTCGCGCACAAAGTCGGTGAGCGCCGCGGCCACGTCGGCGCGCGGGCCGCTCCAACGCAGCACGTCGCCCGTCACCCGCTGCGCAATGAGCGCGGAACTCACGCCCGGCTCCGGCGTTTCTCGCGCGCCATAGATGTCGCAGAGGAACAATGCGTCGGCCGCCGAAAGTGCCTCGGCGAACTCGCGCTGCAGATCGCGCGTGCGCGAGTAGAGATGCGGTTGAAACGCGAGCACGAGGCGACGACCCGGGAAGCTGTGCCGCGCGGCGGCGAGGGTGGCCGCCACCTCGGTGGGGTGATGCGCATAGTCGTCCACCACCTCCACACCGGCCGCACTGCCCAGTCGCTGGAAGCGACGCTCCACCCCGCGAAATGCCGCAAGGCCCGGTGCCATGTCACGCACGCGCGCACCAAGCGCGAGCCCCGCGCCCAGCGCCGCCAGCGCATTGCGGACGTTGTGCACACCAGGTACGGCCAGTTGCACCTCGCCCACCGCCTCGTCGTCAAAGCGCACCGTAAAGCGCGAGCCCGCGGCATCGAGCACCAGATCGTGGGCCACGAGCCTGGCATCGCGGGCGTGCGGCGACGGATCCGTGCCCGGCACCGTGGCGCTGTAGGCAATGACTTCGCGACTGCTGGCCACACGCAGTTGCATGGCCCCCTCGTCGTCGGCGCAGCGCACCACGACGCGCGCCGGTGAGCAATACTGCTCGAAAGTGCGGGAGATGTCGTCGAGATCGCGGTAGATGTCGAGATGATCAGCCTCGACATTGAGCACCACCGCGACGTCCACCGCCAACGCGAGGAATGAGCGGTCGTACTCGTCGGCTTCCACCACATAGGTTGGGCCACCGAGATGCAGGTTGCCCTGCCAGCGCTCGACGCGGCCACCGACAACACCGGTGGGGGCCAGACCCGCTGCGGCCAGTGCCTCGGTGGTCATTACGGTGGTGGTGGTCTTGCCATGTGTGCCGGCAATGCCCACCAGCGTGCCGCCGCTCACCGCAGCGGCCAGCGCCTCGGCGCGCCGCACCAACGGCAGACCGGCGTCGCGGGCGGCCTGCATTTCGGCGTGCGCCGAAGGGATGGCCGACGAGTACACCACCGCGCGCGCCGCCGCCACGCGCGACGCGTCATGTGCCGTGACCGCAATGCCAAGCCGCTGCAGATCCGGCGCGCCATCGGGATTGGCGTCCGTGCCCTGCACACGCACACCACGACGGGCGAGCAGTTCGGCCAGCGCGCTCATGCCGGCGCCCGCAATGCCGATGAAGTGCACCGGGCGCTGGTCCTCTGCATCGAGCAGCAGGGCCGTGTGCGAAGCCCGGGGTTCGGAGTGTGGCGAAGAGGACGAGGTCACAGCGAAATCACAGCCTGAAAGCGAGGGGAAGTTGAACGCGAGGATCAGTCAGCCAGCTGCAGCAGGCGACGGAGTGTACGGGCAATATCGCGCGCCGCGGTAGGCCGCGCCCGCGCCTGTGCGGATTCACGCATGCGCGCGAGAAGCGTGGTGTCCTGCTGCCACAACGCGATCTGCGCGGACAGCGCGTCGACGCTCAAGTCGGATTGCCGCAGCATCACACCGGCACCCGCCGCTGCGGTGGCCTGCGCGTTGAAGGTTTGGTGATCCTGCGCGGCCGTTGGCAGCGGCACCAGCAGCATGGGCAGTCCCCAGGCGCAAAGTTCGGCAATGGACATGGCGCCCGCGCGTCCCAGCGCCACATCGGCAGCCGCATAGGCCTGCGAGATGGGGGCCAAGTAGGGACGCACTTTTACCACCTCCGACTCGCGATGCAGATACGCCGCCGCCTGCGCTCGGCCAGTGGACCAGATGAGCGCGACGCCACGCGGCAGACCGCGCGCGATCCACTGATCGACGACGTCGTTGATGGCCCGTGCGCCCTGACTGCCCCCCATGACGAGCACGACAAACGCCTCGTCCGGCAGTCCCCATTCGGCACGCGCCGCAGCACGCGCGAGCGCACGCGCCTCGTTGGTGGCAGGCGGTTCGTCGATGGGACAGCCCAGTGGATAGACGGCGCCTGGAGCAGCGGCCGTAAGTTGCGCTGACGCCTCGGGAAAGCCGAGAAACACACCCTGTGCGCCTCGCGCGAACACCCGCGTGGTGAGGCCGGGATGACTGTCCGGCTCGTGCAGAAAGGTGGGAATGCCCCGCGCGCGGGCCCAGGCCAGCGCCACACCCGCAGCATATCCACCGGTTCCCACCACGGCCGCCGGCCGATCGTTGCGCGTGAGCTGCGTAAGGGCGCGCCAGGCCTGCACGCCACCCAGCACCGTGCGCCAGTTGTTCCACGGCTGCTTGCGATAAAGCGGATGCAGCGGCAGCAGCTGATGCGGGAACTCCGTGGTGGGCAGCACGTCGCGCTCGATGCCGCGCTGTGCGCCAATGAAGAACGGGCGCACACCAGGCGCCTCACGCACGAGCGCGCGGGCAATGGCCAGACCGGGATAGAGATGCCCGCCCGTTCCACCACCCGCGAACAGCACCAGCGGACCCGCCGCGCTCACGCGCCACCGGGAGTGAGCGGGTCCGTGGCCGTCACCCCGTATACGCGCTCACGTTGGCTGCCGATGTTGACCAGAATGCCCGTCATGGCCAGGGTGAGCAGCAGATTGGAACGTCCGTAGGACACGAACGGCAAGGTGAGACCGGTGTTGGGCAACAGCCGAATCACCACCCCCAGATGCACGAAGGCCGTGAACACCGTGGTGAAGGTGAGGCCAATGGCCACCAGCGCAAGAAACGGACTTCGCGCCTGCCGTGCGATGCGAAAGCCCAGCCATCCGTAGAGCGCAAACGCCACCGTGACGCCGGCAAGACCGACAAAGCCCAGTTCCTCACCGACGATGGAACCAATGAAGTCGTTGAAGGCCAGCGGCAGCCACCCGCGTTGCTGATTGCCCTGACTGAAGCCCACGCCCAACAAGCCACCCGATCCCACGGCCACGAGCGACTGATACTGCTGGTCGCGCGGATTGTCTGGCGGTGCTTCGGTACTCTGCCCCACCGCGAGATAGGTCTGTACCCGATTGCGAATATACGGATTTCGCGCGGCCTCCACGCCAATGAGCATGAGGCCCACCACACCAAACAGCATGAAATGCGCGAGGCGCGCGCCGCCGACAAACAGCAATACAGCCATGAGCACGCAGTAGGTGATGGCCACACTGATATCGGGTTCGAGCAGCGCGAGCACCACCAGTGCGCCAATGACCACCACAAACGGCATGATGCCCTTGCCCAGTTCGCGCACGCGCTCGCCTTTCTTCACGAGCAGCATGGGTGTCCAGATGAGCACCGCAAACTTGGCAAACTCCGAGGGTTGCAGTGAGCCACCCAACAGATACCGACGCGAGCCACCGATGTTGCCGCGATTCATGCCAGGCAGAAACACCGCGGCCATGAGGATCAGCGACACAATCATGATGGGCCAGGCCAGCGCCTTGAATCGCTCGGCATCGACCTTGGCCAGTACCACGAAGGCAATGGCGCCGAGTGCCACGCCCACGGCCTGCCGCAGGACGTAGTAATGTCCGGCGCGGTTCTCCGAAACCGCCTGCAGCGCTGACGCGCTGTAGAGCACCGCCAAGCCCACTGCCACCAGGGCCGCCGTCACCAGTACGAGCGCGCGCGCTTCGAGGGACATGCGCCAGCGCTCGCGTGTGCCCGCGAGGTTCTGGCCGCGGGTGTGTGTTGCAGGACCGGATGAAGCCACCGGCGCCGGCATGCTGGCCGTGAAATCGGTCATGCCATCTCCTGCGCCAACTCCGCAAAGCGACGTCCACGTTCCTCGTAGTTGCGGAACATGTCGAAGCTCGAGCACGCTGGTGAAAGCAGGATCACGTCACCGGGCTGGGCCAACGCGCGCGCCTGCGCCACCACCTCGTGGAAGCTGGCATCGCGCAGATCGGCGAAGGTCACCGCTGGCGCCTGTTCGTGCAGCGCCTGCTCGAGGTCGGCGGCAATGATTGGCGCCGCCTCACCGTAGGCCAGCACCGCGCGCGCATGCTGCGCCAGCGCCGGCAGCAACGCGGTGTAGGGTTCGCCCTTGTGTCGCCCTCCCAGCAGCAGCACCGTGGGACGCGTCATGCCCTGGATGGCGACAAGCGCCGAGGACACATTGGTGGCCTTGGAGTCGTTGAGCCAACGCACGCCATGGGCCTCGCCGACCGGCTCCAACCGATGCGACAACGGCCTGAAGGCCATGAGGGCGGCGGCCAATTGCTGACGCGCCTGCGGCGTCTGATGTGCGGGGCTGGCCAGCATGACCGCGAGCAGCGCCGCCAACGCATTGGCCACGTTGTGATCGCCGTCGAGCGCGAGTGACTGGCGCGACATGAGGGGAGCGCCCAGCACCTGCAACTGATCGGTTTTGCGATCGTACCAGGCCTCCACGTCGCGGCGCCGTACCGAAAAGCGCGCCCACCGCCCGGGAATGCCCTGCACCATCGCGTCCACGTCCGTGTTGTCGGCGGTGGTGACCCAGCGCGAGGCCGACGTGGCGTTGGCAAAGAGCCGCTTCTTGTCGGCGTAATAGTCGGCCACGCTCGCGTAGCGGTCGAGATGATCGGGGCTGAGCGTGGTGAGCACGCCGACATTGGGTTGCACGCCCGGGGTGTCGGCCAGCTGAAACGAGGACAGCTCGAGCGCCGCCCACGTGGGTGCCGGCTCCTGAAGCGGCAGGTCCGAGACCGGCGTACCGATGTTGCCCACGTCCACGGCGTCATGGCCCAACGCCCGCAGCAGCGCGCCAATCATGGCCGTGGTGGTGGTCTTGCCGTTGGTGCCCGTGACGGCGATGTACTGCAGCGCCGGCGAGAGACGGAGCGCGATCTCTACCTCACTCACAATGGGCACACCCGCCGCCCGCGCCGCTTCGAGCGGCGGGGCTGACGGCGGCACGCCTGGGCTCACCACCACGCAGGACGCGCGGGCTATGCGCGCGAGATCATGCGTCCCCACGTCGACCGCGGCCCCTTCCCGGCCCAGGCGGCCGGCGGCTTCCTGCGTGGCCGACGTGGTGCTCTTGTCCGACGCATACACCGCGACCTGCGCGCGTCGCAGCAAGCGCGCCACCGCCTCCCCACTTCGTCCAAGGCCGATGACGGCGAACTCGCCCTCACGCATCACCAACATACGCGCGACGTGTGAGGCGAGGGCCGCCGCAGTCCAATTCGCTGGCGCGTTGGGGGATGGAGTCATGACCACTCAGCGCAGCTTGAGGGTGCTCAGCGCCAGTATGGCGCAGAGAATACCAAGGATCCAGAACCGCACCACCACCTGCGTTTCCGGCCAACCCAGCAGCTCGAAGTGATGATGCAGGGGCGCGCGTCGGAAGACACGATTGGCCTTCGCATACTCTTCGCCGTAGCGACGTTTGCGGTACTTGAATACCGAGCGCTGCAGAATGACCGACACCGTTTCCGCGAAGAACACCGCGCCCACGAACAGCAGCAGGAACTCGCTCTTGAGCAGCAGGGCAATGGCGCCAACGGCGCCGCCGAGCGCCAGCGACCCGGTGTCACCCATGAAGACCTGCGCCGGATGCGCGTTGAACCACAGGAACCCGATGCAGGCGCCGACCACCGCCGCGCAGAACACGGTGAGTTCACCGGAGCCCAGCAGGTAGAACACCTGCAGATAGGCACTCGTGTCCTTGCGGCCCAGCACGTACGCAAAGAGGCCCAGCGTGGTCACGGCGATGGCCACCAAACCCGACGACAGCCCGTCGAGCCCGTCGGTGAGGTTCACGGCGTTGCTGACACCCGTGAGAATGAACGTGACCCAGGGGATGTAGAGCCAGGCCAGCGAGGCGGTGACCGGCACCAGCAGCACGTACTTGAAGAACGGGAGCGTGGTGCTGGCCCCGGGCAGCGTGGAAATGGGAAAGAGCAGCAGGTAGGTACCGAGTCCGAGGCCGCAGATCACCTGACCGGCCAGCTTGTAGCGCTCGACGAGTCCACGATTCTTTTCGCCGCGCCGCTTCTGCTGCAGCTTGAGGTAGTCATCGAGGAACCCGATGCCACCCATCCAGGCCGTGACGAACATGGCCAGCAACACATACCGATTGGACAGCCTTGCCCACAGCAGCACCGGAATGAAGGTGGCCGCAAGAATGATGAGCCCCCCCATCGTGGGCGTGGTACCCTTGCCCGCATGGGTGTCCGGCGTGCCTTCGCGCACCACCTGATGCACAGCCATGGCGCGCAACCGGCGAATGATGGCCGGCCCGAGCACAAAGCTCACCAGCAACGCCGTGACGAAGGCGGCACCGGCACGAAAGGTGATGTAGTTGAGCAGGCGGAGTTCACTGAACTCACGCGCCCAAGGCAGCAGAAGGGCGTAAAGCACGGCGTGGGACGAGGGTCAGGAATTCGGGGAGGATGATGCGGTGGCGTGAGCATCTGCGTGAGCAGATGCGAAGGCCACGAGACGCGGAACGAGTTGTTCAAGACGCATGCCGCGTGAGGCCTTGAGCAGCACCAGCGACCTGGGCTTGAGACGTGCTTCGAGCAACGGCCAAAGCGCATCGAGCGTATCGGCGGCCACCACGCGCGGGTCCTGCGGCGCGACGCGGGCAAAGGCGTCGGCAAACTCTCCGACCGCCGCAATAAGCTCGGCGCGGGTAGCCAGCGCTTCGCGCGCCACGGCCTCATGCTGCGCCGCGCTTTGCGCACCCAGTTCGCGCATGCTGCCCAGCACCGCCACGCGCTGCGCCTCGGTGGGCACCTCGTGCAGCAACTGCAGCGCTGCCCGCATGCTGGCCGGGTTGGCGTTGTAGGCGTCATTGAGCAGCGTGAGCGGACCGTGCTGCTCCCAAACGCCACGCATGGACGGCACCGGCATGTTGGCCAGTCCCGTGGCCGCATCAGCCAATGACACCGCACAGGCCTGCGCCACGGCCAGCGCCAGCATGGCATTGCCTGCCTGATGCGCGCCGCGCAGCGGCAGCGTCATGTCCTCGCCATCAAATCGCAGCTGAACCCGGCCCTGCGCGTCGAGCGACCAGGTCTCGGGCACCACATCGGCGTCAGTCAGGCCGGCGGTGATGACCGCCTGCGCCCGCGAGCGGGCCAGGGCCACCGCGTCGGGTGACGACGACGTGACGACAGCAAGCGTGACGCCATGAAAGACCTCGCACTCTTCGCGCAGTACACCGGCGAGATCGCCGAGTCCTTCGAGATGCTCCTCGCCGATACTCGTGAGCACGGCGACATCGGGTGCGGCGATGGCCCGCAGCATGGCCACTTCGCCAGGCGTGTTGGTACCCAGCTCCACAACGGCCAACTCCGCATCACTGGGCATGGCCAGCAGAGTGAGCGGTACGCCCACCCGGTTGTTGAGATTGCCGGCCGTGGCATGCACCTGATAGCTGCGGCTCAGCGCCGCGCGCAGCAGTTCCTTGGTACTCGTCTTGCCGTTGGAGCCGGCCACCGCGATGACACTGCGGCCCCAGGCCTTCCGCCAGGCATGGGCCAGTTGGCCGAGCGCCACCAGCGTATCGGGCACCACATAGGTGGGAACCCCGAGACCGGCGGCGCGCATGGCATCGCTTACCACAAACGCCGCCGCGCCGGCGTCGCGTGCAGTGGCCAGAAAATCGTGCGCATCGAACTGCTCGCCGCGCAGGGCCACGAACACGTCACCGCGCGCAATGCGCCGCGTGTCAGTGCTGATGCCCGCCAGCGGCTGCGGCATGGACGGACCAGTGCCCAGAGCCTGCGCCACCCGCTCGAACGTCCAATAGGGATGCGCGAATTCAGGCGTGACCGCCGGCACGGCGGCATACTCGGTACCCGAGGTAAAAACCGGACTCACGACAACCCCATGCTGGTGGCCAACTCCCTCACGATGACCTGTTCATCGAAGGGATACGACGTGGTGCCGCGAATCTGGTAGGTCTCGTGCCCCTTGCCAGCCAGCACCACCACATCCTCGGGCTGCGCCATGCGCAGCGCTTCGGCAATGGCCTCGCGACGATCCACAATGCGCGTGTATCGACCCGCCGTCATGCCCGCGACAATGTCGTCGAGGATGCGATCGGGATCTTCGGTGCGTGGATTGTCGCTGGTGACGATGGTCACGTCGGCCAACTGTTCGGCAATGCGGCCCATCTCCGGGCGCTTGCCGCGATCGCGGTCACCACCGCAGCCGAAGAGCACGATGAGGCGACCGGGTGGGGCATCGGGCACGCGCGTGAACGGCCGCACCGCCTGCAGTGCGCGCTCGAGCGCGTCGGGCGTATGCGCGTAGTCGCGCAGCACCGTGGGCTGTGTGCGCAGGATCTCGAGTCGACCCGGCACCTGCGGCACGGTGGCCAGGCGCGCGGCCACGTCAGCGGCCGAGATCCCCAAGCCAATGGCCGCCGCCGCCGCTGCGAGCGCGTTGGCCACGTTGAAGTCACCAATGAGTGGCAGCGTGACCCTATGCGCGCCGCTCCGGGTCACCAGCAGGAACTGACTGCCGCTCGTGCCGAACTGCACATCGCGCGCCGCCACATCGAGCGCCGGCTCGGCGGTGCCCGGCGCGGCCGCGCCAAACATCAGCGTGCGCGGCGCATGGTGCACCCCGCGCCAGGCCGGATCGTCGGCGTTGAACACGGCCACGCCATCACGCGCGAGCAGGCCCACGAGGCGCAGCTTGGCTGCACGATAGGCGTCCATGCTGCCGTGATAATCGAGATGATCACGCGTGAGGTTGGTGAACACCGCCGCCGCAAAACTGAGCCCTTCCACGCGACGCTGATCGAGCGCATGGGAGCTGGTTTCCATGGCCACGGCCCGCACGCCGTCGTCCACGAGACGACGCAACAGACGCTGCAACTCCACGGGGCCCGGCGTCGTGAGCCCACCACCGCCCGGCAAGGCCACACCACGACTGCCCACCAGCACACCCAGTGTGCCGATGGACGCCGCCGGATGATCGGGCCCATCAAGCAGATGACGCAGCAATCCTACGGTGGTGGTTTTGCCGTTGGTACCGGTGACGCCAACCAGCGTCAGCGAACGCGCCGGCCATCGGTGAAAGGCCGCTGCAGCAATGGCGGCCGCGCGACGTCCGTCGCGCACGGGCACGACCGGCACGCTGACGTGCCGCGCGGCCTCCACATCCTCCACGATGAGCAGCGAGGCCCCGGCCTGCACGGCCGCATCAATCCAGGCGTGGCCGTCCTGCGTGGCACCGCGAATGGCCAGAAAGGCGCAGCCGGGTGTCACGCGCCGACTGTCGTCGACCAGATCGGTGATGTGCGCGGGCCACGCGTGTCCATCGATGGCGCCCGACACCAACAGGCCGGCATCACGTAGCGCATCGACAACCACTGGTACCGCAACGGGCGAACCGGATTCCGCAGAACGCGTGTCACTCACGGCTTGGGCACCTCGAGTTGCACAGTGGCGCCGCTCTGCAGCACCACGCCGGCCGCCGGTCGCGTGCGCACCACCGTGCCGTTGACGAGACTCACCTGAAAGCCCGCCTGATGCAGCGTGAGCGCCGCGCGCCGCGCATCGAGGCCGTACACCGACGGCACAGGACGCGGGTCGCGCACGGCTTCTCCGGTGTTGCGACCACCGTCTGGGCCGCGAGCCGCCGATCGATGTGGCAGGTCCACGACCACCATGGCCGGGGCAGCCACCGGTTCCGGCGCGCGCGGCGCAGGGGCAAGCAGAGAATCGCGGCGCAGCGAATCGCGCAAGGCCACGCGCAATTGCTCCGGCGTGCGCGGCTTGGGCAGCGGCGCGGCAATGGGGCGCGCGATGGCCGCGAGCGCGTCGCCATCGAGCGAGGCGTCACGTGTGGCCAGCGCCGCCTGCAGAATGTCGTGCACCGCTTCACCGGCCACGACACCGCCGTAGTAAGTGCCCTTGGGGTCGATGAGTCGCGCCACGATCACGTACTGGGGATCTTCGGCGGGAAACATGCCGGCAAAGCTCGAGTTGTAGAGCCCCTGCTGGTAACCGCCCTGCACCACACGGCGCGCCGTGCCGGACTTGCCACCCACATCAAAGCTGCCCATTTCCGCAGCCTGCGCCGTACCGCTGTCCACCACACTCTTGAGCATGCGGCGCATGAGCGCGGCCGCGTCCTGGGTCAGCACGCGGCGCACCACCGTCCGCCGGTGCTGATACAGTGGTTCCCCGCTCCGCCGATGCACGGCGCGTACCAGCGTGGGCTGCAGCAGTTCGCCCCCATTGGCAATGGCCACATAGGCCAGCGCCACTTGCAGCGGTGTGGCGGATATGCCGTAGCCAATGGGAATGCGTGTGCGTGTGACTTCTTTCCACTCACGCGGCAGCGGCAGTACGCCACGCGATTCGCTGGGATAGCTCACACCGGTGTAACTGCCAAACCCGAAGTCGCGCAGAATCTGATACACATCGGCCGGTGGCAGGCGCAGCGAAAGCTTTGCGGTGCCGATGTTGCTGGAGTGCTGCACGACTTGAAACACCGACATGCGTTCGGCCTTGTGCGTATCGGTGAGCTTGTAGCCACCGTAGCTCCACAGGCCGTTGTCGGTTTCCACGACATCCTCGGGTGTGGTGACGCCACGCTCAAGCAGCTTGGCCAGCACGAAGGGCTTGAGCACCGACCCGGGCTCGTAGGCCTCTACAATGGGCGTGCTGGTGTAGGCGGGTTTGCCGTCGCGCACACCGGCCAGCGCCAATACGGCGCCGTCGCGCGGGTCCACAATGACCACATCCCCGCCACTGGCCCCGGTGCGTTCGCGCGCGGCGGCCAACGCCTCCTCGGCAATTTCCTGCAGGCTCTGATTGATGGTCAGCGTGACAGTATGCCCGGGCCGCGCTTCCACGCGCTGATACTCCGGCGACTCCAGCCGTCCGCCCAAACCGTCGCGCACCACCGGCATGTGGCCCGATTCGCCCCGCAACCACTCGTGCAGCTCGAGCTCGAGGCCACTGCGCGGCTCGCCCTCAAGATCCAGCACGCCCACCACGCCGCGCAGTCCGGCCGGTGTGGAATTGACGCGCGTCAGCACGGGCTTGATGGACACGCCGGGCAAGCCCTTGAGACGTTCCACGTCGGAGGGCGCAAAGCGATGGGGCAACTCCACCCACTTGCGCTTGCGATCAAGCGCGCGCTTCACCCACTCGTCACCCACTCGCAGATCGCGCAATCCCCGCCGCAACACACTGCGCGTATCGATCGTGTCCACCTTGCGCGCCGCCCCCGTCCCGGTCTTGCGCACCGCCGGCCGCAGATGGTGCGGCTCGATGACGAGCCGCATCTGTTCACGGGTTTCCACCAGCACGGTGCCCGACGCATCCACCAGCGTGCCGCGCAGCGGCTCGACGGTTTCGTCGCGCATGTGCTGGTCGGTGGCCTTGCCCGCCCAGAGGCCATGTTCAATAACCTGGACCTGCGCCGCGCGCGCCACGATGCCCGCGCCAAACAGCACCAGACACAAGTGCACGAACGTGGAGCGCCCGCGACTCACCGTCACGAGTGGCTGATGCTCGGCCTCGTTGCGCGATTGCGCGGAGTGCAGATGCGCGGAATGCGGATGCGTCATGGCTTTAATTGGCCGATGTGCAGACTGTCGGCCGCAACACCAGACGCGCTGTCAGCCCCGACATCCTGCGCGGCCGAAAAGGCCGACGAAGGCAGGAACCGCGTCTGCGCCTCGGTAGGTACCCGCATGCCAAGCCGACGCTCGGCCTCGCTCACCACCGAGCGGCGACTCGAGGCCCGGCGCAGGTCATTCTCGAGATCCTGCTGCTCGGCGCGCAGCGTGCGCAACTCGCCGCGCATGCGCTGCATCTCGCGTGCGGTGGCCACGCCGGTACTCCGGCGCCAGACCACCGTGGCCGCGACGAGCATGAAGAGCACCAACCCCATGGCCACGAGGGCACGCCCACGCAGTGGACTGCGTGTCGTACGACGGGTAGTGGTTCGACGTGCGGCCATCAGCGCGCCAGGCGCCAGGCACGCAGCCTCGCGCTGCGCGCCCGCACGTTCATGTCCACCTCGTCGTCGGCCGCCGACATGGGGCGACGCGTCAGCGTTTCGCCCAGCGCCACGCCGCGGCAGCCGCACACCATCAGCCGCGGCGGGCAGACGCAGTCGCGGCTCCACTCGCGGAAGGCGTTCTTGACGAGGCGATCCTCGCCCGAATGATAGGCGATGATGGCCAGCACGCCGCCCGGCGTGAGCCGGTCGCGCAGCGCGGGCAGCGCACGCTCGAGTCCGGCCAGTTCGTCGTTCACGGCAATGCGCACGGCCTGGAAGATGCGCGCAAAGTCGGGCGCGCCGCTGCGCGGACCGAGCACGGCGCGGATGGCATCCACCAGGTCGTCGGCAGTGGCAAACGGCCGACGTGCCCGACGCCGCACGATTTCGCGTGCCATCTTGGCCGCGCGCGGTTCATCGGCATAGTTGCGCAGCAACGCCGACAAGTCGACTTCGTCGATGGTGTTGAGCAACTCGGCGGCATCGACGTCGGCGTCGGTGCCCATGCGCATGTCGAGCGGCGCGCCTTCGCGGAAGGTGAAGCCGCGGGTCGGGTCGTCGAACTGGTGCGAGGACACCCCGAGGTCGAGCAGTATGCCGTCAAAGCGCTCGGCATCGGCGAGACCGGCCGACGGAAGATCGGCATAGTTGCCCAGCAACGCGCGGAACTGCCCACTGCGTTCGAAGTCCACCAGGCGCTCGCGCGCAGCGGCCAGCGCGCGCGGGTCGCGGTCGACGCCGGTGACACGCATGCCACGCTCGAGCAGGGCGGCCGAATGGCCACCACCACCCAGGGTGCAGTCGAGGACGGTGTCGGCGTCGGCCAACAGCGTTTCCACTTCGGCCAGCAGGACGGGGACGTGGTAGGTCCCCGCGCGCCCTGAGGGGAGCGTACGGGCCGGGCTCACGCGCGGATGGGGCAAACGGTCTGGCGCGTCATGGCAGCAAAGGGGTGCCCGAACGAGGGCACGTCATGGGGCGTCGCGGAGGGTCATGTTAGCGGGGGGCGCAAGGCAGCGTCAAGCGAGGTTCAGGGGTGCGAAAATGTGCATTACCCGTTCCCGCCAACGGATGTGATCCGCGCGTGCTGCACCGCGTACATGGGCGAAAAACGAACCGGCCCGCCGTCGAGTGACGGCGGGCCGGCAGCGTGCACTGCGAAGGCTTACTTGCAAAAGGCCTTGATGACCTGATCGGCGTATGGATCGAGCTGAGCGACCTGCCCCATCAGCTGGCGCGTCACATCGGGTGAGAATGAACCACCACGAGGCAACAGGATCTGCGCTTCGACGAACATGTCCTTGGCCGCCTTGGCACCCGCACAATCCTTCGCTGCGGCCGCCGCCTGCACCTTGGCGTAGCCATACTGCACATACGTCGCGCCGAGCAGGAACTGCGCCTGAGCCTTGATGTCGGGCGTTGCAACCGATTCAGCGTACTTCAGCTGGTCGACGGCCACCTTGAAGTCATCTTCGCTCTTGCTGGCCCCCGCCTTGCGCGACGCTTCCTGCGCGGCGCCGAGCAATTGGCCGCGAAGCAGCGAGGAGGTATCTCCGGCAGCGATGGCGTCCTTGATAGCCGGCACAATGTCCTGACCGAGATCCTTCAGCGTAAGGATGCGAATGAGCGTGCCGTTTTCCACCGGCACCTTGTTCGCCACCGCCTTGTCCAGCGCCTCAAGGGCCTGCTGGTTCTGGCCGGCGCTGCGCAGCGACACGATCTGGTCGTAGACCAGCGAGGGCTGGTTGGGGAACTTGGCCAGACCCTGAGCCGCCGTCTCCGCCGCCTTCTGGTACTGGCTGTCGGCCTGATAGGCGCGCGAGGTGCGGATGAAGTACGTGGTGTCGGCAAACGAGGTGTCGAGCGCGATCAGCTCCTTGCCCTGCGCATGCGCCGCCGCATAGTCCTTGGTAGCCAGCAGGATGATCCAGCGCAGACGCAGCAGCTCGGAGTCACCCGGGTTGGCCTGCACGGCCTCGTCCACCACCGGGCGCGCCGCGGCCGGATTGGCGACCTTGGCCAGCGCTTCCACCACCGTCTTCTGGAGACGCGGGTTCTTCGGATCGGTAGACAGGAGACGCGTGAGCGTCACCACCACCGAGTCGCTCTGACCGGCCGCCTGGTAGGCGTCGGCGAGGATTTCGAGGCCGTAGCGGCTCTTGGGATCGTACTTCGTGATTTCCTGCGCCACCGCCATCTTTTCGGCAGCCGGCGCTTCCCGCGACACCAGCACGTTGGCCCAGCAAATGCGCGCCAGCGTGGCCTTGGGATAAGCGGCTACGCCTTCCTTTGCCGCCGCGATGGCCTCATCCCACTTCTGCTGACGGGCGGAGGCGATGCACTTCTTTTCGGCGTCGAGCTGCTTGCGGGCTTCCTTGAGCTCCACCGCCATGGCCTTGGAGGCGTCGCTGAAGTTCTTGGCTTCGAACACGCCGAGCGGCTGCACGAGCGAGTTGTCGCGGGCCAGCACCAGCGCCGCTTCGAGCCTCACACCCGATTCCGACTTGGTGGCCGACCCGGTGATGTACTCGTCGGCGCGCAGCAGCGAGGCCAGCGCCTTCTGGTCATGCGGCTCGAGCGCTTCCGTGGTGGGGAAACCCGAGGCTTCAAGCGTGGCGGTGAGGTCCTGCTTGGGCAGGACGTACACCTGCTTGAAGGGGAAGTCACTGGTCATGCGCGAACGCACCGCGTCCGCCGCCTGCACCCCCAGGCCCTTCTCCGCGGATCGGAACACCGCGACCATGACGCGCGTCGCATTCGGATCGGGGACCCGATTGTACTGGGCCGACGCCACCGAAGGCAGCAACGTGCCTCCGAGAGCCAAACCGATTCCGGCGATCGCCTGGATATGCCGTGTCTTCAACGTCGTAACCTCCGCACCGGAAGCCGTGGGTCCCCGTCAACGGGGCTGGGACAACCCGCGGGCCGTGCGCAAGCCGGCGGGTCTGGGGGGGAAACAGCGAAACTGCGTTACCCAGTGACAGCCGGCAAGTGTGACGGATGCCATCGGGCCCTGCAGGTGGGACAACTGCGATGGGCGAAGAGGGACTCGAACCCCCGACCCCCTGTGTGTAAGACAGGTGCTCTAACCAACTGAGCTATTCGCCCGCGATACGAGCCACCCACCCACTCCGTTGATAAACGTACAAGATCCGTCGCCCCGGCGTTCCTGGTCGGGCGAAGATTTAACCGGATTGTCACGTTTCCCGGGGACGAGTCCCCGATCAGCCCGGCTCCGGGTGGCGGGAGCAGGCGCGAAGTCGAACGGGGCGGTCAGCCCTTGAGAATGGCCAGCGGGATGAGCACCACGTAGCCCAGCACAAGCAGAATGGGCGCGATGGTTTCGCCCCCGCGGGCGAGGTCGGCATAGCCCAGCAGCAGCGAGGCAGCCGCCAATCCCCACAACAGCAGGGCCTTGGAACGGGACTTTTCGATCGAGGTCATGCCGGAGGATATCGGGGCGAGGACGGCCCGGGCAAGGGTGCCACCGGCTCCGGGTCCGATTCCGGTTCGGCCTCAGGGTCCGATGTGGCGCCTTCCGGCATGTCCAGCAGCGCCTGCAGGCTGCTCTCGCGCAAGGCGGCCTCCTGCGCGGCGTCGGCCGCCCGCATGGCCTCGAGACGCGCCCGGTCCCGTTTGCGCCGCTGCACCACCAACGGCACGAGGGCCAAAGACAACAGACCGACCACAGCCGAGACGTTGGTGACCAGTGCGAGCGCGCCGTAGCGCCGACGGGTCTGCGATTGCCAGTGCTTCTCGAAGGCCTCACCGGTCATGCCATAGCTGCTGCGCAGCGCCTTCTCGAAAGAGTTGGTGCTTTCCCACTCGACAAAGAAGCGCGCGAGACCGGCATCGCCGCCCAACTCGCGGAGTTCCGACACGATGCGATGCGCCATGGCATAGCTCCACGAGGCTTCCATGCCGCCGCCGCGGAAACCGTCTTCGAGCGCCTCGAAGCTGGGCAGCGTGCGCCACACCATGCCCAGTGTGGTTTCAAACACCTGCTCACGCGAGAACTCACCGGCGGCCACACTGGCATAGCCCTCGTCAAACCAGCGCGAGGGACGGGGCCCCAACTGCTCGTGCAGCGCGAGATGCGCCAGTTCGTGTCGCAGCACGATCAGCGGATCGCCCGCGTCGGAACTGGCGTAACCGCCCTGCATGATGATGCGCTGCTGGTCAGGGAAGGCGATGGCCGCGCCCCACTCCGGCGCAAAGGGCCCGACCCACTGGCGAAAGGTGTCCGCGTCGGGCGCCACGGCAATGAGCACGCGGGCCGCGGATGGGCGCAGTCCGGGAAAGCGATCGTTGGCCACGGCTGACGCCATGAGCGCGCGGGCGAGGCGCTCATCGCGCCGCCCGGCCACCACCGTGAATCGCCCGTTGTCGAGTCGGATGCCCTGCGCGCCGGTCTCCGGTGCACCTTGCGCCACCGCTACCGATGTGCGCAGACCCGGGATGCTCAGCGCTCCAGACCCGAGCCACAGGGCCAGGGCCACGCCCAAGGCCGTCAGGTATCGACGAAGACGAGTTCCTGATTGGCCGACACGAGATCGAGAAGCGCTGCGCAGCGTTTGCCCCATGGACTGAACTTGTTGGCCGCGCTGCCGCTCTGCCATGCCTGCAGGGCGTCTGCGCGTCGCCCGCATTCCCAGTGCGTGCGTCCCAGCTCATACCACGCCTGCACGAGGTTGGGTCCCTTCTGCAGCGCCTGACGGAGCGTCAACGCGGCCGCGTCGTGTGCGCCCAGCGTGCGCTGGAGCTGCGCGCGGTAGAGGTGCGCATACAGCGCGGCCCGCCCGTCGCCCGAAGCCGCGGCCTGCTCGAGACAGCGATCGGCGTCGGTGAAATGCCCCTGCAGCGCCAGCCAGCGCCCCCAGACCATGACGGCCAGGGCATCGTCGGGGGCCTGCGCACGCGCCTGTTCCAACGGCGCGTGGGCGGCGTCAAGCTGGCCGTCATTGACGTAGGCCCAGGCCAGCAGCACCAGCGCCTCAACCTGCCCCGGCGCCAACGCCAGGGCCTTCTGGAGTGCGACGATGGCCTCGGGCACCTGCCCCAGCGACAGCAGGTTCCAACCCTTCTCCACGAAGGTGGACGCGCCGAGCAGGTCCACACGCGCCGATACGGGAGGGGCGGCCGCAGCAGCAGAAGCAGCCGCCGCCGGGGCTTGCGCCGAGGCTTGAATCGGGGCCGGTTCGTTGGGTGGCGCACTTGGCTGACTGGCGTTGAGCACCTTCCAGCGCTCGGCCAGCGCCTTCACCGCGTCCTTGGCCGACTGCGCGGCCAACAAGGCCGCATCGGCTTCGCGGAAGCACGCGATGATGTCGTCCTTGAGCCGTGCGGTGTGGCGCGCGGCCTCATCACGCGACGTGCCGTCGGCCGCGTGCAGACCGGTCTGCTCGATGGCCTTTTCAATCGCGTCGGCCACCTGGGCAAGCCGGGCCGACAGCGGCTGACCACTGGCGTCCAGCCACTCGAGGCGCGGTCCGTGCTGTTGCGCGTCGCTCATATACGGCTCATATGCGGCTCATATGCGGCTCTTATGCGGCTCAAGTCCGGCGCACGTGCGGATGCAGTGCAGCTCAGGCATGCGCCTGCTCCGCTGTGCGCAACAGACGCGGTACGTCGAGTACCCAACAAGGTTCATCGTCGCGCGGGAACTGACCGACCACAAACGCCCAGGGCGCGTCGTCTCCGGCACCGGCAATGCGTGCCGTTTCGATGGCGCGTACTTCGTACACATGCGACACGTCGAGCTGCAGGCGCGCGGCGTCCTGGCGCAGCACCAGAGTGCGCGGCAAGGCCTGGGCATGAGGATGCAGTGTGCAAACCTCGTGCGCAGCGGACCGGCGCTCGGGCAGGGTCAGTGCGGGCATGGGCGTGGTGGTGGTTTGCGTACTCGAGTCCCGTCGAGGCACCACACGTTCCACCTGCTCCACGGGAAACGCCAGCAACACGTCCTGCACGCGGCAAATGACAAACGTCGAACGCTCGACATCCGGTGCGCGACGACGGCGGGCATTGCCCACCGCGCTGCGGAACGGGCTGGACGCATGCGATGGGCGCGACGCCGCACTGGTTGAAGCGGCGCCCTGTGTATCGGTCTGACTCATGCGTCACGCTCCGGTGATGTGCGCGGTGCCGCAAGGGGCGCCCGCCCTTGCGCCACCGCCTGCGCAATGGCGGTCGCGAGATCAGCAAGCGGCACCCCACCCGACAAACCCGCAGCGCGGCGCGCGGCCTCCGGCATACCGGGAATGATGCACGTGGCGGCGTCCTGTACCATGACTGGTGCCCCCGCTTCCTGCATCGCAGCGAGGCCCTGTGCGCCGTCACGTCCCATGCCCGTCATCACCACGCCCAGCGCCTGCGGCCCAAACACTTCGGCCACCGATCCGAACAGGTAGTCGGCCGCGGGACGCACCCCCCAGAGCGGCGCGTCGTCATGCAGCGCCACCCGCGGCTGCTCGCGCGGACCGCGCACGCGCAGATGCCACCCGCCGGGCGCGATGTACACATGCCCCGCCCGCAGCGGCTCGTCGGCCACCGCCTCAGCCACCCGCAGCCGCGACGCGGCGCCCAAGCGCTGCGCAAAGCCGGCCGTGAAGCCGGCCGGCATGTGCTGCACCACCACCACCGCCACGTCGCTCCAGTTGGGCAATTGCGGAATGACGCGAGCCAGTGCCGCCGGACCGCCCGTGGATGCCGCAATAGCCACCACCAGGCGCGGCGCCTGCCCGGACGCACCGCCCGTTGCCCTGTGCGCCGTCGCCACTGGCGACGCCAGCTGCGGCAACGGCGACGACATGACGGTTGACCGGCGTGTGTCAGGCTGAGACGGCCGCCACTGCGCATGCGCGGCCCCACGCAGGGCCTGCAGCAGCTGATCGCGCACCAGATCGAGATCGAGGCTGATGGCGCCGGACGGCTTGCGCACAAAATCCACCGCACCGGCTTCGAGCGCCCGCAGCGTGGCGTCGATGCCGCCGTGTGTGGTACCGGCGCTGAGCATCACCACCGGACGCGGCGCCTCGCGCATGATCTGGGTGAGCGCACTGAGCCCGTCGAGGCCCGGCATGTCCACGTCGAGCGTGATGAGATCGGGGTTGAGCGTCTGCACCTGCCGGAGTGCATCGTGCCCGTCGCGCGCGGTGCCCACCACCTCGAACTCACCGCTCGATTGCACGACGTCGCTCACCAGACGGCGCATGAAGGCACTGTCGTCCACCACCAGCACACGCCGGCGTGCCGTGACCGGCGTCATGGACGACGTGAGTTCGTCCGATGCCGCGAGGCGCTCAGAGGATGACATGCGGCCCTCGCACCGTGCGCACATCGACGCGGCCCGTGCGCACATCGAAGAACACCGAACGTCCGAAGTCACCACCCACGGCCTCACCCACGATGGGCAGATCAGCGGCCGCACAGGCCGCACGCGCCGCCTGCACGTTACGAATGCCAAGCCCCGACGAGCCAGGGGCCAGCAGCGGCGCAAACATCGAGGCCCCACCAACGAGCCGCGCACGGATTTCCGAGCTGGCGCCCAGCGCCCGCATGCGGGTGAGCATTTCAGGCACGGCCAGTGACGGCACCTTGCCCGCCTTGGGCGCGCCGGCGGTCAGCGCGAGATGCGGCAGCAGCACATGCGCCAAACCGCCCACGCAGCACTCGGCGTCGTGCAGCACGATGGCCACGCAGGACCCCAGCCCGACGGTGAACAGCGTCAGGTCTCCGGCCCCCACGGCAAGGTCGGCAATGCCCACGGATTTCTGCGTCACGGCACCGACGGCACGGCCCCCACGGGGGTCGCTCCATCGGTCGGCGTCGACACAGTCACAGGGTCAGCCGGAGGCGTGAGCGCGGCGAGGTTGGCGCGCACGATGCGATGCTCCGGATCGAATTGCAGGGCACTCTCCCAGGCCACGCGGGCGGCCACCAGGTCACCGCGGCGGTAGTGGATGTTGCCCAGCTTGAGATACACGTCGGGGCCATGCGACGGCGCCAGACGGATCACACGGGACAGCGCGTCGAAGGCTTCGTCGTAGCGCTGCGCCCGATACAAATAGTCTCCGAGGTTCTTGTGCAGCTGCGCCAGCGAGGCATCGGTGAGCAACGCGTGCTCGAGGGTGCGCGAGGCCCCCTCGTACTGTCCGCGCCGCTCCTGCACCACAGCCAGATTGTTGTGCAACACGACGGCCTGCGGGTAGTACTGCAGCCCTTCCTCCAACAAGGCCACTGCACGTTGCGTGTCCCCCCCCACCGCCGCGGCAAGGGCTGCGGCGTGATACCACGCCGCCGAGGGTTGGCGCGCACCAAACTGGGCACGCGCCGTTGACAGCGCTTCTTCGGCCGCCACCAACTGCCCGGCCTCGAGCGCCAGTGTGGCCTGCAGCAACGCCATGCGCGGATCGGGCGTCACACCGCCGCGCAGCGCCGCCTGATGCGCGGCCTCGAGCGTTGCGGACGCCTGCGCAAGCTTGCCACACTGTGCTTCGGCAAACGCCAGGTTGTGCAGCACACTGGGCGGCGCGTCAGCGGCTGCGGCGGCCTGCGCAAACGTGGCCTGTGCCTCCGCCCATGCCCCCCGACGTGCCTGGACCAGGCCGAGATGGAAGCGTGCCACCCCGTCGGCCTCACGCAATTCCAGGACGCGCTGAAACTCGCGCTCCGCCTCAGCCAGCATGCCCGTGCGATAAAACGCGATGCCGAGGTTGCGATGCTCGGCCACGCGGCTTTCCGGGGGCGGCTGGCGCCGGGTGGCGCTGCGTCCGACGCGCTGCACATAGCCGGCGCTGATGAGCCCATACAGCGCCTTGCCGACATCAAACTCGCTGAGGCCACTGCGCTCCACCACGGCGTGCACATCGATCGTGCCGTCGAGCAGCGGAATGATACGTTCCTGCGACGTGCTGAGCGGCACCTCGATGCCCTGAAGCCGTGCGACATCCACCTCGAATATGAGATCGAGACTGGGCAGCTTCTTTTCGATCTGCGACCACTCGTCCACTCGGCGCGCGCCTTCGAGCAGCAGCGTGTCGGCGCTGATGGACAGGAGCGGGGTGTCGGGCGCCGGATCTTCGTCTGGCTCGAAGGTGAAGGTGCCCTGCGTCCAGGTGAAGAGGTGATAGACCGCCTCTTCCACCTGAAAGCGGAACTCCGACAACACGAGGTCGCGCTCGATGTCCCCGCCCTGCAGCAGCGCCTTGGCCAGAGCGTGATCGTCGTGTGCCGGCAACTGCGCGGCCTGGCGGGCGAGCTCGTCGGCCGCCAGCGCGCCAAGGCGCACGAGACGATCACCGAGTCGGTCGCGGCCGTTCACGAGCGCCGCGTGTACCACGCGGCCTTCGGCGAAGTGCACCGTGCCGAAGCTGCCCTCACGCGCGATGCTGAGGCAGCCGGTCTTCTGTCCGAGTGCCAGCAACTGCAGCACGTCGGCGAGACTGGCTTCGCTGAGATTGCCACGAATGGCCATCAGCCGCGCGCCTCCACAGGTGTCGACACCACCGAGCGCGCCATCACCGGTACTCCTCGATGAGGCGGCCGCTCAGCTCCGGCCAATCCCACACCGTCTTCTCTCGATCGAGGAAGAAACGATCGGGCTCACCTGGTGCGCGCGCGACCAGATGCTCGAGACGCGGCCGCTCACGCGCCGGTAGCGTGACCACGAGGCCGCCCTCGAAACGCGAGCGCAGCCTGTCGGCCAGCCCGGTCAGGGCCCGCGGCGCACGCTGCGAGGTGAGCACCACCTGCGCGCCCTGCGACATGAGCTGATTGAAGAGATGGAAGAGCTCGTCCTGCGTGCGCTCCTTGCCCTCAAGCAGGTGGATGTCGTCGAGAATGAACACATCGGCGCTGCGGTAGCGCGCACGCCAGCGCTCGGTGCCGCCCTCCTGCATGGCGGCAATCAGCTCTTCGACAAACAGCGATGCTGACAGGCAGGCCACGCGCTTGCCCGCCCAGCGCTCGCGCATGGCATTGCCAATGGCATGGGCCACATGTGACTTGCCACTGCCCGCCGGCCCGTGCACCAGCAGCGGATTGTACCGCACGCCGGGTTCCGCAATGACGGCATCCACGGCCTTGAGCGCCAACTGTGACTCGGGCGTGCTGTCGAGGGCCGCGCGTGTGAACGCCGGTGACGGACCAGGCAGCGGCTGCGCCGTCTCGATGACACGCTGAAGCAACTGTTCCGCCGCGGCAATGGCCTCCACATTGCGGAAGGCCTCGTGACCCGCCCACGACGGGTCCACCGCGGCGGCCTGGGCCTCCAGCGCCCGCAGGTGCTCTACCGCGGCCGCATACGCGCGCAGCAGGCCATCCACGTCGGGAGCCTGCGTGAGATTGAGGGCGCGCTCGAGCACCGACACCCGCCAGCCTTCCGGCCGATAGCGCGCGATGGCATCACCGAGCTGAATGCGCCAGGGTTCGACGCGCGTCTCCACCTCCTGCAGCACGTCGGCCAGAAAGCCTTCGTAGTCCGTGCCGGCCGGGATGATGGCTTCAATGCGTTCGGGGGCAGTGGTGGGCGCACGCTCACCCAGCACAGCGCGCACATCGCCCACCGACACGGGCGTGCCCTCCAGCTGCTGATAGGCACTCAGCTTGTTGAGTGCGCCCTTGAGCTCGCGCACATTGCCGAAGGGCATGCGCGCCACGGCGTCGAGCACACCGTCGGCAAAGCTCACCGAGCGATCCTGCGACACGTTGCGCAGAATGGCGAGCCGCATTTCGAAGTCGGGCGCGCCCACATCGACCACCAGCCCACCGGCCAGTCGCGAGAGCAGCCGTTCATCGACATCGGGGATATCGGCGGGCTGACGATCGCTGGTGAGCACCAGCTGCTGACCGCCCTGGAGCAGCACATTCAACAGGCGCAGCAACTCGGTCTGCGTTTCGCGCTGTCCGGTGAGAAACTGGATATCGTCAATGACCAGCAAGTCCACCTGCTGATGATCGACGAGAAACTGGTGCGGCTGTCCACTCGCGATGGCGCGATGCAATGTGGACGCCAGTTCGTCGCCAGAGGTAAAGCGCACGCGCAGATCGGGACGATGCTCCCGCGCGCGGTGAGCAATGGCACCCACCAGATGCGTCTTGCCGAGGCCCGATCCACCATACACCACGAGTGGGTTGTAGGCCTGACCCGGCGCGTCGGCCACGGCGCGTGCCGCGGCATGCGCGAGCTTGTTGGACGCGCCGACCACGAAGGTGTCAAAACGCAGGGCGCGGTCCACCGATTCGCTGGCCGGGGTGGTCACCGCGGCGTCTCCATCACCAGTCATCAGGCGGCACGCGACGAAGATCCGCCGCCCTCTTCTGCGCCAAGTCGCTTCATGACCCGCGTCCCCAATGCCCGCAGCGTGTCGAACACGCCGGTGCCCTGCGTGGCGTCCGCACCAAACTCCGGCACGCCGCGAAAGTTGAGGGCCGCCGACAGCTCGTCCACACTCGCGACCAGCGAAGCCGGCAGGTCCTGCTTGTTGTACTGCAGCACGATGGGCAGCGCGCGCGCGTCCACGCCATGCTCGGCCAGATTGGCGTGCATGTCCTGAAGGCTCTCGATATTGTCGTCCCAGCGGCTGCGTTGGCTGTCGGCCACGAACACAATGCCGTCAGCGCCCTGCAGCACGAGCTGCCGGATGGCCTTGTAGTACGGCTGGCCGGGCACGGTGTACAGCTGGAAGCGCACGTGATACGCGCCCACGGTGCCCAGGTCCACCGGCAGGTAGTCGAAGAACAACGTCCGATCACGGCGCGTGGCCAGGGACGTGAGCGAGCCCACCTGCTCCGACGGCAGGGCGTCGTGCAGGTACATGAGATTGGTGGTCTTGCCGGACCGACCCGGTCCGTAGTACACCAACTTGCAGGTGATCAGGCGCGTGGCGTGATCAACGATGGGCATGGGCGCCTTCCTCGGCTTCCGTCAACAGCAAGGCAAAACGAGACGCAACGGCAATCAACTCGCGTAAGCGGTCTGCCGCGTCCGACGATGTCGCAAACGGCAGCGCCTGCTGCCAGACCGCGAGGGCACCGGACAGATCACCAGCCCGTGCGCGGTCTGCGCCAAGCCGGAGCGCGTCGTCTTCAAGTGACGGTCCGGACGGCACGGGCGCAACGACGGGCGCGGGCGTCATCAGTCCCGCCTGCAGCGGATCAAAGACGGTATCGAACGCCGCGTCGTCGTCCCCGCCCGAGGTCTCAGGAATCCACAGATCGCCTGGCGGCGCAATGGCCAGTTGCGCCGGCGGCGTGGGATTGCGGCGCGGGGCCACCTGGGCGTCGTGCAACGTGAGCACCCCGGCCGCGATCAAGTCATGCACCATCTCCGCCACGTCCACCAGCGGGCGGCCGGTCGACGCGGCCAGGGTCACCAGATCCTGCGCGCCGTCAATGCGCGTGAGCAACTCCCACTGCGCGGGGGAGAGCCGCAACAAAGGCAACTGCTGCGTCTCGCCTTCCACGAAGGCGGGCACCACATGCGCATGCGGGACACGGGCGTCAATACGCGACCAGACTTCCGCGCGCAGCGTGGCCTCCATGAGCAGCGGCTCGATGGGCAGCCGCAACACCGACGCGTGGCTCTCGTCTTCACCCGGTGCAAAGCGGAAGCTGCCGTCGCGCCACGCCAGCACGTCGAGCACCGCGTCTTCCACGGCGTGCGCATCCTCCTGGCGGCGGTGCGGATGCGCTGCGCGGTCGAGACCATGCACGGGTCCCACCACGGCGTCGATGATGAGGCCCTGACGAAAGACCACCTGGCCCCGCCGCCCCTGCAACGGGGCGTCCACGTGCAGGACGCCATGCTTGCGACCGAGCGCGAGCAATTGCAGCACTTCGGTGAGACTGAGATCGCGGAGCTGTCCTTCGAGCGCCATGCTGCCCTCAGCTCGCGCGCTGTGCGGACGACAGGGCCGCAGCCCGCGACAGCGCTTCCTGCGCCCGCGTGCTCCACGGCGCGGCGTCATCACGCGCCGCAAGGGCCTGCCAGCGGGTAAAGGCGTCGCGCCAGCGGGCCTGATCGGCCAGCAGCACCGCGTCAAACCACCAGGCCCCTGCCCGATCGGGCTCGTGACGCAGCAATCGATCCACCGCCACGCGGGCGTCGCTCATGCGTTCCTCGGCCACCAACACGTCGGTGAGCTGCTCCAGCGCGTCCAGGTCGGTCGGAACGCGCTGCAACTGCGCCACGAGCAGTCGACGCGACTCCTCCAGACGTCCGGCGTCGCGATGCACCAGCGCCAACTCACAAATGGCGTCACGCCAGGTTGGCGCCGTGGCCAGTGCGGCCACCAGCTCGAGACGCGCGGCCAGCAGATCACCGCGTTCGCGCAGTACGCGCGCAATGGCCACGCGCGGTGTGGGGCGCGTGGGGTCGAGCGCCAACGCGCGACGATATGCACCCAGGGCAATGGCGGCATCGCCCAAGCGCGAGGCCAGATCGCCCGCGTAGTGCAGCAGCGCGGCGCTGTCGCAATCCTGCCCGAGCACGCGCAGCAGAGCCGCACGCGCAGCGCTGTCCGACTGGCCCAGCAACGCCGCCGCCTGCAGTGTGAGCAGTTCGGCATCATGCGGCGCTGCGGGCAGGAGACGCTGCAGCAGCGGTAGCGCCTCCTCGGCGCGTCCGAGCAGACACAGGGTGCGCGCTTCGCCGCGCAAGGCGCGGTGCCGTGCGTGGCGCACCGCCTGCGCCACCGTGTCGTCGGCGGCGACCCCGGGCTGTGCGGCATCCGGATTGGTATCGGCCTCACCGCCCAACAGCAGCTCATGCGCCGAGCGATAGCGTTCCACGGCCTCACCATGCAAACCACGCTCCGCAAACGCGTCGGCCTGCTCGCACCAATCAATGGCGCGCGCGACCGGCGACTTGGGAGCGGCGTGCCGCGGTTGTTCGGGCAGCCAGTCCTCCACCTGCGAGGCATCAAAGGTCACGCCTTCCAGCGGGACACCGCTGCCAAGCGCGAGGAGGTCAAGCGGCCCCACCGCATCCGGGCACTCCAGCTGCAGCGCCACCGTCACGGCCAGACGCAGTGGACGACGCACACTCGCCAGGCCAAGCGCCCCCTCGGTTTCCCGCGCGGCGCCTTCATCATCACCAAGCGAGGCCAGCACCTCGGCCAGCACATAGCGCGCTTCCGCATGCGTCGGGCGATGTTCGATGGCCTGCACCAGAGCGTCGCGCGCGTCTTCGGGCCTTCCCACCTGTCGCAGCACGACGCCCAGCACATGCCAGGCCTCTGCCTCACGCGGATGAAACGCCACCACTTCACGCAGCAGCGTCAGTGCTTCGTAGGCCTCACCATGCAGCACCGCCCATCGCGCCAGATTGACGCGGGCCAGGACGAGCGTGGGATCGAGCTCCGTGGCACGCAGCAGGGCTTCACGAGCTGCCTGCGCATCACCGCGGTCGGCCAGCGCCACGCCAAGGTTGTTGTAGGCCAAAGCGTGGCGCGGATCGAGACGCAGCGCGCGGCGATAGCTCTCGGCGGCGGCTTCCACGTTGCCACCCTGATGCAGCGCCACGCCGCGCTCGTTCCACAAGTGCGCCGATTCTGTACGCTCGAGCAGCTGGTCGTAGCGTTGCTGCGCTTCGGCTGACATTCCGTCAAGCAAGTCCAGCTCGGCCAGCGCATGCTGCACCAGTTGTGCGTCCTCGCCCTGTTCGAGTGCGCGCTCGAATTCGCGACGGGCTTCGCGGAAATAGCCGCGCTGACGAAAGGCGAGGCCCAGACCATGCCGCGCCAGCGCGCCATCGCCCTCCACCTGCATGACCGCCTGCATCACCGGCTCCTGCGACGAGCCGTCGAGCAGCAGATCACCCTGCACGGTTTCGAGTCGTGGATCGAGCCGGGCGGCCGTACGTGCGGCCATCAGGGCCGCCTCATGCCGACCCATGTCCCCGAGCACGAATCCACGCAACAGGTGCGCCTCTGCATGCTCAGCGGACTCAGTCAACAGCTCATCGAGCACATGCAGCGCCTGTTCGTTCTGACCCCGCTGATACAGCACTTCGGCCAGATGGAGACGGGCGTCACCGACGGCCTGCGCATTCACCGCGCGCTCAAACCAGCGCTGCGCGCGCCGCAAATCACCGACGCGCTGCTCGATCAGTCCGCGCTCGAACAGGGCGGCCGCGTCGTCCGGATCTTCGGCAATCAGCGCGTCGAGTTCGCGGGTGGCCTCTTCCACACGGCCAATGAGACGCAGCAGCCGCGCGTGTTCACGCAGTGCGTCCCGATCGTCCGGATCGGTTGCCACGCGGGCCGTGAGCGCCTCGAGTCGCGCATCGCAGGCCCCGGGCTGACGCGCGGCCACCTCCAGATTGCGCGACGCCGTGCGCATGCGCGGGTCGATGGCCAAGGCGCGCAGAAAGGCCTCCACGGACTCCGCATGCAGGCCGCGCGTGTGGTAAAGGACGCCCAGATTGTTGAACGCGCCCGGATCGTTGGGATCGACCCGGGACATCATGCCGCGCAACACGTCCAGGTCGCGGCCGGATCCGGCTGCTGGTGACATCGGCGCGAGGGCGGCCGGTCAGGCCAGACGCAGTGCGCGCAGCAGGACCTGCAGCGAGGCCGGGTCGGGCAGCAGCAGGAAGAAGCCCCGCAGCGTCTGGTTGTTGTCCCGCACCACGAACTCACTCTCCACGCAGAGAATGGCGTCCGGGTCCGCGCTGAACTCGCCAAACGCGCTGGTGAGGACCGCTACCGACATGTCGACGACCAGCGTGGGCGGCGAAGGCAGCAGCAGCATGCCAAGGAAATCACTGAGCGCGTTCATGTACGCACCACTCAGGATATTGCCGGTTTCCTTGATGGCCGAGGTCTCGAGTTCGCTGAAGGCCACGGACGAGCCAATGGGTCGGCGCAGCATGAGTTCCGCGAGGCGCAGCACGGTGGGCTTGGGAAACACCAGCAGCGTGCGACCGGTGAGATCGCCGAGCATGTGCATGAGCACCGCGGCCACGGGTTCCTCGTCCGGCGCAAATTGCGCCGGCAGTTCTTCCACACTGGCCACACTGATGGCCGGCACCTTGATCATGATGGTGCTGCCCGTCATTTGCGACAATGCGGTGGCCGCATGGCCCGCCCCGATGTTGGCGGTCTCGCGCAACGCATCGAGTTGGATGTTCTTGAGCGACTGAATTGCGGCCATCGGGGCACCACCCTCACTTCACACGTCGGAGATCAGCCGGATCGGGGCCAATGGCGTGCCGGACTTCACACCACCCCCGTCACATCAACGATCAAGGCAGGGCTCCCGTCACCAAGCACCGTGGCCCCGCTGAACCAGGGGGCCGCCCCGCGCACCCGCTCCAGCGGCTTGACCACGATGTCCTGCTGGGCCAGCAGCGCATCCACCAGCAACGCCGCCCGACGTCCGCCCCACTCGGCCACCACCACATGTCGCTCCGAATCCGGGGTGCCTGCGCGGTCGCCCTCCGCCCGCTGCAGCCCGAACACCTCCTCCAGGGCCACCAGCGGAATGCGTTCGTCCCGCAGCGAAATGGCCTGGGCTCCCGGCGCCGCCAGTTCGTCGTGCCAGACCAGTGCTTCTTCCACCTGGGCCGCAGGCAGCGCAAAGGTCTCTCCGGCCACCTGCACCAGCAGGGCGCGGGTGATGGCCAACGAGGCCGGCAGGCGCATGGTGATGAGCGTGCCCACGCCGGCAATCGTTTCGAGCTCCAACTGCCCGCCAAGCGCCCGCACGCGCGTGTTGACGACGTCGACACCCACCCCACGTCCCGAAACGCGCGATACGTTGCTCGCAGTGGAGAAACCCGGATGCGCGATGAGCTCCAGCAACGCGTCATCATCGAGTGGCGCGGCACCGGGCGCCGCCTGCGCCGCGTCGAGCAGCCCAAGCGCCTGCGCGCGTCGCCGCACGGCCTCCCGATCGATGCCTCGGCCATCGTCCTGCACCTGCACCACCACCGTCGCGCGGTCACGCGCGGCGCGCACGATCAACTCGCCGGACGCCGGCTTGCCTGCGGCCACCCGCGTGGTGTTGTCTTCGAGCCCATGATCGATGGCGTTGCGCAGGAGATGCAGCAAGGGATCGACGAGGGCATCGAGCAGTGAGCGATCCACCGCCAGGTCCCGGCCCTCCATCACAAAGCGCACGTCCTTGCCCAGATCGCGCGCCATGTCGCGCACCACACGCGGAAAGCGATCGAACACCTGCGCCATGGGCAGCAGACGAGCCTGCAGCACCTCGTCCTGCAACACCGACACGAGCCGCGCGGTATCACGTGCCGCACGCTGGGTTTCGCGGTCGGGATGCTCACTCGCTTCCACGGCGCGCAGCAACCGGTCGCGCGTGATGACCAGCTCCCCCACAAGATCGAGCAGTGAATCGAGCCGACGCGCATCCACACGCACAAACGCCGACGGGCCATCGAGCGCGAGGCCCGTGCTGTCCCCCCGTGCGCCGTCGCCGGACAGACCGCCCGCTGCGAGGTCGGCCGCGCGCGCGCTGGTGTCCGCAACCGGAACAGTGGCTGCACGCGCCGCCGCCGGCTGGCGTACCGTCACCTGGGCAACATCACCCGCCGAATGCACCGCCTTCGCGATGTTGTCATCGTCAGCGCCCGTGATGAGCATGACGCGAAACTGTCCGTCGAACTGCTCACTCGTCCACTGCGCCTGCTCGGGATACGTGCTGCGTACCAGACCCACCTGCTGCAGACGCGAAAGCACGAGCAGAGCGCGCACCCCCTTCAGCGGGCAATCCGCCGTGAGGCGCACATCGACGTGACGCAGGTTCGTGTGCTGCGGCGTCTCTTCGTCGGCTCGGCCCCATGTCTCCGTGGCGTTGCTCTCCAGGGCACCGCTGCCAGCACGGGCCATCGGAAAGAGATCGGCGGCTTCTCCATCACCATTCGTGTCAGCCTGCGGGTGCCGACGCGGCTGGCCCAGCGAGGCGTCGAGTCGCGCCATCAGCTGCGCGGCGCGTTGTGACGTGTCGGCCTCGCCGGACGACCTGCCCGGCAGTTCTGCAGTACTGTCCGTGGCGTCGGCAATGGCCTGACGCAGCAGCGCGGTTCCGTCAAAGAGCAGTTCAAGCACCGTCGACGACAGGGCTTCGCTTCCCTCGCGCAGTGGCTCACAGCGACTCTCGAGCGCGTGCGCGAGCTGCTCGACGAGTTCGTGTCCCATGGCGCCCGCCATGCCCTTGATCGAATGCATGGCGCGGAACACCGCAGCCAGCGGGGCATCCACAGTCGCGGCATCGACGGCACCACGCGCGTCAAGGCGCTGCTCGAGATCGAGCAGCGCCTCGTCTATCTCCGCGAGATGTTCCCGCGATTCCGCCGCGAACAGCGCGGCATACCGCGCAGCATCCACGGCGCGTTGATCAGGCCGCGAGGACGCGATTCACCGCTTCCAGCACCCGACTGGGCTGAAACGGCTTGACCACAAAATCCTTGGCGCCGGCCTGAATGGCTTCCACCACCAGCGCCTGCTGTCCCATCGCGCTGCACATGAGAATGCGCGCGGCCGGATCATGCTTCGTGATTTCCCGCACGGCATCGATGCCGCCCATGTCCGGCATGACAATGTCCATGGTGACGAGGTCGGGGCGGAGGTGCTTGTACTTCTCCACCGCCTGCACGCCGGTCTCCGCTTCCCCGACAATCTGGAAGCCCGCCTGCGTGAGAATGTCTCCCACCATCGTGCGCATGAAAATCGCGTCGTCGCAGATGAGTACCGTGCGGCTCACCGTTCCCTCTCCTCGGCTGAATGCAGATGCCGCGCGCACCAGGCCACGGCGTCGAACGGCTGAATGGCGCGCGGATGATCGGCGTTGTCCGCCTCCACCTCCGACACACCGTCCACGCTGTCCACGGCAATCCCGATCGGCCGGGTGCCATACGCGAGCAGGACGATTGAACCGGCCGAGACGGCACGGGGACCGGCAGATGCGGCGGCCACATCCATGCCGTCTGTGTGACAGCCGGCGTCCAGGACGGTGACGATGGCCCCGCGCACATTCACGATGCCGGCGTGCACCGGCGGCGTCCCCGGCACGCGGCGAAGGCCCTGCGCCCGCAAGACTTCGCGCACCTGCGCAATGGGAATGCCGCGCCGGATCCCGCTCACACGCACCACCAACCACTCCGGACGTGTTTCGTCATCCGAGTGGTCGTGAGGCAGTTCAGCCGGTCTGGCCGTCCTGGAGTTGGTAGAAGCCGAAGACATCGAGCGGGTCGTGAGTGGACGCGAGCTCCGGCATGCCGCTCAACACCGCCAGCGACTGGCGGAGATCGGGCGGAAGGGGCGAGCGCAAGTCGACCACCTCACCCGAGACCGGATGCACGAAGCGCAACCAGGCAGCATGCAGGAAATGACGCCGTGGCGGCAGGGCGGCCAGCTTGCGCCCGCCGCCTCCGCCGTAGGTGTCATCACCGATCACCGGATGCCCCACACTCGCCAGATGCACACGAATCTGATGCGTGCGTCCCGAGTGCAGGTGCGCACGCAGCAGGTCCACGCTGTCGAAGCGGGCCAGCCGCACAAAGTCGGTGCGTGCCGCCTTGCCTCCTTGGACGATTGCCATGCGCGTTCGGTCTCGCGGATCGCGCGCCAGCGGCTGGTCCACCGTCAGGGTGTCCGCATGCAGGTGCCCCCAACACACGGCCACGTAGCGACGGGTGACGCGACGGGCCGCCAGCGCCGAACTGAGTACGCGGTGCGACGCGTCGGTCTTGGCCACCACGAGAAGGCCCGAGGTGTCCTTGTCGAGACGGTGCACGAGGCCCGCCCGATCTTCGCCGCCGCCCTCGGCCAGCGGCTCACCGCGGCCCATGAGCGCATTCACCAGCGTGCCGGTCCAGTTGCCCGGCGCCGGATGCACCACCATGCCGGCGGGCTTGTCCACCACCAACAGGTGTTCATCCTCAAATACGATGTCGAGCGGGATCTGCTCCGGCACGATGTCACGGCCCGGAGGGGGCGGCACGGTGACTTCCACGCGGTCACCCACCTCAGCGCGGTACGACGCCTTCTCGTGCCGCCCATTCACCACGACGTGATCCGTCGCAATGAGCGTGGCCGCCTGCGTGCGCGAGAGATCCCCGTGCCGCGCCACCAGCAGGTCGAGTCGCTCGCCCGCCTGCTCCACCACAAACGCGAATCGACGCGCGAGCGCGCGTGCGGCTGAACCCGTCGGCAAATCAGGACTGGCCATGGCCAGCGTCACCGGCTTCAGCGGACGGCGACGGTGCACTCCCCCGTTCGGCGATGCCCTGCGGCCCCACGCCTTGCTGCCCCACGTCCTGCTGCGCCATGTCCTGTTGCCACAGCGCAATCACCAGACAGACGGCGCCGATGGTCACACAGGTGTCGGCCACATTGAAGGTCCAGAAGCGCACCGTGCCGACGCCGATGTCGATGAAGTCCACGACGCCCTCACGCAGTCGCACACGATCGAGCAGGTTGCCGATTGCTCCACCCACCACCACCGGTACACCAAACGCCGCCAGCCGCGACATGCGTGTGAGGTCGGCCGTGGCACGCAGCAGCACCACGACGATCACCACACTCAAGACCGCAAAAATCCAGCGCGAGCCGGGACCGAGGTGCATGCCGAAGGCAGCCCCCGGATTGTAGGCCAGCGTGAAGCGCACCACATCGCCGATAATGCGGTGCGGCATGTGCCGTGGCACCAGATGCTCGACGGCCAGCGCCTTGGTGACGAAGTCCGCCGCCACACAGACAGCCACGATGAGCCAGAAGCGCAGCGTGGTCGATGCCACGGGCGCGTCGTTCAACACCGCCGACGCGGCGGCAGCACGGGGATTCGGCTTCACGACGCGCCCGTCGTCGACGATGAAGCCTTTTGCTCGGCTTGCTGCTGCGCCTGCAGCGCTTCGGCCCGACGTTCTTCCTGCCACAGCACCCAGGCCAGCAGAATCGCGCCGGTGCTCACGGCCATGTCGGCCACATTGAACGTGGGCCAGCGATGCGCGCCAACGCCGACGTCAATGAAATCCACCACGCCCAACTCCGAGCGCATGCGATCGATGACGTTGCCCACCGCGCCCGACGCCACCAGGGCGACGGCCAGCACCTTGGGCACCTCGTCGTCCGTGGCGCTGCGATACAGGCGCCACAGCACGAACAGCGCCACCACCGTGAGCGCCATGAACAGCCAGCGCGAATACGGCCCGAGATGCAGTCCGAACGCGGCACCCGGATTGTACACCAGCGCAAAGCGCACCCAGTCCCCGATAACGGGACGGGCCGCGCCGGCAGTGACCATCGTTGCGACGGCCACCGCCTTCGTGATGAAGTCGACGATGACGACGACGAGGAAGACGGGTACCGCGATGATCGCCTTCACGTCAGCTCTTCTTCGAGTCTTCCTCGCGCTGCTTGCAGGCGATGCAATAGCGCGCGTTCGGCAGCGCATCGAGGCGCTCGAACGCGATGTCTTCGCCACACTGGTGGCACTTGCCGAAGGTCTCCGGCGCCTTGTACAGCCGCCGCAGCGCCTGATCGATGTGCCACAGGAAGCGCCCTTCCTTTGACGCAAACAGGAAGGCCTTCTCGCGCTCCATCGCGTCGGTGCCCTGGTCGGCCATATGGAAGGAGTACGCGCTGCTGTCGCCCTCGGAGGCCTCGCCGTTGGGGCCCAGCGTATCGCTGTGATGGCCGAGTTCCTTGAGTACACGCTTGCGCTCTTCGAGCAGCCGCTTCTCGAAATACTGCAGCTGCTTCTTGGGCATCGGCTTCGACTTCTTCGCGTCCTTGGCGGGCGCGGCTTTCGACTCGGCCATCACGACCCTTCCTTGGTAAGCGCCAGACGCACCGTCCGTCCATCGACGTCGGCCGACTGCAGCGCGGTCCACATGCCGCCGTTCCCCTCGGTCGGGAACGGTGTTCCTGCTTCCTCGCCAAGCAGCAATCGCGCGGCAAGGACCTCACCAGCGATATGCGTCCGATGAGACGCCACCGCCGCCAGCACGTCGTCGTCTCCACCCACCGCGAGCGCGATGCGGTCGCTGACCTCGAGCCCGCTTTCCTTGCGGAGTCGCTGCACACGACTGATCACTTCCCGCGCCAAACCTTCGGCCCGAAGCTCCGGGGTGATGGTCGGATCGAGCGCCACCCCGTAACCCTGGTGCTCCTGCACCACGGCCGCGCCGGAGGCGCGCCGGATGATGGCGACGTCGTCCGGCGCAATCAAGCGCTGGACGCCGTCCACCTCGATGGTTACGTCCTGCCCCGCCGCCAACTGCCGCAGCAGGTCGGCCGCCATGGTGCCCACCGCCGCCGCCACTGCCGGCGTTTCCTTCCCGAACTTCTTGCCCAGCGTCCGGAAGTTCGCCTTGGCCTCCAGCGACACCAGGTTGTCGGTGGACGTGACAAACTCCACCCGCTTCACGTTGAGCTCGGCCGCCAGCAACTCACCCAGGGTGGCGGTCAGATCCACGGCGCCCGGCACCACGCACTGCATGGACGGCAGCGGTTGCCGCACCTTCACGTCCGCGACGTCGCGCGCGGCGTGCCCGAGACCGGCCAGCGTCCGGATGTCGTCCATGGCCGCCTCGAGCGCTGCGTCCACCGGCGTCGGGGTCTCCCGCGTGTACGACGCAAGATGCACGGAAGTTCCGGTCAGGGCCCGGTGCACCGCATCGGTCATGAACGGAGCAAACGGGGCCAGCAGACGGCAGGTGACCGACAGCACCTCGTGCAATGTCGCAAAGGCCGCGCGGTTGTCATCGGTGGACACGTCGTAGAAGCGGGCGCGGCTCTGCCGCACGTACCACTTGGAGACGTCGTCGTCCATGAACTGCATGACACGACGCGCGGCCGCCGTAGCGTCGTACGCCGTCAGCGCCGCATCCACGTCCTGCTCCACGCGCGTAAGACGCGAGAGGATCCAGCGATCCAGCGCCGGCCGATCCGCCACCGCCGGATCGGCCGCGCTGGGCTGCCAGCCGAAGTTGGCGTACTGCGCGAAGATGCCGTTGTACACATTGCGGAACGTGAGCAGGAAACGCCCCGCGGTTTCGCGAATGGCGTTCTCGTCGAAGCGTCGCGGCACCCACACCTGACTCGATGCCACCAGGAACAGCCGCACGGCGTCCGCGCCGTGGCGCTCCAGCACCTCCCACGGATTGACCACGTTGCCGCGCGACTTGGACATCTTCTGCCCCTGCGCGTCCAGCACGAGGTCGTTCACCACCACACTCCGATACGGCGCGGCCTGTCCATCGGTGTTGTTGGGCAGCGCATCACCCAGACCCGTGGCAATGGCCAGCAGCGAGTAGAACCAGCCGCGTGTCTGGTCGACGCCTTCGGCGATGAAGTCCGCCGGATACTGCGCGGCCACCATGTCCTGGTTCTCGAACGGATAGTGCCACTGCGCAAAGGGCATCGAACCCGAATCGAACCAGGTGTCGATGACCTCCGGCACACGGCGCATGGTGCCCGTGCCGCTCTTCGCGGGCCAGGTGTACTGGTCGATGTGCGGCTTGTGCGGATCAAAATCCTCGGGCAGCGCGCGGCCAATGCGTTCGGCCAGCTCGGCATAGCTGCCGATGACTTCGATTTCCGACGGATCGGCGTCATTGATCCACACCGGCAGCGGCGTGCCCCAGTAGCGATCACGCGAGATGGCCCAATCCACGTTGTTGGACAGCCACTCGCCAAAACGCCCTGAACCGATCTCGGCCGGATTCCAGTTCACCGCCGCGTTGCGTGAGAGCAGTCCGTCGCGGCGCGCCGTGGTGCGCACGAACCACGAGCCGCGCGCGTAATACAGCAATGGCGTGCCGCAGCGCCAGCAATGCGGATACGCGTGCACGAAGGTGCCGGCCTTCCACAGTACGTCACGCTGCTTGAGCACCTCGAGAATGCGCGCGTCCGCCTTCTTGACGAACACGCCGCCCACCTCGGGGACCTCGGCATTGAACTCGCCGCGCGCGTTGACGGGCTGCACGAACGCGAGCCCATGTCGTTGACCGGCGGCATAGTCGTCGGCGCCGAACGCCGGCGCCATGTGTACCACGCCCGAGCCATCATCGGCAGACACAAAGTCTTCGCCGACGATGATCTCGTGCTGGCCCTCATCGGGATACGGCACCCAATCCAGCGGACGGCGATAGCGACGGCCCACCAGCTCACGCCCCGCCATGGTGCCCACGACGTCCCAGCGGTCCGCCCAATCCGCGCCCAGCACACCGGGTACGCGCGCTTCCGCCAGCACGATCGTCCACTCGGCGCCGGTCTTCTTGCGCAGCTCCGCATACGTGAGGTCGTTGTTCACGGCCAACGCCGTGTTCGACACCAGCGTCCACGGCGTGGTGGTCCACACGATGATGCGGCGGCGCATGGCCGGCGCACTGCCGTCGGCGTCGAGCAGGTCGAGCGCCACGTACACGCTCGGATCTTCGACGTCTTCGTATCCCTGCGCCACCTCATGACTGGACAGCGCCGTGCCGCAACGCGCGCAGTATGGCAGAATCTTGTGACCGCGCGCCAGCAGATTCTTGTCGTACAACGTGCGCAGCGCCCACCACACCGACTCCACGAAGTCGTGCGAGTAGGTCACATACGGACGCTCATAGTCCAGCCAATACGCGGTGCGATGCGAAAGCTTCTCCCACTCGCCGCGATACTTCCACACGCTTTCACGGCAGCGGCGATTGAACTCCGCCACCCCCACCTGCTCGATGAGCTGCTTGCCGCCCAGCTTCGCAATCTCCGACGGATCGACGCCACGCCGCGCAGCCTCCTCACGCTGCAGCTCCTTCTCCACCTCGATTTCCACCGGCAGGCCGTGGGTATCCCAGCCCGCCTTGCGCGGCACATAGTAGCCCTGCATGGCGCGGTGCCGGCAGAACAGGTCCTTGACCGTGCGTGCGAACACGTGGTGAATGCCCGGACGACCGTTGGCCGTCGGCGGCCCCTCGAAGAACACAAACGGCTTCGCGCCGGCGCGGGCCGCCTGGCTCTGCTCGAACAGATGCTCGGCATCCCAGGTGTCCAGCAGCCCACGCTCGAGGGCATCTGCAGCGGTGTCAGGTAGCAGCGGATACAGCGTCACGTCGGAATCGGAAAGAAGCGAGAGAAGTGGGGCGTCTCGGACGCCGGCTCAACCGGAGGCATGTGCGCGCTCACAAACGCGCGAGCACGCCCTGCACCACCGCCGACAGCTTGGGCTCGGCGGCGCGCGCCACGCTGATGATCTGCGACACGTCGGCCGGCTCGAGGGCGTCAGGCAGGCACTGGTCGGTGATGATGGACAAACCCAGCACCTTCATGCCGCCATGCACGGCCACGATGACTTCCGGCACGGTGCTCATGCCCACCACATCGGCGCCGATGCCGCGCAAAAAACGATACTCGGCGCGCGTCTCGAGATTGGGGCCCTGCACCGCCACGTACACGCCCTCGCGCAGTGGCACGCCCTGCGCCGCGGCCACCTCGCGCGCCAACTGACGCAAGCCCGTGTCATACGGCGCCGACATGTCCGGAAAGCGCGGTCCGAGCGTGTCGTCGTTGGGCCCGATCAGCGGGTTGTCACCCAGCAGATTGATGTGATCGGCGATGAGCATGAGATCGCCAGGCGCCCACAGAGGATGCATGCCACCGCAGGCATTGCTCACGATGAGGGTTTGTGCCCCAAGCGCCCGCAGCACACGCACCGGAAAGGTGACCTGCTGCAACGTGTAGCCTTCGTAGCGATGGAAGCGCCCCTGCATGGCCACCACCGTCTTGCCACCCAACGTGCCACAGAGCAGACGGCCCTTGTGCGACTCTACAGTGCTCAGCGGAAAGTTGGGCAGCTCGTGGTATTCGATGACCTGCTCCACCGCCATCTCTTCGGCCAGCCGGCCAAGACCGGTACCGAGAATGATGGCGGCATCCACGGGCTTCGCAAAACGCTGACGCACGGCCTGTGCACAGGCCTCGATGCGCTCACGCGCGTGAAGTCCCAGCGCAGGATGCGCGAGGCCAACCGCCTGATGCGCCTGCGTGTACTGCAACTGCGGCCGCGACGACGGCACGGGCGTTCCACTCACGATTCTTCTTCCTCCACCACGGCGTCGAGCCACGAGGGTGTGGGCGCCATCGGACGCGGCGGCATCTCGCGGATATCGCGCGCCACCGGCGGCTCGCCCAGACCGGTGTTCATGGCTGTGAGCGTGCGCGGCGTGGGAAACTCCGGCAAGGCCTCGTTTTCGGCGGCGTTGAGTTCCGACAACTGCCGCTCGAGCTGATTGCGCAACTGCGAGAGAAACGTGCGACGCGTGCGCAGGATCTGTTGCAGATCGTCCTGGGCGCGGCGCATCTCCTCGCGCACGGCGGCCAGTTGACGCTCAGCCTCCTGCTGCGCCTCACGCACAATGAGCTGCGCCTCGCGCTCGGCCTGTTCGCGAATCTCGCCGCGCAACTGCTGCGCACTCACCAGCGCCTCGTTGAGCGCCTTTTCGCGATCGCGAAACGCCTTGAGTTGCTCGTGAAAATTGCGCGCCTTGGTGTCGAGATCCTGATTCTGTCGCGCCAGGCGCTCGAGTTCCTCGGCCACCTGCTCGCGAAACTGATCGACACGCGCGCGATCGTAGCCACGCAGCGCGTTGCCAAAGTCGTAGCGACGCGCGTCGAGCGCGGTGAGGTGGAAACCCTGGAAACTGTCGTCGGTCATGAACGATCCGTGGTGCGTCAGGTTCGGCGCGTCTGTGCCGCTCAGCCGCGTTGGCCGAACAGCATGGTCCCGAGGCGCACATGTGTGGCCCCTTCTTCCACCGCAATCTCGAAGTCACCCGACATGCCCATGCTCAGCACGGGCGCCTCATGGCCGCCGCGGCGCAATGTTTCGCGCGCCTCGCGCGCACCCGCAAACACCTGGCGCAGCATGCGCTCCTCAGCGTCGAACGGTGCCATGGTCATGACGCCACGCACACGCAGATTGGGCAGCGTATGCAGTCGGTCGGCGAGTGCCGGCAAGTCGATGGGCTCATAGCCACCCTTGCTGGCTTCGCCACTTACGTTGACCTGCACCAGCACATCCAGCACCGCCTCGCGGCGACGCATTTCTTCCTGCAGCGCGTTTGCCAGACGATCACGGTCGAGACTGTGCAGGAGATGAAAACGATGCACGTGCCCGGCCTTGTTGGTCTGGAGGTGGCCAATCAGATGCCAGCGCACCGGCACCGTGACCACGTCCATCTTGCGCTCGGCTTCCTGCACCCGGTTTTCGCCTACGTCCATCACCCCGGCGGCGTACGCGGCTTCGACCGCTTCCGGGCCGTGCGTCTTGGTGACCGCCACCAGGGTGACGTCCTGCCCATGCCCACCACGCGCGCGGGCCGCGGCGATGCGCTCACGCGCCTCCGCCACGGCTTCCCGAACAACGGTGACATGGTCGGAAATTGGCATAGCACATAAGGTTAGGCGTCTCAGCAGCCCGACACAAGTAAGTCCGACGGAGGCTCCGCGAGACAGCGCAGCAGCCGCTGCACCGCGTGGGCAGCCGGGTCGGCACCGGCCGGCAAGGCCTGCAACGCCGAGCGTGGCAATTGGGCGGCAGTCCGTCGCCAGCGCGTGGCATCAATCGCGACGCCCGCCGTCGTGTCAGGTGCCCATACCAGGCCTTCCCAGCGCCACCCAAAGCCCGGAGCCGCACGCTGGCGGTCACTCGCGCTCAACATGGTGCTCACCCGCACTACACGTTGACGGCCTTCCGCGCGGTGATGCACCATCTGCAGCGCCGGGGCCAGTCCGGGCCAGGTGTGCACCATAGCCGAGTCCAGCAGGCCGCGTGCGGCCAGCGCTTCGCGGTACCACGAGGCGCCCAGCAAAGGCACCGTCACTACGGTCACATCTGGGCGGTGGTCCTCGACCATTTGCAGGTACCACAGCGGAAAGGTGTCGTTGTCACCGGCCGTGAGCAGCACGCCATTGGTGGGGACCGCGTCCAGTAACAGCCTCGCGTAGGTGCGAGGCAAGGTGGCCACGGGCTCGCGCGCGCGATCGGCCACACTGCGGTTGGCGACGAGCGGGACAAGGGCGAATGACAGGGGCAGCAAGGCCAGCGGCCGCGGCAGTCGGCGCGCGAGCGCTCCCGAGAGACTGGCCAAACCCACACCAGCCAAGAGCCCCCAGGCCCAGAACGCCAACGCAAAGAAGTAATCGCGTTCCCGCGCCTCATGCAGCGCGCCATCCGGCAACACCCCGACACCGAAACTGGGCCCCGCGCGCAGGTTGAGCCACGCGACTACCCCCAGCGACGCGCTGAGCAGCAGGACGAGCATGCCTCGACCAACACGCGCATCGCTGCGCCAGACGGCGCGCAGCCCGAGTGCGGCCAACCACAGCCAGGCCAGCGTGAGCAGCGTGCGCGGCCAAGCCGCCGTCGGATACGGGTGCAGTCCGAAGGCCACCTGCCAGTCGGCCCACTGCCCGAGGTTGCCCAGTTGCAGCCACCACGGAGCCCGCCGCGGCAACAGCCCCGCGACTTCGTACTGGTCGCGTTGCAGCACGCTCCAGAGGGCGCGCCACGTTTCCGGATTGCCGGAGTCGAGCGGCGGATTGTGCAACGAGCGCAGCGGCAGCACCAGCACGGCTGACGCGCCCAGCAGCAGCAACGCGCCCCACAGCACCACCGTGTTGCGCGACGGGCGCGCGCCGCCGTAGGCCAGCGCCACCGCCGCCGGCAACGCCACCAGAGCGCTCAGGTGGAGCGGCAGCGCAAGGCCCGCAAGAAAAGCCAGCAGCGCCCGGCCGCGCTCACTCGTGAGCACATCGCCCGTAGCGGACGCGCGACCACTCAGCTCCCCGGCCACGAGCATGGCCACGGCAAGCAACAGCGCGGCGGCATACACCTCGGCCTCGGTGGCCTGGCTCCACACGGTGTACATGGTACCGGCCGTCACCGCCGACACCACGCCCGCCCGCGCACCGGACCACCGCGACACCAGCCACGCCCCCAAGCCGCCCGCCAGCGCCGCGCACCAGACGGCCAACACCGTCACCATGCGAGCCGGTGACGTTCCCGAAAACAGCAGCGTGGCCAGCTTGCCCAGCACAATCCACAGCGGCGTGCCGGGCGGATGCGGAATGCCCAGCACATGTGCAGCCGCCGTGAACTCCGACGCGTCCCAGAAGGTCAGATCGGGCGCGGCCGTGGACAGATAGGTCGCAAAAAGCACCATCGTCGCCACGACAGTGGCGACGATGGTGGGAGACAGCGGAACAACGAGTCGGGGACGCGCCAAGCGAATCAGGCCGGCGCCACCTCAGGGCCGCCGAGGAGCGGCGGCGTGACCGGTCGCGGCGACGACACCGGCGCGGCGGCCAACGGGGCCGGCGCCGACGGCACGTCGGGACCGGTGCGCGGCGGCAGGGCCTTGCCTTCCTTGAGCAACAGAATGTCGTCGCGCGTCAGCGTTTCGCGCTCGAGCAGCGCATACGCCACCGCGTCGAGCAGCGTGCGATACTCGGTGAGCACCGTCACCGCGCGCTGGTGCGCTTCGGTGGCCACGCGCTTCACTTCGCCGTCCACCAGCTGCGCCGTCTGCTCCGACACTTCACGACGCGACTGGATTTCGCGACCGAGGAAGAGTTCCTGCTCGTTGTCACCCACGAGGATCGGGCCGATGGTGTCGGACAATCCCCACTGCGTGACATAGCGCCGCGCGATGTTGGTGGCCTGCTGGATGTCGCTGGCCGCACCGGTCGTGACGCGGTTGTGGCCGAACACGATCTCTTCGGCCGCGCGGCCGCCATACGCCATGACCAGACGCGCTTCGAGCTGCTCACGCGTCACACTCACGCGGTCGTCCTCCGGCAGCGTGAAGGCAATGCCCAGTGCCCGACCACGCGGCACGATGGTGACCTTGTGCAGCGGATCGTTGCCCTTCACCATCATCGCGCAGACCGCATGCCCGGCTTCGTGGAAGGCGGTGAGTCGACGCTCCTCCTCCTTCATCACCAGCGACTTGCGCTCGGCGCCCAGCATGACACGATCCTTGGCTTCCTCGAGATCGCTCATGTAGATCTTCTCGTGATTCTTGCGCGCCGCGAGCAGCGCGCCTTCGTTCACGAGATTGGCCAGGTCGGCACCCGCCATGCCCGGCGTGCCGCGCGCGATGGCCGTGACGCTCACATCGTCGGCAATGGGCTTGTTGCGCAGGTGCACCTTGAGGATGCCCTCGCGGCCTCGCAGGTCCGGCGCATCCACCACGATCTGTCGATCGAAACGGCCGGGACGCAGCAGCGCCGGATCGAGCACGTCCGGACGATTGGTCGCCGCAATCAGGATGACGCCGTCGTTGGACTCGAAGCCGTCCATCTCGACCAGCAGCTGATTGAGCGTCTGCTCGCGCTCATCGTGTCCGCCACCGAGTCCGGCGCCGCGATGACGACCCACGGCGTCGATTTCGTCGATGAAGATGATGCAGGGCGCGTGCGCCTTGCCCTGCTCGAACAAGTCGCGTACTCGCGAGGCGCCGACACCCACGAACATTTCGACGAAGTCGGAACCCGACATGCTGAAGAACGGACGGCCGGCCTCACCAGCCACCGCCTTGGCCAGCAGCGTCTTGCCCGTACCCGGCGGACCCACCAGCAGCGCGCCCTTGGGCAGACGGCCACCCAGACGCGTGAACTTCTGCGGATCCTTCAGGAACTCGATGATTTCCTGCAGTTCAACCTTGGCTTCATCCGCACCGGCCACGTCGGCAAAGGTGACCTTGGGCGTGTCGCCGCTGAGCAGCTTGGCCTTGCTCTTGCCGAACGAGAACGCCTTGTTGCCGCCCGACTGCATCTGACGGAACAGGAAGATCCAGAAGCCGATCAGGAGCAGGTACGGCAGCATGGTGATGAGCAGGCTGCCGAAGTTCGCGCGCGGCTCGGCCGCCGCCGTCTTCACGCCGGCCTTGTACAGGTCTTCCTGCTCCTTGGGCGCACTGCCGTTGACCAGACGCACCGTGAAGCGCGTGGTGGGACGATTCCCCACCCGCACTTCCTGGTTGAACTGGCCGTTGAGCACGTTCTCGGTGAAGGTGGCCGTCTTGATGTTGCCGGCGGCCAACTGCTGCCGATACGCGGAATAGTCGATCTCGGCGCTCTGCGGCTCACGGCCATTGCCGTAGGACAGCAGCGCCACCGGGATGAGAATCACCAGGATCCAGAACGAGAGCGTCTTGGAGAAACGTCCCCAGTTCGTGGGCTTCTTGGGAGTGGGCGTCATGTTTGGTGCCATGAGGTATCCGCCTTACTGCAGGCTGGCGACGTACGGCAGGTGCCGAAAGTTTTCGGCATGATCGAGGCCGTAGCCCACCAGGAATTCGTGTGGCGCGTCGAACCCGACGAACCGCGTGGGATGCTGCAACTCCGTGGCGATGTGCTTGTGCAACAGCGCACAGATTTCGAGCGACCGCGGGTTCCGTGCCTGTAACAAGTCGATAAGTCGACTGAGCGTTCGCCCGGAATCCACGATGTCCTCCACCAGCAGAATGTGCTTACCCTCCAATTCCGTTTCCGAGTCGTACAGCAACCGCACCACGCCGCTGGATTCCATGGCGTCGCCGTAGGAACTGGCCACGAGGAAATCCACCTGCAGGGGGCGATTGATGTGTCGCACCAGATCGCTGAGGAAAATGAAGCTGCCCTTGAGCAACCCGAGCACGAGCAAGTCGCCGTCCGGATAGGCGGCCGTGATGTCGGCACCCAACTCGGCCACGCGGGCCTGGATGGCGGCGGCATCGTACACCACCCGCTTCACCGCCCGACCACTCAGCCGCGGATCGGCGTCACCGGAAGCCGGGTGTCCCGGATGCGAAGACTCAGTCGAACTCACGCTCACAACGATACCAGATCAGGTCCGACCGACCGGGTCGGGACGGCGCCGCTAGGCCGCGGCAGACTCCAGGGACCCACACGACCTCGTCATGCAACAGCAGCACCGGCCAGCCTGGCCGATCGAGGACGGGAATCCGCAACTCCGAAAAGTACCGCGTCACACGCCGTCCCGCTGGTGCTCCCGCCGTGCGGATGCGGTCGCCTTGCTCCCACCGTCGGACGACGACCGGCGCCGCGGCCGGTAAACCGACACACCAGGCGTCGCTGGCCAGCGGCTCAACACCCAGACGGCGGAAGCGCCACCGCCCGAACCGGAGCGGCAGCGCCTCACTCAGCCCCGTCCAGATGGACGGCGCACTCACCCGGCGCTCGGGACGCCGCACTTCGAACACCTCGCCGCGTCCCTCGCGGCGGCGCATGATGCTCGCCCCGCCCGCGACGGTGATGTGCGCCCCCACACGCCGGTTTGTGGTAAACCGCACGGCCGAGCGGGTTCCGGCGGCGTCGAGCGTAATGCCCACCCGTGCGCAGAGTGCCGGCCACAGCACCCCCCGCCCGGCGTCCGATGTAGCCTCGAGGACCGACACCGGCACCACCAGCCGTTGACCGTTGGCCTGAATCTGCAGGCCCGTCTCGTCCACCAGACGCTCGACGTCGCGGCGCCATTGGGCGGCCCGCTCCCCCACCGTGAGCATCGCATCACCAAAACCTGGCGCCACCCGCTCGAGCGCCGGCAGCAACTCGTGTCGCACCCGTCCACGCAGGAACTGCAGCGACTCATTCATGGGATCATCGAGATAGGGAATCCCCTCGCTCGCCACCCAGCGTTTGAGCTCCGCCCGCGACACGCCCAGCCAGGGTCGCACGACACGCGACGGCGCTGCCAGCGCCGCCAGCCCACGCGCGCCACTGCCGCGCAGGGCGCGCATGACAATGGTTTCGAGCTGATCATCGCGCGTGTGTGCGGTGGCCACGCGCGCCTTGAAGCCGCGCGCCACCCGTCGCAGAAAACTCCATCGCGCATCACGCCACGCGGCCTCGGTTGCTCCCGGCACCCGTGCCCGCTCGCGCACCACCGTCACCCCGAGGCGACGGGCCTGCGCCGCCACGACCGACGCGGCCTCCGTGGCCCAGTCGCCCGTGGCATGATCGAACGTGGCCACCGCCGCCAGTCGCTCCGGCGCCCAGCGCACCATGGCATGCAGCAGCGCCATGGAATCGCTGCCGCCGGACACCGCCAGCACCCAGGGCTCGGTTGTCGCATCCAGCGCCACCGACAATGCGGCCCGCAGCAAGTCCCCCGGGGCAATCGGTTCCAAGTCTGGCAACGGCAGTGCCGCCTCGTCATGCCGGGCGTCGCCGCCGTGCGGGGTGTGCACGCTGGCCTCCATGTCTGGCACACTCGCCACGGAACTCGGCCCAGTCAACCACCGGCCACCACACGCCGGCACACGGGCCGAAGGGCCTACCCTTGCACGCGCTTCGCGTTTACTCTTGTCGTGTTCCGGCGCCGGGGTCACCCACCCGCGCCGCCCATCGTCACCGGAGAACGGCAGTGGAATATCACGGCACCCTCGGCACCATCTGGGCTTCGTTCGGCATGACCGCCTACTACATGGCGCTCACGTGGATCAATCTGTTGCTCGGACTGTTCCTCACGCCGCTATTTCTGATTCCGCTCTCCTGGCTCAAGCAGAAGCAGGGCGGTTTCAACAACTGAGGCGCGTCGGAGTCGCGACGCGCAGGTCGCGTAGCGCTCGGCAGCATCCCCAGCGTATCACGAAGCACGAACGGCGAGGCCTTGGCCTCGCCGTTTTTTCGTGTTCAGTCGCCTGCCCCGATTCAGCGAGCTGGCGCTGGCGTCCATGAATGCGATCGGCAAACAACTCACGCAGAGCAATGGAACACGCAGAGGGCGCAGAGAGGCCGCGCGAGAGCCTCGAGTTACTTGCTGTTGATCCGTGCTGTTTCCGCCACATCCGCGTCATCCGCGACAAAGCGGTTCAACCCAGCCCGCCGGGCTCTGCGCCCCCTCGCTACCGAAGCAGACTCGCCGGCAGCACCACCGCATCACCGAGCGACGTGCGGCGGCCCGTGAGATCGCTCAAGTCGCCGCCGTGATACGCTTCCTCACCGTGTTCAGCGAGATCGATGCCCTCCACTTCCGCCACGACCGGCACACGCAGCGGCATCACGAGGCGAAGACCGAACAGCAGCACCGTGCTGGCCACGACCGCGAACGCCACCGTCGCCAGGACCGCCAGCACCTGCACCCCCAACAGCGCCGCGTTTCCGGACAGCAGCCCGTCGGCGCCCAGCGGATTGACGGCCTTGCTCGCAAAGACGCCGGTGAGCACCGCACCCACCACGCCGGCCACACCGTGGCAGGCCAGCACGTCGAGCGTATCATCGAGGCACGTCTTGGGACGGTAGTGCAGCGCCGCGAACGAGAACGGCACCGCCAGCGCCCCCATGGCCAGTGCACTGAGCGGCGTCACGAATCCGGCGGCCGGCGTAATGGCCACGAGCCCCACCACCGCGCCCGTAGCCGCACCCACTGCCGTGGCGCGCTTGCTGCGCAGGAACTCAATGAGCACCCAGGTCACGAGACCGGCTGCCGCCGCAGCATGTGTGGTGACGAGGGCATTGGCGGCAACACCGTCGGCCGCGAGTGCCGAGCCGGCGTTGAATCCGAACCAGCCGAACCAGAGCAGGCCCGCACCAAGCAGCGCAAACGGCACGTTGTGCGGCACGTTGGGTACCCGTCGGAAATCACGACGCGGCCCCAACACCAGCGCGAGCACGACGGCTGTGGTGCCGGCACTGATATGCACCACCGTACCCCCGGCAAAATCGAGCGCGCCGAGTTCGCGCAGCCAGCCGCCTGAGGCCCAGACCCAGTGTGCGAGCGGATCGTAGACGCAGGTGGTCCAGAGTACACCAAACACGAGATAGGCCACAAAGCGCATGCGGTCGACCACGGCGCCGGAGAACAGGGCCACCGTGATGCCCGCGAACATGGCCTGAAATGCCGCGAACAGCAGCTGCGGCAAGCCGGCCGCATACGTGGGATTGGGGGCAGCCGTCACACCCGAGAATCCGACGTACGACAAATCACCAAGCCAGGTGGAGCCGGGGCCGAAGGCCAGGCTGTAACCCAGCAGCACCCATTGCACCGTCACCACGGCCAGCGCGCCAAGGCTCATGAGCATGGTGTTGAGCGCACTCTTGGTGCGCACCAGTCCGCCGTAGAAGAACGCGAGGCCCGGCACCATGAGCAGAACCAGCGCGGTGCTCATCAGCACCCACGCGGTATCACCGGCAACCAGGGTGGACGCTTCCGACATTGCCTCGCTCACAGGGACTCCGGCGTGGGGATGCGCATCTCGAGCTGCGTCTGCCGCATGATCTCGTCGGCGTTCACTGCCGTGAGTGCGTCATTGTCCCGTTCGCCGGTGCGAATGCGTACCGTGCGCTCGAGCGGCAACACAAAGATCTTGCCGTCGCCCACTTCGCCGGTGCGGGCGCCCTCGCATATGGCCTCGATGGTGCGCTCGACGAACTCCTCGGAGCAGGCCATCTCGATGCGCACCTTCTCGTGAAACTCGAGCACCACCGATTCGCCACGGTACTGCTGCACGACATCGCGTTCACCGCCATGCCCGCTCACTCGCGACAGGGTCATGCCGGTGACGCCAACCTCGAAAAGGGCCCGTTTGACCTCGGCCAGACGTTGCGGGCGGATGATGGCCACGATGAGCTTCATGACGGGAGGGAATTGGGAGGTTGGCCAACTCTGATGTATACGAATAATTGCATGAATAGCACACTTGTTCCAGTCAACACGCACTTTCTTGCACCTATTGTGCACATTCGACCACCGCATTGTGCATGGAACGCACATTGCGACAGACAGTGAATTCAATAAGGCCGTTAAAACGAACAGAATCCGAACATCATCCCGTCCCCCCAGTCCCCTACGCACTTGTCAGGGATCGACTGATGGCAATCCAGTAAATCACATCCGAGATTAGGACTCATGGTACAATCTCAAGGACGCGCCCTGCCGACAGCCGGCGGTCCAGTTGCCGCTCCGCCTTTTGCCCTGCCCGCCGTGCATTTCGCGGCGGCCTTGTTCTGGTTGCTCGTCTCGGCTGGTCTGCTCGTCTGGCTTGCCCCCCGCCTCGCCATGGGCCGTGTCTTTGACCCGCCCGTCTTTGCCCTCGTGCATGCCCTCATGCTCGGCGTTGTCGGCTCCGCCATCTTCGGCACCCTGCAGCAGTTTGTGCCAGGAGGTCTTGGCGTTCCGCTGCGCAGCGTGCGACTTGGCTTCGCGAGTTTTGCGCTGCTGCAGTTCGGCGTCACCATCCTCGTGCTGGGCTTTCTCGGCTGGCGTGGCTGGGCGCAGGGTTTGGGCTGGCTGGCCATTCTGGCCGCCGTTGGTGGCGTGTCGCGCAACGTGCTGCGCGCCCGACGCCACAGCGTGAACGGCAAGCTCGTCGGGCTGTACATCACCGTCGCCCATTCGGCGCTGGGCTTCGGCATGGTCGTGGCCTTCGCACGCATTGGCGAGACGCTCGGCTGGTGGCAGGTTGATCGCATGGCTCTGGTCAGTGCGCACGCCTTGCTTGGAGCCGTCGGCTTTGGTCTGCTCTCGGTCATTGGTGTCGGCAGCCGCATGCTGCCCACTTTCCTCATGGGCCCGGGTGACGACACGCGCTGGTTGCACTGGCAGCTTGGCCTCACGGTGCTGGCGTTACTGGTGTACGCCACTGGCGCCGTGCTCACCGCCGGATGGGTCATGCGCAGTGGCGCGTGGCTGCTCATGGCGGCGGCCGTTCCCACACTCATGTTGCCGTGGCGGTGGTTTGCGCGGCGGCGACGTCCGCTCGATGGCGCGCTCTGGCAGGTGGCCTCATCGATGCTGGCGCTCGCCGCCGCCACCCCCGTCGGCCTGTGGCTGTTGCTTGGCGATCCGTATCGCTTCAGTCGATGGGCCGCACTGCTTGTGGCGCTGGTGGCCGGCTGTCTGGCCGTACTGGTCGTTGGCGTGATGGCCAAGATTCTGCCGCACTTGAGCTACATCAATCTCGCGCGTCACATGCCAGGCTTCACCGCATTGGGCAGTCCCAATGCCCTGCTGCGCGACGACTGGCAGCGCATCAGCGCGGTGTGCCTCGGCGCCGGATGGAGCCTGCTTGTTGTCGCGCTGCTGGCCGAACATGCTGCCGGCGCGCGCGCCGCGGCAGCCCTCTGGGCCTTGGGCACGGGGCTCGTGGTCCTCAACACGGCGCGCATGTACGTGATTGGCCGTCGCCCGGCTCGCCCGGCACCGCGGGTCATGGTCACCAACTGAGGCACCACCCACCGAACCACGTGTTCGGTCTTCTCTGCACCGCCACTCGCCACGCAGGAGAACTCATGTCGCGCGCGCTGCTCGTGCTGTCTGCCGCATTCACGCTGGGCCTGTCGGCCTGCAATCGCGGCGAGGCGCCGCCTGCCTCAACCGATGAATCCGCATCGGGCGCCTCCGCAGGTCAGGCGTTGGTCAACGACACCACCTCTGTTCCCAATGTGGTGCGCGTGGCGGTGGGCTCCGCCGATCACACCACCCTTGTGAAGGCCCTGCAAGCAGCGAACCTGGTGGACCCGCTCGCCAATCCGGGACCGTTCACCGTGTTTGCGCCCACGAATGCCGCGTTCGACAAACTGCCGCCTGGCGCTCTGTCGTCGTTGATGGAACCCGCCAACAAGAGTCAGCTCACGGCCGTGTTGCATCATCATGTGACCACGTCCGCCCTCGACCTCGAGTCGCTGGCCGACGGTCAGGATCTCGGTATGGTCGCCGGCGGCAGCGAACGCATCACGCGCAAGGACGGCAGCACCTACATCGGCAGCGCACGCATTGTGGCGTCGGTGCGCGCGTCAAATGGCTGGGTGCACGTCATCGACGGCGTCCTCCTTCCACCACGGTAATCGCGCCTTCCAGCCCCTCGCTTCTGCTGCGGGGCCGCGCGCGCTCAGTGACGCGTGGCCCGCAGCAGTGACACCAGATCCAGGCGGTTGATCAGGGCATCGGCCAGCGTGTAATGGTCGAGCACGGCAAAGAACGCGGAGAGCGCCTCATCCATCATGCCCGCAAGCTGGCAGGCTGGCGGAATGGGGCAGCGAGATGTTTCAGTATTGAAGCATTCCACGAGGTCCAGATTGTCTTCCGTTTGCCGAATCACGGTCCCGAGCACAATATCGGCCGGAGCCTTCGTGAGCCGCACACCGCCATGCCGACCGCGCCGCGTTTCCACGTAGCCCAAGTCATGCAGACGGTGCACCACTTTCATCAGGTGCTCGTGTGACATGCCCATTTGCACCGCAATGACGTTGATGGGCACGACCTGGTCGGGCTGCAGGCCGAGCGCGAGCAGGCAGCGGAGCGCGTTGTCGCTGAATTGGGTGAGTCGCATGCGTTTCAAGCTGCAACGTGCCCCCCCATCGCTCCTGTCAGGGAAATCCCGCCATGTCGCGGGAATTCTCCGACTTCAATCCGGTATCTGACATCCGAGATTCGTTCATGCAGGACCGGTCGCCCATCGGGGGTGACTGAGCCTTCCCCGCACCTCTCACTCCCTCGGGGGTTTCTCCATGTCTGCTCCACGCCGCACCGGATGGATTGCCGCGTCGGCCGCCATTGTGGCCACGCTGGTCTACGGCTTTGCCTGCGCACCGGCCAACCGGCCGGCGGGCACCATCGGCACCGGTGACGCTGCCAGCAAGGTGTACGTCGCGCCCGGGACGCACGACGAGTTCTATGCGTTCCTTTCCGGCGGATTCAATGGCCAGGTCGGTGTGTACGGCCTGCCCTCGGGCCGTCTGCTCAAGATCATTCCGGTCTTCTCCCAGTTCGCCGAGAACGGCTACGGCTATTCGGAAGAAACGAAGCCGATGCTCGAGACCACGTTCGGCAACATCCCGTGGGATGACCTCCACCACACGGCGTTGTCGCAAACCAACGGCGAAGACGACGGGCGCTGGCTGTTTGTGAACGCCAACAACACGCCGCGTGTCGCGCGCGTGGACCTCGCCACCTTCGAGACCGACGAGATCCTCCAGATCCCGAACTCCGGTGGCAACCACGGCTCGCCGTTCATCACATCGAACAGTGAGTACGTACTGGCCTCGACGCGCTTCTCGGTGCCGATTCCCCAGGCCGACGTGGCCATCGCCGACTACGCCAAGAGCTTCAAGGGTACCATCTCCTTCGTGAAGGCCGATCAGCCCGGCAAGATGGACGTGGCCTTCCAGCTGCTCGTGCCCGGCTACAACTACGACCTCGCGCGTGCCGGCAAGGGTCCGTCCAAGGACTGGGTGTTCTTCACTTCGTACAACTCGGAGCAGGCGTACGAGAAGCTCGAAGTGAACGCATCGAAGGCCGACAAGGATTTCATCGCGGCCATCAACTGGAAGACGCTCGAGGCCTGCGTCGCGGGCGGCAAGGCGGAGACCTGGCCGGCGCAGTACATGCACAACACCATGGACCACGCCACGCGCACCGCGCAGAACGAGGTCAAGCAGTCGGTGAAGGTGCTCACGCCCACCACCTGCCCCAACGCGATCTACTTCCTGCCTACGCCCAAGTCGCCGCACGGCGCTGACGTGGACCCGAGCGGTGAGTACATCGTCGCCGGTGGCAAGTTGGCCACGGTCATTCCCGTGCACTCGTTCACCAAGCTGCAGCAGGCCATCAAGGATCAGGCCTTTGAAACGACGATCGACGGCATCCCCGTGATCAAGTACGAAGCCATTCTCGCCGGTGAAGTGAAGGACCCGGGCCTTGGCCCCCTGCACACCGAGTTCGATGGCCAGGGCTATGCCTATACGTCGATGTTCATCTCCAGCGAGATCGTGAAGTGGAAGCTGGGCACCTGGGAGATCGTGGACCGCGCACCGACGTTCTACTCCATCGGCCACCTCATGATTCCCGGTGGCGCCACCACCAAGCCGTCCGGCAAGTACGTCGTCGCGCTCAACAAGATCACCAAGGATCGCTACCTGCCCACGGGCCCCGAGCTCACGCAGTCGGCGCAGATCTACGACATCTCGGGTGAGCGCATGAAGCTGCTGCTCGACTTCCCGACCACGGGTGAGCCGCACTACGGTAACGCCATCGCCGCCGACAAGATCAAGCCCAACCAGAAGAAGTTCTTCACGCTCGCGGAGAACAAGCACCCGCAGGTCGTGCGCAACGAGAAGGAAACGGGCGTCAGCCGCAGCGGGAAGACGGTGCACGTCAAGATGGCCGCCATTCGCTCGCACTTCTCGCCAGACAATCTCGAAGGCGTGCAGGTGGGTGACACGGTGCTCTTCCACATCACCAACCTCGAGCAGGACTGGGACATCCCCCACGGCTTCGCCGTCATGGGTGCCACCAACGCGGAACTGCTCATCATGCCGGGTGAAACGCGCACGCTGAAGTGGGTACCGAAGACCGTGGGGGTGTACCCGATGTACTGCACCGACTTCTGCTCGGCGCTGCACCAGGAAATGTCGGGCTACGTGCGGGTGTCGCCGGTTGGTTCGAGTGTGCCGCTCAAGGGCAACTCGGTCAAGGCGCAGGGTCAGGTAGCCCGTGCGGCGGCGCGCGGTGTAACGCTGCCCACACCGCCGAGTGCTGAAAGCGCAAATCCGCATGCGGGACACAGCATGCCGCAGCCGCGCTGAGAAGCGCCGCGCTGAACAGCGCCGCGCTGACGCGGACCTCTCTTTTCTCCCTTCAGGGACCCGGGTGCGGTGGTGCTCCAGACACCCCGCATCCGGCGCCCGGGTGACGATACAATGGTTTCCCAGCGTTCCCGTGTTCTCTTTGCCATCGCCGCACTCGCGCTGGGCGCGGCCGTGCTCTTTCCCCTCTGGCGTGTATCACTGACCGCGCCGCAGTACCCCGAAGGACTGGGCATGTACATCTGGGCCCATACCGTAGCGGGCATCGGCCCGAACGACCTGCAGAACATCAACGGGCTCAATCACTACATCGGCATGAAAGCCATCGTGCCGGAGTCGATTCCCGAACTCAAGGTCATGCGGCCTGGCATTCTGGCCATGGCGGCACTCGGACTGCTGGTGGCCTTCATTGGTCGACTGCGCTACATGCGCTGGTGGACCGGCGTCCTGGTGCTTTCGGCCATCGTCGGCCTCGTGGACTTCTGGCGCTGGGAGTACGACTACGGACACGATCTCGACCTCGAGAACGCGCCCATCCAGGTGCCGGGCATGACCTATCAGCCGCCGCTCATCGGCAGCAAGAACCTGCTCAACTTCACCGCGACGTCGCTGCCGGCCACTGGTGGCCTGCTGGCCATCGGCGCGGTCGTTCTCTCGCTTGCCATTGCCACACGCGCGCGTCGGGTGACCGCATGACACCGACCCTTTCGCGCCGCGACATGCTGTCCATGACGGCTTCCACGATGGCCTCCACGATGGCCTGGCTCGCCGTCGGCGGGCTCGGCCTCTCCACCATGGCCTGCACCGCCAGCCCACGACCGCTGGTGCCCGGTGAGGACAGTTGCGCCTTCTGCCGTATGACCATCGATGATGCACGATTCGGCGCGCTGGTGGTGACCGCCAAGGGGCGCCTGGAACCATTCGACTCTATCGAGTGCGCCGCCGCCTATGTGCAGGGGCTGGCCGACAACGAGCCGCCGCGCACCGTATGGGTGGCCGACTTCTCAGCGCCGGCGCGATGGGTGGACGCCACGCGCGCGGTGTACCTGCATGGCAGTCGACTGCGCTCCCCCATGGGCCGTGAGCTCGTGGCATTCGCGGCCGATGCCGACACCACCACGCTCCTGGCCGAACATGGCGGCACGCTGACCACCTGGTCGGGTGTCCGCGCCCTGGTGTCCGACCCGGTGGCCGGTTTCCGGCCCACGGCTGGTCCGTCCCCGCAGCGCGATACGGCTGCCGATACCGCAGCCCGTGCCAGCGCGCATGCGCACTGACTGGCGCAGTTCGGCAACGGCCACGCTGCTGATGCTGTCCATGCTCGGCGCGTCGTCCAGCATCGGCCACGCGCAGAGTGACACGATTGTCGTCTCCGCAGATGGCGAGGCGGGCACGGTGACACGACTCAGCGACGCGGTGGCGCGTGTGCCGCGGTACGGCGTGGTGCGAGTGCGCGCCGGTATCTACAGGGAGCCCACCGTCATCGTCCGTCAGCCGCTCACACTCGTGGGTGACAGCGGGGCGGTACTCGACGGCGAGGGGCAGCGCGAGCTGCTGGTGGTCGGCGCCGACTCGGTCACGGTGCGAGGCCTCACGTTTCGCAACACCGGGACCAGTCAGGCCACCGATCGGGCGGCGCTGCGTTTCGTGGAAGCCGCCGGATGTCTGGTGGAGTACAATCGCTTCGAGAACACACTGTTCGGCATCTATTTGCAGCGCGCGAGCGCCTGCCTCGTGCGGCGCAACGTGCTGCAGGGCATGGCCGGATCGCAGACCGTCACCGGGAACGGCCTGCACAGCTGGTCGAGCCGCGACGTCGTCTTTGAAGACAACGTCATCGACGGTCACCGGGACGGCATCTACTTCGAGTTCACCGTGGGTGGTGTGGCGCGGCGCAACATCAGCCGCCACAGCCGCCGCTACGGGCTGCACTTCATGTTCTCCGACAGTTGTCGCTACGAGAACAACACCTTCCTGGCCAACGAATCGGGCGTGGCGGTGATGTACGCCAAGTACGTCAGCATGATCGGCAATCGCTTCGAGCGCAATCGCGGCAGTGCGGCCTACGGCGTGCTGCTCAAGGAAATCAGCGACAGCGAACTGCGTGGCAACGTGTTTGTGGAGAACTCCATCGGCCTGCACCTCGAAGGGGCCAACCGCAACCGGATTGCGGACAACGACTTCGTCCGCAATGGCTGGGGCGTACGCATCATGGCTGATGCCCAGGAGAATGTGCTGCGTGGCAATCTCTTCTCCGGCAATGTGTTTGACGTGGGCACCAACAGTCGACTCAACTTCAGCACCTTCACCGGCAACTGGTGGGACCGCTATCGCGGCTACGACCTCGATCGCGACGGCCGTGGTGACGTGGCCCACCGTCCTGTGCGACTCTTTGCGTTGCTGGTCGAGCAGTCCCCCGCGGCACTGGTGCTGGTGCGCAGCCTGCTGGTGGATGTACTCGATGTGGCGGAACGCGTGGTGCCCACACTGACGCCGGAAACTCTGCGTGATGAGGCCCCGCTGATGCGGGCGCCGAGGACCGTGCGATGATCGGACGCGACATGCAGGAATCCACCGGGACCATCGTGAGCCTGCGTGGGGTGGTGAAGAAGTACGGCGCACGCGAGGTGCTCTCGCAGGTTGATCTGGACCTGCCGCGCGGCAGCGTGACCGCTATCATCGGTCCCAACGGCGCCGGCAAGACCACGCTCAACAAAGCCGTGCTGGGCCTCGTGCGTGTGGATGCGGGCCAGATCTGCTTTGATGGTCGCGACACGCGCGGTGACATCGTGCATCGCGCACGCATCGGCTATATGCCCCAGACGCCGCGCTATCCCGATGCCTTCACCGCTGGGGATGTGCTCACGCTGCTGCGCGAACTGCGTGGCCCGTCAGCGCGCATCGACGACGAACTGATCACTGCGTTCGAGCTCAAGCCACTGCTTGGCACCCCGGCACGCGCCCTCTCAGGTGGGCAGCGGCAGCGAGTCAACGCGGCCGCCGCCTTCCTCTTCACACCCGACCTGTTGTTGCTCGACGAACCCACGGCCGCGCTTGATCCCGTGGCCAGCGGCATCCTCAAGGACAAGATCCGTGCCGTGCGTGCGGAGGGACGCGCCGTCGTCATCACCTCACACATTCTCAGTGAGCTGCAGGAACTTGCCGATCGTGTGGTCTTTCTGCACGAAGGGCGCGTACACTTCTCCGGCACGCTCGATGCCCTGCTCGAGCGGACCAACGTCACCTCGCTCGAACGGGCCATCGCGCTGCTCATGAAGCGTTCGCGCGGCCCGTCGCAGTCCGCCGGCATGGCGGTCGCATGAGTGCCGTGGCCATGGCGTCACCGTCGGTGGTGGGCACGGTCCTGCGTCATGAGTGGCGCAGCGTCCTGCGCAATCGTGGCGTGCTGGTCTTTGGCGTGGGTACGCTGCTCCTCACGGAAATCGTGCTGCGCCTTACCGGATCGGCGCCCCGCGCACTCAGTGCCCTGCTCAACCTGGTGCTGCTGGTGGTGCCGCTCGTGACCACCATGGCCGGCATCATCAGCTGGCATGCGTCGCGTGAGTTCAACGAACTGCTGCTCACCCAACCGGTACGCCGCCGCTCACTGTTCGTGGCGCTCTACCTCGCACTGGTGCTGCCGCTGGCCGTGGTGTTCGCCCTTGGCCTCCTGCTCCCCATGGCCTGGCATCGGGTCATCGGTCCCGAAACGAGTGGCCTCCTGTTGTCCACGGTCGGCGGTGGCGTCGCGCTTACGTTCGTTTTCGGGGGCCTGGCCTTGCTCATCGGCATTCGTGTCGACGACCGGCTGCGCTCGGTCATGACGGGCCTCATGCTGTGGCTGCTGCTCACCGTTGGCTACGACGCGCTGGTGTTGATCGTCTCCACCACGATGGCCGACTATCCGCTCGAGCGGCCGATGCTGGCGCTCATGCTTGGCAATCCGGTCGATCTCGCCCGCAGTGTCATCATCCTGCAGAGTGACACGGCAGCCCTCATGGGCTACACCGGCGCCGTCATGCAGCGATTCCTCGGGTCGGCCGTCGGCACGGCCGCGGCCGCTCTGGGCCTTCTGGCCTGGATTGTGTTGCCGATGCTTGTCGCGCGCCGCAGTTTCGAACGACGCGACTTCTGATCCGTGTTTTCCCCACCCACCACCATTTCACGGAGTCCTGCCATGATGCGTATGTCCCGGATGCTGCTGCCCGCCGGAATCGCCGTTGCCACCTTGATTGCCGCCTGTGGTGGCGGCGAAGCGGCGAAGGAACAGGAAGGCGACGACAAGGACGACGCCACACCGGCTGTTGCCGTGTCGTTTGATCCTTCCACCATCACCGACGCCGAGCTCGCGCTCGGCGACTCGATCTTTCACGGCCTGATCGGTGCCACATCCTGTCAGTCCTGCCACGGCGCGGGCGGCGTGAATGGAGCGGCGGCGCCGAGCCTGGTGGACGACAAGTGGCTGCACAGCGACGGCAGCTTCGAGGGCATTCACAAGACCATCGCCTCAGGCGTGATGACGCCCAAGGAATTCTCTGGTGTCATGCCGCCGTTCGGCGGTGCGCCCCTCGACGCGGCCAAGCACAGAGCCGTAGCGGCGTACGTGTACAAGATCAGTCACAAGTAGGCGCAGTTCGTCCATCTTTCGTCAGGCCATCGAGACTCGAGATGTGCGAGTTGCGAGTCGAGAGCATGGGACTGAAATAGAGGGATGGGAGACCAGCAACCAATGATGTGAGAGACCCGAATCTCGGCGGCCAGGACCGCAGTTGTGGTTGACCGCAACCGCAGTCCTGGCAGCACACGATCGGGATTCTCGCATCGTTGGTTGCTGGTCTCCCATGCCTCTATTTCAGTCTCATCCTCTCACCATCCCACCATCCCATCTCACAGCCCTCAAGTCCCAACGCCCGAAGCAGTCGCAGACAGCGGCTCGTACTTCCGGCCGCGCCAGGCCGTGGGCGTCTTCAGCGTGCTCTGCGTCAGCCGCCACGCCGCCGCGGCATCCGCCAGCCACGAGGCCCAATACGACAGGCCACGGGTGCCGTAGCTGCCGCGCAGCGCCCACAGCATGAACCACCTGAGGCTCTGCGCCACCGCATTCACAATCAGCAGGCCCGTTCCCACGCGCGACGCCAGATCGGAACCGCTGGGACTCCACACCCCAGCGCGCCAGGTCACCAACAGGGCCAGCAGAATCGTCAGAGGCAGCGCTTGCACCAGCCATACCAGACAGACATCGAACCAGCGCAGCCACCAGCCGGTGGCATCCTTGAGATCAAAGCTGCGTCCCCACTCACGCCACATCTCGCCCAGCGAGCGATAGGCGCTCACCTGAATGAGACGCGAGCCATCGAGAAAGCCCACGCGCGCGCCGTGACGCGCCAGATGCCGCGCCAGCGTCACATCGTCGGAGAATGAGGCCCGGGCTGGCGCGTAGCCGCCATGTTGCAGCAGCAACTCACGTCGCGCGAGAAAGCACTGGCCATTGGCCAGCACGCGATCGGGCGGTGGCTGCGTGGCGCCAGCCGCGCCGCAGCGATACACCAGGGTCACCAGCATGGCCGGTTGCACAAAACGCTCAGCCGCTGTCTGCCCAATGAACTGCGGCGCGAAGCTGGCCACATCGTAGCCATCCTGCTCGGCCGCATCCACCACGGCGCCCACCATGCCCGGGGCCGGCACCGTGTCGGCATCGATGCCCAGAACCCAGGTGCCGCGCGCCTCGCGCAGTCCACTCTCCAACGCCCACACCTTGCCCACCCAACCCGGCGGTAACGGGTCGTCGGTGATGAGCCGAATACGCGGATCGCGCGCCGCGGCCGCCTGCACCAGCTCGCGTGTGCCGTCGGTGGATCGACTGTCCACCACCAGCACCTCAAGCAGCGGCGCGGTCTGCTGCATCAGCCCTTCGAGACACGGCCCCACGCGATGCGCCTCGTTGAGCGTGGTGACCATCACACTCACCGTGGTGTCGTCGCGCGGCGACAGACGTGGCGGCAGCGGCGGCCGCCGAGTGCGCCCGGGCAGCAGCCGGAGTGTGAGCACACTCAGCAGCACGGCCTGCACGAACAGCAGGCCAAGACCAAACAGGACGCCGGGCGACACGGAAGGCAGCATGCGCGGAAAACGGGGAGTCTGCAGAAAGTTTGCAGGGACCTGCAGTGGTCGAGCGGTGACAGATCGGGAGTGGCCGCCAGAACAGCGGCCAGCCACTCCCTGCCTGACCAATGGAAGGTGGCGCCCCGGCGGTTCCGGGGATAGGCTCTCACATGACTTCTGCTCCGGAATCGCTGGGTCAGCGGCTGCTCGCCAACTGGGCGCGCGTGCACCGCTGGCCGCTCGGCAAACAGCTTTTCAGCTGGGCCGTGGGACGTATGGCGCCCTATACGGGCACGGTGGGCGGGGTGTACACCGAGGTCCGGCCGGGCTTTGCGCAGGTCGAGCTGCGCGATCGCCAACGGGTGCGCAACCATCTCCGCTCCGTGCACGCCGTGGCGCTCGTCAACCTGGCCGAGATGACCAGCGGTGTCGCCCTGCTCACAGCTCTGCCGCGCGAGGTGCGAGGCATCGTGTCATCGCTGGACATTCGCTATCTCAAGAAGGCGCGCGGCACACTCACCTGCTCCTGCACGGCCAGCGCCCCCGATGTCATCGACACACCACGCGACCATCCCGTCACGGCCGTCATTCGTGATGGAGCCGGCGATGTTGTGGCCGAATGCACGGTGCACTGGCGTCTCTCGCCACTGGACGTGTCGTGAACATGATGAACGCGCGACTGCACACGGCAGACATCGAGACGCCGTTCACCCGGCACGCCGGCGTGCGGGTCCCGCTCATCTGCGGCCCCATGTACCCGTGCAGCAACCCGGAGCTGGTGGCTGCGGTGAGCCGCGCGGGCGGTCTGGGCATCGTACAACCCATTTCGCTCACCTATGTGCACGGGTACGAGTTTCGCGCCGGCCTTCAGCGCATCCGCGAATTGAGCAACCACGCCCCCATTGGCTTCAACGCCCTCATCGAGGCGTCCAGTCGCACCTACCACGAGCGCATGCAGCGCTGGGTGGACATCGCGCTCGAAGAAGGCGTGCGATTCTTTCTCACGTCGCTTGGCAATCCACGCTGGGTCTGTGAGCGGGTACACGCGGCAGGTGGGGTGGTGTACCACGACGTCACCGAACGCAAGTGGGCGCTCAAGGGGCGGGACGCGGGCGTCGATGGCCTGGTGGCCGTCAACCGCGAGGCGGGCGGACATGCCGGCGCGCGCAGTCCACAGGCGCTGCTCGACGAAGTGGCCGATCTCGGTCTCCCGGTGGTGGGTGCTGGTGGCGTGGGCAATGCACAGCAGTTCGTGGACATGCTGCGCATGGGCTATGCCGGTGTGCAGATGGGCACGCGCTTCATCGCCACCACCGAGTGCATTGCCGATCCGCGCTACAAGCAGGCCATCGTGAACGCGCAGGCCCGTGATGTCGTGCTCACCGAACGTCTGACCGGTGTGCCGGTGGCGGTGCTGCGCACGCCCTACGTCGAACAACTCGGCACCCGCGTGTCACCGCTGGCGCGCTGGATGTTTCGCGGACGACGCACGAAACACTGGATCCGCAGCTGGTACGCGCTGCGTTCGCTCTATCGGCTCAAGCGCAGCTCCATTGCCGGCAGCAGCAACGACTATTGGCAGGCTGGACGCAGTGTCGAAACGATCACCGACATCAGACCTGCCGGTGACATCGTGGCGGAATGCGAGGCCTCCCTGCTGAACCACTCCCACCCAGAACGCACGTCACAGCACTCAGAACTGTGAATCGCGTCGCTATTCCATCAACCCTGTAGCGCAACATTCAACCCCACCCGACCATGCTCCCCATCTCCCTTCCCGTCATCGTGCTCGCCGCCTCCGTTTCGGCCGCTCCCGCCCCGGTTGATCCGACCTCGGCGCCGCGTATCCAGACGGACATGTCGTTCTTCATCACCAGCGCTGGCCCGGGTGATGGCGCCAATCTCGGTGGCCTCGAGGGCGCCGACAAACATTGCGCCACGCTGGCCGAAGCGGCTGGCGTGCGAGGCAAGACCTGGCACGCCTATCTGAGCCAGCAGGCCGTGGGCGGCAAAGCGGCAGTCAACGCCCGCGATCGCATTGGCAAAGGCCCGTGGAAGAACGCCAAGGGTGTGGTCGTCGCCACGAGCGTTGACGACCTCCATAGCGACAACAACAAGTTGTCCAAGGAGAACAGTCTCACGGAGAAGGGCGCGCCGGTGAACGGACGCGGCGATCAGCCCAACACGCACGACATTCTCACCGGCTCCACGCTCGACGGACGCGTACAGGCCGGCGATGGCGACAGTACCTGCAGCAACTGGACGAGCAACGCGGCCACGGGGTCGGCCCTGCTGGGCCATCACGACCGTCAGGGTGGCGGCGCCAATCCGACCTCGTGGAACTCAGCGCATGCCTCCCGTGGCTGCGGGCAGGACAACCTGCGCGCCACCGGAGGCGCGGGGCTGTTCTACTGCTTCGCGGTGTAGTCGAATCATATCGCCGAAGTCAAACGACCGACCGCATCAGCGGTCGGTCGTTTGCTTTCGTGGTGACGACTCCAATCAGTTCGCCGTACCGGCCTTCTGTCCCTGCAGCCAGTACCCGAACCAGTCCCGCAGACGGCCGAGTCGATCGACCAGCAGCCACGGCTCACCGGTGCGGCTCAGGTCATGATTGGAGCGCGGATAGCGAATGAGCTCCACCGGTACACCCTGCTTCTTCAGCGACATGAACCAGATCTCGGCACTGCCCATGGGCGTGCGATGATCCTCTTCGCTCTGCACGATCAGCATGGGCGTCTTGACCTTGTTCACATAGCGAATGGGCGAGAGCTCATCGTACAGCTTCTGGTTGTCCCAGGGCTTGCCATAGAACTCGAACTCCGTGAGCCCCTGCGCGTCGCTCGCGCCATACCAGTACGTCCAATCGGTGATGGTGCGGTCCGTCTGAATGGCCGCAAAGCGCGTGGTCTTGGTGGCCATCCACGTCGTCATGAAGCCACCGTACGAGCCACCGGATGCGCCGAGCTTGGTCGCATCCACGTCGGGGCGCGCGGCCACGATGTCCACGGCCTTCATGAGGTCTTCGTAGTCCTCCATGCCCCAGCGCCCGCGCGTGCTGTACGTGAAGTCGGCGCCGTAGCCACTCGATCCGCGCGGGTTGGTGAACAGCACGAACATGCCCTGCGCGGCGAGGTTCTGGAACTCATCGAACCAACCTTCGCCGTAGGCCGAGTGCGGACCGCCGTGAATGTAGAGCACCAGCGGATACTTCTTGCCGGGCTGGTAGCCGTAGGGCTTCATCAGCCAGGCTTCAATCTCCACATCGCCCACGCTCTTGTAGGTGAAGCGTTCGGCGTCGCTCCACACCACGTCGGCGTTCACGTCCTTGTTGAAGTTGGTAAGCTGTCGCTCGCCCGTGCCGTCAGCGTTGGCCACAAACAGTTCCGTGGGGCGCGTGAGGCTGGTGGCAACAAACGCCATCGTGCGTCCGGCCGCATCAAAGCTCATCCCGCGCACCTGACGGCGGCCACCAACGAGCTCCTTCGGCGCGGCCTTGCCGCTGAGATCAGCCTTCAGCACGGCCGAACGACCGCCAATATCGGCCGTGAAGTGCAAACCGCTCTTGAGCCACTCCATGGAACCCGGCTCGAACTGCCAGTCGCCCAACACGTTTACGGGCGTGCCACCGGCCACCGACACCGTATAGATGCGTGCACTCTTGGTGCGCGCGGGGCGTCCCACAAACGCCAACTGCTTGCCGTCGGGCGACCACGTCAGATTCGACTCCGCCCCCATCCACTCCATCAGCTTGCGCGGTGTGCCACCGGCCACCGGCAACAAATAGATATCGGCGTCGTTGCGCTCAGCCTCATCGCGCACCTTGTCGTACGGCAGCCTGGCCAGCGAATCGCGCTCGAGATCCACCACCGAGTCGGGACGCAGACCGGCATCGGCAACGAAGGCAATCCACTGACCATCGGGGCTCACAGTCGCACCACGATGCGAGTAGGCCACGTTGGTGATCTGCGTACGCGCCGTGTCGCCCACGTTCTGCTTGAAGAGCTGCTGCGGGCGCCACACGCGCGGCGTGCGACGGCCCGGCACAAAGCCACTGTTGTTGTTCTTGTAGACCATGTCCACGACATGGCGGCCATCAAAACGCGAAGGCACCGTGGGACGTGTAATGGCGTCGTACGGCGGACGCGCCATGGCCGGCATCTGCGCGAACACATCGGGTGTGGGCACGGTGGGCTGTGGGGTCACCGCGTCGGTGAACACGGCAAAGCTCCCATTGGCCGGCATGGAGCCCGAGGGATACTCGGGCACCTGCACCGCTTCACCCGCCGGCTGATCAAGCCGAATGGCCCAGGTGTTGCCCCGGCCACCCTGACGCTGCGAGTTGAAGAACAAGTACTTGCCGTCGGGCGACCAGCGTGGGTTGCTGCTCTCGGTGCCCGGTGAGGTCCAGCGCTGCGGCTCTCCGCCCGCCGTGTTCACCACCCACACTTCACTGTGGCGGCGATTGTCGCTTTCCACGGCCCGCGTGACGGTCATGGCGACGCGCTTGCCGTCCGGTGAAACGGCCGGACTGCCGACATTCACCACGCGATACCAGTCGCCCAGCATCATGGCCCGCGGCCCCTTGGGCAGGGCCTGCGTGGCGCCAGCGGACCGTGGCGCCTGACCACGGCCGGCGCCCTGCGCCTGTGCCTGTGCCTGTGCGGCGAGTGGCTGGAGCGTGGCCGAAGCGGCCAGCACCAGTGTGGATAGAGCAAAACTGTGACGACGCCGCCAGGGGGCGGAGAGGATCGAGAGCACCATGCGTCGGATCCGGGAGGAAAGGAACGGGGGGAGGTGGGACGGGCCGCAGCCCGATGGCGAGAAAGCTAGACGGCTGGCGCCAGAAATGTGACGGTCGGCCAAACAAATCCTTGCCGAATTGCGTGTTCCCGCCTAGGATGTGGTCGACTGCGGAGGAGCGGCCCAGTCCCGAGGGGGTCCCTCATGCCCGGCATCCAGCCGGCCGTTGGGGGCGAGAACCGGTGAGAGTACCAGCAGCACTGCAGGCGTAGCAAATCGGCGAACGTCAGCCCGATGTCCCACCCATCTCGAGGAGGTGATCAATTGTCTAGCGAAAGTCCCGTAGCCGGCTCGTCCTGGGCACGCGATCTCCTGATCGGCGCCCGGTAACACGGGTACTCCGGTTCGGAATCCTCGAGCCGGCAGGGAATCATGAAGGGCCGCCCCGAGCAATCGGTGGCGGCCCTTCGTCGTTTCCGTCCAACAGCCCAGCACTACGTCACGAGGCGCGACGTCACGAGGCGAGACGTCACGGAGCGCGACGGGCCTTGGCGATCTCCGGCAGCGCCGCGTCCACACGACGCAGCAGTGCGTACGCGTACTCCATCGTGCCGCGGAAGAAATTGGGGTCTACCTTGTCCGCCTCGTCACCCGCCTTGTGATAGTCGGGATGATCCTCGACGCCGAGATACAGGAACGGAATGCCACGCGCGTGAAACGCACCGTGATCTGACGAATTGGTCCAATCGTCGCCGGGTTTGAGGTCCTTCGTGTCATGCCCGAAACGAATGGTCACGCGGGCGCCACTGGCCGCGGACTCGGCAAGCGACTTGAGCATGGGGGTGTGTGAGGTGCCCGCCACCCAGAGCGCGCCCGCATCCTGCCGTGACACCATGTCGAGATTGAGGTTCATGCCGATCGCACTCAACGGGAGCGGCGGGTTCGCCACAAAGGCCCGCGCGCCCTGCAAGCCGGATTCCTCCGCATCGAAGAACGCGAGAATGACGTCATGCGTGGGCCGCTCGCGCATGAGTCGCTCGGCAATCATGAGCAGCGTCACGCAGCCTGAGGCATCGTCGTCCGCGCCATTGAAGATCTCGCCGTTCCGAATGCCGAGATGATCGTAGTGTGCGCTGAGCACCAGCGCGGGACCATTACCGGCCGTCCCCTTGATGCGCGCCACCACGTTCACACCATTCGTGTCTGGGGACGCATTGCGCGTACGAATGACGAATGGATGTTCGAACGACGTGCCAATCGGTTCGACCCCGATCGCCCGCAGTTCGCCAATCAGCCAACGCCGTGCGCGCGCCGCGCCAGGTGTACCGGCGCGGCGTCCTTCCATGGAGTCGGCGGCAAGAGCGTGCAATCGCTGCATGAGTCGCGACGTCGTGGCATCCGACGCAGTGTTCGCGCTGCTGGTCCCGCCGTTCTGCGCATCGGCATCACGAACAGCACCGCACAGCACCAGCGCGAGCGCGAGCGCGGACAGCATGGTGGTCCGCCGCATGCAACCCACGGGAAAACGCATGTCGCTTTCTCCAAGAAGGAATTGATGGTGTGATGATATGATGATGCAAAAATGAATGCTAATGCAAAAGTGCGCACACAGTACTGACCTACTCAGAGATGAGACGTCCGTACCTGTGCAACGCGTGTGGCACCAACAGGTCAACGTCGAGTAACGTCGCGCTTGCACAGCGGCGCGATCACATCCATAGTGCGCGTTCCTCGTTGGTTCACCCTACCCCCATCCTCCGCATGCATTGCACACCACCGCCGCGCACACGCGCGGCCCTGATGCGCATCCTGCCTTTGATTGCGGCCATGACGGCCGCTCCGGGCATCGTACAGGACCTCGGCGCACAAGCGTCTGGTGCGGCGCAGCCGGCCACACGCCGCGCGCGCATCACCGGCCGTGTTCTCGACGCCGCATCGGGTCAACCTGTTCAGGGCGCCAACGTTCAAATTGTCGGCACCTCTGTAACCGCCACGACCAGCGAAGATGGTCGGTTTGCCATTCCCTCGGCGCCAGTTGGACTCTACAGCATCGAGGCGCGCCGCATCGGCTTTGGCAATTCCGTAAAGGAGAATGTGCGACTCGTGGCCGACAGCGTCATCACGCTGACGTTCGAGCTCACGGTCAATCCGCTGCGCCTCAACGAAATGGTGGTCTCGGCGTCGCTCGATCCCACCTCGGGTCGCAAGACGCCGTATACCGTGGACAAGATCACCAGCGAAAACATGCCGGTGGCGCCCACCACGTCAGCCGCGGGTGCCCTCATCGGCTAGGTGGCCGGTGCCACCATCATTCAGGCCAGCGGTGCGCCGGGTTCGGGTGTGTATGTGCAGCTGCGCAGCCCTGTCTCGCAGTTCAACAGCACCTCCCCGCTCTACGTGGTGGACGGCGTGTTCCTCAACAGCACGCAGTCGGTGACCACGCAGGACATCGAGTCCATGGACATCGCATCCATTGAGGTCATCAAGGGTGCGGCCGCCGCGTCGCTCTATGGATCGCGCGCAGCGTCTGGCGTCATCTCCATCACCACCAATCGCGGCAAGAACCTCGCGCTTGGCCAGACGCAGTTCACGGTGCGCAACGAGTTCGGCGGCGACCAGATTGCCAAAACCCTCGAAAAGCCGCGGGCGCACCAGTACCGGGTCAATGAGCTCGGACAGTACGTCAATGCGCAGGGCGCCGTCGTGAGCCGCAACCAGCGTGTGGTGCAGGCCAACGGCATCATGGAAAATGCCTATATCGATCCGCTGTACGATCATGTGGACCAGTTCTTCCGTCCGGGCACCTTCAATACGCAGACCCTTACGCTGCAGCAGAATAGTGCGAGCACCAATTTCAATCTCTCGTACACGCGCAACCAGCAGCCCGGTGTGGTGGAGAACAGCAATGGCTTCCTGCGCCAGAGCATCCGCCTGAACGTCGACCACCGCCTGCGCGACGCCTTGCAGGTGGGTATGTCGGTATCGCACACGCGTGGCAACGAGGATCCATCACAGATCTCCTTCTCCGATCTCTACCGCATCAATCCCGACGTGGATCTGCGCGCGCCGGATCCGACGGGTCAGAGCAAGTACATCATCATCCCGGATTCCACCGAAACCCGCACCAACCCGCTGTACCGTCAGGGCTTCAACGATAACACCACGCAGCGCATGCGCACGCTGCTCAACGTGAACGCGTCGTACCGCCCCTTCTCCTGGCTCAGCCTTGATGGCTTTGCCAGCTATGACCGCGGCGACCGGCAGGTGACCAACTACACGCCACGCGGACAGATCAACCTGAACGGCGAGGGCACCACGCTGGGCTCACTGACCATCGTCGATGACGACGTGGACGGCATCAACGCCCAGGGCGGCGCGAGTGTCATCAAGGCATTCGGTGGGCTCACCACACGTCTCGCCCTGCGCGGCGAGATGCAGCGTGAACAGAATCCCTATCTCGAGACCTCAGGGACAGACTTCACGATCACGGGCATCAAGAACATGGATGTGGCCCGCACCAAGAACGTCACATCCGAATACACTGATCGCCGCACGAACGCCGGCTTCGTCAACCTCGGCCTCGACTACAACGGCAAGTATGTCGGTGACGTGCTCTATCGCCGTGAAGGCAGCTCGTTGTTTGGTCCCGAGAATCGCTGGAACACCTTCTATCGCGCCTCCGCGGCCTGGCTGGTGAGTGAGGAAGGTTGGTGGAACATCCCGGCGCTCAGCCTCTTCAAGCTGCGCTACAACATCGGCACCGCTGGCACACGCCCCGACTTTGCCGATCAGTACGCCGCCCTCGGCATCGACGGCACGGGCGCCGTGACCCGTCAGGCGCTGGGCAACCCCTTCCTGCGTCCTGAGATCGCCACGGAGCAGGAATACGGCATGGACGTGATCTTCAAGAATCGCGTGCAGTGGTCGCTGGTGTTCGTGGACGTCATGTCCAAGGATAATCTCATCGGTATGCCGGCCCCCGGCCTCACCGGCTTCAATACGGTGGAGCTCAACAGCGGTGTGACCACCGGCAACACCATTGAAACCACGCTGCAGGCGCAGTTGCTCAACAACCCCAAGGGCCTGCAGTGGGATGTGCTGTTCACGGCCGACAAGCGCCGCAACTTCGTCTCGGAGTTCCCGCGCACCTGCTACACCGACGGTTCGTTCTATCGCTGCCAGGGCAACCGCATTGCCACGTTCTGGGGCAACCGCCACGTGCGAGACAAGGCCAGCCTGCCCAGTGTGCACGCCAACAACCAGGGCGCCTTCGACATCAACGACGAGGGCTATGTGGTGCCCGTGGGCGCCGGCAACACCTGGCGCGACGGCAAGGCCAAGAATCTCTGGGGCACCACGGTCAACATCGATGGCCGCAGCTATGCCTGGGGTCGGCCGATCTTCGAGATTGATCCCAATACCGGCCAGCGCTGGTACGGACAGATCGGTGATGGCAATCCCGATCTCCAGTTCGGCTTCGGCAACACCTTCCGCTACAAGGGATTCCGTCTGTACGCGCTGTTCAACGGACAGTTGGGCGGTGACGTGTACAACCAGGTCAAGCAGACCTTGTATGCCACCAACGATCATGTTGACGTCGATCAGACGGGCAAGGCCGAAGACAGCAAGAAGCCCACGGCCTACTACAGCACTTCGCTGGCTGACGGCAACAACAACTACGGTCAGGTCTTCGTGGAAGACGGCACCTATGCCCGTTTGGCCGAGTTCACGCTGGGCTACATGTTCGACGCACGCCAGCATGCCTGGCTGCGAAAGAGCGGCGCCAGCCGTCTGCAGCTCGACCTCGTGGGTCGCAATCTGCTGACCTTCACCAAGTACTCCGGCCTCAATCCGCAGTCGGGCCCCTACTCCGCCCGCGTCGACAACACCGTGTATCCGCTGCTCCGCACGTGGACCATGGCAGCCACCCTGAACTTCTGATCTGCATGTCCACTTCTTTCTTTACGCGACGTGGGCGGCTTCGTACCGCTGCCCTCGGCCTCGCCGCCGCTGGCACGGTGCTGGGTGTGGCCGGCTGTCAGTCGCTCGATGTCACCAACCAGAACACACCGGACATCGACGGCGTGTTCACCAGCGGCGCCAATCTCGAGGCGGCGCTGCTGGGTTCCTGGCGCGCCTTCTGGGGTGTCGCACAGGGGGCACGTGGTACCACCACCACGGCTCCCTATCCCGTCAAGCAACTGTCAGTGCTCGGCAACGAACTCACCACAGCCGACCTCGACACCTACATCATCTCGCAGGAACCGCGTGTTGCCATCGACAATCGTGACCAGGGAGGCTGGACGAACCGCAAGCCCTGGTACGACCTGCTCGAGAGCATGGCCTCAGCCCGTGAGGCCTATCAGGCCATCGAGAACAAGGGTCTCAAGGTTGGTACGGTGAACGCGCAGTACCCCAACGGGCAGGACACACCGCGGGCCAAGGTGTTCGCCAAATTCCTCATTGGCGTGGACAACCTCTACCTCGGTCTTCTGTTCGATCAGGCCTTCATCACCGACGAGAAGACCGACATCTCGACCTTCCAGTACGAGCTCAAGCCGTACAACGAAGTGCTGGCCAACGCCGAGCGCATCCTGCGTGAAGCCATTGCCGAGGCCAAGGCGGCCGAGAACTTCACCATTCCGGCCACCTGGATCAACGGGCAGACCTACACACGCGACGAGTTCGTGCGGGTCATGTACTCGTACATTGTGCGTGGTCGGGTGTATGGGGCCCGTACGCCGGCTGAACGCGCTGCGGTCAACTGGAACGGCGTGCTGACACTGCTCGACTCGGGCATTACGCGCAACTTCGCGCAGCAGGCGGATCTGCTCATTGGAGCCACGTCGTCTGCCTACTACCAGTACTCATACCTGCAGACCAACGGCCGTACCAACAATCGCCTCATCGGCCCTGCTGATACCAGCGGCGCCTATCAGGCCTGGTTGGCGCAGCCGCTGGGTTCACGCAATGCGCCGCGCTTCGTCACGCCGGACCGCCGCATTCATGGCGCCACGCCCACCACGGCCGGTCGCTACTTCGGTCTGCTCACCACGCAGACCATGACCACCGTGCGTGGTACGTACATGCTCTCGCAGTACCGCAACATCCGCTACCTCCTGCCACCCTCCAACAACTACCATCAGGTGGGGCTCATCACCACGATGAGCACGCAGGAGATGATGTTCATTCGTGCCGAGGCGCTGTATCGCCTGAACCGTCGGGCGGAAGCGGCGGCGCTCATCAACCCCACACGACTCGCCTCCAACCTGCCGGCCGTGGACGTCAACGGTCCGCCGTCGGGACGCGCCTGCGTACCCAAGCGGGATGACGGCAGCTGCGGTGATCTGTTCGATGCCATCCAGTACGAAAAGCGCATCGAGCTCTTCCCCACCGAAGCCATCATTGCCTTTGCCGACGCACGTGGCTGGGGCAAGCTGCTTCCCGGCACCCCGATTCACTTCCCGGTACACGGGCGTGAGCTCGAGACCTTGGGCCTGCCCTACTACACCTTTGGTGGCGGCGGAACCGGCAGCGCGCCTTGAGGCACCTGATCTGCTAGAGTAAACAACAAGGGGCGTCTTCCACACCAGGAAGGCGCCCCTCGTTTAGAACTCAAACCTCAAAGCTCAATACTCCAAGCCGCAGTTCTAGGGTTCTTCGCTCAAGTTGGCGCAGCCAAACCCATTCCGGTCCCCCGGCACCTGCGACGGTTCAAACAACCGCACGTAGTAGCGCTTGCCCGGCTCTAGCTTGGGAAACCGCGCGGTCCCGTCGCCCGTGCCATCATTGCGCGTAAGGATCTGACGGAACGCCGCACCGGCGGCAACCGGGCGTCCTTCATCGCCGCAGGAGCCCGCCACAATGTCCCAGGCCAGTTGGCGATTGATGGGTGCGTTGCGAATGCTGAGGCGCGCGCGCGATTCTTTGCCGCCCTGCGGTTCCACGCGCAAGTCCGCCGCGCCGCGCAGGCCGTTCAAGGTGGACATCGTGGCTGACCACTTGCCGGACTTGTCAGCCACGGCCGCGCTGTCCTGCGCGTCAACGTGTGTAGACACGGCGAGCAGTGAGATGCCGATGGCGCAGGCCGTACGCACGCGGGAAAGCAGAACCATCACGGAGTTCTCCAGGAGCAATTCGGGGAGTATCGGTACGGGAACGGAAGCGCGAACACGCACACATTCTATGCCTGCGCCGTTCCTGTGCCATGCTTCGTGACCAGCCGCGCCGCACTGGGCCCTGCGGCAATCACGCGGGATGATGCGGCTACTCCAATTCGCTCCAACAGAACATCACCCACCCGATACCCAGCGCGCCAACGACGAACGCCGAAATCGACGGCGGCCAACTGATCACGGTGGATACAAAGGGCGCAGCGAATGTCAGCATGGCCAACACGGCTCCCTGCCGCCTCCGCCTATGCAACAACCACGTGATCACGGCGGATGACACCAACGCCATGGACAACGTGACGAGGCGCGGCACGACGGCCTCTGCAGGGAACTCCGCGGCACCTGCCATCAGCGGTCTGCCCGTCACCAGGAGGGTCGGCAAGTCGATGAGGGCCGTGACGACACCAATCCCGAAAAACCCCTTGAGCAAACGCAGCGGCCACGATGCCGGCTCCCGCTCCGGTTCAACACTCCGCGCCGACTCCTCGAACTCCACCACCACCGGAGGCTGCGCACCAAGTGGCGCTCCACCTGCCAGTGGTTGCGTTGCCTCGTTCTGCTCACGAATTCGTTCGTCCACAACACGCTCCAATGAAATGTGGGCTCTTCTGGGTATGAGGTGGATTCTGCTCTATCCGTGACGTTCGCGACCACACACTTCGACGTCGACTGCCGTTCTCTGCGAACTCTGCGCCCTCATTCCCTCTGCGTGAGCTGTTGACGGTCCGGACGCAGCACCAGCACTCGTTGCATCCGAGAGTTCGCTAACAGCTCACGCAGAGAAGAAGAGGAAAGGAGGGCGCAGAGTGAAGCTGTCTGGGTTGACCTGCTTTGTCGCGGATGACGCGGATAGGGCGGAAACCACACGGATCAAACATGAAAGTCAGTCCGTTGACAATCGACTCCTCTACGCTCTCTGCACTCCGTTACCACGCCCGCTCGGCCCCCGTCCAATCCACGAACGAACCGCTGCGCTCACGCGACAGCCGTTCGCACTGCATCAGGAGGCCCGACGCCACATCCGACAGCTCCACCGTGCTCTCCTCATCGTGCACCGGCTGTTCGTCATCGGCCGCGCGGCCCGCACGCAACACCAGCGCGCCCGCGTTCCCCAGACAGAGCACCACCCGCTCGTCGCGCAGGTCGTGCGCCAGCGTGCGCACCAGCATGTGCAGTCCCGCCGCACTGGCGCTCTCCGCGTAGTCGCCGCCCTGCTGCTTGGCCTGCAACGACCCGCGCTCGCTGCTCACAACCAGCACGCGTGCGCCATCACCTCGTGTGAGCCACGGCAACAACGTGCGCACCAACAGCACTGGCGCCACCGCATGTCGCCGGTAGTGCTCCGTGAGTCCCGTAGAGGTGACCGTGGACAAGGCCGCGTCACGCTCGGCATCACGCGCTCGCTCGTGTACTCCCGCTTCCACGGGACCCAATACCACCAGATCCAGCGAATCGGTAAGGCCTTCCAGCACGGGCACCACGTCGGCCACACTCGACGCATCGGCCGGATCAAAGGCCAGCAACTCGAGCCCACCGAACTCGGCCCGCAGGTCGGCGAGCTGCGGCACGCGCGCCGGATTGCGGCTGGCCGCATACACGCGGTCGCCACGCGAAAGACACTGGCGCACCAACTCGATACCCAGCGGATGCGCCGCGCCAGTCACCAAGGTGCGGCGTGCACCGAGGGCGTTCATGCCGCACCTCCGCCCGCCATATCGATCACACGCGCCACGGCGTCCACGGTGGCATCAATCTCGATGGGCCGATTGGCACCTTCGGACACGTCGCGTTCCTGATGCATGTTCACCAGAATGCCAGGGTCCTTGAGCACATGCCCAGTGAGTATGGCGACCACCCGGTCACTCGCACGAATCACACCACGCCTCACCAACTGCCGCACACCCGCCACCGACGCGGCGCTGGCCGGCTCACAGCCCACACCGGCCGCGTCGATCACACGCTTGGCATCCAGGATCTCCTCGTCGCTCACACTCAGCACCAACCCATCGGTTTCGCGAATGGCGCGTACGGCGCGGTCCCAAGACGCCGGATCACCGATGCGAATGGCGGTTGCAATTGTGTCGGCCTGCATGCGATGCCGCGTGGCAAAGCCCTCGGCAAATCCGCGTGCAAACGGTGAGGCGCCCGCGGCCTGCACCGATACCAGTCGAGGCAGTCGCGCAATGAGTCCCAACGCCAGCGCTTCACGCAGCGCCTTTCCGAACGCGGCGGTGTTGCCGAGGTTGCCGGCTGGCAGGACGATGAAGTCGGGCGCGTCCCATCCGAGCTGCTGCAACAGCTCGAACACAATGGTCTTCTGCCCTTCCACACGCCACGGGTTGATGGAGTTGAGCAGATAGATGCCCAGCTCCTTCGAAGCAGCCTGCACCAGACGCAAGCACTCGTCAAAGTCACCACGCACCAACAGTGTGCGCGCGCCGTAGGCCAGCGTTTGCGCCATCTTGCCCATGGCCACCTTGCCGGCGGGCACGAACACGAGGCCCGGAATGCCCGCCTGCGCCGCATAGGCCGCCAGCGACGCCGAAGTGTTGCCGGTGCTCGCACACGCCACCGCGCGCGCTCCCGTGCGCACGGCCTGCGTGGCCCCCACGGTCATGCCACGATCCTTGAACGATCCTGTGGGATTGTAGCCCTCGTGCTTGAGCAGCAAGCCGTCGCAGCCCGCGAAGGCCTGCACGCGTGCCCGCGGAAGCAGCGGCGTATTGCCCTCCGGATGACTCACCATGTCCGAGCCAACCGTGGGCATGATCAGCGAGGCAAAACGCCATACGCCGGACGCGTGTCCCACATCTGGCACGGCAGGCAGCGCACAACAGGGCCCGGCAAACTGCTGGCGCAGAGCAAGTGCAGTCAGCGGCGCGCCAGAAGAGTCCACCGGCGCGCGATGCACGATGGCGAGCAGACCCCCGCAAGCCGGGCAGGCCGGCGACGCGTCGCGCTCATGCAACGTTTCCCCGCAGGCATCGCAGCGCTGCACACTGAACACACCGGCCGCCGCTTCAGCCGGCAGGAACACGGAATCGCTGGCAGCCATGATCAGGCGGGCGTGAGTTGGAGAATGTCGTTCAGTACACCAGCCGCCGTGACTTCCGGCCCGGCGCCCGGTCCCGTGATCACGAGCGGATACTCGCTATAGCGACGCGTGGTGAACACGATCTGGTTGTCGGTGCCGCGCAGACTGGCCAGCGGATGACTGCGATCCACCGCCTGCAAACCAACGCGAACCGCGCGCCGCGTGGCACGCAGTACATAGCGCAGCACCTTGCCCTGTCGCTCCGCCGCCGCTTGCCTGCTGACCCAGGCGGCGTCCTGTTCATGCAACGTGGCCAGGAAGCGCACGGTCGTAAGCGAACGGGCCGACTCCGGCACCAGCGACTCCACCTGTACATCCGACAACTCACCCTCGAAGCCCAACAGACGCGCCAGAATCAGCGCCTTGCGTGCCACATCCATGCCCGAGAGATCGTCGCGCGGATCGGGCTCGGTGTAGCCGCGCTGCATGGCCTCACGCAGCGCCTCACTGAACGCGCGTCCGGCACCAATCTGCGTGAGCAGAAAGCCCAGCGTACCCGAGGTGCAGCCTTCGATACGCAACACCTGGTCCCCCGTCTCCACGAGCTTGGCAAAGCTGTCCATGACCGGCAGACCGGCGCCCACGGTGGTCTCGTGCAGAATGCGCACCCCCTGCGCCGCGGCGGCCGCGTGCAGCGCCGCCACTTCGCCACGCGCCGCAGCCAGGGGTTTCTTGTTGGCCAGCACGATGTCCATCTCGCCGCCCACCGCGGCGCGCAACGCCGGCAATGTTTCGTCCGCGGTGAGGTCCACAAGCACCGGCTGCGCCAGTGCATGGGATGCGATGTACTGCACGGCCTGCGTGGCCTGACTCTTGTGCGCCGACGGCAGCGACGCCAGCGCGCCGCCCGCTGCCTTGTGTTTGACGGCCTGCTGCAGTTGCGCCGCCGACAAGCCATCGGGTTCAAACACGAAGCCGCTGCGATCGATGAGCCCAACCACCGTGGGCTTCACGCGACGCCGCGTGCGCGGCAGCATGCGCAGCAACTCGCGCCCGATCTGCCCCACACCCAGCAGGACCACATCGAGGCGGTCGCGGCTTCGTGTGCCGCCACCGCCGATCTTGTCCAGCTGAAACTCGTCGTGCACCGCCTGCGCAGCCATGACCGCCTGCGCTTCATCAATGACCACCGAGATGTTGAGCTCACTCGAACCCTGCGCAATGGCCACGATGTTCACACCCGCCTGCGAGAGCGAGGAGAACATGCGCGAGGCAATGCCGGGAGTGCCGGCCATGCCAAGACCCACCACCGCCAGCGTCGCCATGCCGGTCTGCACGGCCATGCCTTCGAGTTCACGACGGGCCAGTTCACGCTCAAAGGCCTGCTCAAGCGCGACGCGCGCATCATCGCCGCGCTCGGCCGGAATGCAAAGGCAAATGCTGTGCTCCGATGACGCCTGCGAAATGAGCGTCACCGAAATGCCCGCTTGCTGCAGCGCGGCGAAGGTGCGTGCGGCGATGCCAGGCACACCCAGCATACCATTGCCGGTCACGGTAACCAGCGCCTGCTGCCGCACGATGCTCAGCGCCTTGACCGGATACTTGTCGAGTGTGTGCCGGGTGCTGATCTCGGTGCCCGGCGCATCCGGCGTGGCAAAGGGACGCACAAACACCGGCACCGCCGTGCGCGCCAGCGGAATGAGCGCCCGCGGATGCAGCACCTTGGCGCCATAGTACGCGAGCTCCGCCGCCTCTCGCACATTGAGCTGCGGCACGATGCGCGCCGACGGCACGAGCCGCGGGTCGGTGGTCATGAGACCCGGCACGTCCTTCCACAACGTGATGCGCTCGGCCTTGAGGGCCCGCCCCAGCACGGTGGCCGTCAGATCACTGCCACCGCGGCCCAGCGTGACTAATGCGCCGCTGCTGGTGCCACCAACGAATCCCGGCACCACGGGAATGATGCGCCGCGCGAGCAGCGGCTGAATGCGGGCGCGCACCTGCTTGTCCGTGGCCGCCAGATCAGGGAACGCGTTGCCAAACACGCCGTCCGTGAGAATCACCTCGGCGGCTTCGACATAGCGCGCCTTCACACCACGCGCCACGAGTCCCGCCACCACCAGGCGCGCCGAGAGTTGCTCGCCGCGCACCACCAGAAAATCGCGGGTGCGTGGCGTGAGCTCACGCAGACTGGCCACACCATGGGCCAACGCCTGCAGCTCGGCAAACACCACATCCAGCTCGGCGCAGAGCGCCTTGCGCTCCGCCTGCCGCGTCATCACGCCGTTGGCCACGGCATGATGCCGCAGACGCAGCGCGTCCACCGCCTTGTCCACTTTGGCCACATCACCGCGCAGGGCGGTATCGGCAATGTCCAGCAGCGCGTCGGTAACGCCTGCCAACGCCGAGACAACCGTGACCACACGTGACGATGGGGCGTCGGCAATGAGGCCGATGGCATGCCGGACTGCATCGGCATCGGCCAACGACGCCCCGCCGAATTTGAAGACCTCCACCGCGCCCGTCGTGCCCCGGGTGCCTCGCGTAGCGGCACGGCGGGACGATGGTTTGCGGGAGGACGGTTTACTGGCGGAGCGGCTCGGCATGGGTCAACGGGTCTGGGGACATTTTACGGGACTTCCGACTCTAGTTCGCGCCGCCTTCCCTGTCCACACCCGTGTCTCCCTGCATACCTTTCACCTTGCACATCCTCGTGTCGCCATTCGGGCGGCCATTGGCAACACCGGCCCCACGTCATGACCGCACCCGCTACTGCGCCCCAGAATCCCTTTGCCCCTGACGCACCGGCCCTTCCGGCCCGCATCCGCGGCCTCGCCCGTCTGGCGCAGAACCTCGCCTGGAGCTGGAACCGGGAAGCCCGTTCGCTCTTCAAGGCTATCGACGAAGCCCTCTGGTCGCGACTGCGCCACAATCCCATCACCTTGCTTCAGCAGGTAGCACCCGCTCGGTTGCTGGAACTGGCCCAGGACGACGTGTTCCTCGCGCGCTACGACCGGGCTATGCAGTGGCTGGCCGCCGAGCAGTCGGACGAGCACACCTGGTACGCCCGCAGCTTCCCCGACCTGCGCGGCAAGACCGTCGCCTACTTCTGCGCGGAATTCGGCATTCACAACTCCGTGCCCATCTACTCGGGCGGCCTCGGCGTACTGGCCGGCGACCACCTGAAGACGGCCTCCGATCTTGGTGTGCCGCTGGTAGCCGTGGGCATTCTGTATCGCAACGGCTACTTCGACCAGCACATCCGCGTCGACGGCAGGCAGGAGGACTCCGATGCTCGCATCAGCTTCCGCGACGTGCCGATCACGCCGCTGCCGGGCCGCAATGGCGCGAAGCACCTGGTGACGGTCAACACCTTTGGCCGTGACATTCACATTCGGGTGTGGACCATGCAGGTCGGGCGTGTGACGGTGTACCTGCTCGATTCCGATCTCGAGGAGAACCATCCCGACGACCGTCCCCTGCTCTCCAAGCTGTACTCCGGTGGGCCCGCCATGCGTCTCAGACAGGAGTGGTTGCTGGGTGTGGGTGGTGTCCGCGCGCTACGTGCGCTTGGCATTCACCCGGCGGCCTGGCATGCCAACGAAGGCCACGCGGCCTTCATGATGGTCGAGCGCGTGCGCGAACTCACCAAACAGGGACTGGGTTACACCGAGGCCGTGAAGCAGGTACGCAATGCGAGCGTGTTCACCACGCACACGCCCGTCCCGGCCGGACACGATCACTTCCCGACGCACGATGTGCGGGCCTGCGCCAACGGCGTGTGGAACGACATGGGCATCGACGTCGAGACCTTCCTGCGCATCGGCTTCCATCCCGAGTCGGGCAGCGAGGTATTTCACATGACGGCCGCCTCGGCACGGTTGTCGCGGCACGTCAATGCCGTCTCCCGTCGACACGGCATTGTCACGCGCGAGATGAGCCGCTCGCTCTGGGCCAATCGTCCGGCGGAACAGGTGCCCGTGGGACATGTCACCAATGGCGTGCATCTCGCCACCTGGATGGCCAATCCCATCATGCGCCTGCTCGACGAGCATCTCGGGCCGGCGTGGGGCCACAGCAACGACGCCGCGCTCTGGGAAGAAGTGCTCACACTCGACGACGAGCGGCTGTGGTATGTGCATCAGCGCCTCAAGCACACGCTCATGCGGCTGGTGCGTGAGGAGGCGCGGCGGGCCTTTGCGCGCGGCGCCATGGAGTCCACGCAGCTCGTGGGCGCGGGTACTCTCCTCGACCCGAACACGCTCACCATTGGCTTTGCACGGCGCTTTGCGACGTACAAGCGCGCCAATCTCATCTTCCGCGATGTGGAGCGTCTGCGCCGTCTCGTGACCGACCCGTCGCGTCCGGTGCAGATCGTGTTCGCCGGCAAGGCGCATCCGGCCGACACGCCGGGCAAGCAGGTGTTGCAGAGCGTCTACCAGTTTACGCGCGATCCGCGCTTCGAGGGCCGCGTGGCCTTCGTGGAAGACTATGGCATGCACCTCGCGCATCTGCTCGTGCAGGGTGTGGACCTGTGGCTCAACCTGCCGCGCGTTCCGCTTGAGGCGTCGGGCACCAGCGGCATGAAGGCCGCACTCAACGGTGTGCCGCAGCTCTCCACCATTGATGGCTGGTGGGAAGAGGGCTACGAGGGCAACAACGGCTGGGCCATCGAACCGGAAGTGGACGACGACGCCGGATGGAATACGGCGCAGCGTCTGTACGACCTGCTCGAGAAGGAAGTGGTACCACGCTACTACGAGCGCGATCGCAACGAGCTGCCGCGTCGCTGGCTGGTCATGATGAAGCATGCCATCCGGGTGGCGGGCCAGCAGTTCACCTCGCGGCGCATGGTGGAGCAGTATGCCCGCTCCTACTATGCGCCGGCCATGATCGGGCTCAGCACGCCTGACGATCCGCCGGTCAACTGAGCATGACACTTCCGGGCTTGGGCTCACCCTTGGTGCGTGCGCCAGCCGACGGCGCGCCCACCATCGTGCACCTCACGGCCGAGTACTCCCCGTTTGCACGCAGCGGCGGACTCGGTGAGGCCGTCATGGGCCTCGCCGAGTGCCAGGTGCGCGGTGGCGCCAACGTGGTGGTGTTCCTGCCACTCTATCGCACCGTGCGCGACCATGCGCCGGACCTCGCTCCCCTGGGGCGTCCGTTGCAAATCGAACTCGGCTTCCGCGGCGAAGAAGTGCGCTTCTTCCGCGAGGTGCATCCACGCAAGGGGCCCAAGGTCGTGTTCGTGGACATCCCCAGTGCGTTCGCGCGCGGTGGCCTGTATGGCGAAGGCGGCAAGGACTACACCGACAACGCCAGACGCTTCGCGCTGTTCTCGCGCGCCGTGCTGGATGCCATTCCGCGGCTCATCAGCGGCCCGGTGCTCGTGCACGCCAACGATTGGCATACCTCGCTGGCGCTGCTCTACATGCGGAGCTACGCCGGTCTCGATGCCCAGTACGCCGGGACCCCCACGGTGTTGTCGGTACACAACGCCGGCTACCAGGGACACTTTCCGGCGTCCATGCTGAACGACTGCGGCATTCCGCCCGAGGTCTACAACTTCCGGCATGCCGAATGGTACGGACGCATCAACCTGCTCAAGTGCGGACTGACCTTTGCCGATCAAGTGGTGACCGTGAGCCCCACGCACGCGCAGGAACTGCGCACGGCTGGCGGTGGCTTTGGCTTGCACGAAGTGTTTCAATGGCTGGGCAACCGCTTCGGCGGCATCACCAACGGCATCGATCAGCAGGTCTGGGATCCGGCCACCGACGATCAGATCACGGCCAACTATTCGGTTGCCGATCTGTCCGGCAAGCAGCGCTGCAAGGCCGCGCTCCAGCGCTCCTTCGGACTGCCGCAGCGCAAGCGCACGCCGCTGTTCGGTTTCACCGGACGCATCGTTTCGCAGAAGGGCCTCGATCTCATGCTCGGCTCGCACGAGATCTGGAATCTCGATGCGCAGTTCGTCTTCCTCGGCGCCGGCGAAGCCCGCTATGAGCGGGCCCTGCTGGAGCTGGCTCGGGCGAGGCCGCGCCACGTAGGTGTGCAGCTCGACTTCACCGATCGCCTTGAGCATCGCCTCATGGCGGGCGCAGACATCTTCCTCATGCCCTCGCAGTACGAACCCTGCGGGCTCACGCAACTGCGGGCGCAGCGCTACGGCGCCCTGCCGGTGGGCCGACGCGTGGGCGGCATAGCCGACACCATCGAGGACGACGCGAGCGGCTTCCTGTTCGACGAGTACGATGCACGCGCACTGGACCGCGGCATCACGCGGGCCCTCGCGCGCTTCCACGATCCGCGCGCCTGGCTGCCCCGTATGCAGACCGCCATGCGCCGCGACTTCAGCTGGGAGCGGTCGGCCGAGCGCTACGCCGAGGTGTATCGTCGGGCGCTGGACATCGCGCGACGCCGCGGCTGACCGGGCGCAGCATGCATTGGCTTGTCGTGCATCAGCATCTGTACCAGCCACCTCGTGAAGATCCGTGGATGGAGCTGGTGCCGCGCGAAGCCTCGGCCGCGCCCGACCACGACTGGAACGCACGCATCACCCGCGAGTGCTACGCGCGGCAGGCTGCGGCCGAGCGCTGGGTGCAGCACAAAGCCGCGCACGGCCCATCGGCCGTCATCGACCCTGATGCGCGGGCTGGCCTGGCCCAGGTGGTGAATCTGTACGCGTGGTGCTCGTTCGACGTGGGACCCACGCTCTGCGAATGGCTCGAACGCGAGGCGCCTGACACCATGCGCGCCATGCAGCAGGGTGACGCCGCAAGTGTGGCGCGTTGGGGGCACGGCAATGCCATGGCCGCCCCGTATCATCATGTCATCCTGCCGCTGGCCTCACCGCGTGAACGGCGCACCGAAATCCGCTGGGGTCTGCGGGACTTCCAGCGTCGCTTTCGTCGCGAGGCCGAAGGCTTCTGGCTGCCCGAGTGCGCGGTGGACGAGGCCACGCTCGACGCACTCGCTGACGAAGGCCTGCGCTTTGTCATACTGGCTCCCTATCAGGTGGAAGGCCATGACGGACGCGGCTTGCCACTACGTTGGCAAGGCAGCGGCGGACGCTCGCTGACCATTCTGCCCTACGACGGCAGTCTCGCCGGCGACGTCGCGTTTGGGGCCCTGCTGCGCAATGCCGAGGCGCTGGCCTCGCGCTTCACGCCATTTCGTGACTGGCCCCGTGAGCAGCTGGAGCGCGAACCGCGGGCCACGACGCTCTGCACCGACGGCGAGACGTTCGGGCATCATCACGCGGGCGGGGAAGTCACGCTGCTCGACGCACTGCGCAGGGTAGCAGAGCGCAACGGGACCGCATCACAAGGGCCGCAGACTCTCCTCGTCAATGCCGCCACGCTGGTGGCGCGTGTCCCCGCCACCACGACGGTGCGCCTCGTCTCACCCTCGGCGTGGAGCTGCGCACATGGGGTGGAGCGTTGGCGCAGCAACTGTGGCTGTCGCCTCGACGGCCATCGCCCACCGCAGCAGGCTTGGCGCGGGCCGCTGCGCGACGCGCTCACCACGCTGGCAGAACGCGCGCATGCGCAGTACGAGCACGAGGCGCGCTCGCTGTTTGCCACCGATCCGTGGGCGGTGCGTGATGCCTACGGCGAGGTGGTGTCGGAAGATGGCGACACGCTGGAGACCTTCGTTCGCGCGCAGCTGCGCCCGATGGCCGACAGCGCACAGGAAGCGCAGCCGTTGCAGCGGGCCCGTGAGCTGCTCGAACTCGAGCGCGCCACACTTCGGCTTTTCACTTCCTGCGCCTGGTTCTTCGACGACGTCGATCGCATTGAGGTTCGGCAGGTGCTGCGCTACGCGGCCCGCGTGCTCGAACTCAGCGGACAGACTGGCGCCTGGGCCGGTCCCCTGGTCGACGCCCTGCGTCTGGCCAGGCACGAGAGCCACCATGGCCCCAGTGCCGCCGACGTGTTCCTGCATGACGCCCTGCCCGATCGCGATGTGGGCATGCGCGTGGCGGCAGGCGCCGCGGCCATGGCCTCACTTGCCGACGCGGAGCGCGTTGGCCCCCTGCCCGATCGGCTCGGTGTGTATGACCTGGTGGTGAGGCCCGAGGCAGCGACCGACAAGATTGAGCACAGCCACTGGCACGTTGCCTTGCATCACCGGCGCAGCGGTGTGCGAACCCAGTACCACGCAACGGTACGCGGCCGTGGCGCGGCGATGCAGCTGTGGATCGCTGAGCGCCGTGATACTCTGCACCAGCAGTCACAAGCCCAGACAAGAGCGGAGCAGTTCTCTGTACATGAATTACCGGAACTCGCCGCACGCTCAGTGCTCAACGCGTCTCGCAGTGACGATACGCTGACTGCCCTCTAGCCTCTATAGAGTCCAGTCCCTGAACAGCTCACGCAGAGGAATGGAGCACGCAGAGGACGCAGAGGAGTAGCCCCAACATGTACTGCATTCTTATCCGTGCAGTTTCCGCCCCATCCGCGTCATCCGCGACAAGGCGGTTCAGCCCAGACTGCAGTCCTCTGCGTTCTCTGCGGTTCTCTGGTAGTTCTCTGCGTGAGCTGTTGACGGTCTCGCGGCCTCAGCACCGCCAATCGCCGCGCCCCGTCTCGGCAGCCAGTCAACAAAAAGCCTTGTCGCGGATGACGCGGATGGAGCGGAAGCAACACGGATCAGAATCGGAAGATCCTGAAGTTTTGATGCATTGATGTGTTCAATGAACCGAGGCCGCTGTACGAGGCAGCGTTCTGGGAACAGCTCACGCAGAGAAATGGAGCACGCAGAGGACGCAGAGGAGTAGCCCCAACATGTACTGCATTCTTATCCGTGCAGTTTCCGCCCCATCCGCGTCATCCGCGACAAGGCGGTTCAGCCCAGACTGCAGTCCTCTGCGTCCTCTGCGGTTCTCTGGTAGTTCTCTGCGTGAGCTGTTAACGATGCAGCAGAAACACGACGGCCAATCGCCGCGCCCCGAACCCGGAGCCAACCCTCAGTCCTGCTGCTGAAACCGCCAGCGCAACGCCGCAAACGCCTGCCGATCGAAGGCCGGCGTCCACAACGCCGGTCGCTGATTGAGCGCGTTGTTCACGCCAGCCGACAGCTCCCAGGTCCGCGAGAGTGCCTGACGGAACTGCAGGTCGACCGACAACATGGCCCCCTGCTCGGCCGTAATGCGCGGCGGCTGCGACCCGTCGAGCGAACCGGAACTCACCAGCGGCGCCGCGCCGGTGTAGCGGGCCGTCACATCGGTGGTCAGCCCCTGACGAATGTCCCACAGGCGCGAAAGGCGCGCGCGCGCCGTGTGTGACGCCCGGCGACTGAGCGGCACGTTGAACTCGAGGTCACGCGCCGAGAGATGATCATACCCAACCGACCACTCGGTGCCGGCCACCAAACCACGCAGCGTGACCTCCACACCCTGCGTGCGCGCCCGGGCAATGTTCACATTGGCAAAGCTCTGCAGACCAGACGCCCCGATGCGCTGGAATCGGGTGTCGATGAGATCGTCCACCGACGTATGATACCACTCCACGTCCACACCAAGTGCCGTGCTGGCCGCCCACGACGCGCCCACGGAGCGACTCCATGACGACTCCGGTCGCAGATCGGCATTGCCGATGATCTCGTAGCCACCCGACACGTTGGTGAACGTGTAGCGGATGTCCTTGAAACCCGGCGCGCGAAACCCACGCGCCAGATTGGCCTGCACCGACACCCGATCGCTGAGCTGCACCCGCGTGCCGAACGACGGATTGGTGGCCGCACCCCACAGCGAGCCGTCCGTGTGCCGCACGCCCAGTGTCCAGTGGCTGCGGCCCAGCGAGAAGGCGTCGCGCACATACACTTCGCGCACGCGGTCCGTCAGGCTGTCACCATCCACCTTGGCGGGCGCCGCAAGCGCGCGCGCGCTGAACTGGAACCCGGCGTCAATTGTGTGGCGACCGAGTACACGACTGTACGCCAGCAGTGTACGCGACAGACGCTCGCGCTGCTCCAGCGAATCACCCGATCCGGCAACGGGCACCAGCCCCTGCGCCTGCTTGTACTGGTAGGCGAAGCGCTGTGCGAAGGTGCGCGCACGCCACACACCACCCAAGCCGCGGTAGCTGCCCTCCACAAAGCCCTGCCCGCCGATATTGTCGATGAATCCGTTGAACAAGCCATCCACCGGCCAACGCTGCCGTTCCTGCGTGCCCTGCACGTCGACACGAAAGGTCAGTCGATCGCTCACCGCATACCGCAGATCGAGGCGACCGTCGTACACACGATTGAGCGTGCTGCCGCTGGCATTCACGCCCGTCACCTGGTCCATCTGCCGCCAACCGGCGTTCACACGATAGCCGAATCGCCCCACCGTGTGACTCACGCCGGCATTGGCTTCCTGACGCCCCAACTCACCCATGCGCGCCGTGCCATCCATGGTGAAGCGCTTGGTGGGCGCCGCCTGCACCAGATTGATCACGCCACCAATGGCGTCACTACCAAACTCCACGGCCGACGGGCCCTTGGTGACTTCAATGCGTTCGGCCGACAGTGTGCTCAGACGGCCAATGTCCCGGCTGTCCGTGAGCGTTCCCGGAATGGGCTCACCGTCCACCAGCACCAGCACGCGCGCATCGCTGAAGCCGCGAATGCTGATGCTCGTGCGCGCCGGTGGACTGGCGATCTCCTGCAAACCGGGTATCTGCCGCAGCAACTGATTGGCCGATACGGCAGCCGCCGCGTCGATGTCGCGCCGGTCAAGCACCGTGACCGTGCGCGGTGACTCCGCCGCACGAATGACACGCTGACCCACCGTGGTGGTAAACACCGGCAACACGGTGGGCAGCGGGTCAAGAGCAACCAGCGTGTCTCGCACCGCCTCCCGCACAACAAACATCCGGAATCCCAGCGCGCGTACCGTAGCCGCGCGGCGATCAGTCGGCCAGCGTAGCACACCCTCTGCATCACTGCGCGCGATCACCTGCCCCACGCTGTCACGCAGTTCGGCGCCGACAACAGGCGCGCGATCGGCTGCACTCACCACGCGCACCCGACCTGTCCCCTGCGCACGCAACGGCGCGCGGGTGGGCAACGCGAGCAGCAGCGTGCCGAGGCACAGCGCTGGAATTCCAGACACTCGCATCATCGGCTCAACGAATCCGGGCGTAGCGCAACGTGACGTAGCCCGACGCGCCCGTCTCATTGTAGTAGTTGATGAACTGCACCTTGTACGTGGCCTCGCCCGAGCGCACCAGATACGTGTTGAACGTGGGCGAGAGACGGTTGCCCGTGCCGGCAAGGTTGTAGAGGAAGGGAGCGATCTTGTCCGACGACGAGTTGGGAATGGGTCCCGACAGCGTGCTCAGGTACGGTACGTACTGCGCCGCATCCGACGCGCTGGTGGCCGCAGCGAACGTGGGAGAGGCCGGACCTGCCGAGGTGGCCACGTTGCAGGCCCCATTGGGCAGCAGCGTCAGCGCGGTGGTGGCCGGATTGAACTGGAAGTCCCAGTTGCAGCCGTTTGGCGTGACCTGCGAAGCCGTCACGAGGCTGATGTTCACCGGCGCCGTGGGCGACGTGATGGTGAAGGCCTGCGGCGCGCCGAGCGTGCTGCCCTGCTGCACCCGCACTTCGAAGGCAATCGATGCCACTTGCACCTGCGGCGTGAACGTCAGCGCTGTCACGCGGAACAATGCGTGGCCGCCGTTGGCCGTGCGCACCTTCCAATAGCGATTGGCATTGGCCGACGGCACGCCACCAAAGTTCAGGTAGCCCGTGGGATTGTTGTCCAGACGGTCACTCTTGAAGGCTGTATCGGCCGGAATCTGCGGCGCGCGAACGGCATCAAATGCGGCCAGTGTGGACGCCGGCGTCAGTGCCAGGAACTGCTCGTTGGTCAGGCCGCGGTTCTCGGCCACAGCGAAGGCGGTCACGTTGCGGCTCGACGCACCGGCAATGGCGGGGCTGTTCAGCCGCACCTCGAAACGCCGCACGGCGATATCCCAGGCGCCGCTAGCCGGAACCGAAGTTCCCGTGGCCAGACTCAAGTGCACCAGCGTATCGTTGCTGGTGGCATTGATCGGAGCCAGTGTCCGGATTTCGTTCAGCTGCAGTTCACCACCCGGCGTGCCTGGGCCGGTTGGGGTGGATTCGGACTCGCAGGCGCCGAGAAGGGCCAGACCGCCGAGCAGGGTCAGCTGCTGGGCGCGGCGGGAAACCGATCGATAGTTGAGAAGGGCTTTCATGCACGGGAAGCTAGAATCCCGAGCAATTTTGTTCCATACGTAATTCTACAGGGTCCCTACCCCGGAAAGCACGGCATGCCCACTACGCAGGTTTCCCCGCCGCCCTCCCGCCCGGTCACTCTCATTACGGGAGCCAGCGACGGCATCGGTGCAGCGCTCGCTCATCGGCTGGCCGGACGGCATGCGCTGGTCTTGGTGGCCCGACGCGCGGACAAGCTCCAGGCCGTAGCCAACGCCATCCGCGAAGCGCACGACACGCCGGTGGTCACGGTTGTCGCCGATGTCACCGTCCGCAGTCAGATGGACGACGCGGTGGACACCGCGCTCGCCGAGTTCTCTCGACTCGATGTACTCGTCAACAATGTCGGCCGCGGCATCACCCGCCTGCCGTCCGCGCTCACCGACGAAGACCTCGACGACATGATGCGCGTGAACGTGAAGAGTGCGCTCTATGGCATGCAGGCCGTGCTCCCACACTTTCGCCTCGTCGGGCGCGGCCACGTGGTGAACATCTCCTCCATGCTGGGGCGCATTCCCTCGGTGGTACCACGCGCGGCCTACAGTGCCGCCAAGCATTTTCTCGACAGCCTCACCATCAACTTCCGCGACGAGGTGCAGGCCGAGCACCCCGGCATCCAGTTCTCGCTGGTGTCTCCGGGGGTGGTGCACACGGAGTTTGGCAACAACGCCCTGCATGGCGGCGTGGACTCACGCCAGCTCCCCATGGCTCAGACGGCTGACGAGGTGGCCGCCGTCATTGCGCAGGTCATTGAGGATCGCCGACCCGATGTGTATTCGCGCACGGGAATGGCCGCGCGGGTTCGCGAGTATTACGCGGGCCTCGGGCAGGACCCCTGAGGCCTGCCCGGGCCGACGTGTCCCACAGCGGCGCTAGGGCACAGACTGCCCGCGCACGGCCGGATTGGACGGCGGCGTAAGCGACGCGTGCTGGTGCACCACGGGAATGGGTGCGGCGTAGCTCTCGAGCGGCGGCCCAAGCGTGGGCTCGCACACACCCTCCGCCGTCTCGCGAATGAGCTGGTCCACCACGGCCCGCAGGTCTCCCGTGCGGGCGTAGGTGGCCAACTGCCGCTGGGCACTCGAGCCCTCTTCCATGATGCGATAGGCATACTCGACTTCCTTGCGCGTCCCCAGCTCATCCAGCACGTCGTCGAGAAACCATTCGATGAGCTCGCGGATGAGCACCGACGCCGGCAGTTCCTCTTTCTTGCCAAAGTCGATCAGCTTGCCGCCCATGCCGTAGCGCACCGCCCGCCACTTGTTCTCTTCAATGAGATCCGAGGCGTACACGCGGAACGTCATATTGTCGCGGCGCAGCTTCCACATCTTGGCCACCACCGCCTGCAACATGGCGGCAATGCAGACGGCTTCGTCCACGCGGGTGTTGACGTCACACACGCGGAACTCGAGCGTGGGATACACGTGGTGCGGTCGTACGTCCCACCAGATCTTGGACCCATCAGGAATGCTGCGCGTCCGCGTCAGCGTGTCCACGAGATCGGCATAGTCGCTCCAGCCGTTCATGATGCGCGGCACGCCCGTGCGCGGGAAATTCTTGAAGACGATGCTGCGATAGGAGTGCAGCCCCGTATTGCGTCCAAACCAGAACGGCGACGATGTGGACAGACACAGAATGTGAGGAAGGATGTACCGCGCGGCATTCAGGCAGTCGATGCGGAACTCCGGATCCTCAATGCCCACATGCACATGCGTGCCGAAGATGAGCAGGCGATGCGCCAGGTCCTGCAGCTCCGCCTTCACGCCCAGATAGCGCTCCTTGGGCGTCATCTCCTGATTCATCCAGTTGGAGAACGGATGGGTGCCCGCCGACGCAATGGTCAGGCCATGCTGACCGGCAGCCTTGATGACCAGTCCGCGCAGCTTGACCAGGTCGGTGCGCAACTCGGCGATGTTCGCGCAAGGCCGCGTACCGATTTCCACCTGGCACTGATGCAGCTCGGCCTTCACATCGGCGGCGGTGGCATCGTCGCTCGTGACCAGCGCATCGAAGCCGGGCGTGAGATCACGCGTCACCGGGTCGATGATCTGGTACTCCTCTTCGATGCCTACCGTCAGACTCGGTCCGCGCATTCAGCCCCCCACGCCCGCCTTGGACGTGTCGTTGGTCGTGGCCCACTCTACTGCCGCTTGGATAAAGCCGCCGAACAGATGCCGCGTGTGCGGGTCGGCCATCTCGAACACCTCGGGGTGCCACTGCACGCCCACAAGGAATCCGTCGCCCGTCCCCTCCAGCGCTTCCACCAGTCCGTCGTCGGCCGTGGCCGACACCGTCAGGTCGCGCCCCACGGCCTTCACGCCCTGATGATGCATACTGTTGACCGCACAACGTGTGCATTCGAACAATCGTGACAAACGTGTGCCAGGCACGATATCCACTTCGTGCGCGAGATGATCGCGCGCGAACCCCGCCGTGGGGAAGAAGTCGTGTTTGTGGAAGGATGGTTTTTGTGAGGCAAGGTCCTGCCACATGCCGCCGCCCTGGGCCACGTTGATGATCTGCATGCCGCGGCAGAGCCCAAGCACCGGCTTGCCCTCGGCAATCGCCCAGCGCACCAGCTGCAGTTCCACCCGATCGCGCGCCGGGTCGAGATTGCCACACTCCGGCCGCACGGCCTCTCCATACTCCGCCGGATTGATGTCCACACCGCCGGGAATGAGCAGTCCATCAAGACGCTCATAGATGGCCCGCAGCGTAAACAGGTCGTCGTCCAGCAAAGGAATCATCCACGGCACCGCGCCCACACTCGTGGCGGCCACGAAGTAGCGCTGGTTCATGACCCACGACGAAGGCAGCGCCGGCGGAATGCCGTCGATGGAGTGCAGCGTCTGGGTCGTGAGCCCGATGGTCGGACGATACAGAGCGGACATCAGCGGGCCTCAACAAGAAAAGTCGGAACGTTCGCACCGCCTCCCGCCGACACGTTCAGCAGTGCGTCCGTGGAAATGCGGGTCAGGCAGCCGTTCATGATCTGCCCATCTGTCATGAAGGGCGCGGTATCGAGCATGCGATCGCCGAGATGCAGCGCACCATCCAGCACCATCGGCCAAGGTTCACTGGGCAGGGTGACCCGTTCCTGAACGATATACGGTTCGGCCAGTGCCGTACGCATCGCTTCGTTCCAGGTTGCGTCGTCCACCGTCCACCCCAGGACGATCCCCTTGCCGCCGTAGTCGTCGTTGGGCTTGAGCACGAGGCGTTCGCGGTTGGCCGATACAAAGGGCACGAGATCCACGGTGGCCGATGCGAAGACGGTCTGCCGCTCTTCCATGACCCGGGTCCACGGCACAAACCGTGAGACTGCGTCCCGTTCGTCGGCATCCAGCAGGGTGGTCTGCCGTTCATCACTCAACACGGCAAGTGAAGCCTTCTTGTGCAAGAGCTTGCAGCCGAACGAGTTGACCATGCACACCGCACCTGCTTTGACAGCTCGAACCACCGGCCCATCGACCCCTTCGCGCGTGATCAGCTCGTCGATCAGGACGCGCTTGTAAATGAACGTCACCGGCCGCCCAGCCACCGTCAACTTTCCGTTGCTGAACTCTGCGTCGCGCGGATCGCCGATGAACGCCTCGAGACCTCGCGCCGCGAACTCCTGCTCGAACAGCACGAACTCGTTGGATGTGGGCACCTCGCGCCAATCCAGAATTACGATCTGCGGCTTCTCGCGCGTTCCACGCCACTGCGTCCACGCCCGCAGCAAGGCATCCACCACGCCGGCTCCAGACGGAATGGGCAGCGGCACATGGCTGGCCTGGAACGCCTGCATGACCGGAAGTGCCAAAAAGGCGCGAGCCAGGGCGTCGTTGAACGCGGCACCAGCCGGCGTCTCGGCGTTGTACTCCGTGAACTTGAGACTGCCCGTCTCCGGCGTGTAGAACGCATCAAGTCGTGATGTGGGGCTCGCCGCGGCATAGCCCGGCGGCACATGCACGAGATGCTCTTCCCAGTCCAGCAAGCCGAACTGCGCACGCAAGCGGGAATCGGCCATGGCGGCCACGCGAATCTTTTCGAAGGCGCGCCCCACCAGCGCGGACGCCCGCGCGATCTCGCGATAGGCCTCGATGCTCAGGAATCGCGGACGCAGCACGCTGCACAGCGGCCGGTCTCCGAAGTAGAGCCCCATGCGGCGCAGCTGCTGCTCGAGCACCTCGGCCGAGTCGACGGCGAGGCTGCCCTTGGTCAGCAATGCGTGATATGCGGCAATCGCGGCATGCGATGTGGGCAAGTCTCTCAACCTCGCGTTTGTGACACGGCGGCGCCGGACGGGCCAATGAGTGGCTCGCGCATCATGTCAGGCCGCGGCGCGGTGGCGAGCTTGATGGCCAGGTCCGCCATGTGCTCCACCACCCATTCGAAGTAGGCTGGCGTGAGCGAATTGATGTCCATGTCCGGGGCGGGATTCATGAAGTCGATGGCGTAGGGCACGCCATCCTTCACCGCAAACTCCACGGTGTTCATGTCATAGCCCAGCGCGCGGCACAGCGTGAGCGCGTCGGCGGCACAGCGCGCCTCGAGTTCGGCCCCAAGGTAGCCCGGGTCCGGGATGTAGCGCCGCTCACGCGGATCGTACGGCATGACCAGCACCTTCTCGCGGCCGAGCACCATGCAGCGCACATACGCGTCCCATCGGATGAACTCCTGCACCACCATCGTCAGCAGGCCGCTGTGATTGTAGTGCTGGAGCAGTTCCTCCATGGTTTCGCATACATAGACATCGCGCCAGCCGCCGCCGTGCGCATCCTTGAGCACGCAGGGAAAGCCGATGTACTCGGCCACCCCGGCCCAATCGAGCGGATAGGCCAGATTGCGCAGCGATTCAGTATGCGAGATGCCCGGGATGTAGTCCTTGTTGGGCAGCACGAGCGTACGCGGGTGCGCGACGCCGTGCTGAACCGCCAGCGTGGCGTCGTAGAACTTGTCGTCCGCCGACCACATGAAGGGATTGTTCACCACCGTCACCCCCATGCGCACCGCATGCTTGAGCACGGCCCGGTAGAACCCGACCTCGTGGGAGATGCGGTCAATGATGAGGGTGTAGGGAATGGGCTGCGCCATGCGCGTGGCGTCGAGCGTAATGAAGTCGGCGCGTACGCCGGACTGGCGACGGGCGACGGCCTCAAGAAACGCTGGGGGGAACGACCATTCACGGCCGACCAGCAAGCCAATACGGGGGTCCAGGGTCACGATGGCTCCGGAAGCGGGGTCAGGATTCCGGATAGTGCGACAGGAACGGACTCTTCGCCATGGGGAAGAGCGAGGAAGAGCCAGTTTGCCCGATTTGCATGGACTGGCAATCATGTCGACAAGCTGTTCGTGAGACAGGTTTGTGACATCAGTATCTGTGGAAAACCTGGATATTGGGCAATGTGTTTCGCAGACACTCACGAAGCTGCTTTTCCACAGCAGTTCTGGCTGCAGGCGATGTCCACATCGTCACTTAGCGGGTTTTCCACAGGCATTTCAACATCTATCGACAATACTGTCAACAACTTAGCTGAGTACCCCCGTATTGCGTGAGCGCGTGGATCGTCATAACATCCCCGCCCATCGATGATGCAGCAAAGCTGTGATTGTCGGTGATCACGATCCCGCCTCCTCACGGAATTCCGCAATGCACGTGACTCCGGTTGCTGCCCCGAACGGCCACATGGACCCCGCTCCTGTCACAAGCCTGCCTATCCACAATGGCGAGGCCGCGACGCAGGTACGGGCGTTCTGGACGGCAGACGACCAGTATGTGCTGTGCATCGAGGATGCCGACGGCGCCGCGGCGTGGTATCGCATCGCGGCTGAGGGCGAAGAGCGAGCGGGTACGGTCCCGGCCTCGGAGGCCGAACGGCTGGCCATGGGGGCCCTGCTGGCCGACATTATCCCGCTCGGTGGGCACACGGTGACCTTCCCCGTGGGGTCCACGGGTCGTCGGGTCTATCGCGTGTGGCGTGGTGCCAAGGGTAGCGCGGCGGGGCGGACTAAAATCCTGGGAGTTCGAGCTGCGCGGTCACGCCGCCTGCCAGCGTGACGCCGGCAGCCTGCAACCACGCCAGCAAAACGTCCTGCCCATGATCGCCCGCCATGGCCGAGCGCGCTGCACTGAGATGCAGCTTGAACTCGGCGGACACATCGGGGAGCGTGCGCCTGAGCACGGCCACCGTGAGGAGCTCGGTGGCGTCCGCCAGATGACGAATGGCAAACTCGTTCATGCGCGCGCGCAGGGCCGCCGCATTGAGCACGGGGCCGTCGCCGGGCACATCGTGGTCCGCCCGACGTTCACGGAAGGCAGCCAGCCGCGAGCGCGTGGCGGTCAGCATGGGCAGGTCATCAGCCACGGTTTCGGGCAGCACGGCCACCGGAGCGCCCATGAGGCCCAGCCAGGCCATCCAGAGGGTCCCGCGGGCGTAGGGCTCCCAGGGCTCGGCGTCGAGGCGCTGCGCCGTGCGCTTGACGACCTCGGCCACATGGTGACGGCTCTCCCACCAGCGCACGTAGCTCTCGGTTTGCCGGGAGACCAGCGCCAGGGCGCCAAGACGCAGCGCCCACTTGGTGGCCGACTCACCCTCGTCCAGGGGGGGACGCAGGGCGGCCGCGCAGCGGAAGGCTCGGGCCGCCCCCATGGCCAGCACGGCCTGCGCAAGATCCCGACCCGCGCTGGGCGTGGGACTGAGCGCCGCTTCCAACTGGCCCAGGGCGGCCAGCTCGTAGGCGGTCCCCAGCAGGGCCAGTCCGTCGGCAATGGGCTCGCCCAGACCATCGCCGGGCAAGAGGGCCGCGGCTTCTGCCCGCTCGAGCAACAGGCTGCGGCGTTCCGCCGGAATGGCGGCGACGGCCCAGTGCTCGTCGAGCGTGGCCCGAGCCAGTTCGGCCAGGTCACGCGCGGCGAGGTCACGATCAGCAGCCGGGCTAAGGACGTGCATCCAGCCTCCGAGTGGGGAGAGCTCGAACGGGGTCCTGCAGGAAGTCCAGCACTACCGCAGCACTAGCCTACCGGGTGCGCCGCCTGAGCATGGGAGTGCCGCGCAGGTTTCGCACTGGTATCACTGTCGCATTTATGTAACAGGTCGCCATCTGTCAAGAGTTTCGCCAAAAGCGCGCTCTTTATAGATGACCCAACTGGAGAGTTCGCGTGGGGTTCGAGTCGTCACAGATGGCGCGCCGCAGACTGGCCGCGCTCGCTGCAACCAACAGCCGCATTCAGGAAGCCCTTGCCCCGTCGGGGTTTCCGGGCCTGACACCACCGGCCCCCCGCGCGGAGCGGGCGGATGGCGTGGTGGGGTCCACCACCTCGGCGTTGGCGGAGCATCTCGATACTCTGGCCCACGACATCATCGCGACGCCGGGCGCGGGCGGTGCGCTGCTGGCGGCCTACGCGGCCCAGGCCCGCGCGCTGTCCATGGTCATTGAAGCAGCCAAGCGCGCGGGCACCGCGCCCCTGCCGGAAGCCGTGCTTGCCGCGGCGCAGGAAGCCCTGGCCACGCCCTTCCCCATGCCGGGACTTCGCGCGGGGTAGACTCTCATCTCCCGTGTCTGGTGTCTGTGATTTGAGACCGGACAGATGGTGAGGATCGGAAATGAGAGGGTGAGACAGAAATAGAGAATGAGAGACCAGCAACGAATGAGTTGAGAGACGGGATCGTGTTCGACGGGGGCCGGCGGTCTGGGTTGGGGGGCTCCGACCCCGACCCGGACCTGGACCCCGACCCCGAACCCGACCGCAGCCATCTCGCTCGCCGTTTCTTCCCGCGGTGCCACCTTACGCGGTTCACCTTACGCCACACCGCTCCCACCTCACGTCTCTCGTCTCTCATCTCCGGAGATCTGAGACGAGAGGCCGAGAGATGAGAGCCGAGAGATGAGAGCCGAGAGACGAGAAGCCTACATCCCTCTAATTTCCGGCTTCGTTGACGCCGGCGCCTCCAGCGTCTCCAGCACTTGCCGCCACGAGAACTTCTGGCCTTTGCCCAGCACGTAGTAATCCATCCACGCCATCTCCGACATGCTCTTCACGAGCCGATTGCGCGCGTCGGGGATCCCATGCGAATTGCCGGGATACATGAACAGCTCCGTGGGTACCCCCACACGCTTGAGTCCCATGTGCAACTCCACACTCTGCGGACTCGGCACACGCGGGTCGCCTTCCACCACGTGAATCATGGTGGGCGTCTTCGCGTTGCGGATGTACTTGATGGGTGACTGCGTCCAGTACGCGTCGAAGTCGTCGTAGGGCAGCTTGTCACCGAGGTAGTGCTGGCGATTGCGCTGCACATCCGACTGCGCGTACATCGAAATCCAGTTCGACGTGCCCGCGCCACTCGAGATGGCCTTGAAGCGATCGGTGTGCGTGAGAATCCAATTGCTCCAGTGGCCACCGGCGCTCCAGCCCAGCACCCCCATCTTCGTGCTGTCCACCAGGCCCTGCGCAATGAGCGCATTCACGCCCGTCATGATGTCCTCGTAGCCGGGCGGGAAGTAGTTGCCTACGATGCCCGTCTTGTGCGCTTCACCGTAGTTGGTGCTGCCCCGGTAGTTGGGCTTGAGCACCATCCAGCCCTGCCCCGCATACACCTGCGCACCATAGCCCCCGTTGAAGCTCAGCAGATCCGCCGCCGCCGGACCGCCATGAATGGCCACGATGAGCGGATAGCGCTTGCCCGGCGTGTAGCCCACCGGCTTGAGCAGCACACCACCCACCGACTTGCCATCGGTGGACGTCCAGGTCACTTCGCTCTCTTCACCGAGTGCAAGCTGCTCGTTCACCCAGGCGTTGGGCGCCGTCAGGGGTGTCCAGGCTGCACGTTTCGGCAACTCCGCCACCGAAGTCACCACGTAGTGCGACGACGGCGTGGCCGGATCCTGATACGACAGCACAAGGCGCTTGGTGGTCTCATCCTGCGACACGTTCAGCACGCCCTGCACGTTCGTGACCGGCTTCACGCGACCACTGGCCACATCCATTGCAAAGAGCTGCTGTGTGGCCCGCCAACCTTCGTTGAAGTAAATCGTGCGGCCGTCGGCGCTCCAGAATGACACCGACACATCGCCATCGAGATCACCCAGCTTGCGCAGCGCACCACCGTTGGCCGCCACCTCACGCAGATACACCCGCCGATTCTTCATCGTGTAGCGTGTAAGATCATCGGGCGCCGAAAACGCCAACCACTTCGAGTCGGGCGAAAAGCTCAGGCCCGACTCGCTCACCTCGTCGTTCTGCGTCAGGCGCTCCACCCGCCCATCCTGCCGGTCGAGCAGATAGACATCCGCGTAGATGCCCTCTTCGGTGATGTTCCGCTTGTAGCGATCGTAGGGCGTGGCCGTGAAGCCCACATGGCGGCTGTCGGGTGACAGCGTGAAGTTGGTGACCGCCAACTGTGCGTCGCGCGTGAGTCGCGTGGCCGCCGGTGGCGCGCCAGATGGCGAGGAGGCCGACGGCATCGGCACGGTATACAGGGACACCGAAGGGGTTTCCGCATTGCGCACGTTCACCGTGAAGCGCGCCTCGCGCCGCTTGCGCTCCTCCGTGTCGACGGTGTCGGATGACAGAAACACGATCGACTTGCCGTCTGGCGCGATGCGCCATGTGTCCACGCCGGCGGCCTGCTTGGTGAGCGCAATGGCACTCAGCGAGTCAGCCGGCTTGCCGCTGCTCAGCGCTGACGAGGCCAGGGCATACAGCTGCTCCTCACCCGACTTGCCGCTGCGATACACCAGCCATGAACCGTCCTTCGAGAAGGCATAGGTACTCACGCCTTCCCGCGCGGCCGTGATGCGCCGGGCTTCGCCGCCATCCGGCGACATGACGTAGAGCTGCTGCTGATTGGCCGCACTGGCCGGCGCTTCACGATTGGAGGCAAACACGAACCAGCCGCCCGTTGGCGACCACTGCGGATTGCTCTCGTTTTTGCCCGTGGTGTAGGTCAGTTGACGCGTAGCCGACACTCCGCGATCGGTGGGCACGAGATACAAGTCGGACTGCGTCGTCGCCGCCTTCCAGTCGGGTGTGGTGAGCGCATAGATCGCCAGGCGTCCGTCCGGCGACAGCGCCGGCGTGGACGCCGAGCGCAGATGCTGTGCGTCCAGCCAGGTCATGGGGCGTTTGGCGCTCTGCGCGACGAGCGCGGACGGGAGGGCCAGGAACAACACACTGGCGGCGCGGCGGGGGGAAAGGAGACGAGGCATGGGAAATCATGCTACCGAATTCCACCCAATGCAATTGAACGGCGATCGCCACCCACTGCCATGCGCTACGCGCCCTGCGATATGGGTGCGAGTGGTTCATCAGCAGAACCTCGCGATCCACAACCTTCGGATCGCGCGATACCGCCACATACACCACCCACACGCAAAACCCACCACCCACGGCCCAGAACAGTGGATCGCCGGCCGCAGTTCAATTACCCCATCCCATCCCCATACACGCCCTTCTCCCCCGCCCCACCCGGATGCACCACCGCCCCATACCGCGCTGGGCCAACCGCCTGCGCATAACGCCACAACGCCCCGCTCCCATATGCAGGCTCGGGCGCCGTCCAATCCGCCCGCCGCGCCGCCAGCTCCTCCTCACTCAGCTCCACGTCCAAGGTGCCGGCTTCGGCATCGATCACCACCACGTCGCCATCACGCAGCAGACCGATCGGCCCACCCACCGCCGCCTCCGGTCCGACATGACCAATGCACAACCCCCGCGTGGCTCCGGAGAATCGGCCATCGGTAATGAGCGCCACCTGCTCGCCCAGCCCCTGTCCGTAAATGGCGCTCGTCGTACTCAGCATCTCGCGCATGCCCGGTCCGCCCCTGGGCCCTTCGTAACGAATGACCAGCACATCGCCCGGCGCATACGCACGCGCCATGACGGCCGCAAAGCACGCGTCCTCGCTGTCGAACACCCGCGCCGGTCCACGAAACGTGAGCTGCTTCATGCCCGCCACCTTCACCACCGCACCGTCTGGCGCGAGGTTGCCGCGCAATCCCACCAGACCACCCGTTGGCGAGAGCGGCGCCGACACGGGCACCACAACCTTCTGATTGTCCGGCAGTCGCACGTCCTCGAGATTTTCCGCCAGCGTGCGACCCGTCACCGTGAGACAGTCGCCGTGCAGGAATCCGCCGTCGAGCAAGACCTTGAGGATGATCGACACGCCACCAATGTCGTGCACGTCCTTCGCCAGATACTTCCCGCCCGGCTTGAGATCGGCAATGAGCGGCGTGCGCTTGAAGACTTCCGCCACATCGAAGAGATCGAAGGCAATGCCGGCCTCGTGGGCCATGGCCGGCAGATGCAGCGTGGCATTGGTGGAGCCACCAGTCGCCGCCACCACGGCCGCCGCGTTTTCGAGCGCGCGGCGCGTGACAATGCGACGCGGCCGCAGCCCGTCGCGCACGAGTTGCATGACCACTTCACCCGAGCGCTCGGCATAGGCATCGCGTGATTCCCAGGCGGCCGGCGGACTGGCGGAGCCGGGCAGCGCGAGTCCCAGCGCTTCCGACACATACGCCATGCTGTTGGCCGTGTACTGACCGCCGCAGGACCCGGCACCCGGACACGCTACCTTCTCGAGCGCCGTCAGTTCGTCCAGTGACACACGACCTGCCGCGTAGCCACCCACCGCCTCGAACACATCGAGCACCGTCACGTCGCGCTCCTGATAGCGGCCCGGCAGAATGGAGCCGCCATACAGAAACACGCTCGGCACGTCGAGCCGCAGCATGGCCATCATGAGCCCAGGCAGCGTCTTGTCGCAGCCGGCAATGCCCACCAGCGCGTCGTAACAATGCCCACGCACCGTGAGCTCGATGCTGTCGGCAATGACCTCGCGACTAGGCAGCGAGGCCTTCATGCCCGCATGTCCCATGGCAATGCCGTCGGTCACCGTGATGGTCGTGAACTCGCGCGGCGTACCGCCGGCTGCCATCACACCACGCTTGGCCGCTTCGGCCTGACGCTTGAGCGCGATGTTGCAGGGCGCCGCCTCGTTCCAACTGGACACCACACCCACCAGCGGCTGCGCAATCTGCTCCGCCGTGAGTCCCATGGCGTAGTAGAACGCACGATGCGGGGCGCGCTCAGGGCCGGACGTGGCGTGCCGGCTGGGCAGGTGTTCCTTGTTCATCGGGACGGTGGGAAGAGTGAAGACGACGACTCGCTGAGTCTACGCAGCGTCCCGCGTTTCTGCTCAATACTTCTCAGCGTGGCGGCCGCCAGGCCTCGGCGCGACCCACCGCCTCCACGAATTTGCGCTCACTCTTGCGCTCGGGCGGGCCATGCTTGATGTCGAGGCCACCCATCACGGCCGTGCCGTCAATGCGTACGACGGGTGCGTCATCCAGCGGCTGCATGCGTCCCGCGTCATGCTCCACGCCGCCCAGAAAGGCCGTGCCCACCACCTCGACGCGCACGCCTTCGGGCAAAATGAGATCGACCCCACCCATGAAGGCCGTGACATCGATGCGCGTCACGCCGCGTCCAAAGCGCGCCTTGGAGAGGTCGAGTTCTCCGCCACCCGCCACGGCCCAGGCCTTGAGATGACGCGGCACGATGTACTCGCCCTTCACCCCAAATCCGCCCATGGCCGCAATGAGCAGCGCACGCGCGGGCACCTGCTCGTCCGGGGCATCCACGCGCTGCACGTCGTCGAGTGAATGGCCCGGACGTGACGGGTCGGCCAGCAGCGACGCCAGGTCCTGCGTCGTCTGCACACGAAACACATGCGCCAGTCGCGCATCCAGCTCCTCCACACTGAGCTGGTCATTCGCGTAGGCGGTGGCCAGTGCAGCCACCGCACGCTCGCGCATGCGTTCGTTGACCGCCACCATGGCCATCGGTGGCGCGCCGCCCCAGGCCCCGTTGCTCACAACGCCGGACGACGGGAATGGAAGTCCGTGACTTTCTGGAACTGGTGGCCCAGCGACAGGATCAGATCGTCGTTGTACAGATTGCCCGTGATGACCGCGCAAATGGGCTGCGCCTTGTAGGTGGGCGCCGGTGTGCTGTCGTTCGCGCGCGGCGCGCCACCGAATTGCGGCACGTCAAACTTGTACGGCAGCACCGCGCAGGGATGCCCCGTCTGCGCATTCGGTGCGATGTCGGCGTTGGGCGACGCGATGAACGCGTCGAGATCCTTCATGAACGTGCCCCAGGCCTGCACGAGCATGAGACGTCGCCGCTGGTTGTTCACGAAGTCGAAGGCACGAATGGTGCGGCCTCCCACAAAGCGCGGATTCCAGTCGGCCGGCGCCATGGGGTTGGGCTGCCCCTGCTCCACACCCGCCGGACGCGCCGGCGGCGTATTGCCAAAGGGCGCGTTGTTGTTGGCGCGCTCGGGCATCGCGTTGAGATCGAGCCCGAACTCCTTGGCCTTGCGCTGCACATAGCTGTCAAACGCCGCGGCGTACTCCACGTTGAGCCCCCCACCCGCCATGCCCGCCACCGTGGGACGCGCGCCAATGTCGCGTGGCTTGAGCCCAAGCGCCTTGAGCCGATCCACGAGTTCCTTGGGCGCGTTGGCGTCCACGCCAACCCGCAGGCCCGCAAGCGGCAGCGCCCGGTTGAATCGGAATGGCGTCGTGACCGTGGACGGATCCTTCTCATCCACGCCATGCAGCACGCTGAACACCATCGCGCAGTCTTCGAGCGTGCGGCACATGGGCCCCACACGATCCTGTGACCACGACAGCACCATGCCGCCGTGCCGACTCACGCGACCGTACGTGGGGCGCAGTGCGCTGATGCCGTTGCGAATAGCCGGCGACACGATCGACCCCTGGGTCTCCGTGCCAATGGAGAATGCCACCAGTCCCGCCGCCGTGGCCGAACCGGGACCCGCGGACGAGCCACTCGATCCGATGTTGGTGTTCCACGGATTGTTGGTGCGGCCGCCGTACCACCAGTCGTTCTGCGCAAACAGGCCGGTCGACAGTTTGGCCAGCAGCACGGCGCCCGCAGCACGCAGACGCACGACAATCTCCGCATCGTAGTCGTAGGCCTGATCCTTGAAGTCGGCCGATCCCCATGAGGTCGGGGCGTTCTTCGTCGCAAACAGATCCTTGAGACCATACGGCACACCGTGCAGCGGCCCGCGATACTTGCCGGCACGCAACTCCGCGTCCATCGCATCGGCCTCGGCGCGCGCCGACTCCTTCATGAGCGTGACCACGCAATTGAGCGTGGGGTTGTAGCGCTCGAGTCGCTCGATGTAGATGTCAGTAATGCGACGCGACGTGAGCCGGCGCGCGCGAATGAGCGCCGCAATGCGATGCGCAGGCAGGAAGGCCAGCGTTTCCGGATCGGTGGGCACTGCCCCCACCCACGGCTCAATGACGTGGGTGCTGCGCGTGAACGCGGTAGCGCCGCGCTCGCGCAGCAGCTTGGCCATCAGCGCACCGGTCCCCGCGGGATACGGCATGAACTGCAACGCCGGCGCTTCGCCGTTGCCCAGCGGCACGGCCGTCTGCTGCTGCTGTGCGGGGGGCTGCATCGTCTGCCACACGCCAGCGGCGGAGTCGAGATAGTGCTGCGGGGTCTCTGCCCCCAGCGATCGGGCACCAAACATGCCGGCGGCTGCGGCAACCAGGGAACGGAACATGAACTCCCGTCGTGGCAGGCCGTTCACGCTGTCGTCGAGGTCCATGGCCAGCAACTCGGCTTCGGCCTGATCCAGTATCTCGAGAGGGGATTCCACGCAGGAGGCTCCGTCGGCGGGGGAAAGGGGCGGGAGGACGCCGGCCCGATTCGGACGCTACGCGTCTTGGGCGGCGCTGGTGTCAATATCTCCTCGCGTCCGCCGCATCGGGAGACGGCACGGCCCCTTGGGCAGCACGTGGTGAACGCGGTAGCTTTCCCCCCATGCCCCGCTCCAACGCCCAATCGGCGCTCTTCGATGGTACGCCGCTGTCACGCGCCAATGTCTATGACCGCCTGCGCGACCTGGTCGTGCGCGGCGAGCTCGCGCCATCAACTCGACTCACCGAGCCCATGGTGGCCGAGCGACTGGGCATCAGCCGGACCCCGGCGCGTCAGGCCATGCATCGTCTGCAACTCGAGGGACTGCTGGTGCCTGACGGCGGCGGTGAGCGCCCGCGTGTGGCCGTCGCGCCCCTCGATGCCGATGAGGCCACGGAAGTGTATCGCACCACCGGCATGCTGGAGAGCGCGTCGGCTCGCGCGGTGGCCGGCCTGCCAGCCGGTCAGCGTCAGCGACTCGCCGAGAGCATGGCCGCCTTCGACGAAGCATTTCGCAAGGAAGCCGCAAAGTCACGCCCTGACCCGACTCGACTCTTTGCCAATCATCACGGCTTTCACCAGGCGTTGGTGCAGGCCTGCGCGAGTGCCGTCACGCGCATGCTGCTGACCACGTTGTTTCCGCGGCGCGCACGTTACGAATGGTTCCATGGTCCCTTGGCGCGCACGGCCGGTCAGTCGTTCACCGACACCTACCGTGAGCACGACGCCATCGTGGAGGCCGTCGCCTCTGGGACGGCCACGCAGGTTGAGCGCGCCGTGCGTCACAACTGGGACGAGGCGGCAGAGCGCCTGGCGGCCGCCATTCGCTTCGACGCGGCTCACCGCGAGTAGCGCGCGCGACGCCTGTCCCGGTCGCGACGACCCGCGCGGCTACTGCCCCTGCGGCGGGCGAATGCGGAACGCGAAGGCCTGCTCCACCAACTGCGAAACGCGACGGCCGGAGTACACGGCCGGTCGGTACTTCATGTGCGGCAGCGCCGCCTTCACCGCACGCACGAAGAGCGGATCCGCCTTGTCGATGGTCTTGAAGGTGAGCGTGTCGGCGTAGCCCGTGCTGTCCACGATGAAGCGCGCATAGACCACGCCCTCCACACCGGCCTTGAGCAGATCGGCCGGATACTGCGGCCCCTCAGCCGTCGGATCGAGCGCCGCCGTGCTGTCCACCTCGATCTCACTCATGGCCCGCTCGGACTCCACGGCCTCCTGCGGCGGCAATTCACGCTCGCTTGGCGCTCCCCCCGAGGTGTTCACCGACACCGGGCGCGTCCCGTCATCCACCGGCGGCTCGCTTTCCCCGCTCTGCGATTCGAACGGCCCACCCAAGCCCACCCAGTTGAGGCGCTCCTCGGCTGGCGGCGGTGCATACTCCTTGAGCGGCGCCAGAAAACTCACGTGCTCGTCGCTGGGCAGCGGCGTGAACTTCCGCTCCAGATTGCCGCCCACGGCAAAAGCGGCCAACAACAGCAACTCCACACCGAAGCCAAGACCCGGTTTGGCCAAGGCGTGTCGCCAGCTCAGGTGGCGATCAGATTCGGTGAGGGAAATTCGTGCGCGGCGCGTTGGCATGCGGACCTCCATCCAGGTGGCCCAAACTAGGGAGGATAGGGCGCTCCTATCCATCATTCAGCCGCGAATGGCCGATGCGCAAGGCCCAGTGGTCGATTGCGGGGGACGAGAGGCGCCGGAGATGGCTTGTCGAATGCCACAACTCTGGTTACGTATACAATATGAATTCCCGTTTGACCGTCGCCGCGCACGTGCTGGGCATGATTGCCTTCTGCGAGCGTGAAGAAGGCCGAGGTGTCACGTCGGAGGAGCTCGCCGAGAGTGTGGGCACCAATGCCGTGGTCGTGCGTCGCGTTCTGTCGCAACTCAAGCAGGCTGGCCTCATCGATAGTCGGCGCGGTGCCGGGGGCGGATCGGTGCTTGCGCGCCCGGCGTCGGAGATCACGCTGCGCATGGTGCACGAGGCCGTGCAGGATGACTGCGCCGAATTCATCGGCCGTCACGCCTCCGCCGTGGGTCAGGAGTGTCAGGTGGCGCCTGTCATTGCCTCCTACCTCGACGAGCTCTATCGCGAGGCCGAAGAGGCCCTGCGCGCCACCCTGGCGCGGGTCACCATCGAGCAGATGTCCCTCGACGTGATGCAGCGCCTGCGCTCGCGGCACGGCTCACAGGTCGCCTGAACCAATTCCCCGTGTGAACGATCGCGCGGCGCTGTGTCTTTATTTGTAACAAAGAGTGGTACGTACCAAACCCAACAGCTGCTCCGCAACAGCCATGCCGAAACCGCCTTTCCGCATCGCGATTCTGCAACCGCTATTCCCATGCTGACCAACTCGCCATGCAGGACGCCGTCGTGGCGGCACCACGTCATCAATGCGCTGGTGGCTCTGCCGTTCGCCCTGCTGCTGGCGTCCACCCCCGCCTGGGCACGGCAACCCCTGCCGACCGCGCCCGCGCCGCTGCACGCGCTGCCACGCATGACCGAGCAGGTTTCGCTCACCATTCTCGGCAGCAACCGACTGGCCGGGGTGCAGCGCGGACCGTCGGCGGTGTCGGCCACGCTCGAAGCGCTCTGCGCCGATACCCGAAGCCTGCCCCATCGCTTCGCACTCGACGCCGACACGGAGCTCTGGCTGTCATCCACGTCTGCCGGTCCCGTCATGCTACGTGTGCGCTACGACAGCGTCCGCCAACTGGAGCGGCTCGATGTCGTGCCGCATGATCAGGACGCCTTCGACCGGCAGTTTGCCAGCGACCTCGGTGTCAGGCGCAGTTCACTGGCCACGGCGCGCAATCGCCGCACCGTGCTCGCGCTGCATGCTGGCAGCACGCCGATTCGGGCGGTGGGCGCCACCGTGCAGGACGCATGGGTGGTCATTGCGGAGCATGCCGAGGCAACGCCGATGCTGGTGTACTACCGCTTCGACCACAGTGGTCGGGTGACGGAGACCCGCCAGCTGCGCGCTTCGCCGATCACACAGATTGCGCTCCTACTGGACAATCCGTAGTATGACGACATGCCTTTCCGTGCTCTGGCCGTCATTGTCGCGCTGCTGATCGGCGCCCCAGGTCTTCCCACTCCCGACTGGCTGGCCGCTCACGGGCCTGTTGCAGAGGCGCAAGCGACGCGCGGCTCGCTGAGCGGTGTCGTGCGTTCGGGACCGGCGCGTGTCGGACTGCCGTACGCCGTGGTCAGCATCCCGAGCCTCGGCATCGAACGCTTCAGCGGCGCCAACGGCGTGTATCAGCTGCTCAATGTGCCGACGGGTGAGCACGAGTTGCTCGTACGGCGCATTGGCTTCGTACCCAGGCGCTTCACCATACGCATTGAGCCTGGTCAACGCACCACACTCGACATTGACCTCGAGCAGGTGCCGGTGCGTCTGGCCGGCATGACGGTCACGCCCGTGCAGCCCTGCAAGAATCCTGGCGTGCCCGACTCGTTGCGCTCGCCGGAGGTGTGGCAACTCGTGGCGACGCTGCGCGAGAACGCGGCCGCGTATCGCGTGCTGGTCACCAACTATCCGTTTGCCTACGTGCAGGCGCGCGCTTTCGGCGGCATCGGCGACACCATGGCCGTGCTGCAGACCATCGACTCCATCGCCGTTCCCGGTACCGCCGAGGTGTCATACCGGCCAGGCCGCATCGTGACCACGGTAACGGTGAACAGCCGGCGCGAAACCATCATGCGCATTCCCACCATTGTGGAGTTGGCAGACAAGCAGTTCCTCGCCAATCACTGCTTCAGCTATGGCGGCACGGAACAGGTGGGCGATGCCACCTGGTATCGGCTCGACATGCGGGCGGCCGACAAACTGCGCTCACCCGACGTGCACGGCGCCGTGTACCTCGACAGCGCCACCTCGCAGCTCCGTCGGCTTGATCTCGAACTCAGTCGACCCGACCGACTCCCTTCGCAGTTTCGCGGCGTGCGCACCGTGCGGGCCATCACGACGTTTGTGCAGATCGCGCCCGGACTCGGCATCATCGACGGACTCTGTGCCGTGAATTGGCTCAAGCCCCCGCGTGGTGGCGCCGTGCGCTCGGCCACCGTGGGCCATCCAATCGAGCTGCAGCAGTCGGTGGCCTATCAGTTCAAGGTGCCCCCGCCCGATGTCGCACTGGTGGGGACGCGACCCCCCCCGGGCTGGGCGCGTGGACAGGCGCTGAGCCGCCAGGGCCTCAGCTGCGCCGCCGAGCCATAGGCTCGCCACCTGGCGGGTGCGCTGGCGGGTGCAGGCATTGCCCCGCGGCTCGGGACGCGGCAGACTCCCTGCATGACGACACCTCCGCCTCCCCTGCCCGGCCGCATTGGCTGGGTTGACCTCACGGTGGCGGACGCGCCCACCGTGCGCGACTTCTACGCCGCCGTTGCCGGCTGGACACCCCAGGCCCTCTCCATGGGCGACTACGACGACTACGTCATGCTCGCTCCCGATGGCACGCCGCACGCCGGTGTCTGTCACGCCCGCGGTGGCAACGCAGGGCTCCCGGCGCAGTGGCTGGTGTACATCACCGTCACCGATCTGACGCAGCGCCTGCATGAGGTCACCGCCCGCGGTGGGCAGGTGCTGTCCGGACCGCGCAATGCCGGCCCGTCCGGTCGCTTTGCCGTTATTCAGGATCCGGCCGGCGCTGTGTGCGCGCTGTTCGAGGCCGCGTCCGCTCCTTCAAGCTCCGACGCATGACCCGTTTGCCTGCTCTGCTTCGTTTGACGCCTGCGCTGCTTTTGCTCGTGGGCTGTGCGCGCGCCGGCGCGCCTACCAATCCGGCACCGCAGCCCGTGGTGCGCGAACCCATTGCCGTGACGCCGGCCCCGCCGCCCGCCACCGCCCTGCCCGACACGGCGCGCAGCGACTGGCACCGGCTGTCGCTTGAAACCGATGGGGTGCTGGGCGTGGGCTCGGAGCGGGCGCTACGCGAACTCCTCGCCAATCGTCGCCCGCAGCGAGAAGTCATCGTGGCCGTCATCGACGGCGGTGTCGATACGGCCCACACGGCCCTCGCGCCCGTCATGTGGCGCAACGCCCGAGAAGTCGCCGGCAACAATCGCGACGACGACGGCAATGGCTACGTCGACGACGTCTTCGGCTGGAACTTCATGGCGCAGCCTGATGGCAAGGCCGTGCATCACGAGACCTTCGAGCTCACTCGGCTCTACGCCAGTTGCCGCAACCAGCCGGCCGGTCAGGGCATTGTGCGTCCGCCGGCACTGAGCTGTGATTCCCTGCAGCGTGCCTACAGCAGCAAGGCCGAAGAAATCACCGGCACGCTGAGGCAAATCGAAAACATTCAGCGCACACTCACGCAGGTGGAGACGGCGTTGGCGGCGGCGGCCAACGGCGGCGGCCTCACACGCGCCAAGGTGGAAGCCTTCACGCCCACCAACGCCACGCAGGAGCAGGCCAAGCGCATGTGGTTGCAGCTCGACGCCGCCGGTCTGGGCGCCGAGTCACTGGCCGATGCGAGGAAGGCCTACGACGCACAGGCCAAGTATGGACTCGACACCGCCTACTATCCGCGCGCGGCCGCCTCGGTCAACGGCACGCGCGATGTGACCGGTCCTGATGCCTCACATGGCACGCACGTGGCGGGCATCATTGGTGCGGTACGTAGCGCGAGTGGCGCCACGCCGCAGGCCGCCGTCCAGGGCATCAGTCCCAACGTGCGCATCATGGGTCTGCGTGCGGTGCCCGATGGCGACGAGCGTGATGCCGACGTGGCGCGCGCCATTCGCTATGCCGTCGATCACGGCGCGCACATCATCAACATGAGCTTCGGCAAGGCGTACTCGCCAGGCAAGGCCGTGGTGGACAGCGCGGTGCGCTACGCCGCCGACAAGGGTGTGCTGCTCGTGCACGCCGCCGGTAACGATGGCGAAAACAACGATGTGGTGCCCAGCTATCCCACCAGCGTGCTCGACAACGGCAGCCGCGTGGGCAACTGGCTGGAAGTTGGCGCGAGTTCGTGGAAGGGCGAAGACAAGCTGGTCACCGGCTTCTCGAATTACGGCCGCAACATGGTCGACCTCTTCGCCCCGGGCGAGGACATTCTGAGCACGGCACCGGGCGGTGGCTACAAGCGTGAGAGTGGCACCAGCATGGCGGCGCCGGTGGTGTCGGGTGTGGCGGCCCTGCTGCTGTCATATTTTCCCACGCTCACGCCGGCCGACGCGCGCGAGATCATCGTGCAGTCGGTGCGCACCTTCCCTACCCTCAAGGTCATGCTGCCCAACGGGCCGTCGCAGGCCGTGCCATTCTCGGCGCTGTCCCGCACCGGGGGCCTGGTGGACGCGTACAACGCCGTGAAGCTGGCGTTGCAGCGTGAGGCCATCCGGCCGTAAACTCGGCGGCATCGACTGGTATCACGGTTCCTGCATCACGGCGTTTGCTGAATCACACACAACTCTTCCCCATCGTCATGACTCGTTTCGCTCTTGCTTCTGCTGCGCTGCTGCTGGCCGTGGCCACGCCGCTCAGCGTGTCGTCGCTCCACGCCCAGGCCGCCGGCGCGCACCGCGCCGCGCCCAGCACCCGCGCCTCGGCCACCGTCGAACTCACCTTTGCCGACACCGCCGCACAGCGCGCGGCTGGCAAGACTGCGCGCATTCACCTGGACTATGGTCAGCCGCACCTGCGTGGCCGCACCCTGCATCAGGGCGACCTCGTGCCCTTTGATCAGGTGTGGCGACTCGGGGCCAACGCCGCCACGCTGCTCACCACCGATGTGGATCTGACCATGGGCGGCCAGGCCGTGCCCGCGGGCCGCTATGTCGTCCAGGCCCTGCCCACGCGCAGCGGCTGGACCTTGATTCTGCAGAAGGAGACCAGTGGCGCGGCGCAGGTCATGCCGACGCGCTACGAGCAGAGCAAGGACGCGGCGCGCATTCCGCTCAAGGCCTCCACACTGAGCACGCCGGTTGAGAGCTTCACCATGGCCCTCGTGCCCTCCACCGCGCCGGGCGCGCAGACCGGTGTGCTGACCGTGCAGTGGGGCACCGTGCAGTTGCAGACGGATTGGGTGGTGCGCTAACGGTCTTGCCCGTGGGTTGAACGGACCACCACGGATTACACGGACAACAAAGGAAACCACAGGATGACATCATGATGCATGATCATCCTGTGGTTTCTTTGTTTGTCCGCGGCATCCGTGGTAATCAGTTCGACGGTGAGGATTCATGACGCCTGACCACCAGACCGACAGAGTGACCGGGCTGCGAACGCTGCCAAAGGGTGTGTGGGTGCTGGGCTTCGTCAGCCTGCTCACCGACATCTCCTCGGAGATGGTGCACAGCCTCCTGCCCCTGTTTCTCGTGGGGGTGTTGGGCAGCAGCGCCACCCTTGTGGGCGTGCTCGAAGGTCTGGCCGAAGGAACAGCGCTCGTTGTGCGCGTGTTCTCGGGCACGCTCAGCGACCGCTGGGGCCGGCGCAAAGCGCCTGCCGTGCTGGGCTATGGTCTGGGCGCTCTGGCCAAGCCCGTGTTTGCGCTCGCGACATCCGCCTCGTTGGTGTTTGGCGCGCGCATCATGGATCGCATTGGCAAGGGCATTCGCGGCGCGCCACGCGACGCCCTTGTGGCCGATCTTACGCCACCGCCGCAGCGTGGTGCCGCCTTTGGCCTCCGGCAATCGCTCGACACGGTGGGCGCGCTGCTTGGCCCGGGCGTGGCCGTGCTGCTGATGTGGCTCTGGCACGACGACATTCGCCTTGTGTTTCGTGTGGCCGTCATCCCCGCCGTACTGGCCGTACTACTACTGATTCTTGGTGTGAGGGAAACGGCCGCACCAGTCGCCAAGCAGACAGCGACGCCTGCGCGGCGCTGGCGTTCCCTGCCCGACTTGCCGCCCGCGTACTGGTGGGTGGTGGGCATTGGCGCCCTGTTCATGTTGGCGCGCTTCAGTGAGGCATTTCTGGTGCTGCGCGCCGAGCAGAGTGGCCTGCCCGTTCGCTATGTTCCGCTGGCCATGGTGGTCATGAACATCCTGTACGCCGCCTCGGCCTACCCTTTCGGGGCGCTGTCGGATCGCTGGAGTCACCGGCGCTTGCTGGCACTCGGTCTCGCCATACTCCTGATTGCCGATATGGCGCTCGCCGTCGCAGCGCGGAGCGTGTTCATGGTGGCGCTTGGTCTCGCGCTCTGGGGCCTGCATCTGGGCATCACCCAAGGCCTGCTGTCGGTGATGATCGCACGCAGCGCGCCGGCGCATCTGCGTGGTACGGCCTTTGGCGTGTTCGGTCTTGTGAGCGGTGTAGCCGTGCTGCTCGCCAGCATCGTGGCGGGCGTGTTGTGGGACCGTTTCGGTCCAGCCACCACATTTCTGGCCGGCGCGGCGGTGGCGGTGCTCACGCTGGTGGTCCTGTGGCGTGCGCCGGCGAACGTTTTCGCGCCCGTTGGCGCTGCGGCCGGCAACAGCACCTGATCACCACGGATTTCGCGACTGGTTCGTTTGTCCCGTTTATGCGGCGATCTGCACGCGCCGCGTCGACTTGACCGCATACAGGGCCTGATCGGCAAGCCGCAACAAAGAATCGAGATCCGCTGGCTCTGACGCGTCAAAGCAGGCATACCCAAGGCTCAACCCCACATCGATGGGCAGCCCTGCGCGCCGCACGGCGTCAGCCAGCGCCTCCTGCAGTTTGCGTACGATGTCAGGCGCGCTGATCCCGTCGGTGTCTGGCAACAGGGCCGTAAACTCGTCACCACCGAGTCGGGCAATGACGTCCGTGGCGCGCAGATTGGTCTGCATCACGTCGGCAATCAACTTCAGCACCTGATCACCGGCTTCGTGACCGTGCTGATCGTTGACCTGCTTGAACCGGTCAGCGTCACCGTACAGCAAGACCGCCCTGCCTCCACGCTGCTGTTGTCGCTTCAGCTCAGCCGTCGCCACCTGGAAGAACCCGCGGCGATTGTACAACTGCGTCAATTCGTCGCGAATGGCCTGCGTGCGGAGTTGCGCCTCCGCCCGCTTGCGATCCGACACGTCGCGCAGCATGCAAATCAGGCCACCGGTTGGCAGCAGCGTAATGGACAGGTCAACAGGCACAAGTTCGCCTGCCATGCGCTGCACTTCGGATTCACCGGTCCACGCGCCGAGTCGCATCACTTGCGGAAGCACTTCGCGCTGCAGCCGCCTCGCCTCACCATCGGCGAAACAGCGCGTCCAGCTCTCGTGCATCAGCACACCCGGTCGCAGGTGCAAGAGGCGGGCGAGCGCGTGGTTGACGAACTCGAACGCGCCACCCGCGTTGATGATGCCGATGCCATCGTTGGTCACAGCCAGAGCGGCGGCCATTTGCTGGCGCTCGCGCTCGGTTTCCTTTCTGGCGGTGACATCACGCTGGACAGAAACCCATGCGGAGATCCGGCCATGGTCGTCGCGAAGTGGTGTCGTGTGTACTTCCATCCAGAACGGCGTACCGTCCTTGCGGTAGTTCAGCACCTCCGTGTCAATCGACTCGCCCATGCGCACTGCGGCGCGCATGCGCTCGACCGTTTCGGCCGCCGTATGCGGGCCATGCAACAGCTCACCGGGTCGGCGCCCGCGCACCTCGTCCAGCGTGTAGCCCGTGGTGCGAGTCCAGGCACCGTTCACCCAGGTCAAGCAAAGCGCTGCGTCCGACATGGCGATGGCCTGATCGGTCTGCTCCACGGCGACGGACAGAGAGCGGAGCTGTTGTTCCTTCGTCCGCTCGGCCGTGATGTCCACAAATGTCAGAACAGCCAGACGAGGAGACGCGGTCGCGCCCGGTGAATCGTCGATGTTGTCCACCAGACGGGCATTCAGACGAAGCCAGCGTGCCGGCGCATCGCCACGCTGCACCTGATACTCGGCGCCATTGATGGAGCCACGCGAGAGCACGTGAGCGAGTGGCGACTGATCCGCCTGCAACAGGGCGCCGTGCGAATCGCGAATGGCGAACAGGGGGCGATCAGGCCGACGCGCGTGCATGTCGGCGTCGCTCACACCCAGCAACTGCAGGGCACTGGCGTTCCACGAAAGAATGCGCCCGTCGGCTTGAACGAGCACCATGCCCTCGGCCATCGACTCCAGGACCGAACGATGGTGTGCCTCACGCTCTGTTGCCGACTGCTGCAGTTCCTCCATGAGTTGGCGATGTTGCTCCATGACCAGTTGCTGCTGGAGCAGCTCATGATTCTGCGCTGCCAGCTCGGTGGCGCTGTCCTCGAGTTCGCGAGATTTTGCCTCGAGGCTCGCATTGGAGGCCGAAAGCAGTTCGGCCATACCGGCCAGCCGCTGCGCCACTGGTCGCAACACCACCAGGGTCAACAGCACCAGTACGCCGCCGATGAGAAGGAACACCACAGTCTGACCGGTCTGCAGACGTTTGGTGCGAACCGCCGCCCACGCCAGTTCGGACTTGTTCACGGCGTCGACGAGCGCGGAAACCGAGTCATTGAGTGCGACCAATGAGCGGATTTCGGCTTCCGTGAGCGGGCCACGTTCACCAGAGCGGCGGGCGGCCACCAGCGCATTGGTTCGCGTCACGACCTCGCGGATCTGCGCGCTGACTCTGGCCTGACCGACACCACTGGCTTCCGATGCCTGCGCCTGTTTGGCCGTCGCTCGACCGAGCTGTGAAATAGCCGAGTCCAGCTGCTGGCGGGCCGCTTCGCGGGCAATCCGCCACGGCTCACGTTCGGGCGCAGAGGGCGCCTGCATCAGGGCAATGCTGTTGCTGACCACCAAGGTGGCCAACATGCGCTGTTGCGTCACGAGCACCGTACGTTGCGGAATACTCGCGATCTCGGTGGTCGCACGCCGCACCCACACCCATTCCGTGGCGCCAAGGACCACGAGGGCCACCAGACTCAGGGTGACAAGGCGCGCGAGGCGCTTATACGAGCCGGATTGCGCTCCGGCAGCACGAGTGGGCACGGCGTCGTGGGTTTACAGGGGCGACGACGTAGCCGGAACCGCGGCCGGAACATGCAGGTGACGTCGCTGCCTTTGAGTATCGGGCGCCATCGCAAGCACCGGCCTCAGTAATTCCGGGTGCCCAATTCCTGAACACTATTGCAATGTCCGCACAAGAAACGGCACCGGAGCCAAGGCGCCGATGCCGTCAGAGAAACCTGCTGCCACCACCTCGAAACGCGAGGGCGGCGACAGTGAACCACAATAGCTGGGGGGAGACTCGAACTCCCGACCTCACGATTATGAGACAGCGTATCACGAGATGCCAACTGTCTCCATAGCAACGGGTTACACCACCCGTATGCGCGAGGTTCCCGCCCGCGTATGCGCAAACCCACCCACAGCGCCGCCGCCCCTCTCGCCCCACTGCGCCGCGTCGGTCCGCCCCCCGGGGCGGCCGACGCGGCCACCAAAATTACGCGACCTAGCCTGCGCGCACACACCAACACCCCAGGAGGGGACTGTGCGCGAAGCGAAGCCGTTTTTGAACAAAAACAGGTACTGGGCCAACTTTGGCCGGTTCGCCGCCGTGGGCGGCAAGCGGGAGCCGCTGGTGCCGCCCGGCGAAGAGTTTGCGACCACCGATCCCGTGGTCGCCCAGGCGCTGTTCAAGGCGCGCTGGGCCACGTACGAAAAGGCGCTGGACCGCCATCAGGCCGGACTCCCGGCCGTGGTCAGCGACCAGCGCGGGCCCACGCTCGCCGACTACGCCGTTTCGTTCTTGGCCGCGCTCGCGGCCAAGCGCCAGACCGATGGGCGGCCGGTCCATCGCGCGCGTGATTTGGACCGTCGGAAGCGGGGCATCCTCACGTGCCTCGAAACGCCCACCCTCCAGCGGGTGCGCTACCTCTCGCGGCTCGAGCCGCAGGACGTCGACGCCATGCTCGGGGAGCTCAGCGCCCGCCGCAAGGTCGACGGCCAGCCGCTCTCTGCGGCCACGGTCCGGTCGTACGCCCTGGAGTTCTCCGCGATGTTGACGTTTGCCGTCAGTGAACGCGTGCTCACCGTCAATCCGCTGCCCAATAGCCGCTACCTGCCCCGCATCAGCAAGCGGACCGCTATCGAGGACGACGCCTACCTCACCCGCGCCGAACTCAAGGCGCTGCTGGACCACGTGCTGCCGTCGCCGCAGGTGCCGTATGCCATCGAGCTGGCCATGACGCTGGTGTACACGGGCATGCGGCGCGAGGAAGCGATGGCCTTGCTCGTGCGCGACGTCAACTTCCACACGCAGCAGATCCGCGTCGCGCCGAACACGTTCCGCGACGGGAAGAGCGAAGCCGCCGAGCGCTCGATCCCGTTGTGGACGAAGCTGGCGGCGGTCCTCAAGCCGTACATCGGCGACCGCCCCGGCCACGCCCTGCTCTTCCCCAGTGTCATCCTCAAGACGCAGGCGCAGAAGAATGCGCCCATTCAGGACATCACGGGCACGCTGACCGCGGCGGCCAAGCGGGCGGGGATTCGCAAGTCGCTGGACCATCATATCCTCCGGCACAGTTATGTGTCGGCGCGGTTGCAGATGCTCCATCTCTCGGTCACCGGGACCACGTTGCCCGTCGATGCGCAGTTGATCGTGGGAGAGATCGGTCACTCCGACGAGACGCTGATCCGTCGCGTCTACGGCCACGTGACCCGCGAGCGCGTCGAGCAAGTGGAGCTCGATCTGTTCGAGGACCTGCCCGATGCGCAGACCGCACGGCAGCGCCGGTCGGCATATCACGGCGAGCGCATCCGGGCGGGGCGCGCCATCGAGAAGGCGCGCCGCGCCGCGGGAGATACCGAGGCCGCGGTGCAGCGTACGCCCCTGACCTCGGAGGAGCAGGAGGAGCGGCGCCGCTATGCGCGGAGCATCCGCGAGGCGGTGCGGTCGCACGGACTGTCTGAGACGGCGCTCATGACGCGGCTCATGGCGACGCCCGCCGAGGTCACGTCGATCATGCGTGGCGATCTGGGTCGCCTCCCCCTGGCCCGCATCCGGCGATTCGCCGCCGCCGTGGCGCGCATGGTGTAGGCAGCGCCGGCGGTGCCGTGTGCCCCAGACAGTGAGGGCGCACGGAACTACGGTGCCAAGTGGTCTCTGCGCGGGAGACGCTGGCGGTCATCCTCCGGCGAACCGGACGCCCCCATCAGCGCTCTCGGCGCGGCACACGCGGGCCGCGCGACGAGCGCCCGGCCCGTAGGGGCCCCCTGGTCAGCGGCGATAGATCGCCTGCGGCCCTCGCCGCTTCCGACTGGGGGAGGCCGAGCCAGCTGCAGACGAGGCATGCGTCCCTACCGCGACAGGCGGCACACCAAGCCGGCGCACATCGAATTTCAGGTTCCGCAACCCGGCGAGGGGATCGGCAATGCGGTCCCCGGACGCCGTGCCTGAGACGTTTGACGAGCCGCTGGCGGCCCCGGAGACCGGGAAGGAGGGATCCAGCAGTTCCGCGCGGAATCGCCAGCCGACGGGCGTGTAGACGGCCGGCGCGTACTGGCCCGCCCGCGCCCGACGACGGATCGTATCTTCGGTGCATCGAACATGAGCCGCGAGTTCCGCGACGGTGACCGGATACGAAGCGAAGTCCAGCAGGGTCTCATCGCCCAATGGCCCCTCGACGGCGCCCCGAGGGGCCAGCCGAAAGCGGGCACTCTCCAGAAACACCCATTCGCCGTGCACGAGGCGGCAGTCGGTGATGCGTCCCGTACGCGCCCATTCGCGGATAGTGTACGGGGAGATCGCCCACCGCGTCGCCAGATCGGCGGCCGTGAGAAGCGTACGCGTGGCGGCGGCGTTGGCGGCCACCTCGAAGTCGGCGACGGGGCCGACGGCGTTGAGATGCGATGAACCTTTCATGGGAAAGGTCTAGCGCACGTAATTTTCCCACCACGGGCTGCAGCGACTTCGAGACAAACTATGTTCGCGAGATGTGACGATTGCGAGATGGTCTTTGACGCACAGGATCCCCAGCGCGTGGCGGACCACTGGCGCGCGCACGAAAGGGCCATGGTCGGCTTGCCGGTGCCAACGCACGCGGTGCCACACGTGCTGGCGGCTGCGGAGCGGATCACCGGTGGACTGGCGGTAGTTCATGCGGTCGCGGGCGGCAACGACGTTTTGCGCCGTCTCGCGTGGGACGCCGCCATGCTTGCCGGCAGCATGGACGGGTCGAAGACCATGTTCGACGGAGGGGAGCACGATGAAGCGGCCGAGGCGCGGGCGATCATGGCCGTGGCCAACACACCCTCCACCACGGAGACTGGCCTACACGTGGTCGGCCTCCTTGTCACGCGTCGCAAGACGCACCGAGTGCGTGTACGGTGGCGCGCCGGTCAGGTTGTCGACCAACGCGTGATCGTCGACGAAGAGAGGCCCAACATCATGACGTACTGCGAGCCGGTTGAGTCGCCTGACATGATCGAGGCCCCCACGTGCTCCATTGACTATGTGTGGACCCACCGCGCGCACCGCCGCCGAGGAATCGCCCGCGCGCTGGTCGACGCGGAGATCCTCTCACAGAACCTCGACGTGAACGCAGGGCTTACGTGGATGCACCCGTTCCTGTCGTCCGCCGGCGCGAGCTTGGCGTACCGCTACAACCAGCAAGAGTTCTGGCTGAGCTGAGCCAACCGCGGTGGGAACGGAGCCGACCGGTGAGGACGCCATATAGCCCCTGCGGCGGCTCATCGCACTATCGGACCATGCTGCACCGTGGCGCCCTTTCATTGACTCCCGTCGACGACCCCAACTTGCGACGACGCCGAGCACACGACCAATCGCTTTGCACCTCGTGTCATCGCAACGTAGAGGTTCTTTGCGTCCATCGTCGCCGCGTTCAGCACTATGGCGATGTCGGCCTCAAGCCCCTTCAGAAGGAGGGTGCTTCCTACTGCGCGACGTGCAACGCGACGCCGACCGACCCTTACGTCCTCTCGAATTATCCGTGCTGTCGCGACGAATCCACGCGTCGGGTACTGCTGTTTGGCGCGAAGCATCGCCACTGCCGCGCGAAGCAACGTTGGACGGTATACGCGCACGTCCCTCATACGAATCAGCTCTGCCAATAGATCCGACGCTCGATTGGCGGAGGGATCCTGACACAGGCGAAGCGCTGCCGTCTCAGCCTCATTCGGACCTTTGCGAGGGCGCCCGGTCCGAAGAGTCTCTAAGCGAGAGACGAACTTCGATCCTCCAACGTTCGTCATAACAGCGCCCGCAAACTCCACCACCCGCTCGCACATCCCCGTCCCATCCGTCGCCGCATCCAAGGCTTCGGCAAACAGAATCAGATCACCGAGTTCGACGGACTCAACCGTCGATGCTCCAAAGGTCTGACTCGCCACCTGACGCTGCTGTGCCGGCTTTCTGCTATCAGCGAGGATCAACGCTCGCGCCGAGGCGTCCGGCAACCGTGTTCGCGCCGCATTGAGTTGCAGCACACGGTCGCGATTGGGTTGCCCAGTGAGTTGCACCCATTCCACGGCCTCTGGTACAGTTGCCAAATCGATTGATTGGCCCGCACTGAGTGGCGCTCTGATGCTGAGCAACCACTCGCCCAACGCCGGCGTCTCCGCGTTCACCCACCGCCACGGGATGTTCATGGTGGCGGACACCGGGAAGTCCGCGCAAACCTCCGTCGTCCAGTCCGGCAGGTCGTTGCCGCCGAAGCCGAAGATCGCCTGTAGCGGATCTCCCAACACGACGGTCGGCACAGCGGCCGATGCATGGCGCATAAGTGCGTGCTGGCTGCTGTTACAGTCTTGATATTCGTCTACGATGATTCGGTCGTAGGTTGTGCGAAACAGATCGGCGAGGTGCCCCGCCTCCAATAGTCGAACGGCAGCCTCGCGGATCGCTGGATAGTCGCGTTCAGTGTCACGCAGCTCAAGAGAACTCAATGCTATACCGCTTCGCAGCGGAAAGGTCGAGGCGAGCCTCATGGCCCAACCATCCATGGTCAAGACGCGGTACGCCTTGGCCGGCACGCCGGCCTTAGCCAGTCGCGCACGCAATGCGGCCACACCGGCGTTCGTGTGCGTGAGTACAAGGACCGGGAGCGTGGCGCCCAACCCGGCCAACGCATCGGTGATCAGCTGGGTCTTGCCGCATCCGGCCGGCGCCACCACTGCGCCGCGAGAGATGTCGAGAAGGGCGTCAGCCAGCGGCACCGCGAGCCCACGCGCGAATCGCTTCAAGGGTGGCGCGCAGGCTCGCCCCGGCCAAGGGTAACGCCGGGCCAATACATGTACGCGCCACGTACTCCATGTCGCCGATTGACTTGAACCACGGTGCCTTATCGGATCTCGATGCCAACCCGAGCGCGCTGCGCACAGCCGGCGTGACCTCGGATCGACAACGAGCGAGATCCAAGGCGTTACGCGAAGCTGTCTTAATCTGATCATTGACCGTCGGCTCACCAATGCGATCAACCGACGCCTCAATCAGCGAGAGAACAGCGTCGTCGGGGAGCTCGGCGAACAGTTCGTCTTCCGTCGCTCGCGCCGTCGTCCATTTGAATACGTGACCGCCGGCCGTCACGAATGCCTCTTCGTCCTGGGGGGCTTCTGGCCGGTCACAGTCACGCAGTATGGCCGTAGCGAATCCAAGGCGTTGGAAAGCACGTGCACGTCCGCCGAGCTTGCTATGACCGTTCCCGTCAACGTAGACGACCCCGCTGGCCGCCAGCGTCGTTTCCCCACAGTCCGCGTCGTACTGGTCAAGTCCGCGCAGCAGCCCCACTTCAGTGGCACCTTCACAGACAACGACGGCGCGGGCGAGCAATGCCTCAGGGAATGTACGCACCGCGCCCTGCACGGTGCTGGTGGTACCGACATGAATCACGTGGTGATGCGGCGTGGTCTGGCGCATGACGAACAGAGAGTCACCAGATAGCTCCCGTATCACAACGGGCGAATGCGTTGACAAGAACACTTGTGACTTCGGGTCGGCCTGCTTCGCTCCGAGTTCATCCAGAAGGCGGCAGACTCGATACGGCTCCAGGCCGTGTTCTATCTCATCGGCGATTACGATGGAGTTCTCACCGACCAGCATCTGCTGAAGGCCCGCTGACAGCAATCGCGTCGAACCTGCCCCCAGACTGTGCAATGGTACGCCGTCACTCGCATGAAGCGAGACCGTACCACGTCCAAGCGAAACGGAGTCCGCGTCCAGCATCGCCTTGAGCCCCCCGCCAACCTTGATGCCAAGGCGGGCCGCCAGCGCAGACACATCTGTCAGGGTGGTGCCGAGTTGCGATTCCGTGTTTTCGCCGAACGCGCGACGGGCTTGACGCGCCGCCTCTGCGAGAGCTGGTGATGCGCTCGGCAGATCTCTGGTGAGCCTACTGAGGAGCGACCCCTGACGCCAACCAAAGTGGTGCCCGGCGCCGGGGCCGAGCCGAACCGGCGCGAGTCTGACTCGCTGCCCCCAAGCTAGTCCGCGCTCCATTTCCGCTGCGGCGGCTCGCATGGAGAAGAGCGACCACGTTGGTTCGAGGGTACGGTCTACGGTCAACACGACGGTGAGCACGGTCTCGTGCCCCATGGCCGGCTCGTCTACGATCACAGCCGAGGCTGGATCAAATCCTCTCAGGAACGAACCATAACCTTCAATGTCCAAAAGCACGTCTGGAAGTTCGCCGACAGTGGCGGCGATGCGAATTGGCTGTGTCTCGTCGAGGCCGTGAAAGTCGGCGTCCGTAAACGTGATGGCGCGGCGCGCCCCGAGGCACAAGTCGATTGCATCGAGAACTGTCGACTTGCCAACATCGCCGGGGCCCACGAGGCAATTGAGCGCAGGCCTCGGCGTCCAAGTGAAGTTCTTGATACAACGAAAGTTCTGAACCTCGAGATGACGAAGCCTAGGCATTGTGGATTAGAATGGTTACGAGGAACGACGAAGCGAGCGAGCGGTAATCATCGGTCAAGCGGCGATGCCTAAGGAGAGATTCAGGAGATCGGCAGCAGTGAAATCAGACGGCGCCAGTCGCCACCGCGTAGCGCCCCCCCCGACGTCACGCACTTCGCCCAGCATTGCCAAGGTCTCGAGGTGACGGTGGACAAGGTCACGCTTGGCGCCCACCAGGCGCTGCACGGCTTCTTCGATGGAGACCGGCGTCATCGCCGCCATGGAGCGCAGCGCGGTGATCTGGCCGACCGCGTCGCCTGGCCACAGCAGGGGCGCGACGGGTGACGTCACGGTCGTCGTAGTGTCGTCCGGTAACTCCAGCTCCGGTGCGTCCGCCTCCTGCTGCGTAACGGCCCCGAACCGGGCGCGCTGGTAATCGGAGCGGAGCCACCGAACCTGACCGGCAGCCTCTTCTTCGACTCGACGGTCGTGGAGGGCGACAAGTCGCTCTAGGATGAGCGCCGAAGGCTCTGGCCACGTCCAGCCGTAGGCCTCCCCCACCGCGGCGTCGAGCGCGTCATGCAAATCTCGCAAGACTCCACACGCCGCCATCGTGTGCACCTCCTGCTCGGTCTTGCTAAGCGCGGAGCCATCTCGCAGCCGATCCACGACGTTGTACATGACTGTCATACCGACCTTCGGACTCCGCGCCACCGCTGCCTTGCAATGCGCGTCGATCTTCTCGGCCAACTCCGCGATGCGAGCCCGGAGAGCCTCAGAGGGATCAGGGAAGGGGAAGGACTCGAAACAGGTGCTCTTATTGTACCGGGGAGTTCCGTCGATGCCGAAGATGCTCCCGGCTGCCAGCGCCCACGCTCGATGTATCCGCGATGTGAGCACGCCGAGCAAGTACGCATCATCGGTGGCCACACAGACCAAAGCGTCATCGGGGGCAACGCTGGCGTCGAGAAAAGTCCAGATACCGTGCTTGGCCGTAAACGGGGAGACCAAGTAGCGTGGCAGACCATGTAGGGCCGCCCGAAGGTCTGGACGCGCTTCGCCGAAGCGCCACCAATTCTTCGCGTATACGGCACGACTGTTCGAGTCACGCTCCGGCTTCACGCGGTCGCGGACGATGTCGAATAGCATTGGGTATTGCCTCGCCTCATCCTCACTGCGAAGGCCAAAGTCGATAAGCCACACGCCGCGCGGACGTCGCGTGATGTCCATTCCGTTGCGGAACGGCTTGAGAACGTCGGCGTTCTCCGGGGCGGCTGCCAGCAGCATCGCGGCCTCGGCGCCATCGACGACGAACCCCTGTCCGTGCGGTTTGAAACCGCGATGTGCAACGCCAGCATTCGCCCGAAGCGGAATGTTGGCGGTCGACGCCACGTCTGCATGCGCCGTGAGGTCGGCGTTCAGACGAGGCACGTGTGTCTGACGAACGACCAGCGCATCGCCGTCGACGGCGACAAGCATCGCGGAATTGGGTTGCTTGGCCAGCACGGTCATCGCGACACGTACACGGGCGTCATCGGTACCGTCATTCCAGTAGTGGTCAGCAATCGCCCAAACCGGTCGTACCCGACGTTGGGCGCCCGCCTCAAGGACGCGGCGATTCTGCTTCTGGGTGATGGATTGCGTGGTGATAAGCCCGGCGCGAATGGTACGGCCGGACGCGACAGCTTCTATGGCGTGAGCAACCCAGTACACGACAAGATCGGCCGAATCCGGTATCTCAGGGTATGCGGCACGTAATGCCTCGACGTATCCGTCCCCGAGGGTCTCGCGCTGTCGGTACTGTCCGAGAAACGGCGGGTTCCCAACGATGAAGTCCGCCTCCGGCCACGGCGCCGGCCGTGCCCCCGCATGCTCCATGTACGGCAACGTCGCCGCCGGGTCGGGCACCAGCTCGCCCGTGACCGGATGCACGATGCGCGGCATGGGGTCGGGACGGTCTCGCTCGGGCACATGGCGCACGGAATCCCACGACAGCACGGCGTCGCGCAGCTCGAGCGTGCCGGTGTCCATGAGCACCGGCTCGGGCGGCTGCACGTGATGGTGACGCTTCCAGT
>VFQN01000115.1_pt1 | contig 172826 bp, 154 predicted proteins | sample 3512371 | NCBI WGS metagenome assembly VFQN01 (sample SAMN10412370, study PRJNA504923) | tailings metagenome | isolation source: Replicate 2 from Balatoc abandoned mine | place: Philippines: Itogon, Benguet | collected 2017-08-28
CATGCGCGAAGGCCTGTGCTGCGTGCTGAGCGTGAAGGTGCCCGAGCCCAAGTTCTCCAGTCAGACCAAGGACAAGCTGGTGTCGAGCGAAGTGCGGGCGCCGGTCGAAGACATCGTCGCCAGGGCGCTCACCGACTACCTGCAGGAACGCCCCAACGACGCCAAGATCATCTGCGGCAAGATCGTCGAGGCGGCCCGCGCCCGCGAGGCCGCCCGCAAGGCCCGCGAGATGACGCGCCGCAAGGGCGTGCTCGACGGCATGGGCCTGCCGGGCAAGCTGGCCGACTGCCAGGAGAAGGATCCGGCGCTGTGCGAGATCTACATCGTCGAGGGCGACTCCGCCGGCGGCTCGGCCAAGCAGGGCCGCGATCGGAAGTTCCAGGCCATCCTGCCGCTGCGCGGCAAGATCCTGAACGTGGAAAAGGCGCGCTACGAGAAGCTGCTGACCTCCAACGAAATCCTCACGCTCATCACCGCACTGGGCACCGGCATCGGCAAGGCCAGCGGCGACGGCAAGAGCGGCGCCGACGACTTCAACGTCGACAAGCTGCGCTACCACCGCATCATCATCATGACTGACGCCGACGTGGACGGTGCCCACATCCGCACGCTGCTGCTCACGTTCTTCTATCGCCAGATGCCGGATCTGGTGGAACGCGGTCACATCTACATCGCGCAGCCGCCGCTCTACAAGGTCAAGGCCGGCAAGGAAGAGCTGTACCTCAAGGACGGCCCGGCGCTCGACAGCTTCCTGTTGCGCGTGGCCATGACCAGTGCCAGCGTGCACACTGGCGGCGCCAACCCGCAGGTGCTGGCCGGCGACACGCTGTCCGAGCTGGCGCGCAAGCACCAGGTGGCCGAGCGCGTGATCGACCGCCTGTCGGGCTTCATGGATGGCGAGGCCCTGCGCGCCATTGCCGATGGCGTGTCGCTCAACCTCGACACCGTGGCCGACGCCGAAAAGTCCGCCGTGCTGCTGCAGGACAAGCTGCAGGAACTCGACCGCCTCACCAACGCCAGCCCGGCCGAAGTGGCCGGCGAATTCGACAACCGCGCCGACAAGCCCGTGCTGCGCATCAGCCGCCGCCACCACGGCAACGTGAAGAGCAGCGTGATCACGCAGGAATTCGTACACGGCGCCGACTACGCCGCGCTGGCCGAAGCCGCTGCCACCTTCCGTGGCCTGCTCGGCGAAGGCGCCGTCGCGCGCCGCGGCGAAGGCGATCGCCAGAAGGAAGAAAAAGTCTCCGACTTCCGCCAGGCCATGGCCTGGCTCATCAGCGAAGCCGAACGCACTACCAGCCGCCAGCGCTACAAGGGCCTGGGCGAGATGAACCCCGAGCAGCTGTGGGAAACCACCATGGACCCCGAAGTGCGCCGCCTGTTGCGCGTGCAGATCGACGACGCCATCGAGGCCGACCGCGTGTTCACCACGCTGATGGGCGACGAGGTGGAGCCGCGGCGGGCGTTCATCGAGAGCAATGCGCTGAGGGCGGCGAATATCGACGTTTGAAGGCTGTCGGGTGACACGGATAGTGAGATCCGTGCCAAGTAAGTGAGAGATTGCTGACGTAGTTGTTGAAAGATTCCTGGAGGGGTGTACGGCGAGGCGTAAGTCGCGAAACCACCGCTTCAGCGCATGAGCTCAGAAAGGCCAAGGGGGTGAACATGCGGCTGCGCCGGTTTGAGATTCACAACTACAAATGCATCGAGCATGTGGCCCTGGAATGGGAAGACCTGCTTGTCCTCATCGGGGAAAACAATGCGGGCAAGTCTTCCGTGCTGTCCGCCATTGCCGTGTTCCTCAGTGGCAGTTCTATCAAGGACTCGTCGCTCTTTCGCCGTCACCAGACCGATGACGGCAACGCCATAGAACTGATCGGTCACTTCGACTGCCTCACAGACGACGAGAAAGCCCAGGTTGCTGTTCGTGGTCGCATGGATGGCGACCAGTGGGTACTTAAAAAGCGCTACTGGTTCGAGCCAGGCGAGGACGGAGAGACCGGCGGTTGGAAGGAACAGCTATTCTCCTTCTCTGGCCTTGAGCAGTTCGTGGGCTGGCCTGACCCAGACACAACCTGGGCAGCGTTCCCGGCAGACTATCAGCCGATCATTGACGCGCTGCCCAATAAGGGAGCGCGCCCCAACGCTGCCTCAAGGGAATCGCTCAAGGCTGCCGTGCGCGAGCAGCGCCCCGATTTGGTCGCGGTTGGTGCGGCCTCCTGGCTGCCTAACCCTGGCGGTGGCGGCAACTGGAAGAGCAACGCAAACTCCATCCTGCCTCGTCCGATTCTCGTAAGGGCAGTCCAGGAGGCAAGCGACGAGACCAATGCGAAGGACGCATCGACGTACGGCAAATTGGTCAACCTCATCGTTGAGCGCAGCTTGGCACAACGTCCCGAAATGGCAGCGCTCCAAGCCGCCCTAGATGATGTCTTGGCGCTCTTCCGACCAGACCCCACCAACCCGCTGCGGCAGGCTCAAGAAGTTCGAGACCTGCAGGACCGCATTAATCAGAGCCTCAACGAGGTCGTCGGAGGCCAAGCGCTGATTCGTACAGAGGCACCGGAACTGCGGACTATGGTTCTGCCGTCGACCTCGCTTGTCATCCGCGATCCCCAGGCAGGCATCGACACAGAAGTTGGCCATCAAGGCCATGGTCTGCAACGTACGCTGGTCATCACGCTACTCCAGCTTCTCGCTGACGCGCAAGCACAAGGTTCTCAAGCCGCCGGCGCCGGTCTTCAACGCGGCACCATCCTGTTGATCGAGGAACCCGAGCTCTATCTACATCCCCAGATGGAGCGCTTGATGCGGGACGTGCTGCACCGGCTTGCTGCGCAGCCCAACACGCAAGTGGCCTGCTGTACGCACTCGCCGGTATTCCTGGACATCGCGAACAGGTACCGTGCCATCGTGCGGATGTTCAAAACAGCGCAAGGCGATGCCGCTTGCTACCAGGTCAGTCAGGACTTGTTTCCCGGGGTGGCCCATCAGGCAGACAAGCAGCGCCTGCAAACGGTGGCGAGATTTCATCCTACCGTCAACGAACTCTTCTTCGCCAAGAGTGTCGTGCTGCTAGAGGAGGGCAGCGCGATTGCTGCCTTCGAGCGAGGCGCTGACCTGATGGGTCTTTTCCAAAGACACGTCCGTCTGCGGCGGGAGGTTGCGTTGGTTGACTGCAATGGCAAGAAGAACATTCCGGCCTTCCAGCGTGTGCTGAACGCATTCAACATTCCCTACCGTGTGGTGCACGACGGAGACACCAACAACCCGCAGGCCTTTGCGGACAACGCTCCGATTGCGGCAGCACTCCCTGCGGGCGGTGCCCACCTGATCCATCAAGTGTTGCCCGACGATCTTGAAGGGCTGCTGGGCTATACGGCCGCCAAGGGAAGTAGCAAGCCCTACGTCGCCGTCTGTACTGTGGAAACTCTGCACGCTCAGGCGCAGTTGCCGGCAGCTTTCCAGCAAGCAGTGTGCATGACTTACTTTGGCCAGCTTGCTGAACCGCAGCCTGCACCCTGAAGCTTCTTGAGCGAGTCGCTCGCGGCTAAGAAGAGGAACTGCGCATGTCTTGGACCAACCGATCGGTCCAGCATGCAAGCTGGACCGCGATGTTATTCGTCGACGTCGCTGAAGATTGAGCGGCCACCTTGCTGTTCGCGTTGCACAGCCGCCCGGGGGACGCTGGTGAAGAAGCTGGTTTCCTCTTCTTCGTCGGACTTCTTGGCCTCAACGTCCTTCTTAGCCTGATCCAAGTCGGCGGTCAGTTTGTCGTGCTTCTCTTGGAAGACTGCATCCGCGTCCACGAGGTATCGGATGCTGTCGAGGAAGTCAGAAACCTCTTCAAATTGGCTGTCGATGTCACCGTCTGGGTCCGCCTCCTCGAGGCAGCTGGCAATCTTTTCCGACACTTCCGAGTCCAGCTTGGCTAGCAGGCCGGCGGTTAGATGCATCAGCTCCGACGGGCGGAACACTGCCAGGATGCTGTCATCCTGGACAAATGAAGCGTCGAGAGAATGGAGCGCGCCATCCTCGAGCATGGATGTCGTCGCGAAGCGGACCTCATCACTGAGTAGCCCCATTTCATGGGCCGTGGCACGAAGACGAATCACTTGCTGCCAGCGGAGACGGCGCCAAGACAAGCGCTCGCCCTGACGGTCAAGGAGATTCGGCGCGCGCTGCAAGACCTTCTGTACTAAATCCCTGGGGAGTCGGCGGTTCAGAAACTCAAACAGCTGTTCGTTAGCGCCTTCCTCATCAGGCGTTTCTAGCAGTCGTTCGATGAGCGCATCACTGCTGCTGAGTGGAACCACGACAGCATCGCGAACCGGGGGCGCTCCGTCACAAATTACCTCTGTCAGAAGCGTGTCGAGCCCTGCACCTCGGACATAAACGTCAATCAGGTCCGGGCGCTTACTCAGAATCTCGCTGATGGCGTCGGCAAATGTAGGGTGCCAGAAAGCCCAGAATTCCTTATCGCCGTCATTCCGACGCACGACGAAGGAGCCCGCAAGTTGCAACAAGGCCTGAGTCATGTTCGCCTTCGTCACGCCATGGCTCTTTGCCACCAATTCTGCTTCGCCCTCGGGGAACAGGTGAACCGGCAGTCGGGATCGGGTGAGGAACACCAACGTGAGCGCAGCTTGTTGCTCTGGCGTCAGCTCCTTGAACGTCTGAACCAGGAACTCCTGTGGTTGAGCGATGAAGCGCAGTAAGTCGTCAGGCAGCTTCTTGACGTTTCCGGTGTAGTCCTTGTCTCCTAAGCGCCGCGCAAGCTCAGGCAGCAGACTGCTCTCCTTCGACAATTGAGACAGGTGATCCTTGATCCTCGCCTTCCAGGCGGAGGGCTGATTGCCTGCTTTCAAGTGGTTGTAGAGAATCTGTTCGCGCTCCGATTGCGTTAAACCACCTACGTTGACAACTGCGGTTCCTGCTGCCAGGAGAGGATGGTTCCTAGAGCCCAGGCGCGGCGCGGCATCGTTCCAGATGTGAGTACGGGACGTGAGGATGAAGTGACAGCCATGCTCAATTGCCGTCTTGAGCTTTGGCATGAACTCGATCCAAGCATTCACATAGTCTGGCATCAGAAGGTTCGCACCGAAAGCATCATCCACCCAAAACAGCCGCTTGTTGTCGTTGGGATTCCAGTGCTGCTTCAGTTCTATAGGCCCGTCGCACTTGAATACCTGTACGTCGTTCTTGTCGACGGCCATCATGGCGAGGATGGCTGCCAACGTGGACTTTCCCGTTGCAGGAGCACCGAGGAGGAGTACCACCTTGTGCTGCGCCAGAACGTCAACCGCCTTTCGGTGCGGGGCTGTCGGCACGTACACGTTGAGGGCCTTGCGATGCTCACCCAATAGCGCGAGGGTTTGGGCGGCGCATCGCTCGTCGAGGATGGTTGAGAGGTCACCCAGTCCATACACGCGAGGGACCAGCGCTCGGAGGCGAGGGCTCGCCTTGATCTTGCCAAGCAACCACTCCTTGCCGACGACATGAGGTTCTACAACCCCTTGCGCCGATAGTCGCTCGCGGACTTCTCGCGCGACATCCGCATCCACTCCCATGCTGGTGATGAAGTAGTAGATGCTTGCCATTTGCTTGGCAACGAGCTGTTCAACATGCTCAAGTTCGCCGGTGATGTCGGACGGCCGCAGGCGTTGGTCGGGTTTGCCGGAGAACTTGCACTGCACTGTGCCTACCGCGGTGAGCCCATCAGGACTCTTCGCGAGGAAAACCGCGTCCTGCCCACCGTCTTGCGCTTCGCGATATACCGAGACCGTGGTCTGGAGCTCTTCTTCCATGACCTGTGCACACAAGTCCTGGAAGGCCTTCCAGCCCAGGGTGTGAAGCGCGAAATCGACGTGGTACGCCTGCGTTTCAAAGTTGGACATCTGTGTGACCTGCTCGAGCTCAGCTTGCCGCCAAGGAGATTTCGAGTTTGGGGAGCGACCGGACGATCTTCATCGTCTCCACGCTGACTGTGACCACCCGCTGAAACAGCTCCAGCGGATAGCGCGGATTGCCCATGGTCTCGACCGCCCAGTCGTTCGCATCGTTGACGATGCCGCTGTCCTTATCGGTCTTTACACCCTGGCGCTCGACCACCCAGTCCAGGGCCGGCTTGCCGTTGACGACGTAGTCGTAGGCTTCCAGCGGGATGCCACTCAAGGTGATTCGGTCGTTGTAGTGCAAGGTCGTCAGGTCCTTGTCCTTGCCTTTGCCCTTGCCATAGCGCATCTTCTCGACGCGGTAGTCGGCGTCCGTGAGCTTCTTGCCGCCGCTGTCGATCTTCAGCGGATGGGGCTCGGCGCTCTCGTAATTCAGGTGGAGGTCAGCCAGCTTGCGGCCGGCTTCGGAGTAGGCCCAGAAGTCGGCAGCCGTCTTCACACGCGGGATGCGCGGCAGCTCCTTGCCCAAGTTGTCAGCGAAGCGCTCGCGGTAGTCGGGCGAGTGGAGCAGGCCGTAGACGTAGTAGAAGATGTCTTCGCGGCCGATGCTCTCGCCTGGGTAGGCAGCCTGGAAGTGCGCCAGCCCCTCGGCCGTGATGGCGTCACGGCGCTTGGGGGTCGGAGCCGGTGCCGACTGGCCCTCTTTGCCGAACAAGGCCGACTGCTTCGGGATGGCTTCTGCCGTGCCGGCTTCCGGGTCGTCGTACAGGTACAGCGGGAAGTATTGCGAGCCCACCATGTCCACGGCATGCAGGCTGGCGACGTGGTCGCTGATAAAGACCGAGTAGGCGCTGCGCGAATCTGACGCCGACACGCCGATCACCACGTTCTTGGCTGTCGCATCCGGGAAGATGCGTGGCATCTGGTAGACCATCTCGTTGAGCCGACGGTTGAAGTACAGCCACTGCTTGGTGAACGGACGATACAGGCCGGGCACCAAGCATGTCGGATCGAACGCGAGGCGCTTGTCTTTTGCCAAGTCCTGCTTTAGTGAGCGTGTCCAGGCGATGTGGGCAGCGTCCGGATTGATGAAGTCATCCAGGAGAGCCTCACGCTGTTTTTTGTCCAGGCCGGGGTGTGCGTGGCCCAGTCGGTCGGCCTCCGCGTTGTAGAAGGCAATCATCCGCGTCAGGTTGGCGGTGACGCCGGCCTTGGAGGCGTTGTAGCACCACGCATCGCGGTTGGTAACCACGCCTAGGGAGAAGGTCTCGAACAGAGCCGGGCCATTGCCCTTCTTGTCCCCGAGCACCATGTGTTCCAGAAAGCTGTCGTCCCGCTGCTTGAGCCAATCGCCATGGGCATCCGGCGTAATCGCCTGCCACCCCTGCTCAGCCGCGATGCCGGCAATGCTGCCAAAAGACTCAATCTTGGCGAGCTTGTCCTCACGACTCAGGTAGTCGCCGATGTCATGAAAACTGATCTTCCCGTTCTGCTTGGCAGCCGGATTCTTCACCAGGAGAGAAATCGCAATCGGCGCACGGCTGCCACTACCGAAAACCTTGCCGCCTTCCCTGCGCGATAGCTCCCCTGCCGTGCGTTGGTTGCCTCGCAGGTGGAAGACGTAGATGCTGCTGAACTCATCGACCAGGCAACGGCGCAGTCCATCGAAGGTCGCCGTGTCCAGGAAGCTGGCATTCGTCACGAAGCCTATGACGCCGCTGGTGCCGACCCGGTCGCTGGCCCAGCGGATCGCACGGATGTAGCTGTCGTAAAGGCCCTTCGCCAGCATGGCATCGGAACGCGCGGCGTAGGTCGAGCGAATTCGTCCGTCCAAGTCTGGATATGCGACGTTGTCGTTGTTGTCGTTCTCGCTGCGCTGCCCCACCGAGTAAGGCGGGTTGCCGATGATGACCCGGATGTCCAACTTCTTCTGCCGCTTGCGCCTTGCGCTGTTGTCCACCAGAAGTGCATCGACCAGGTCTTCCTTCTCGTACATTTGGAAGGTGTCGGTCAGGCATATGCCCTCGAACGGCTGGTACGTGCCCCCGACGATGCCGTGGTAGACCGCCTCGATGTTGATGGCCGCGATGTAGTAGGCCAGCAGCACAAGCTCGTTGGCGTGAATCTCGTGCTTGTACTTGTGGGGCAGGTGCTCGGGCGCGATCAGGCCACTTTGCAGCAGGCGGGTAATGAACGTGCCGGTGCCAGTGAAGGGATCAATGATGTGGACGCCCTTGCTGCCCAGCGTCTGGCCAAACTCGGTCTCCAGGATGTGGGCGACGCTGTGGATGATGAAGTCCACCACCTCCACCGGCGTGTAAACGATGCCTAGCTTGTCACGTAGACGAGGGAAGGCGTTTGCAAAGAACTTGTCGTACAGCTCGACCACGATCTTCTGCTTGCCGGCCGCGCTGTCGATGCCTTGAGCGCGCATCTTCACGCTGTCGTAGAAGCGCTGGAGGGTGTCGACTTCCTTGTCCAGCCGGTGCTCCTGCAGCACGTCAAGCACGCCCTGCATGGCCAACGACATCGGGTTGTGCTGGGCGAAGCTGTAGTCTTCGAAGAGGGCATCGAAGACCGGCTTGGTGATGAGATGCTGGGCCAGCATCTCGATGACCTCGCCATCGTTGATGCTTCCGTTCAGGTCGTCGCGCAGTTCGCTGGCGAAGGTGTTGAACGCGGCGCGCTCCTTCTCATTGGCCGAATCTTCAACGATGGCCGTGATGCGATCGATGTGGGTTCGGGCGATCTTGGCGATGTCGTTGGCCCAGTCTTCCCAGTGGTGGCGGTTGCCAACCTTCTGCACCAGCTTGGCGTAGATGGCCTTCTCGATCTCGCCGATTTCGAACGGCAGGGATGTCTGGGCTTCCTTGCCGTAGGGCTTGGGCGTCGGCTCTCCGATGGTGAAGCCGCCCTTGCCGGCGTCCTTGTTCTTCGGCCCCTTGGGCTTCTCCGCCTTCTTCTGAATCTTGTCGGTGATGGCGACGACTTCCATCTTGCTGGTGTCGCGCCCGATCAGGTCCAGCTTGTTGACCATCGCGTCGAAGCGGTCGTCGTGTGAGCGCAGCGCCTGCAGTACCTGCCACACCACGGCATAGGTCTTGTTGTCGTTCAGCGCATCGTGCGGTTCCACGCCTGCGGGGATGACCACCGGCAGCACGACGTAGCCGCGCTTCTTGCCCGGGGCGTTGCGCATGACGCGGCCGACCGACTGCACCACGTCCACCTGGGAGTTGCGGGGGGTCAGGAACAGCACCGCGTCCAACGCCGGCACGTCGACACCTTCGGACAGGCAGCGCACATTGCTGAGGATGCGGCAGGTGTCCTCGGCGGCATCTGCCTTCAGCCAAGCGAGCTTGGCGTCCTTTTCGCTGGCATTCATGCTGCCGTCTACGTGCTCGGCTTCGCAGGCCAGCGTCGAGGCTGCATCGTCCTCCTCGGTGGCCTGGTAAGCCTCGACCACTGCCTGGAACATGCCGGCGATGTTCTTGGAGCTGACCTTGTGCGTCTTGGCGCCCTTGCTCACCTCGATGACCTGGCAGAAGGCCACAGCACGCTTCATGGCTTCGTGGTCGCCATTCAGATCCTCGGCGAGCCCCTGCTTGGCCAGCGCCTTCCAGCAGCCAATGATCTTGGCGGCGTCATCCACCTTGAGCTGGTTGTTCTCGTCTTTGAGCAGGCTCTGGATGCGGCGGCTGACGTGGCTCTCCTCTACCGACAGCACGATGACCTTGTAGTCCACCAACAGACCGCGCCGGACCGCCTCGGAGAAGGTGATGACGTGCAGCTCGGGGCCGTACAGGGCCTCGTCGTCCATCGAGCACAGCGCCACGCTGCCCTGTTCGGCCTTGGCCTTGGCGCTGTCGCCGTAGATGCGCGGCGTGGCCGTCATGTAGAGGCGCTTGGCCGAACGGATGAAGGCTGCGTCGTGCACCTTGACGAAATTGCTCTCGTCTTCGTCGCCGAAGGTAGCGCCCGTGGTGCGGTGCGCTTCGTCGCAGACGATGAGGTCGAAGTCAGCCAGGCCGTGCCCTTGCTGGGCACGGTGGATGACGTCGATGGAGTGGTAGGTGCTGAAGACGACGCTCATGTGCGCGGCGTCGTGCCGCTTTGCCATCTCGCTGGCGAGGCGCCCCGGTTCGGTCGTGGCGGGGTAGCGCAGTTCGTGGGTGAAGGTCTGGACGCTGTCATCGTCCTTCTGACGCTTCTTGCCGACATCGCTGTCCGAGCAGACGGCGAAGCTGTGCAGCGGCGTGGTGCTTTCCTGGGTCCACTCGGTCAGGGTCTGCGACAGCAGGGACAGGCTGGGCACGAGGAACAGCACCCGCTTGCCCTTGCCGGCCAGGGCTTCGGCGATCTTCAGGCTGGTGAAGGTCTTGCCGGTACCGCAGGCCATGATGAGCTTGCCGCGGTCGGCGAGTTGCAAGCCGGATAGCGCGCCGTCCAGCGCCTGCTGCTGATGGGGCAGGAGCTGCTTCTTGACCTTCAGCACCGGGGCCGCTTTGGGCTGGTACTGGGCCCAGTCGATCTGGCTGTTCTCCAGGTCGTTCAGGTCGATCTTGCTAACGGGCGGTTGCTGGTCACGCAGAGCTTCCTCGGCGTGCGTGCTCCAGTGGTTCGTCGTGCTAACGATCACGCGATGGACGAAAGGCTTCTTGCCCGAGGCCGTGAAGAAGCTGTCGATGTCGCTCTTCTGCAGCCGGTAGTCCTCGGCGTACAGCTTGCACTGAATGGCGTGTATCTCGCCAGTACCTTGGGTCTTGGCGACCAGATCGATGCCAGCGTCGCGCTTGTCCAACCCGTTCAGCGCAGCCCATTCGCCGTAGGTCCATACGTCGCTGTACAGGTCACGGTAGGTTGCCTCGTTGCGCAGGTAGCAGAGCATGAGCTCTTCGAAGTACGTGCCCTTCTCTCGCTCCGACATGGAGGACTGGCGGTAGTGGTTGAGCAGCGAGGAAAGCGCAGTCATACGAATCTTGGCAGTTCTGTTCTGGTTGTGCGGGCGAAGAGGACGCTGGCTCAAGGCGCTTTGCGCGCGCGCGATGTCTTGGACGGGGGCGGTGGCACGATGCCACGCGCACGGCAGTACTCCAGGACCATGAACTCCACCATGGATGCGATGCTGCGCCGTTCATGTTCCGCAGCAGCGATGAGAGCGGCCTTGACGTCTGGGGGCACCCTGACGCTGACGACTTCGGTTTTTGTGATGGCCAAGGCGGACTCCAGTCTGCAAAACGCTAGCGTTTTGCACAGAGTATCAGCTCGCCAAGCTCGCCAATGCGTCAGGTGCTGAAAAGATGGGTCGGGGCGAGCAAGGCGGCAAGAGTTCTTGGGCAAGTCGACCATCAACCAGGTGCACGCGAAGTCCGTGTAGATCAGTCGGAATTGGCCCAGCCAAGCCTGCAGCGATCAAGCAGCTGAATCGCCCTATGCCCGATTCCTTGCCGGACAAGGCGTTTGCCCCAACAACGTCAACCAGTCGTGCTGCCACTCTGGCAGCACCGCACTTCCAAGCGTCCGCAGCCGTTTGACAGCCCCTGCGTCGATACCTACGCTGGCCGTCAAATTCACGACTGTTGCGAGTCATCTTGAGCCCGTTTTCCAGAGTCCTCCGCGAGCTTCGCATGCGTCACGGCATGCGCCAAGGCGACCTGGCCGAAGCCATGGGCTACGAGCAGACGTACATCTCTGCTTTGGAGATCGGGGCCAAGGGACCGCCTACGGATGAGTTCATCGCGCGAGCGATCAAAGCGCTGCAGCTGAGCGACGCCGAACAGGCGGAGCTGAGATCGGCCGCCGCCGCGTCGGAGCGCCGGATCAACCTTCGAAATGACATGCCCGAGTCTCTGTTTTGGATGGTCTCGGAACTGCGGGACCACCTGGACACGCTTCACCCGGCGCAGGTCACCCTGATACGGGAAATCATCGGCATGCGGGCGCGCTTGGCTGAGGCACCGCCGGTCGAGTTGCACCGGCTGCGCAAGCGCCCGCGATCGGAGGCCACCATGTAAAAGCGGGACAAACCATCACTGGCTTGCCCCGCTGGGTAGCGTCCGCTAGGAACGCCGAATTCGCACCTTGAGTGTCTCGAACGGCTGCCCGGCAGTCAAGCCTCCTTCATCCTCGGCCATCGATTGATTCGCAGGCAAATCGCCAGCGACGGGCGTAGCTACGCCCGAAATCGGTTGGCTGACCAAGATCCAGTTCGGCTCGGCAGATCCCCATGGGATGCGGAGCCCTTGGAGGAGTCGACATGTCAAAGCAAGGCTGGGACGGGACATGGCTTGGGCGCTCGCCCGCCAGCGCTCCCCACGCCCCTGCACGCAACATCGTGCGGTACACGGGCGCAATCGTCAGGGGCAAGTTCCCGAGTGCCAAGACAGGCAGGATGGTCGGTCACGAGAAGCTGCTTGAGCTCGACGCGATCTACCTGTTTGAAACTGCACCGCAAATCGCGAGGTTTGTGGAGCAGCCGGAGAAGATCAGCTTCCCGGACGGCGCCAGCCTGAGACGGTACACCCCCGACTTCTTGCTGACCTTCGTTGGTGGCCGGCAGCTCACCGTCGAAGTGAAGCCCCAGGCGCATTTGGAAGAGCCGGACACATGGCACCGGATGCAGTGTGTCGCTGCGCACATGGCCAGGGTCGGCAGAGAGTTCATCGTTCTCACGGACGAGGTGATCCGACAGGAACCGCGGCTCAGCAACCTGAAGTGGATCTACCACCAGGCCCCGCGCTTAGGGCCAACAACTGCGGCCGCGCGTGTCGCGCTGGGCAAGGTCGGGCATGAGTTCCCCACGTCAATTCGCCATGCGACCGGAATGCTGGCGCCGTATCAGCTGAGCCCGTTCTCGTTGATGTTGATGGGCTTGCTGGTCTGCGATCTGCAGGACGTTCTCACGCTGGAATCCGTCGTGCGGATCGACATCGAAGGAGGTACGCATGGCGAGCTTTTCGCTCCGCGTCGGCCAGACCTTTGAACTGGAAGGGACGACGTACCAGATCGAGCGTCTGCACAGGGCGGACTCCCAGGACGTTGGCCAAGTCGTCCTGCAACGTTGTCACGATGGCCGCACGGTGCTGAAGACCGAGCAGGAACTCCTTTCGGCCTACGCGGCTGGGCGGATTTCTGCCACTGATGCGAGCACCACCACGGCCAGGGGTCGTCTCCACTCTGCGCCCTTGACCAGCATGAGCGAGGGACAGATGCGTGAGTTCAAGCGCAGGCGCACCTACGTTCTCGCCTTGGTCGACCAGGGAAGCTTCACGTTTGAGCCCGACTTCATCGAGCCCTTCATCGCAGCGAAGGCGGCCGAAATGGGGGATCCTGATCCACCGTCGAGGGCGACGCTGTGGCGATGGCACTCGCGGTTCAAGGCGTTTGGTGATGTCCGCGCGTTGGTCCCTCTTTTTCGGAGTCGGGGATCAACGACAAGCCGGCAGGACGCGCGTGTCCTGGAACTGCTCGCGGAGTCCGTGGATGCAGCGTTCAAGCTGAGCCCAAACGCAACTGGTGCTGACATTCATGACCGCCTGGCTGGAAGGATCGACTTGGAGAATGCCCGACGCCTTCCTGAGGAAAGGCTCCACATACCTTGCAAGCGCACCACCTACAGATTGCTTGCCCGGGTGGAGGCCTACGATCAAACCGTTCTTCGTGAAGGCGAGGCATCTGCGGATCGGCGCTTCCGAATTGCGAAGCTGGGCCCACGAACCCAAAGCGTCTTGGAACGTGTCGAGGCTGACCATACGCCGCTGGATCTCTTCTTGGTCGATGAGGTGACGTGGTTGCCCTTGGGCCGGCCCACGCTCACCGTCTTCCTCGATATCTACAGCCGATTCCCGTTGGGGTACTACTTGAGCTTTGGCGGCACCTCTGCCGCGGCGGTGATGGGAGCCCTAAGGCATGCGATCTTGCCAAAGAGCCCGGTTGTTGAGGTGATCCCGGACCTCCCCGTCCAGCATCTCTGGCCTTGCTTCGGGATCATGGACGTCTTGGTTCTGGACAACGGCTTGGAATTTCATGGGCTTGATCTGGAAAGTGTGGCTTTGGACTTGATGATCCGTCTGCAGTTCTGCCCCAAGCGGACGCCGAGGTTCAAGGGGGCGATTGAGCGTTACCTGAAGACCGTCAACTACTTTTTTGCCCACCAGATCCCCGGCGCGGCCATGGCCAAGCTGGCAGACCGAGGCGACTACGACCCACAGCGGCACGCTTTGCTCACCATGAGCGAGTTCAAGCACCTGTTCGAGAAGTGGGTTCTCGACGTCTATGCGCAGACTACGCACCGAGGACTGGGAACTACGCCCTGGGCGAGGTGGCACGAAGGCGTCGGACGCAGAACGCCGCAATTGCCTGCAGACCTCAAGTCGCTCCAGCGAAGAATTGGATTGGTCAGAGAGCGTGCCCTGCGCCCTGACGGAATCACCATCGACGGCATTCGATATGCGGATGACAGTCTGCTGCCTCTTCTGAGAAAGTGGGGGGCGGGAACCAAGGTGAGAGTGGTCTTCGATGCAGAGGATCTGGGGAATGTCCAAGTCTGGGGACCGGAAGAGCCTGATCCGGTGACGGTCCTCGCGGCAGATCAGGCCTATGCCAAGGGTCTCACCCTGACGCAGCACCAGCTGCTCCGCCAACAGGTGCGCGAAGCCGGCAAGGATGCAGAGGACACCCAGGCGCTCATCACCGCCAAATATCAGATGGCGGTGGCACTCGAACAGATGGTCACCAGCCGGAAGCAACGCACAAGGCGTCGCGCTGCACAACTGCACGGCATCACCAGCACCAATCCGCAGGGACGTCTTGATCCCGCACCGGCGCCTGTCGTCGCAGCTCCGAAGAAAGTGGAAGTGCCAAAGCGGTCAACCGCCGCTGCGAATGATCCACCGGCGCTTCTCCCGGCGTTCCGGCTCGCGCCAGGGAGGTCCGAATGAACCACCGCGACTTCGAAGTGTTCGGCGCCTTTGATGCCGAGTACCTGCTCTTCCCACCTTTCGTGGCGGCATCGGATGCGATTGAGCGGCTGCTGATGCAGTTCCGCCTTACCGGCATGGTTGAAAACCTGCTGCTGACGGGTGAGTCGGGCACAGGCAAGACCACTCTGTGCCGCACCATTCTCCAGAAGTATCCGAAGCAGGTGAATGTGGATCGGGATGTGATCCCCGTTCTGTTTGCGCCCATACCGCCAGCAGCCACGATCGGCGGTGCGGCCGAGCAGATGCTGCTCCGGCTGGGGGATCCCGCCCCCACGAAGGGGACCACGTCGGCCAAGACCGCACGAGCCGTTCGGCTGGCCCGTGGGTGCAGCGTTGAGATGCTGTTGTTTGATGAGGCAAATCACATCCAGGATCGTGGGCGGTCGCCGACCCAATACCATGTTGGCGACTGGCTGAAGGCGCTGACGGATGAGCTCCAGATTCCTTGCGTCCTACTTGGTCTGCCGAGAGTGGAGGCCCTGCTTCGAGTGAACGAACAGCTCCGTCGCCGCTTCACCCGCCAGATTCGGATGGAGCTTGGGCAAGATCCGGATGTAGCGGTAGAGACTGAGTGTCTCCAGCTGTTCAATTCCCTCGCCCACGCACTGCCGATTCGCTTTGATCCCGGCAATATGTCCTGGTCGGAGCTGGGCCAGCGCGTTCGGTTTGGGACCGACGGGCGAGTTGCCTTCTTCAAAGTGTTGTTGTCTCAGGCGTTGCGGTTCGGCATGGCGAACAGCCTCGACGTCTTGACGGTGTCGGACCTTGAGGAGGCGTTCACGGCCGCGATCTGGCCTCAGGGTGTTGGCGCTTTGAACCCGTTCCATCAGAGCTTCGACTTCCGGCGACTTGACCGCACCGGAGAACCTTTCGAGCGTGGCGCTCTTGGCGCCGGCAGGCGATAGGAGTCCAGCGTGCTTGACCTTGGACAGTTTCCAATTCGGCCGCAAAGGTCGGCAGGTGAAAGCCTCGCGGGCTACCTCTACCGGTTTTACGGAAGCAATGGCCACCGCGTACCGGATGCGTTGCATCAGAGTTTGGAGAGTATTTACCGCCCCCCACCTGAGCCTTCGCGGTTTGATGAAGCGTGGCGGCTCTTGGACGCGATTGCAGGTGGGCGCCTGGACGCTGAGCGAGAGGTATGGCGCCTCAATCATCTGGCGGCTCCACCCGGTGAAGGCCGACTCAGTTCTCAAGCTGAGTTCAGCTATCAGAATTTGCGCGCATGTCCCCGGTGCCTCGAACTGGATGGACATCACCAGGCAGCATGGGAGCTTCCGCTCGTTCAGACCTGCTTGCGCCATCGTTGCTTGTTACTGGAGAAATGCCTGTGCAAGAGGAAGATTTCGTGGCGGACTCTGCAGGCCGACTGGCGATGTCCTTGCGGGCTGGATTTGCGGGAAATTGCGAATGAGCCTGCCAGGCGCGGTGAATTGAACACCGATGAGTTCGTCACACGGGGAATTCAGGCCTATCGGCACGAGGCGGGAATGCGATCCGACCGTGTTCAGCCTGCCGTTACGCCCTTTCGAACGGTTCAATTGATGCATGAGCTCGTCTGGCAAGTACCCCCACCTGAGTGGCGGGCTGCGCTGGCCAAGACCAGGGCTGGTGCCATCACGGGGCGGCTACTAGGCCGATGGCCAGCCTTGCTGAGACGGAGCTTGACACGCGTGGAGCGATTGCTCGTCGCAGGGAATTCTCAGCTCTGTATTGAGTTGATGCCCGACGTGGCCCTGAGGGGCGTCCACGAGTGGTACGCCCGTGTTGTCGCTGACAAGAGCGCAGCTCCCGAGCTTCGGCAGCTTGCCGAGTGGCGGCGGTTGGACCTTCTGCCACCGTCCAAGAACGGCAATATGATCGTTTTCAATCCGACCCTTGGGCTCCAAGAGCGGCAGCGGCGACTTTGCAAGTTCAGTGAGTGGTGGAAGCGACTCTTTGGGCACTACGAACCTGTGGCTCCGCACATCGCCAGATTGCTCGCGAAGAGGAGCACCAGCAGCACGCACGCGATGCACTACGGCAGCTACTCGCGGCCACATTGGACTATCCTGAATCGGCTTCTGGACGCGGCGTGGGCCGACCTGCCTGTAGAGAAGTTCCGACCATTGGCATGGGCCTGGCCGGAGAGGTTTGTCGTTGTCGACGAAGATCCGCAGCAAGTGCTTTTCACGGCTTCTGCGCAGTTGGCCGGCGCGTCCACGGAGCTTTCACACCGGCTCGAACGCCTTTGTCGCCGAGCCTATGCAACCAGCACCGAATGAGCGCGAACCAAGACGGCTCTGGCCACGTTCGGCTGTTGCCTCTCCGGCCTCGGCCTGTATCTGGCGAGTTGCCTGCAGGCTACATGGTTCGGCTCTCCGAGCTGTTCGGAGTTGAAGCCCCCAGGACACTCAGGACCTCCATTGCTGCTCAGTTCGGCACTGGCCCGAAGGTGCTGCAGTGCGCACTTGGTCTGGCCGACAGTGACTGGAATCTGCTGAAGGGCCCATGGCTGCAATATTGCGAAGAGGTTGACACCCTGCCTTCTGGCCTGGTGAGGGCCGACTTCAGCCTGGTGGTCATGCGTTGGTGCCCTTCATGCCTGCGGGATTCAATGCATCTTCGCTGGCCGTGGTCAATCAAGCTCATTTGCTGGTGCGACCGGCATCGTGTCGTGCTGCGAGATGCCTGCCCGCGGTGCATGGCGGTACAGCGGCTGGAGCGGCCGCGTCTATCCATCTGTTCCTGCGGATACGACCTGACTCGTGCCCCGACATCTGCAGGCAGCGGCGCGCTCGTGGATGTTCAAGATCGACTGATAGGCAAGCTTCTTTGCGGAGCGTCCGATCCCGTTCTTGATCTGCCGGTTGACGGCTGGCTGAAGCTGCTGCGGATCGCCGACCAGATCGTCGATGCGCAACGGGATAGAAAGACGGGCCAGGTCTCGGGCCTTGACCGCGTAGACGTATCGGCCCGACAAAGCACCGCACTGGGTCAGCTTTTGCATGACTGGCCGCGCGGCTTCCACGCCGTGCTGGACACCCACCGAGATTCGAGGCAAGGCAGCTTCAGCATTGCCAAGACCTACGGCCGCATCTACAAGTGGCTCTACGTGTACCTCGCTGACCCGTGCTTTCATTTCCTGCGCGATGCCTTCGAGGCCTACCTGAATGAGCATTGGTGGGGTCTTGTCTGCCGTCGCAACCGCAATCTCAGCAACCGCACCCAGGCATCTCATGGACGCCAAACCGTTGCCGCGTCAGCGCGTGCGGCGGGCACAGCGCCTTCAGTCGTCAGGCAACTCCATCTGGCGGGGCTTGTCGATGCTCACGTCGTTCAACTCCCCAGCGGTCGGACCGCTTGGTCTGTGCCAACCTCGGAGGTCGACGTGATCGCTCGATACATTGAGGATGGCGTCAACCTTCAGACTGCAGCGAGGTCACTGGGTGTTGCCGAGAGCCGAGTTCGAGAGCTCATCGACGGAGGCCTGTTGACGGCTCGCTTTCGTTCGAAGGGCGGTGCCCGTCCATGGCTGCTGGCTCGGAGCGAGATTGACGGTGTGATGGCGAGCTGTCTTGCCCAGTTGCCCATGAATCCGCTGGACTCTGGGCATGGAGTCGGCCTGCATCAGATTCTCAAGTCGTGGCGGTTGCAGAAGGGCGAGTTCCCAGAACTGCTCCGGGCAATCCAGTCTGGTGCCGTTCCCGTCGTAGGGGTCGCCGCAGGCCTGGCCGGCATCGGAGGCCTTGTGCTCATGCGCGACGCCGCAGCCGCCTGGCGACAAGCGAGAGAACAGAATGCCCGGGAGTGGCTTTCCGTTGACGCAGCAGCTCAGCTACTTGGGGTGAAACAGCAGGTCGGGTATCAGCTGGTTCGAGCGGGCCTGTTGCATTCCACAGAGGTCGCCAAGGGCCGGAGCGGTAGGCGCATCCATCGAGACGCGGTTCACCGCTTCAAAGCGGAATACGTTTCGTTGAGCGAAGTTGCCAGTGCCATGAAGCGATCGCCAAAGGCATTGCTCAGCGAATTGCCGGTCCGTCCTGCTTGCGGGCCGAGCGTCGATGGTGCACGGCAATACTTCTTCTTGCGGCGAGAGCTTGCCAATTCAGGGCTCGACATCCCGGTGGCTGAATCATGACAAGCCAGTGGAAATCGCGCCGCACCAACCTGTGGGGGCTCGAAGCCCGACCAACTTGGCCACGCTGCAGCCGAAAAAGGAAAGGTCCCTATGAAGTCGATGCGTTCTGAGTCGGTGCAGGTGGTGGCGGCTCTCTGCTGTGATCGATGCGGTACTCGCGCCGATGCCACGGAGCCTGCGTTTCACGAGTTCATCTCTGTCGATCACCTGGGTGGGTACGGATCGGTCGTCGGCGACGGTGTCCGTGTTCAGGTCGACTTCTGCGAGGCGTGCTTTCGTGAGCTGACGGGGCCTTGGCTTCGGCTCTCCTCGGACGAGGGGCCCGCGGCTGATGATGATCAGCCCTGAAGACCACGGCTTAGTTTCAGCTGGTGGTCAGTTCAGGCCTCAGCAGATCGCTGATGTCCAGTTCGAGGGCGCCAGCCAGCGCTTCCATGTTGTCCACGGCGATGTTCCGTTCACCTCGCTCAACCGAGCCGACGTAGGTGCGGTGCAAACCTGCCAGCTCTGCCAACCCCTCCTGGCTGATGCCCCGCGAAAGGCGCTCTGTTTTGAGCAACCTTGCGAAGCGAAGCCTTGCGGTTTCGGGGGAGCGACGGGCGTTTGACATCGCCCGAAAGGTTGCTATGGTGATGACTATAGGTCTACAGACTATAAGTAGCGCAAAATCTCGCCTGCCGCTGTCGACTTCGGCCTGTCTGGCCGGCGATGCCCCCCCGCAACCCTGACTATCTGAAGGGTAGTCTCATGCCCCACTCTGCTCCGTCCGCTTCGGCTGACTACGCACCGATCGTCTTTGGCGTGAGAGCGCCTCGGCTGCTCGGCGCTCTCCCAGACGGGCGCGGCCAGCTCTGGTCCGCTGACGTGAAAGCGGTTCGGCCGGGGCTGTTCTGCAAGGTGTTCGCTGGCGTCCTGTTCGTCGAGTCAGATGGCACGGCGTACGCGGTGGGGATGGAAGCGCCAGATGGTCGGTCTGCAATGTTGAAGGACGACTGGGCAACCCTTCAACAAGGCTTCATCTTGTTCTTGCGGGAGCAGACCCGCGTCGACAAGGACGCACTCGGCGTTTTCGCGCCGGTCTTCGACGGTGTTGACTACGGGTGCGAGGGCGCCGCCACGGCGGCCTACGTTGCCGTTCGCGATGTGGAGTTGCGACTCGGTGTCGGCTACGAGACTGAGGAGGGCGAGTACGAGTTGGTTGGGATCGGTCGGTCGGCAGATTGGGTGGCCAACGCGCGGATGACGCTCCCGTTCGATAAGCTATCCAGCGCATGAGCCGTGGGGGCCGATCCACCGATCAGGCCGGACCTTTCGCGCGCGAAAATCAGGGGGCGCGGCCCCGTTCCGAGTCCTTAAGAAAGTAACTGGAGCAAATGGGGTCGGTCGGTGAATAACAAGGTTGGTTTGGACCTGCCGGATTGCGAAAGCTGGCTGCTCCCTGCCAACTTGACATCCGGCGAGCGCTCAGCGCGCCTTGTCTGTCAGGGCGTGCATTTCAAGGGTGACCGCATCACACTGAACCGAGCCATTCATCGGCGCTGATCTGAACGACGGCTACAGCCAAGACCGGGCATTGGCAGCATGCCGTTCGGCGTCGGGGCCCGGACCTCAGTGCCGGTGCGCGTGGTGCTGATCAGGCACATGCACGTGATCGTGCGTCACCGTGTCGTGTCGATGCGGGTGGCTGTGTGCGCCCTGCGGCAGGGTCTCGTGGGCATGGTCATGGTGACCGTCGTCGTGAGTGTGCGCATGGTCGTGCTCCTGCGCGTCGTGGGTGTGCTCGTGGCCGTGTGACTCCGCCAGGTGAACCATCACGCCCGACAGCATCAACGCGCTTCCCAGCAGTATCCACAGGCTGAAGCCGCGATCACCCAACGCGACGGCAACGGCCGCCCCGATGAACGGCGCAAAGGCAAAGACAGAACCGGTGCGCGCCGCGCCAAACGCCCGCTGGGCCAGCAGGTAAAAGCGCAGGCTGAGTCCATAACCCGTTCCACCGATGGCCAGCAGTGCCGCTGTTCTCGTCCAGGCGGGCGCAGGCTCGCCCGCCGTCCAGGCCAGCAGTCCGGTGGTGAAGGCTCCCAGCAACGCCTTGCCCAGCACCACCTGGCCTGGGTCTCGATCGGCCAAGCCGCGCGACAATGTGTTGTCGATGCCCCAGGCGGCGGTGGCAGCCAACACGGCCAGCAGGCCGACCAACTGCGCCGTGCCGGCCTTGCCCTGGTCCAGCACCAATGCGAGACCACCCGCCAGCAGCAAGCCCATGGCCGCCCACACCTGGCGATCCATGGTCTCGCGATATAACCCCCGGGCCAGCACGGCGGTGAACAGGGCCTCCAGCGTCAGCAGCAGCGACGCGCTGGTGCTGCTGGTGTGCTGCAGGCCCCAGGCCAGCGCCACCGGGCCGATGCCGGCGCCGAACAGCGCCATGGCCGCCAGGCGCGGCAGGTCCGTGCGAACCAGACGCGCCTCCAGTTCAGCAGGCCGACGGGTCAACAGCCCCACGAAGGCCGCGCCTGCATACAGCAGCGCGGCGGTGGTCAGTGCACCGAGCCCCGCACCTGCGCGCTGCACCAGCGGCGTGCAGATGCCGAACAGCGTTGCGGCCAGCAAGGCCAGGACAGCGCCGCGCATGGCGGGCCAACGGTATGGAGATTGGGGCATGGAGATCATCAGGCTGGACCAGCTTCATTTTCGGCTGGTGCCGCGCTGGGTGCTCGCAAGCCCGGGCGACCGTCAGATCGCCAGGGCTTCGATGCGCCTGGCCACCGCGTCCCACTGGATGTTGGCGAAGAAGGCGTCCACGTACTTGGCAGCTGCGGCGCCATAGTCCATCTGGTACGAGTGTTCATACATGTCCATCACCAACAGCGGCTGCGTGGCGGCCGGGCCGTGCGCGTGATCGGCCATCCAATAGTTTTCCAGTTGATGGGTGTGGCGGTTCCAGCCCAGCATCACCCACCCCGAGCCGCCGCCCAAGCCAAGACCGATGCGACGAAACTCGGCTTCCCAGGCGTCGAAGCTGCCGAAAGCGTCTGCAATGGCCTTGCGCTCTGCGGCACCGGCACGCCCGTTGCCCCCTAGGTTGTCGAAGTACAGCTCGTGCAGCACTACCGAGCCGGTGCGCAGCAGGTGCTCGCGCTTGAGTTCGTTGTACAGGAAAGGCGGCAGCTCCTTGTTGGACTGCGCTTCGGCCAAGTGTTTCTTGGTGGCGGCCAGCGCCTTGACCGAGCCACCGTAGTTGTTCTCCCAGTGCGAACGGATCAGACGCTCGGACAGGCCGGTCAATTTGGCCGGGTCAAAGGACAAGGGCTTGAGTTCGGTCTGGCTCTGGAATGCGGTCAGGGCGGGCATGGTGGGCTTCTCCGGGATGGACTGGGCAAACGCCGAGGTGAGCGGCGCCGCAGCGGCGGCGGCCAGCATGGCGCGACGGGGTAGGTCGTGACGGCTTGGGGTGGGCTCGGGCGAGGACATGGTTACTCCTGTCGGATGGCACAAAGCATGCCACCTTTGCAGCAATCATTGCAACATGCGATGATTGTTGCATGACAACTTGGTTCATCTTGACGGCAACCCTGCCCACCTCGCCCAGCGGGCTGCGGGTGAAGGTCTGGCGGTCGCTCAAGGCCACCGGTGCCGGCACCCTGCGCGAAGGCGTCTACGTGCTGCCCGAGCAGGCGCCCAGCGCCAATGCGCTGTCGGCGCTGGAGCGCACCATCGTCGAGGCCGGTGCCGATGCGCACCTGCTGGTGGTGCAGGCGCGAGACGATGCGCAAGAGCAGGCGTTCAGGTCGCTCTTTGATCGCGCCGAGCTATACACCGAATTCCTTCAGGCGGCCAAAGAGGCGCGCGCCCAGATCCGGTCGGCCACCGAGGCGGCGCTGCGCAAGACCCTGCGCAGCCTGGAGGCGCAACTCCACGCCATCCAGGCCAACGACTTCTTCCCGGACAAGGACAGCCAAAAGGCCGCCGACGCCATGGCCGCTTTGCACCGCGAGATCGAACTGCATCTGGCGCCGGATGAGCCATCCGGCGCAGCAACTGCCATTGCACGACGCGAGGTGGCCGAATTCCAGGGACGAACCTGGGCCACACGCAAGCGGCCGTGGGTGGACCGGCTGGCCACGGCCTGGTTGATCCAGCGCTTCGTCGACAAGACGCCCACGTTCATCTGGCTGGCCGATGCCCGCAAGTGCCCGAAGTCAGCGCTGGGCTACGACTTCGACGGCGCCACATTCACCCATGTGGGCGAGCAGGCAGGCGAGCGGGTGACCTTCGAGGTGGTGGCCGAGACCTTCGGGCTACTGGGCGACCCAGCGCTGCAACGGCTGGCCACTCTTGTCCACTGTATCGACATCGGCGGCCTGCCCGTTGACGAGGCCCCGGGCTTCGAGATGCTCATTCGTGGCCTGCAAGCCCAGCATGCCGACGACCACGCCCTGCTGGCCGCTTCGATTGCCGTGTTCGATGCCTGTTACGCCGCTCTGAAGACCCCTAATGACCACTGAACCAATCGCCTCCAACGACGAGGCCTCGCCGCAATCTCGCGCGCGCGCGGAAGCCTTCCGCTACTGGCTTAAGCTGGGCTTCATCAGCTTCGGCGGGCCAGCCGGGCAGATTGCCATCATGCATGAGGAGCTGGTGGAGCGACGCCGCTGGATCTCGGAGAACCGCTTCCTGCACGCGCTGAACTACTGCATGGTGCTGCCCGGCCCCGAGGCCCAGCAGCTGGCCACCTACATCGGCTGGCTGATGCACCGCAGCTGGGGCGGCATCGTCGCCGGCGGGCTGTTCGTGCTGCCGTCGCTGTTCCTGCTGATCGCGCTGTCATGGGTGTACATGGCCTTCGGCAGCGTGCCGGCCATCGCGGGGCTCTTCTACGGCATCAAGCCCGCGGTGACGGCCCTGGTGGTGCACGCGGCCTGGCGCGTGGGCTCACGTGCCTTGAAGAACGCCTGGCTGTGGTCGATCGCAGCCGCGTCCTTCGTGGCGATTTTTGCGCTGAGCCTGCCGTTTCCGCTGATCGTGCTGATCGCGGGCCTGACAGGCTACGTGGGCGGCAAGGTGGCGCCCGACAAATTCAAGTCCGGTGGCGGCCATGGCGCGGCCGAGAAGGGCTATGGGCCGGCGCTCATCGACGACGACACGCCCACACCGGCGCACGCGCTGTTCACCTGGGCGCGCTTCCGGATGGTCATGGTGGTCAGCTTAGTCCTGTGGGCCGTGGCGCTGGGCACCTTGACGGCCCTCTATGGCTGGAACGGCGTGCTGACCCAAATGGGCTGGTTCTTCACCAAGGCCGCGCTGCTGACCTTCGGCGGCGCCTACGCCGTGCTGCCCTACGTTTACCAGGGGGCGGTTGATCATTTCCACTGGCTCACCGCGCCGCAAATGATCGATGGCCTGGCGCTAGGCGAGACCACGCCCGGGCCGCTGATCATGGTGGTGGCCTTCGTGGGTTTCGTCGGCGGCTGGACCACGCAGATCTTTGGCAGCGAGTCGCTGTTCCTGGCCGGGGCGGCGGCCGCCGCCGTGGTGACCTTCTTCACCTTCCTGCCGTCGTTCTTCTTCATCCTGCTGGGCGGGCCGTTCATCGAGTCCACGCACGGCAACCTGAAGTTCACCGCACCGCTGACCGGCATCACCGCCGCCGTGGTGGGTGTGATCGTGAACCTGGCCGTGTTCTTTGCGTACCACGTCCTGTGGCCGCAAGGCTTCGGCGGGCGATTTGAGTGGGCCAGTGCGACGATCGGTGCGGTCGCAGCGCTGGCGCTGTTCCGCTTGAAGCTGGGCGTGATCCCGGTCGTACTGGGTGCAGGCGTCGCCGGCCTGGCTTTTCAATTGGGCCGGTCGGCACTGGGCTTCTGATCGGGGAGGCTGACTATGAGCGCCCCAGCGACATCACCGCCGTCACGCGTCGCGCTGCTGTACCCGGGTAGCCGCGAAGATCGAGACAGGGCCGATCCATCGACCAGCCGACTCGCGGCGCTGTTCGGCGCCTTGCAGGCTGCCGGCCTGGCCGCCGAGCCCGCCATCTGGCACGACGACTTTGCCGATGAAGTGGCGCAGCAGCTCAGCCAGGTGGCGCTGGTGCTGGTGTGGTGCAACCCCATCGAAGGTGGCCGCCGGCGCGATCGGCTGGACGCCGTGCTGCAAGGGGCTGCCCGGCAGGGCGTCATCGTCAGCGCCCATCCCGAGGCCGTGCAGCGCCTGGGCACCAAGGACGTGCTGCACGCGACCCGCCAACTGCCCTTCGGCAGCGATGTCCACCGGGTGGACAGCCTGGCGCAGCTGGTAGCCGAACTGCCCGTGCGACTGCAGGCGGGGCCACGCGTGCTCAAGCAGCACCGCGGCCACAGCGGCATCGGCGTCTGGCGTGTTGAAGCCAGCGGTCACGATCAGGTGCTGGTGCGCCACGCTCAACGGGGTAGCGAACCCCTGAACCTCGCGCTGGCCGACTTCATCGCGACGCTTGCTCCCTACTTCGAGCCTGAAGCCGGCGGCCACATGATCGACCAAGCTTGGCAGCCTCGCCTGGCAGACGGCATGGTGCGTGCCTACCTGGTTGGCGACCGCGTGGCCGGATTCGGCCACCAGGCGGTCAACGCGCTGCATCCCGACCATGCCCAGCCAGGACCGCGGCTGTACCACGGGCCGGAACTTGAGTCTTGCCAGGATCTGCGCCAGCGTCTGGAGTCGGGCTGGATCACACGGTTGCGCGGATGCGTGGGCTTGTCCGCCGAGCATCTGCCGCTGCTGTGGGATTGCGACTTCATGTTCGGCAACGCCGATGCGGAAGGGCCGGAGCGCTATATCCTCTGCGAGATCAATGTCAGCAGCGTATCGCCGTTTCCGCCGTCATGCATCGACCCCATCGTGGAGACTGTTCAGCGCCGATTGGGTGTGAATTGAACGAATTCCCAAGGGGATGAAGAGTCGCATCGCCGGATTTGGACACCTACACTCGGAGATCCCCTTTCTTTCCCGCCCCACTCAGCTGCTGTCGAGGGCCGACCTGCCGCCATCGCAAAGCAATCGGCAGGTGTTCCCGGGCTGCCTCAGACTAGTCCGAGCCATTCGACTGTCGCCTTTGACCGGCTATTCTCTGCGAGATCAGACACGTTGCCCGCCCCAAACAGGTAGCGTTGGCGCGACTCATGCACGTCAAACGGCTGGCCGCAGAGAGGGCCACAAAAACTCCCGTGCGAAGCAGGTCAGCATCTGCTGCAAAGACGGTCGGGTACACGGGTGCCGCAGGCATGAGGTTCGGTGGCAGCGTGAACGGAAGGACCAAAGCAATCACCGTCTCGCAGCCTCAGAGAGCGCAGCCTCAACGACAGTCCACGGCAGCCTCTCTTGCTCAATTCTTGGCCTCAACCCCCATCGTCCGGACTTCAATCCATCGAGAAGTTCCGCCTCAGTCGCTGTCAAGTGCTCAAGACCTGAATCCACCGCCTGAACCGCCTCATGCACGGCCAGTTCCTTGAACACCAGCAAAGTCGCCACGTCCATGAGTACCGACCGCAAGCCCGGCAACGCCGCCCTGGCTGAATTCAGGATGACCAGCCCGTGGGTGTCGATGTCCCCCCAGTAGGCAGCGGGTACCCCTTTGGCCCAGGCAACACGGCCGAGCACCCCGACCGCTTTCCCAAGACCTGCGAATGCGACACACCCAGGCATGTCACCGAGCGCCGTGGCGCACGCGTGGTTCTCGACCACCAAGACACGTTTTGGCGTCAATCCAAGCTGCATCACGTCCTCGATGGGGGCTTCGAAGTCGCGCACGCCACCAACCAATCGTCTGAGCTCAGGGCACAGCACGATCACCCGTACGCGATGCGGCAGCCGTTTGAGTCCGGTGACTTCAAAGAAGTCCCCGGCCATCTCCGAGCCCCTGACCAGACTCAGGATTTCTGCGACCAAGGCCTGGCGCTTTTCGAGCCACTTGGTATCCACCCCAACGATTGGCAACTGGCGGATGTAGAGGTTTGATGCTGGATTGGCCTCCAGCCACTGGACCACTGCTACGAGCCGCTCGAACTCGGTGTCCGCATAGTCGGCCAGCACATCGAAGTAGCGCCCCAGCTTCACGCTTGTCGCAAGGCTAGGCCAATGCGCACGCAGCGCGTCCTTCCTTTCGACAGCCTTAGCCCAGCGCTTCTCTTGGCCGCATAGGGAGGCCACGTCACCAGGGTTGCAAATGACAAGCCTTGTCGGCAAGTCCTGGCTGCCAAGACGTGGCCACTTCTTGGTCTCAAACTCCACCGTCGCCGGCCCTGACCACGTTCGCCAGGCACGCGCCCAGGATTGAACGGCGGGCAGGTCAGCCATGACCTCGGTCTCTGTAGGCGCACCGAGGACAAAGGCGATTGGCCAGTCGCCACTTCCCACCAGCCAATCGCGGTGCGCGCCGTTGTAGCGCCGTACGACGGCATCCTTGATGTGTTCAGGCAGCAGTAACTTCTTGGCCATCTTCTGCCTGGGAGTCGTAGCGGAGCTTGCCCGCTTGGTGGTCGTATTCGATGGACAGTACAGAGGAGACCTTGCGTTCTCGAATCTGGACGAAGCCAGCACCGCCGATGAAGGGCTCGAGCGTCATGACGGATTTGAGTGGCGTTGCCACCACCATCTGGAAGCCGAACGTCTTGAAGATGTTCATCGCCATGGTCGTGAAATCCGCGTCAGCCTTGTCGAAGGCCTCATCGAGGAACACCGTGCAGAACTTCGGCCAGGAGCGCTCTTGCCCGGCAAGCTGATAGCGCAACGCAGCGGCCAGGCATGTCGATGCCAGCTTTTGGCGTTGGCCGCCTGACTTGCCTGCACCGCTCTTGTAGACCTCGACCTGAACGCCGTCCCTATCGAGCTCAATGGCGATGAATTCAACGTGCTGGCGCACATCGAGCACCAGCTGCTTCCAGTTCTTGTCAGCGGTGTTGGAGCCGGCCAGGCGGCCCACGAGCGCACTGATGACTACAAAGCGCGCTTCGGCGTCCGCAGCATCAAGACTGAGCATGTTGCTCAGAGCCTGGCGAAGCTGCTGTTTGAAGGCGACCACGTCCGGCAGCACCTTGTCCTTGTGCTCAAGCTTGAGGTGCGTGCCAGGGCCAAACGGCGCGGTTGCCAGGCCTTCGTTGACGAGATTGATGCGGTCGATGATGGCCTTGCGCTCAAGCTCAAGCTGTGCGGACAGTGCTGTGAGGTTCTGTTCGCTTTGCTTCCTCAGGAGCGCGTGGAATCGCTCTTGGAACTCCGGCAACCCTTCGCTCTCGAGCCGCTCCAGCTTGGCCATGAAGTCAGGGGCACTGGCCATGGCCGCGTCCAGGCCGCTGGCCTCTGCAGGCCAAATGCGAACGAAGTCCTTGAAGCAGCCCGTGATGTTGTGCTCCAGGCTCAGCGCTTGCTCACCCAACTGCTTCAACTCCGCGGACAGTGCCTTGTCGACATTGCCGCTTGCACGGTCAAGGTTCTCGTGGGTCAGTCCCTCGCGATACCGCTCGAAGCGTTCATCTAGGCCTGCCCGCTGATGTGGGGTCAGAGCGACTTCAATGAGCTCGGGCTTGAGCTCTCCCAGGCGCCGCTCAAGGTTGCTCAGCAAGATTCTCTTGGCGTTCAAGCTGCCCGACTGGTCTTCGGCCGCCTTCCTCGCAACCTCGACCTTGCGCTCTTGCCTCTCGATGTCGTGCTGCAGAGAGCCCAGGTCCGGCCGCGCGGCAGTCTCTGCAGCAATTCGCTCCCGCAGCGACTCGATCTCGGTCACTGCGGCATTCACATCGACTTCTGACCACTCGAGGTTGGCCAAATCCACGCAGGCCCGGACCTTGGCGTCATGTTTGCTGGCGGCCTCCTGGAGCTCGGAAGTCCGCAAGCGTGCCGCTTCGATGGCATCGGCAAGCTCGTGTGCACGACGCTTGTAGAGCGCAAGTTTGGCGGCGTTGTTGAAGCCCAGTACATACTCGCGGTCGTCACCCAGGCGTGTACGGTCATCCTTCTCGTGACGGCTGGCGCTGTGCTTGACTTGGCCCTCGCGGGTGATGGCGCGCTTGGCAGCGCGAAACGCAGCCAGAGTCTCCGCGCACTCGTAGTCGAAGCGCTCCTTGAGCTCTTCACGGACCCATTCGGCCTCGGGGCGCCTCGCAAAGTTGAGCTTCTTGACCAGTGAGCCTGGCGAGACGCTGCGGTTTCTGGAGTCGTGAGGCAGCATTCGCAGGTAGACCACGCGCATACCGGTGTGCGTGTCATTGAGATAGCTCGCCACCCCTTGGTAGTGGGTTTCGTCGACCAAGAGTGAGAGCGCAAAGCCATGCAGCACGCGCTCAATGGCGGCCTCCCACTGCTTGTGCTCAGCACCCACCTCAATGAGTTCGCCCGCGAAGGGTAGGCGTTCCGTGGGCACACCCAGATGCTCACAGACGCGGTCCCTCAATGCCAGCATCTTCGCGGGGATGTTGGATGGCTGCCGCTCTAAAGCCTTGACTTCCGCTACTGCTGCACTGAACTCCAGCTCGTCCTTCTCCCTTTGGGTGCGAAGCGTGAACCGTTCCTCCCCAAGCTGCTCTACGTACTTGCGCGACTGCTCAACAAAATCCCGGGCTGCATCCCGCCGCTCTGTGAACCACTGCGCGGTGTCTGGCGGTGCCCAGCCCATGACCTCGCAGTTGGTCGCAACTCGGCTGCGCTTGACAGCTCTCTCCGCGCGCTTGGTTTCAGCCGCTGCGTGTTTGGCCTTCAAGTCTTCGATGAGGCTGCCGCCGAGCTCATCACGTCGACGCTCGAGGGCCTTGAGTTCGTCCCGCATCAACCGCTCTGTGGTTTGCTTGGCTGACAGGGCCTGCGATTCGCCGTCGATCCCTGTCTGCAGCTCCTTCATGGATGCATGGAGCAAATCACGTCGCAACTGCTCCCGGTAGCGCTCGATCCCCGCCTGAAGTTCATCAAGCTCGTTGCGCCGGAGCCGAGCAGCGTCTAGATCCATACCCCAAGCCCTGGCGGGCCTGAGCGTCTCAATTTGTCGGCGAGCGTCCACCACAAGCCGATGGGCCTCATTGAGCTCCACGAACTGCTGCACCAGGTCATCCGCCAGCTCGAAGGTCTCTGGTGGATCGAGCATGAAGTCGCGCATGAAGTCATTGATGTCGCCCAGGTTCTTCGAGACCTGGGTGCGGTGCAAGAGCTTCAATGCCCGCTCGCTTTTGATGCCTAGCAGCCGCCGAAAGCGCTCCTGGTAGGCGCTGAACTCCTCACGCACGAATGCATCCTTCAGATCGAACTTGAAGCGACGCACGTCGTAGTCGTTCTCAGCGAAGAACTTCAACTCGCGCAGATCGAACTCACGCTCGATCACCAGGTAGACCTTCTTGACATCCGCGCTGCTGCTGCCTTTGCCCCGAATCCATAGCACCTGAGCGATGGCCACCACGGCACCGGCGGCGTTACGGTACGTCTCCGCGATGGCTGACCAGGTGGTGTCTGGGCGGAGGTACTGCGCAGCATGCTCACCAGAGTCGGTGGTTTGCTGGGCCCACGCTCCCCGGATGTAGGTGGCGAAGTTGCGGTCACGCCCTTTGCGCTCGCCCTCACGGGCGGCAGCATTGAAGGCCACACCTCCGGGCGGGTTGGTAAGCGCGGCATGCGCATCCAATATGGTCGACTTGCCTGATCCAGATGGTCCGACGAGTAGGTAGCCTTCGGCCGCGACCGGGATGTGGTGGTAGCCGCTGAACGTTCCCCAGTTGAAGACCTGGATGTCGCGCAGTCGCATTTGTTCGTGTGCGCCTTCTGGCGCAGCACCGGTTTCGACACTATCTGGCCCAGTGGTGTCAGAGAACAGGTCGACGATCTCAGATGCGCCCATGGGTCGGCTCCTCTTCGGGGTTGGATGCATCTGCCTCGGCGGGAAGCATGGTGTCTCCCGAGGCACGTTCTGAGGCAGCTGCTGGCTTGGTGGCGAGCCCCTTGTAGGCGCGTGCCAGTGCCGAGACATCTTCCGCAGTGAAGAGAATTCGCAGCGTAGGGGACACTTCGTAGCGGTCCTCGGTGCCACGAAGCTTTCGGAGCAAGCTCAGCTTCTTGGCCTTTTCGACGGCGCCTTCGATCTGTCGCTCAAAGCGCGAGTGATCGACGTTCTTGTCGCGCTCGTAGACGGAGAGATGCTCGACCATCTCTTGATGCGAGATGACAGCGCGCTCGCCTTGGGCCTCTGACTGGGTGAGCCGCTGGCGCAAGAACAGAACCAGTGCCGACTCGAGGTAGGTGAGGTTTTGCTTTCGCAGCAGGGTGGGCAGCTCCAAGCCTTCTGCGATCACCTTGCGCGTGAAGGCCACCTTGTGGTCGTGGTCCAGCACAAGGTCCAGGAACAGGTTGTGGAGCTGGGCGCGCAGCGCCGCCTCGTCCTTGAGAACGGTCTCCCAGAGCTTGGATTGGCGGCTGCCGTCAATCGAAGGGCCGGCAAGTAGCTGCACCAGAGCGCGACGTGTAGGCATGGCGATCGTCCCGCGGTCGCCCGGGAACGTCGCATCGGTATCGTCGTCGAGATCCTGCTCTTCCGACACCTCGAAGTCGTCGTCAAGGTCCTCTTCGCCTAAGCTCATGGGCTCTCTCCCTGGTGAAGTAGATGGCTGGTACTCGGGCTGAGCGGTCTACGCCGTCCTTGCCCGTCCAGCAGACTCTTTGGGTGCTCTCCAGCACCTCGGCATGCTTGGCGCCGAGCGCCACGTATCCCACAACCGAACCAAAGCCTTGCTCGGCGGGGAAGCGCTCAAGGAGCTCCGCGACACTGACCTGCGAATGCTCGACGAGTAGCGCAAGGATGTTGTCACTCAAGGCGCGGAAGTCGATTTCCGAGTCGCGCACGAGTGACTTCACCATTTCCACCGTCAGCACTGAGGAGTCGCCGTCAGCCATGTCGCTGCTGGGTGCTTGTAGCTGGGGGTCATGCAGCGCCCACTGCGACACGGAGCGGATGCGCGAGCTGGTCTGAACGAACTCGAATCCCACGGGCTCGTTGGGGCGCACCAATTCGCGTGCAGCCATGGCCGCAGCATGGGCTTCACGCATCAGTGTGGTGATGCGACGCTGCTCCCGGAACTCTCTGCTTTTCACAAAAGTCTTGAGTCCCCGGGCGAACTGCTGCAGCACGCCGTGCACGGTGTTTCCCTCGCGCAGGAGCAGTACCGTCAAGGTCTGCAGGAACTGGCGCTCTCTGGGCTCCAGGCCGCGGCTGAAGTCGCGCGAAGTGATGGCATCAATGGCCTCGCCCAGCAGGTGGGACTGCTCGACGTCAGTCAATAGCAGCCAAAACGCGGCGAACGCTCGGCCGGGCTCGCTTTGCTCGATGATGTCCACGCCGTCGAAGAGCTGTTGGAGCACCGTGTTGCGCTCGCTGGCGCCTTCCACGAGGCTTTGCCGTAAGTTCTTGTTGAGGCGATCAAAGGCATCGCGCACGTTGCGGAAGTCAGCAGTGAGCTCTTCGGCCTGGCTGATGATCTCGCGAGCGCGCTCAAGGGCCCTGTCTTGAGGGAGCGTCTGGACCCCTCCTCGCTGGACCTGGGCAATCTCCGATTCGATGCGATCGCGTTCGGCATGCAGTCGCGCCAAGCGCGTGGCAGGGTTCGCGTCAGTCTCTTCTGCCAAACGCAACACTTGCTGCATGACGCTGGCCAGCCGGCTCTCCGTCGCGGCCGCCCTGGGGCGCTGCATTGAAGCGAGCCAACGAAGCGCCGATGTAGCCTCGGCCGTCAACTCAAGCACCTCTTCATGGGCGCCGGCCGGCAGGCGGCGGGTCAGCCAACCTTGGGTAAGCCAGTCAGCGATGTAGGCCTGAGCGGATTGCTCCATCCCATCGCCCTGGGCGCGCAATGCTTCAAGGTCGCGAGTGACGCGCTCGGTGGCAACGGATACCGTCAGAACCGCCTCGTCCTCGGTGAACACCGACTCCAGTACGGCAAGCACGAGCGGCGCATGATGGATGGCAAGCAGCCGCCATAGACGGCCCTCACGCAGGCGCCCATTGGTAGCGGCTAGCCTCTCGACGCTCACGCAACGCCCTCCGGACGCCGAGAAGGCACGATTGGTTTGGCAATGATGTGGTCAGGTGGCATGCGGCTCTCTCGTATAACCAGTATACGCACATCATCAACGTTCGCATAGTTATTAGATGCATGTGATAATTGTACGCATGGCGCCCAACGATCCGCAACGCGGCAAGACAGAGCTAAGAGTTGTCTCCAAATGGGGGCACGAGAGGCGCTTGGAGTTCATCGACTGGCGGCTTTGCTGGGAGAGGCGCATCAACCGCGGCGACCTCACCTCCTTCTTTGGCATTTCCATCCCCCAGGCGTCGCTGGACCTCGCGCGCTACATCGAGCTCGCGCCAGACAACGCCAAGTACGACCGCAGCGGCAAGGTTTACGTAGCGTCCGAGACGTTCCAGGCGCTCTATCCAGGCACCACCCCGGAGCGCTATCTCAACGAGCTCCTGGCGCGCGGTGCAGGCGTGATGCAGCCAGAGTTGGGGTTCTCCGGCTGGACGCCGCCCATGGATATGCCGGCCAACCCGGCGCGAGGTGTGGATGCGCGGACGCTACTGATCTTGCTCTCCGCGATCCGTCATGCAAGGCGCGTCGATGTGCGGTACCAGTCGATGTCTGCGGCAGAGCCAGAAGTGCGCCAGATATCTCCGCATGCGCTTGGCTACGACGGATTTCGATGGCACGTGCGCGCTTACTGCCATTCGAGGGGTTCTTATCGCGACTTTGTCATCGCCCGTGTTCTTCAGGCGTCCAGCACTCAAGTGGATGCTTTGAGCGCTGAGGCCGATGCTGCTTGGCATCGTTGGGTCGAGTTAGTGATCGGGCCTAACCCCGCTATGAGCCCAGGAGCAAAGCGAGTGATCGAGTTGGACTACGCCATGGAGGCAGGGCAGGTAACCCTCACGTGCAGGCAAGCGCTTCTCTTCTACACGCTCAAGCGATTGGGGTTGTTGCCTGGGCAAGAGGGGCCGCCGAATGTTCAGCAGCTTGCGCTCCTGAATCGAGATGAAGTTCAGGCGTTCTTGCCACGGGTCACTTGAGCGCGTCGACCATGAGGTGTAGGGCCATTTGTCTTGGGTAAAAAGGGCATTGAGCGATGAGTTGCAACGGCAGGGATCATGGCTGGAACTGCAACTGTGGCTTTGGCCGTGGTCAGGGCGCATCGCGCAGGCGTGAGCGAGTACCTGTCCCGGACTTGTTCGTGCCAAAGGTGCCAAGGCATTACACGAAGGCCAATGATCAGTGCTCCTTTTGCGAAGCCCCGGTCTTCTTTCGAGCCCTGGCGAACGGGGGGCGTGCCTACTTCGAGGGCCCAGGATCACCATGGACGAAGCATCCATGCCTGGACCAAGACTCGAGCAAGTTTCTCGGGACAGTAGCTGACAGCGAGTCGAACTGGCCACAGCTCTTCGAGCCGTCTGCAAGCCAGGCTAGTAGCGGCTTCCTTGCCCTCCAAGGCAGGCTTCGCGGCGCGAACTGGACTGGCTACCTCAAGGTGCAACAGCTTCAGGAGATCGAGCTCGACGCAGCTTGCCTGCATGACTGCTTCATTCAAGTGCGTGAGTCATCACCAGGAGTTTTCGACCTGGCGTTGTTGACCGAAGACTTGCGCAGGTTTGTGGCAAAGGCATGGGCGACAAAGGCTGGCGAGACTACGCCGAGGGCAGCGCCGCCACGCAGGAAGGATCGGCGAGGCAGAGTCAAGACGGCACTCGATGAACAGCCAGACCTGCTTGACGCGGCAGGTTCAGTGTTGTCGATTCCCCAGAACTGACCTGATCGGAGCGCATTTCAGTTGTGATGTCACATGTCGGGTGCCATCTCAGGTACCGTGTCACACTGGCTGGCTAGCTGTGACATAGATGTTGAAATTTGCTCAATGGATCAAGATGGGCCATTTCACTCGCCATGTCACCCGTCAAAGGCTGGAACGGTGTCGCATCAGAGAAGGGCTCCTCAGGGGCCTTTTTCATGCCCGGTACCGAGGCGGGATCGGACACCACGCAACAGTCCGCCCTCATTGGCGTGCCATAGGTCACGCCTTGCTCACCGGACATCGGCTGATGTCCGCACGAAGATGCCCGTGCGTTAACGTCACGCCCGAGCCGCGCCGGAGGGGATGCGGCCTTGCCTCGAGGAACAACGACACATGAATGCCACCCTGATCGACCGCGTCCGCGACATCCTGCTCAAGCCGCGCGACACCTGGCCCGTCATCGATGCCGAGCCGGCCGACGTGGCGGGGCTGTACACGCGCTACTACATGATCCTGGCCGCGATTCCGGCGGTGTGCGGATTCATCGGGCTGTCGGTCATCGGCGTGGGCGGCTTCTTCGGTTCGTCGTTCCGGCTGCCGCTGGTGGCGGGGCTGGTCCACATGGTGGGCTCGTACGTGGTGAGCCTGGTGCTGGTGTATCTGCTGGCGCTGGTGATCGACGCGCTGGCGCCCACGTTCGGCGGGGTCAAGAGTCCCATCCAGGCGCTGAAGGTGGCGGTGTACGGCAGCACGGCGTCGCTGGTGGGCGGGGTGTTCTCGCTGTTGCCGTCGCTGTCGATGCTGGGGCTGCTGGTGGCGCTGTACTCGATCTACCTGCTCTACACGGGGCTGCCGGTGCTGATGAAGAGCCCGCGCGAGAAGGCGATTCCGTACACGGCGGTGGTGGTGATCGCGGCCATCGTGCTGGGGGCGGCGCTGGGCTGGGTGGTATCGCTGGCCACGCCGATGATGTCGATGGTGCCGTCGTCGATGGGCCGCGCCGAGTCGCCGGCCGAGCCGCCGGTGGCGGTGCCGGCGCCCACACCCGAGGCCGAGGCCGCACGCCGCGCCGGCGAAGCCGCGTCGAAGGCGCTGGGCACGGCGACGGGCGCGGTGGCCGGCACCACCGGCACGGTGCCGGTGCAGTCGCTGCGCGCGGCCGTGCCCGAGACGCTGGGCGGCCTGCCGCGCACGGCGCTGGAGGTGAGCGACGGCGCGGCGCTGGGCATCGCGATGGCGCAGGCCACGGCCGAGTACCGCCAGGGCGACGCGCATGCGCGCCTGTCCATCGTCGATGCGGCCGGCCTGGGGCAACTGGCGCAACTGGCCGCCACCATGCAGAGCGAACGCGAAACCGAAACCCACGTGGAGAAAAACCGCAAGGAGGGCGACCGCGTCGTCCAGGAAAACTATGCCAAGGACGGCAGCACCGGCGAATACAAGGTGGTGCTGAAGAACGGCGTGATCGTGGGCGTGCAGGGCGAACGCCTGTCCATCGACGAGATGAAGAAGGCCGTGAACCAGATCGACCTGAACACGCTGGAAGGGCTGCAGCGCGCAGCACGCTGATCGCTGCCGCGCCTGCCGGAAGGCCGCCCGCGGGGCGGCTTTTTCATTGGACCCCCGCAAACCCGGCCGCGCCGTGCCACACTACCACTGTATGTCTTCACAGTCCCTCGCCGCGGCCGCCCTGCAGGCCTTCACCGACGTCGTGCAGGCCCAGCCCGGGCTGCGCGTGCGCGAGGGGCAGCATGTGATGGCCGCGCAGGTGGCCGAAACATTCGCGCAGGCGGTGCTGGGCAAGGTGGAAGACGGGGCCGACGCGCCTGACAAGCACATCGCCGTCATCCAGGCCGGCACGGGCGTGGGCAAGTCGCTGGCGTACGCCGTGCCGGCCATCACGCTGGCGCTGGCCCGCAACACGCGCGTGGTGATCTCCACCGCCACCGTGGCGCTGCAGGAGCAGCTGGTCGACAAAGACCTGCCGACGCTCGCCAAGCAGTTGCCGCAGCCCTTCAAGTTCGCGCTGGCCAAGGGGCGCGGCCGCTACGTGTGCCGGCTCAAGCTCGATCGCCAGGCCGGCCATGGCGAGCTGCCGGGCGAGGACGACCTGTTCGCCGAAGAAGAGGCCGCGCTGCGCGCCCTGCGTCCCAGCCAGGAGAACGAGGCGCGCCGGCAGTTCTATTCCGCTCTGGCGCAGGTGCTGGCCAAGGGCGCCTGGAACGGCGACCGCGACACGCTGGAGGCTGCGCCCGAGCCCGAGGTGTGGAGCCCGGTGGCGGCCGACGGCGCGTCGTGTACCGGCCGGCACTGCCCGGCTTTCAACGGCTGTTCGTACTACGAGGCGCGCAAGGCCATGGTGGGCGCGCAGGTGATTGTGGCCAACCACGACCTGCTGCTGTCGTCGCTGGGCGCGCGGCTGCTGCCCGAGCTGGACAACTGCCTGCTGGTGCTCGACGAAGCCCACCACCTGCCACAGACCGCGCTGGGCCAGTTCGCGGCCGATCTCGACATGAGCCGCCTCACCTGGATCGACCGCCTGGCCAGTCGCGCGCTGCGTGTGGGTGCGTTGCTGGAAGTGGGCGAGATCGCCGACATCCCCGGCCATGCCTCGCATCTGCTGCAGCACCTGCAGCAACTGGCGCGTCTCGTCATGGAGATCTACGGAGACACGCTGCGCGGCCAGAAGGACAGTTATGGCCCGCCGCGCGTGCGCGTGACCGGCGGTGTGCTGCCCGACGAACTGGTGGCGCCCCTGGCCCAGGCCGCGCACCATGCCAGCGGTTTCCTCGAGGCCTTGCGTGCCATCGCCAAGGCGCTGCGCGAAGAGATCCGCGACAAGCCCGACGATGCACGGCGCCTGTCCACCCTGTATGCCCAGCTCGGCATGCTGGCGCCCCGGCTCGAAGCCGTCGACGCCGCCGCGAAGCTGCTGCTGCAGGAGGCCGCCGAAGGCGCGCCGCCCACGGCCAAGTGGTTCACGATGGAAGTCGATGGCGACTACGTGGTGCTCAAGGCGCATGCCAGCCCCACGCTGCCCGGTGCCACGCTGCGCTACCAGCTGTGGGGCGCGGTGCGCGGTGCGGTGCTGACGTCGGCCACGCTCACCAGTTGCGGGCAGTTCGACTTCTTCCTGCGCGAGGCGGGCCTGTACGACCTGCAGCAGCAGGGCCAGGTCAAGGCACTCGAAGTGGCCAGCCCCTTCGACTACGCCGCGCAGGGCCGGCTGGTGGTCACTGAAACGCGCGCCGACCCCAAGCACGCCTCCGAGTTCACGGCCGAGATGGTCCAGGCGCTGTTGCGCGATATCGCCGACGTGCAGGCCGGCGCGCTGGTGCTATTCACCTCGCGCGAGCAGATGCGCCAGGCGGTGGAGGCGCTGCCCGCCGCGCTGCGGCCCCGCGTGCTGGTGCAGAACACGCTGCCGCGTGCCCAACTGCTGATGCGCCACCGCGACCGCGTCAGTTCGGGCGCGCCGTCGGTCATCTTCGGCATGCAGTCGTTCGGCGAAGGGCTCGACCTGCCGGGGCGCCTGTGCGAATCGGTGTTCATCACCAAGCTGCCGTTCGCGCCGCCCGACGATCCCGTGGGCGAGGCGCGCGCCGAATGGCTGCGCGCCGTGGGCCGCGATCCGTTCACCGAACTGGTGGTGCCGGCCACGGCCATCCGCCTGGCGCAATGGGCCGGCCGCGCCATCCGTACCGAGGAAGACCAGGCCCGCGTGCACTGCTACGACAAGCGCCTCACGCGCACGTCCTATGGCCAGCGGCTGCTGCGCGGGTTGCCGCCGTTCACGTTCGAGCAGCGCGGCGCGGCGCAGCCCGCCCATGCCGTGCGCGCGGGGGCCACGGCATGACCCGGGTGGCGGTGATCGATTTCGAGACCACCGGCATGTCGCCGCTGCAGGGCGACCGCGCCACCGAGATCGGCGTGGTGCTGATGGAAGGCGAGCAGGTGGTCGACCGCTGGCACAGCCTCATGAATGCGGGTGTGCGCATCCCGTACTTCATCGAATCGCTCACGGGCATCAGCAACGCGATGGTGCAGGCCGCGCCGCCCGCCGCGCAGGTGATGGCCGAGGCCGCGCGCTTCGTGGGCGACACGCCGATGGCCGCGCACAACGCCGCCTTCGACCGCCGCTTCTGGCAGGCCGAGCTGGCGTTGGCCGGGCAGGCTGCGCCGCAGCCCTTCGCCTGCACCTTGCTGCTGTCGCGCCGGCTGTATCCCCAGGCCGCCAGCCACCGGCTCGGCGCGCTGGCGCAGTGGCACGCGCTGCCCGCCTCGGGCCCGGCCCACCGGGCCCTGGCCGATGCCGAAACGGCGGCAGCGCTGCTCGCGCGCATCCGCCATGACCTGCGGCGTCAGCATGGCGTGGCCGACGTGCACCACGGCCTGCTGCTGCAGTTGCAGACGCATCCGCGCCACCGCCTGCAAAGCGTGATCGAGCGTCACCTGGGGTAGGCGTTTGCGTCGCTCGGCAGGTGGCGCAGGCTGGATGGACGTGCTGCTCTCGCTGGAAATGTCTTGTCGCATCCGGCTGCTCCGGGTTACGCCCCGTGAACACGCCGTCGGACAGACCCGACATCCGCTCGGGACGGGACACCGTGCTTGCTGGAGTGGCACCGCCTACACCGTGACCAAGCTGTCACGGCCACACTGATCCTGTGTTCAACCCGTGCTGCCCAACCCTCCACATTTCGTGAAGCGCAGGCAGACCTCATAGGAGAAATCCAAGATGAACAAGCAGAACTTCAGCGCCAAGCGTGCCTTTCCCGCCGTCGCCCTGGCATGTGCCATGGGACTCGGGATGTCGGCCCATGCCCAAGGTCTGGGCGTCGGCGTCAACACCGGCGTCGGCGTGAACGCAGGCTCCACCTCCGTGGGTGTGGGCGCGCAGACTGGCGTGAACGCGGGTGTGCACTCGGGTATCGGTGCTGATTCTCGTGAACGTGCGCAATCCCAGATGAATGCAGGCGTGCAGGCCAACACCAACGCCAATGTCAACGCGCAGACGGGCGCGGTCGATTCGGCGCGCAACGCTGGTAACCGCGCGGTCGAAGGTGCCAAGCGCGCCGGCCGAGATGTCCGCGATGGGGTCGGCGATGCCGCTTCGCGCGTGAACACGCCCGATGTGAATGCACGTGCCCGCGGTGACGCGGCCGTCCGGGCGCAGTAACGCGCCGATCCGCGTGCAGGCCGCCCGGCGGTCTGCGCATTCCGGGTTGGGTCGTGACGTCCTCCGAGGACACCGTGCCGCGCGCATGACGCGATCCGCCCTCCACCTACCAGGAGTACTTTCATGAAGTCCAACCGTCTTCTTCTTTCTGTTGCAGCGGCCGCATCGGTCATGACACTGGGTCTGTCTGCGCAAGCGCAGACGTACTACCAGCCCACGACCCAATCCCATTTCTACGCGGGCGAGGTGCCCAGCAACAATCTGCAGACCGGCCCTCAGCTCGATGGCTCGCGCGCTGATGCAGTGAAGACCCAAGGCCAGGGCCAGATCGTCGACCAGCATCAGGCCCGCCCGTCGCGCGAGGACTGGTCCACCGTCTCCGGCTACGGCAGCCCGAACTCGACGCTGCAGCAAGGCACGCAGCTGGATGGCTCGCGCGCCGACACGGCGCGCAACGCGCCCCATAGCGATCCCAATGCGGCTTATCGTATGTAAACAGTAAACAGGGCACAGCCTGCCGCTCGGCAAGGCTCTGAATCCCAAGGCCTGCGGCATCCCCGCAGGCCTTTGTTCTTGTTGCAGGTCGGGCCAGGAGGCAGGCGGCCGCCTTCAAGGAGATGGGCGCACTGCCCGTCCACGCGCAGCTTTTCTCCTACAGGAATGTTGCTGCCTCATCGGGACACTGAACGTCCCAAAACCTGAAATCCCATCCAAGGAGTTTCCATGAACCGCCACGCAGTGACCCACGCCGCCCTTGCCGCCACCCTGGCCCTTGCCGTCTCGGCCCAGGCTCAGACTTCCGTGCCCGCTCCTGCCAGCGCAGCCCAGACCGGCGCCCAGCTCGACGGATCGCGCGCCGACCAGGCCAAGACGACCGGCAAGGGGCAGACGATGGATCAGAAGGCCGTGACCCCTTCGCGCAGCAGCACCAACATGTCCGGCACCACGCCCCCCGCCGCCACGCAGACCGGCGCGCAACTCGACGGATCGCGCGCCGACCAGGCCAAGACGACTGGCAAGGGCAACACGATGGACCAGAAGCCTGTCACCCCGTCGCGCACCGCCGCCCCCGGAACCACCATGGGCAGTGGCGCAACGGCTCCCGCCCAGACCGGCCCGCAGCTCGATGGCCTGAAGACGCCGAAGTAAATAGGCCCCTGTACGATCGCCATCGGCGGACCGCTCGCAGCGCGATTTGAGCTGCGGACGGTCCGCTTTTTTCTGGCACACGCCGGCGGTGTCCTACAGGGTTTCAAGCTGTGCCGGCGCGCAACCAATTGCAGTTGATGGCAAACTTCCCTGACGGCTCGCCATGCCTTTCGTCATGTGAGGGCTCTCGTCTACTGTGTACCCCGCCGAAGAAATGACCATGACAACAACATCTTCCCGCCTTCAGTCCCTGCTTTTCCGACCGCTGGGTGCGGCGTTGCTGGTTGCAGGGTGCGCTTCGTCTGCCCTTGCGCAGGAGTACGCCTCGCCGACCAGTGTGTATCTGCAATGGGGCAGCAATTCGGAATCGCCGGGAACGAGCGCGCTGACCATCGGCGCTACCGCGCCGATGCTGCCGGGCCGTGAATTCCTGGGTGCTCGCCTGCATTGGGACGGTTTCGTGAGCCAATGGCGGGGGGACAACAGTGCCGGCGTGCGTGCCTCGTATACGCAGCTCGGCCTGATGCCGACGGCGCGCTGGCGCTTCAGCGAAGGACGTTCGGCCTGGTTCGCAGATGCCGGGCTGGGCATCACCTACCTCGATGGCGAGTACAGCACGCCGGATCACACGTTCAGCACGCGCTGGAACTTCACCCAGCGTGTGGCGCTGGGCCGCAGTTTCGGCGAACAGGGCCGGCACGAGTTGTCGCTGGCGCTGCAGCATTTCTCCAATGCCGGTATCGAGAAGCCGAACCCCGGGGAAAATTTCATCTCGCTGCGCTACGCGATGCGCTTCTGAGTCGCCGGAGTCCCGCGACAGCCCGCCATCCGGCGGGCTTTCTTATGAGCGGGCCTTTTTCACCGGCCGGTGGCCGTCGCCGGGCATGCAGGCGTGCGTGCGTCGCGGGCTGCAGGTGCACCGGCTTCGCCATGGGGCCGCCCCTTCAGCCGGTGGGCGCGCGCCTCGGTGACCAGATAGGCGATGGTGGCCAGCACCAGCGGCAGGATGTAGTACAGGCCCCGATAGGCCAGCAGCGCGGCCAGCAGCGGCCCCTGTGCCATGTCGCTGGCCAGGAAAGCCAGGAACACGGCCTCCAGCACGCCCAGCCCGGCCGGCACGTGGGTGAGTACACCTGCCACCGCGGCCACCAGCAACACCGACAGGACTGTGGGCCAGGCGATCTCGCCACGCAGCAGCACCCAGATCATGAGCGCCATGACCGACCAGTTGAGGCACGACAGCGCCACCTGAAAGAGCGCCATGCGCGGGCCGGGTACTTCGATCTCGTGGCCGCGCACTGTCCACACGCGCCCCGCCTTGAAGGCGCACAGCAGGACATAAGCGATCCCGACCGCCAGGAAGCCGGCGCCGGCCGCGCGCAACGCCAGGGTTCCGGCCTCCCATCCTTCGGGCAGTTCGGGCGGCGCCATCAGCAGCACGCCCCCGAACAGCCAGGCATAGCCGATCCAGTTCGTGATCATGGACAGGGTGATCACGCGCGTGGTCGTTCCCGGATCGAGCCCCAGCCGTGAATAGAGCCGGTAGCGGAACGCCACCCCGCCCACCATCGCGCCGAGGTTCAGGTTGAAGGCGTAGCTGATGAAGTTGACCAGCACCACGCTGCGCACCGGCAGACGGTGACCCGTGTAGTGGCGGCCGGCGAGGTCGTAGCTGCTGAAGATGCCGTAGCTCACCAGCGCCAGCAGACCGGCCAGGGCCAGCACGCCGGGCGGCAGGGCCTGCAGCGCCTGACCGACCTCGGACCACTCGATGCGGCGCGCGCTGACGAACAGCAACGTACCCACACCCAGAAAGAACAACGCGGTGAGGCCGCGCCGCAGCCAGGGCCACCAGGGGCGGGACGGTCGGTCGGTCGCCATGCCCGGACTCGTGCCCGCGCTTCAGGCCTGGGCCGCGCGCTCGCCGCCGCCTTCTTCCACCACCTGGGCGGGCTGCAGGCGCGGCGCATGCGTGGGCAGCCATCGTGCCCACACCGGGAACATGCGCATGGCATGGAACACGAAGAAGCTGCGCACGACGCGCCAGGCCGCCGGCTCTTCGACGTCGGCCGCGTCCACCTGCTTGCAGGCATGCCGCATGAGATGCTCCAGCCGCTCGCCCAACGTGTGCGCGAAGTCGCGATCGCGCAGCATCACATTGGCCTCGAGGTTGAGCGAGAGCGAGAGCGGGTCGAGATTGCTCGATCCCACCGTAGACCACACGCCGTCCACCAGCGCCACCTTGCCGTGCAGCGGGCGCTCGCAGTACTCGTACACCTTGACGCCCGCGTGCAGCAGGTGGTGATACAGCAGGCCGGCCGCTGTCTTGACGATGGGCATGTCGGGTTCGCCCTGCAGGATCAGCCGCACGTCCACTCCGCGGCGCGCGGCGCGCCGCAGCTCGCGGATGAGCCGGTAGCCGGGGAAGAAATAGGCGTTGGCGATGATCACCTGCTTGCGCGCCGCGCGGATCGCGGCACGGTAGTGGCGCTCGATGTCGTCGGTGTGGTGGCGGTTGTCGCGCACGATGAATTGCGCTTGCACGTTGCCAGCCACGGGCAGCAGCTGCGGCGGGGCCGGCTTGACACGCCGGCGCAGCCAGCGGCGGCCTGCGCCGCCCACGGCGATGGCGTGAAGCACGAAACGGTGGATCTGGGCCACGATGGGGCCACGCAACTCGACCGCGTAGTCCTGCTTGGCCTGCGGGCCGAAGTCGGCCAGATGGTCGTGCGAATAATTGATGCCGCCCACGAAGGCCAGTTCGCCGTCCACGACCACGATCTTGCGGTGCATGCGCCGCAGGACATTGGTGCGCAGGCCCCAGATGCGCTTGCCGGGGTCGAAGACGCGCAGACGCACGCCGACATCGGTGAGCCGCTTGATGAAGTCGACCGACAGGTCGGGGCTGCCGTAGCCGTCCACCATCACGTCGACCTTGGCACCGTTGCGCGCCGCCGTGATGAGCGCCTCGGCCAGTTGCAGCCCCACCTTGTCCTCGAACAGGATGAAGGTCTCCAGGATCACTTCGCGTTTCGCCGCCGCGATGGCCTCGAAAACGCGGGGGAAGAAGCCCTCGCCGTTCTCCAGCAGCTTCACGTCGTTGCCGGCTACCCAGTTCATAGATGGATCTCCGCGCACAGCGGCGCATGGTCGGAGAGATGCGACCACGGCGTGCGGGGCAGCACGCGTGGCGAATGCACGCTGGCCCCGCGCACGTAGATGCGGTCGAGTTGCAGCAGCGGCCAGCGCGCCGGGAAAGTGCGTGCGGCCTGGCCGGTGGCCCGCTTGAAGACTTCGTGCAGGCCGATCTCTTGCTCCAGCACGTCGTGCGCGCGGCGCCGCCAGTCGTTGAAATCGCCCGCCACGATCAGCGGGGCATCGTCGGGCACTTCGTCGCGCACCAGGTGGCACAACAGGTGCAGCTGTTCCAGCCGGTGCGATTCCTGCAGGCTCAGATGCACACAGATGGCGTGCACGTCGCGCAGTCCGCCGGGCGTGCGCAACACGGCATGCAGCAGGCCGCGCTTTTCGGGGCCCGCAATGCTGATGTCGTGGTTCCTGTAATGCACGATCGGAAACTTCGACAGCAACGCGTTGCCGTGGTGCCCGCTGGGGTAGACCGCGTTGCGGCCGTAGGCGTACTGCGGCCACATGGTGTCGGCCAGGAATTCGTAATGGGGCGCTTCGGGCCAGTTGTCCAGGCGGCCCGCGTGGCGCGAATGGGTGCCCAGCACTTCCTGCAGGAACACCACGTCGGCGCTGACGGCGCGCACGGCTTCGCGCAACTCGGGCAGGATGAACTTGCGGTTGAGCGCGGTGAATCCCTTGTGGATGTTCACCGTCATCACGTGCAACACGCTGGTGGGATGGTCGGCCTGGACGGCCACGGTTTCCTGCGGCACGGAGCGCAACGTGTCGGCCTGCGTGGTCACGTCCTCCTGCAGGGGAGCTTGGGCGTCGGCGGCATTGGCGGTCATGCCACGATTGTTCGTGCCCGACCTGAACCTGACTGTAGGACGACGCGCACGCACCGCATCGGACAAGCCCAGCGCACCAGGGCGCTGCCGGCCGGCCCGTGAAAAAGGGCGCACCGCCGGCTGGCGATGCGCCCATCAGGCGCGGATGGCGCGAGGCTGGGACGGCGGGTCAGCCGCGAGCCGGGCCGTGCTGGCCGGCGGGGCCGTGGCCGCGGTGGCCCTTGCCGCCGCGAGGGTCACCGTGGCGCGGCGCGCGCAGGGTTTCCTGATCGAACACCTTCTGCTGCGACGGCGTGAGCTGGGCGTAGAAGGTGCGTGTGGCGTCGGCGCGCTTGGCCATTGCCGCATCGCGCTGGGCCTTGAACTGCTGCATGCGGTCCAGGCGCTGCGGCGTGGTGAGCTTGGCGAAGTCTTCGCGTTGCGGACGCTGGGCGCCTTCGGCGCGTGCGGGCGGCTTCATCGCGGCGGAGAACGCAGTCCAGGCACCTTCCTGCTGCTGCGTGAGCTGCAGGCGGGTCTTGAACTGCTCGGCACGCTGGGCATGGCGCTCGGCCATCCGCTTGTGCATTTCGGCGCGATCCATCTTGTGGCGCGGGCCGTCCTGGCGCGCACCCTGGGGGGGCGGCGCGTGGCGTTCGGCGGTGGGCGCGGCAGCCGTGGGTGCAGGTGCCGGAACCTGGGCGATGGCGAATGCACCGGTGGCCGCCAGCAGGCCGGCGACCACGAGGTTGCGGGCGGAGAAGGGGATGGACTTGACTTGCATGATGTCTGCTTCCTTTCGTTCGGAGCCTGCTGTCCGGGCTTGGGCATCAGGTTGAGTGCAAGTCTGGCGGCGCCATGTATCGGGTCCATGGCCGCATGAAAAGCGGGTGTAAAGGCCGGTAAACGTCGATGGCGGTCGGCTTTACGGGCCGCCGTCCCGCGCCGCCACGTGGACCACGCGTGCTTCGCCGGCCGGCAACGCGGGCACGCGCCACAGCGCGGCCTGCATGAGTCCGTGTGCGAGCCGGGCACGTTCCTGCCGCGACTGCCCCGGCACGCCACGCGCCACCCACTGCGCCCGCACCATGTCGATCTGACCGCGCCGCGCCCAGCGGCTGGCTTCGAGCCCCGGGTTGTGCAGCATGGCCGCCAGCCACACCGCCTGGGCCGGCTGGAGCTTGCGCACCGACGTGCCGAAGTAGTGATGCGCTGCCGCGTGCGCGCCGCACACCGTGGCCGGGCCCCACGGCGCGTTCTCCAGGTAGAGCGCGAGGATGCGCGCCTTGCCCAGCGACTGCTCCATGTCGGCCGCATACAGCAGCTCGCGCAGTTTGCGCGCGGGCGTGCGCTCGGCACCGGTCACCAGCAGCTTGGCGAGTTGCTGCGACAGCGTGCTGCCACCGCGTGCAATGCGCTCCGCGCGCTGGTTGGCATCAAAGGCCGCGCCCAGTTCGGCCAGGTCGTAGCCCGGGTGTTCCCAGAAACGCTGGTCCTCGGCCGCGATCACGGCCCGCGCGAGGATGCCGCGCGGATCGATGGGTTCTCCAGCGGGGCAGGCGCTGGCGGCGCCGGCTAGCGCGGCCGTGCCCAGGCCGCTGACGGCCAGGCCTTCCACGCGCGGCATCAACTGCACTTCGCCGTTGGGCAGGGCCACGCGCGCGCGCAACGCGAAGCGGCCCTCGATGCGCGCCTGCGCGAGCTCGGGCACATGCGCGGCGAAGAGGGCGTAGCCGTCGGCCAGCGGCGTCATCGGGATGTCCAGCGCGAGCCGGATCTGCCGCGCCGACAACTCGCCCTGCCAGCTGCCGCGAACCATCGATCCCGCGCCACCGGCCTCCACCAGGCCCTGCAGTCCGTCGAAATCGCGCTGCACGGTGATGTCCAGCGCAGGCAGCACCAGTGGCTCGTCGCCCAGCCCGCGCAGGCGCAGCGTGCAGGGCGCGCAACGCACGGCCAGGGCCTGGCTGTCTTTCAGCCAGCGCAGGTGCAGCGGGCCCGCGCGCGTGCGCCATTGCAGGCCGTCCAGCCGTGGCGCCACCCAGTGCGAGGTGGCCAGCCGCACGAGCGAAGGCACGCCGGCTTCGATCTGCAGCGGCCCCAGGCGCAGCTGCGTGGTCCATTCGCCGGGCAGCGGCGCCAGCAGCGCGCGCAGCGTGAGCCAGCCGGCCAGCGGCATCAGCAGCAGCACGAAGGTGATGGCGGCCAGCAGGCGCCACAGGCGCAGGCGGCGGGTCATCGCGTGGCTCCCGCGGCGTCGGTGGCGGACGCGACTGTGGTGGCTTGCGACGCCAGCGGCGTGGCCACCGTGACGGCCTGCCACGGGCCGCGGCTGCGGCCGGCGATGGCGGCCCAGTACCAGGCCGAGGTGTCGGTGAAGGTCTGTCCCTGCGCGTCGACGATGCGTTCGCACACACGCTGGCGCACACCGCCTTTCGTGGCCTCGAAGCATCGCCACAGGCCCTCGTGGCCGTCCAGCGTGCGGCGCTCGAGCTGCTTGGCCGTGATGCGGTAGCCCAGGCCGCGGTAGCAGTCGGTGGCCGGGTGCAGCATGCGCGTGGGCTGGCTTACCTGGCGCATCACCAGCACCTGATGGCCGTCGGTGAGGCGGGCCAGCGCACCGGGGAACTGGGCGGCGAAACGGCGTTCGACCTCACCCAGCGCGAGCGGGCGCAGCGGCGCGCCGTCCCATTCGAGCGGCCACTCGGTGGCCGACAGCAGCCGCGGCGTGGCGCCGGCGGGCGCGGGCATCAGATGAACGGCCACGGCGCCCAGCAGGCAGGCGGGGAGCAGCACGGCACAGGCGGTCTTGAAGGCGATGCGTCGCAGGAACGAGACGGCAAGGCTTTCGCGCGGTACGTGGGCTGCGGCCATCGTTGGGGGTGACGGGGTGTACGGCATGGGCGGTTACGGGCGCGGGGGGTCGTGGAATGTCGTGGCGGCGTCGGGTCAGCGTGCGGCGCGGCGATGCATCAGCAGCGCGATGGCCGCGCACAGCGGCGCCAGCGTGAGCAGGCCGACGGCTTCGTGCGCCCAGCCGGGCAAGGCGTGGCCGGCGCCGGCGGCGGCCACCAGCACGGTGTTGCGCAGCACGTTGGCCAGCAGCACCAGTGCGCCCACGAGCGGCAGCCGCCCGATGAAGGCGCGGTCGGCCAGGCGCGCATGCAGGGCCACGGCGCAGGCGGTGAAGTAGCCCAGCCACGCCATCTGCACGCCCGAGCACGGCGCATCGACGATGACCAGCAGGCCGTCCACGCGCAGGCTGCTGCCCATGCGCTCCACGGTGAAGAAGGGCGACAGCAGCCAGCGGCTGGCCTCGGCCGCGATCACGCGCAGCGGAAAGCCCGCATAGAACTGCAGCGAGGCCAGCAGCGGCAGCGCCAGCACCGCCAGGCCGAACACCGGCAGCGTGGGCAGGCCGTAGGGCAGCCAGGCGGCCAGTGCGGCAGCCACGGCCAGCACGGCGACGAGCGCGCCGGCCAGCGGCGGCAGCCGATCAGCGGCCAGCAGCACGGTGGCCGTGGTGGCCAGCGCCAGGGCGCAGGCCAGCCACCCGGTGCGCGGCACGGCGCGCAGGCGGCGGCGCTGCGTGACCACCAGCGCGGCCAGCGCGCCGAGGGCCAGCAGACCCAGCGGATCGTCGGAGCGATCGAGCATGCGGCGCGCCATCCAGTGCCAGGCCGGCCAGAGCCCGGCGGCGAAGAGCGCGAGCCAGATCCAGTCGGGCGCAGTGTCCAGGCGCGCGCCCCAGCGCACGAGGCGCGGATGGCGGGCGAGCAGCGATGCGGTGGTCATGGCGGGGCGTACCTCTGGCGTGCTCACGATGTGAGGCGTTCCGCGCGCTGGCGGCGGCGGCGGCGCGCGAGCATGGCCAGCATCGACAGCGTGACGGCCATCGCGCCCCAGGCCGCTGGCTCGGGCGTGCCCGGCACCTCGGCGCCCGCCAGCGCGGGCGTGCCGCCCACGGCCAGGTTGCCCACGCCCTGCGGCAGCGGCGAGGGCTGTTCCACGCCCGCCGTGCCGGCCGGGTCGGGGTTGCGCACGACGCGGTCCACCGCGAGGAAGCTGGTGTACTGCGTGAGCAGACTGTGCTGCAGGCCCAGCTTCAGGATGGCGTCGCGCTGCGCGCCGCCGCCATCCAGCGCCTCCTGATCCGACAGTTGCGCGATGCGGTGGCGGGCCCACAGGTGGCGCAGCGCGCTGCCTGGCGTGTCCTGCGCCTGCGCGGCCGGTGCCGCGATGGGCAGGGCCTGGCGATAGGCACCGTCGGCCGCACGCCCTTCGACCACCAGCTGCGCTTGGCGGCCAGGCGTGCCGCGCCACTTGCCGTACATCACCACGGGGCGTTCCGACAGCACGTCGGGCAGCACGGCGGGTTCGACGTCGTACGCGTCCAGGCCCTCGAAGCGCGCCTTCACGGCCGTGAGCACGGGCGAATCGATCATGCGGCGAAAGCGCAGCGCGGCCAGCTTCGCCTCGTCCGGGCGCGTGACGATGAAGGGCTCGCCCATGCCGGCGCGCGCCAGGCCTTCCATGAGGTGGCGGTTGACCGAGCTGCCGATGCCGAAGGCGAACAGGTTGGCCTGGCCGAGTTGCTGGCGCACCAGTGCGAAGGCTTCGGATTCGACCGTGACGTAGCCGTCGGTCACGACGACGATGGTGCGCGAGAGATCGGCCGGCTTGGCCTCGCCGTAGACGCGGCGCAGCGCGGGCATCAGCTCGGTGCCGCCGCCGCCCTGCAACTGGTCGATGGTGGCCAGCGCGCGGTCGATGTTGGCGCGCGTGGCCGGCACCGAGCGTGGCGCCAGCATGCGGTTGCTGCCCGAGAACAGCATCACGTTGAAGGTGTCGGAGGGTCGCAGGTTGCCGATGAGTTCGGCCAGCAGCGTCTTCGCGGTGTCCAGCGGAAAGCCGTGCATCGAGCCCGACACGTCGACCACGAACACGTAGTCGCGCGGCGTGATGCGGCTGGCAGGCACGGCGCGCGGCGGCTGCACCATGGCCAGGAAGTAGTTCTCGCCGCCCGGGCCGCCGCGCTGCAGCAGCACGCCCGATTCGATCTGCTCGCCCGCCAGGCGAAAGCCCAGCACGAAGTCGCGGTCGTTGCTGCCCGAGCCGGGTGCGATCTCGACCGCCGCGCGGGTGGCGTCGCCGGCCTCGCGCTGCACGCGGATCGCATGCGTGGAGGAGGTGATCTCCTGCAGCCCCAGCGGCGTGCGCAGCGCCGCGCGCAGCGAAAAGGCCGAGGGAGAGGGCGTGCCCTGCGGCAACACCGGCTGCGCCGTCCAGGGGCGCTCGGCGGGCGTGGCGGACGGTGCGTCGGCCGCCGCCGGTGCACCGGCGTAGCGCGGGCCCACCACAGTGGGGAAGACGAAGCGGTACTCGCCCGCCTCGGGCACCAGCAGCTCGGTGTAGCGCAGCTCCACCCTCACCTGGTCACCCGGCAGGATGTTGGCCACGTTCATCTGGAACACGTTGGGGCGGTGCTGCTCCAGCAGCGCCGAGGTGCGGCCTTCGCGCTTGGCCGCTTCGTAGTCGATGCGGGCCTGCTGCTTCTCGCGGATCTGCGCCGTGATGAGGCGCTCGCCCAGCCGTACGCTCATGCCGTGCACGGCGGCGCGCGTGGAGCCGGGGAAGACATAGCGCGCCTCCAGCGGCCGGCTGCCCGCGTTGCGGTAGACCTGCGTGACGCGCACGTCGGCGATGGGGCCGGCGATCTCGACCTGCACGTCGGTCGATTCGAGCGGCAGCGCATCCACCTCGGCGCCGGCGCCCTGCACGAAGAAGTAGGGGCTGGCGCTGGTGTCGGGCTGCGCGGCGGCGTGCGCCGGCCGCGTGCTGAGCACGAAGAAGCAGGCGCAGGCCGCGCCCGCGCTCGCCAGCCACAGGCCCTGCGAGATCCAGCGCGACGTGGCGCGCGAGGCTGCCTCGCCGCGGCGCAGGTCCTGGTGCCGCGCGTGTCCGCCGTGTGTCTGCCGATGCTGTTGCTGCTGCGCCATGGCCGCCTTCTCCTTGTCCGAGCCGTCCGTGCGAACTTGCACGGGCCTCACTGTCGACCGCGCCTGCGCACAGGGTAGGAAGGCGCCATGCGGCCTGCGTGAAGCCGGCGTGAAGGACGGCGCGGCACGCTTCATCGGCTGCGCGCAGGACGCGGCCAGCATCGGCCGCCTGTTCATCACGAGGAGCGATTGCCGTGTTCCAGAAACTGCGCGATTCGGCGGCGGCCAAGGTGGCCCTGCTGCTGTTCATTCTGCTGCTGCTGTGCCTGCCGCTGGGCCACATCGAGAGCCTGATCCGCGAACGCGCGGACAGCCGCGACGAAGCCGCGGCCGAGCTGGCACAGACCCATGCCGGCCCGCAACTGCTGCGTGGCCCGGTGCTGCTGGTGCCGGTGACCGAACGCTGGAGCGGCGACGTGCGCGACGCCAACGGCAACACGCGCTTCAACGTGCCGCAGACGCTCACGCGCACGCACGTGGTCTTCCCCGAGAGGCTGTCGGTGGAGGGCGTGCTGGCGCCGCAGGAGCGCTACCGCGGACTGTTCCGCGTGATGTTCTACCGGCTCGAATCCCGGCTCACGGGCGGCTTCGCGCCGTTCGATGCGAGGTCCGTCCTGCCACGCCGGCCACAGGCCACGGTCGAGTTGGGGACGCCGCGGCTGGCCCTGCTGGTGAGCGACGTGCGGGGCATCGAGGGCCTGCCCGCCATCGCCCTGGCGGGCGAGCGGCTGGCGTTCGACGCGCAACTGGGCGGAGCCTCCGGTGCCGACGGCTCCGGCCGTCTGGCCGGCATCCAGGCACCACTGGCCGGCGCCGCACTCGTGGCCTGGCGCGAAGGCCGTGCCTTGCCCTTCGGCATGGATCTGGCCCTGGTGGGGCAGACGCGTTTCGGCGTGGCGCCGCTGGCGGGCGAGACCACGGCGCACCTGCGTTCGAGCTGGCCGCATCCGGGCTTCGGCGGGCGCTTCCTGGCGACCCAGCGCACGGTGGGCGAGGCCGGCTTCGACGCGCACTGGCGCGTGTCGTCGCTGGTGAGCCAGGCCCGCGCGCAGTTCGCGGCAGGTCTGGAGCCGCCGCCCGCCGGCGAGCGTGCGGCCACGCTGCTGCCCGACGAGGACAGCTTCCACGTCGACATGGTGCAACCGCTCGACGTGTACGCCATGTCGCTGCGCGCCGCGAAGTACGGCGCGCTCTTCATCGCGCTGGTGCTGGCGGCGGCGTTCATGTTCGAGGTGTTCCGCCGGCTGCGCCTGCACCCGGTGCAGTACGGGCTGGTGGGCGCGTCGATCGCGCTGTTCTTCCTGCTGCTGCTGGCGCTGTCGGAGAAGCTCGCGTTCGCGCTGGCCTACGGTGTGTCGGCCGGTGCCAGCGTGACGCTGCTGGGGCTGTACTTCAGCGCCGTGCTGCGTGGCCGGGCCCGCGGATGGTCGCTGGCGGCGTACGTCGCGGTGCTGTACGCCGCGCTCTACGGCCTGCTGATGTCCGAGAGCAACGCGCTGCTGCTGGGCTCGCTGCTGTTGTTCGGCATGCTGGCGGTCTTGATGCTGCTCACGCGCCGCGTGGACTGGTACGGCCTGCAGGCCCCGGCCGGCGCTACGCCGCCGCCGCGCCCAGGCGCCACAGCGACGTGACCTCGCGCGAGCGCGCCGCGTGCAGCGGGTCGCCGGCATCCATGGCCTTGCCGTGGCGCGGGCGGATGTCGTGGCGCTGGAGCACGGCCAGGCCGGCCGCGCCGATCCAGCCCTGCAGCTCGCCCGGCGCGCGCAGGCCCAGGTGCTCGGCCAGGTCCGACAGGATCAGCCAGCCTTCGCCGCCCTCGGCCAGGTGCGCGCGCAGGCCCGCGAGGAAGCCGCGCGTCATGCGGCTGTCCTCGTCGTAGATGGCGTGCTCGATGGGCGAGCTGGCGCGGCCGGGCAGCCAAGGCGGATTGCACACCACCAGCGCCGCGCGGCCGGGCGGGAACAGGTCGGCTTGCAGCAGCTCGACGCGGTCGGCCAGGCCCAGGCGCGCGAGGTTGCCGTGCGCGCAGGCGAGGGCGCGCGGGTCCTGGTCGGTGGCGATCACGCGCGGCACGCCGCGCCGCGCCAGCACGGCGGCCAGCACACCCGTGCCCGTGCCGATGTCGAACGCCAGCGACTCACGCTGCGGCGCGGCCGTGAGCGCCGCAGGAAGAGGCGCCTGCGCCACCAGGTCGATGTACTCGCCGCGCACCGGAGAAAACACGCCGTAGTGCGGATGGATGCGGTTGTGCGGCGGCCCACCCAGTGCGGGGATTTCCACCCCCTTCTTGCGCCATTCGTGCGCGCCCACCAGGCCCAGCAATTCGCGCAGCGAAACCACCGTGGTGGCGGCCCCATCGGCCGGGCCCCAGGCCTCGGCGATGGCCGCGCGCAGGTCGGGCGCGCGCCGCAGCGCGATGCCGTAGTCGGCGCCCAGTTCGATCAGCACACGACCCAGCGTGCGGGCGCGCTGGGCCTGCGACTGCCGGTGCAGGTGGAAGGCCTGGGCCGGCGGCGCGTCTTCGGCGAGTGCGCCGCGGGCCGTGCGTTCGCGCGCCTTCTTCGATGCGCTGCGCGGCGGGCGGTCGATGCGGCGGGCCAGGGCCTGCAGCAGCTGGCGCGCGTTCTGGTAGTCGCCGCGCCAGAGCAGGCCCGTGCCCTCGCTGGCCAGGCGGTGCGCGGCGTCGGCCGTGAGCGTGTCGTCCACGAGCTGCACGCGCCTGGGCGGCGCGGCGCCGCCTTCGGCGCGCCAGCGCGCGCGGTGCGGCACGCCGCCCTCGGTCCATTCGATCTGCATCGGGCGATCTTACGGGCGGGCGGGGCACGCCCGCCGGCGCACGCGCCGGGGCGGCCGCGTCGGGCTACAGCAGCTGGCAGGCCTGCTCGAACGACAGGCGCTTGTTGCGCTCGAACAGCAGGCTGTCGTCGCCCCAGCCCAGGTTAATGAGGAAGTTGGCCTTCCAGCGACCGTCGGGAAAGAACTCGGCGTTGACCTTGGCCAGGTCCACCCCGCTCATCGGCCCGCAATCGAGCCCCAGCGCGCGCGCCGCGATGATGAAGTAGGCGCCACCCAGCGTGCCGTTGCGCGTGGCCGTGGCCTCGGCCATGGCCGGGTTGGCCTCGAAGTTGCCCCTGGCCTCGGGGCGGTGCCAGATCTCCGGCATGAATTCGTGGAACTTCGTGTCGGTGGCCACGATCACGGTGACGGGCGCGGCGCGCGTCTTGTCCAGGTTGCCCGGCGAGAGCGCGGGCAGCAGGCGCGCGCGCGATTCGGGTGTCTTCAGGAAGACGTAGCGCGTGGGCTGCGTGTTCATCGACGTGGGGCCGAAGCGGGCCAGCTCGTACACCTCGCGCAGCAGCGAATCGGGCACGGGCTTGTCGAGGAAGCCGTTGGCGGTGCGGGCCTTGAGGAAGAGTCGGTCGAGGCTGTCCTGGGAAAGCGGCATGGCGTGATGTTTCTGGAAGTGGTCAGGAGGTGGCCGCGGGCTGGAGCGAGAGGACGCGCTGCGCCATCGCGGCGGCGCATTCCTGGAGCTTGGCGCCGATGGCCTCGGGATTGAGCAGCCTGGCCCGCGTGGTGGAGCAGACCAGCGACAGGCTGCCGATCACCTCGGCTTCGAGCAGCACGGGGGCGCCGAATCCCACCACATCCGGATCGAGTTCGGCCTGGCTCACGCAGTAGCCGCGCTTGCGCACCGCCCTGAGTTCGGCCCACGTGGCGGCCCAGCGCTCTTCGCTGGCCTGGCCGGCGAGCACGTCGTCGAACAACTGGCGCACGCGCGCGCGCGGCCAGAACGCCAGCACCGAGCGCGAGGGCGCGCCCTTGAACCAGGGCAGGCTGCGGCCGCGCAGGTAGGTCAACTCCAGCGGCTCGAGACCCGGCTCGTGGGCGACGTTGAGCAGGTGGTTGCCGTAGACGTTGGACAGCAGCGCATGGCATCCGGTTTCCCGTGCCAGCTCGTGCAGCAACGGCAGGCCGGCGCGTGTGATGGGATCGGTCTCGCGGATCAGCGATTCGAGCTCGACCACCCGCGCGCCGATGACGTAGAGGCCGCGGGGCAGGCGCACCAGCAGGCCGGCCTTGCACAGCTCCTTGACGTAGCGGTAGGTGGATGCGGCGGTGTAGCCGAAGCGCGCGGCCAGGTCTTCGACGTCCCAGACGAATTTTTCGGGCGTGAATGCATCGAGCAGGGCCAGCATGCGCGCCAGGCTGGAGGCAGAAGGCTCGGCCATTTCAGGCCCCGATGCCCATGCGCCGCGCCATGTCGGCCTGCCAGTCCTCGCGCGGGCGGAAGCCCGGCAGGGTGCGCGCGTGCTGCTCGGCCCAGGCCATCAGTTCGTCGTGCGGCAACTCGATGGGCAGCGGCACGCGGGCCGGCTGCGAGACGTACCAGGGCAGGTCGACATACAGCTCGATGCGGTTGAGTTCGGGATCGCGGAAGTAGATCGACACCGCGTTGCCATGCGTGACCGGCTGGATGTCGCTGACGGGTGCCTGCTGGAGCCGGGTGTGGAACTCCTGCAGCGTCTGCAGCGAATCGGCCATGAGGGAGATCTGGTTGATGACGTTGAAGGCCAGCGTCTCGGGCCGGCCCGACGCCAGCACGATCTGGTGATGGTGTTCCGGATCCCGGCTGAGGAACACCAGTTCGACGCGGCCCTGCGGGGTGGGCAGGTGGCCCCGGTCGGTGACGGTGAAGTCCAGCACGTCGGCATAGAAGCCGGCCATGCGCTCGAGGTCGTGCACATAGAAGCCCATGTGGCTGAAGGTCAAACCCTTGCGCTTGGTCATACTGGAAAACCCTTGGTTCAATCGCTTTGTAATGGCATTGATTTTATGAGTTATTTGCACATGGTGCAAATAGACGATACATTCCGCCCGTCAACAGAACTGGACATCACGTGAGACTCATCAGCTTCAACCATGGCGGGAAGGATTCGTACGGCGTCGTCAACGACGACCGCGTACTCGATCTGGGCCCGCTCCTGGGCGATCGCGCGCCCGACCTGAAATCGCTGATCGCCGGCGACCTGCTGCAGGCCGCCGCGCGCGCCGCCGAAAGCCACGCGCCGACGCTCGATCTCGCGGCGCTCACGCTGCTGCCGGTCATCCCCAATCCCGGCAAGATCGTCTGCATCGGCCTGAACTACGGCGAGCACGTGCGCGAAACCGGCCGCGAGATCACCGAGAACCCCACGATGTTCCTGCGTGTGCCCGAGTCGCAGGTGGGCCATGGCCAGGACATCGTGCGCCCGGCCGAGTCGCACCGGCTGGACTACGAAGGCGAGATCGCCGTGGTGATCGGCCGGGGCGGGCGGCGCATCAGCGAGGCCGACGCCTGGGGCCACATCGCCGGCTACGCCTGCTACAACGAAGGCAGCATCCGCGACTGGCAGGTGAGCACCAGCCAGTGGACGGCCGGCAAGAACTTCTATCGCACCGGTGCGTTCGGGCCGTGGATGGTGACGGCCGACGAGATCGCCCCGGGTCAGCGCATGACGCTCGTCACGCGCCTCAATGGCCAGGAAATGCAGCGCGCCACCACCGACATGATGATCCACGGCATCCCGCGCCAGATCGCCTACATCTCGGCCTTCACGCCACTGGCTCCGGGCGACGTCATCGTCACAGGCACGCCCGGCGGCGTGGGCAACAAGCGCAACCCGCAGGTTTTCATGAAGCCGGGCGACGTGGTGGAGGTCGAGGTGGACGCCATCGGCGTGCTGCGCAACGGCATCCGGGACGAATGAGCGGGCCCACCCGCCAACAGCCATCAACTGACAGGAGACAAACCATGAACACGATCGACATTCAACACCCGCCCGCGCGGCCGGCCGCACGCCTGGTGCGCGCCGCCGGCGCAGCCTTGCTGTGCATGGCCGCTGCGCTGCCTGCGCAGGCGCAGGACGCCTATCCCAACAAGCCGATCCGCCTGCTGCTCGGCTTCGCGGCCGGTGGCGGCAGCGACATGGTCGCGCGCCTGGTGGCCAAGTCGCTGGGCGACCGGCTGGGGCAGAGCGTGGTGGTGGACAACCGCCCGGGCGCCGGCGGCAACATCGCCTCCGAAGCGGCAGCCAAGGCCGCCCCGGACGGCTACACCCTGGTGCTGATGACCAGCGGCCATGCCACCAATGCCGCCATGAAGAAGGTGCTGCCATTCCATCCGGTCAACGATTTCGCCTGGATCGGCACCATCACCACCTACCCGCTGTCGCTGGCGGTGCGGCCCGAGTCGCAGTTCAGGACGTTCCGCGACTTCATCCAGGCCACGCGCACCGAGCCCGACAAGTACACCTACACCTCCGTCGGCGTGGGCACGGCGATGCATCTGGTGGGCGAGTGGCTGATGGCCGAGAGCGGTGGCGTGGCCCGGCACGTGCCTTTCCGCGGCGGCACCGCGCCGACCGTGGAGCTGCTGGCGGGCCGCGTGGACGTGATGATCGACACCATGACCAACACCACGCCGCTGCTCAAGGACGGCCGCGTGCGCGTGCTGGCGGTGACCGCGCCGCGCGGCGCCAGCAACCTGCCGGGCGTGCCGAGCGTGGCGGACAGCTATCCCAACGTGGTCTACGAATCGTGGCTGGGCATCGCAGCGCCCGCCGCGACGCCGCCCGCGATGGTGGCCCGGCTCAACCGCGAACTCAGGGCCGTGGTCGAACTGCCGGAGGTGCACGAGAAGCTCGCGGGCTGGGGTGGCTCGCCGCAGGTGGGCACGCCGGCCGAATTCCGTGCCCGCGTCGAAGCCGACATCCAGGCCATGCGCCGCGTGGTGGCCGAACGCAAGATCGAAACCGAGTGACACGCCGCGCCGTGGCACAGGCGGCCACGCGCGCTACAGGTTGCGGTTGGGCTCGCGCGGCAGCGTGAGCGTGGCCAGCGCGCCGGGGCCGTCGGGCGCGTTGGCCAGTTCGATGCGGCCGTGGTGCAGCTCGGCGATCTCGCGCACGAAGGCCAGGCCCAGGCCGGTGCTCTTCTTGCGGCTCGAGGGTCGCGCGAGCGAATAGAACTTCTCGAACACCTGGCCCTCGGCGTAGGCCGGGATACCCGGGCCGTGGTCGCGCACGCGGATGCGCGCGCGGCGGCCCGCACCCTCCAGCGTGATGCGCACCTGGCCGCCGTCGGGCGAGAAGTCGATGGCGTTGTCCACCAGGTTGGCCACCGCGCGGCGCAGCAGGAACGGATCGCCCTCGGTACTGCCGTGCGCATCCACCTGCACCTGCACCGTGATGCCGCGCGGCGCGGCAGCCACGCGGCTGCTCTCGGCCACGTCTTCCACCAGCGCGGCCAGAGGCACGGGCTCGATGCGCGCGAGCGTGCGCTGGGATTCGAGCGCGGTGAGCTCCATCATGCGGTCCACCGTCTCCTGGATGCGCTGCGTCTCGCGCAGGATGTTGCCCAGGAATTTCTCGCGCTGCGCGGGGCTCATCGATTCGGCCTCGGGCTCCTGCAGCAGTTCGGCCGCGCCGCGGATGGCCGACAGCGGGCTCTTCACCTCGTGCGTCAGCGTCTGCACATAGTCGGCCACGTAGTTGCGCCCCGCCATGGCATCGCGCAGCTCGGCGCCCACGCCGCGCAACTGGTCGGCCAGACGCCGCAGGTGGCGCAACGGATTAAAAGTCCGCTGCTGCCAGACCCAGCGCGCGTAGTCGGTGACGAAGCCGAACGGCCGCACCAGCCACAGCGAAGCGATGAGCGCCAGGCCGATCACCGCCGCGGCCGAGAGGCCGCCCACGCGCAACGCGTTCTCGCGTGCGGCGGCGGCGAACTGGCCGAAGCTCTGTACCGGCTTGCCCACGCTCACCACGCCGACGATGCGGCCGCCCTGCAGGATGGGCGCGCCCACGTACATGACGGCGGTGTTGGCGTCGCTCTCCACGTCGCGCGTGGTGCGCGCGCCGTACTGGCCGCGCAGGGTCTGGTAGACGTCGCGCCAGCCCGAATAGTCGGCGTCCACGTCGCGGCCGGTGGAGTCGTACACCACGTAGCCGCGATCGTCGGTCACGTACACGCGCAGCTCCACGCGCGTCTTGTGCAGGCTGAAGATCTGCGCCTCGAACGGGCGCGCGTACACGCCGCGCATCAGCGCGGCCAGGCGCGGCGTGTCGATGCTGCCGTCGTACGGATCCATGTCCTGCTCGATGAGCGCCGCCAGCAGGTGCGAGGTCTCCACCAGCGATTCCTCGGCCGACTCGCGGTAGCGCGGGTCGATGTCCTGCATCAGCCGGTAGACGACGAAGCCGATGCCGATCGCGAAGATCAACAGGACGGCAACAAGTACTCGTGATCTCATGAAGGCTGCGTGGGCAGTTCTTCTTCCAGTGCGTAGCCCGTGCCGCGCAGCGTGCGGATGGCCTCCACGCCGGGGGCCACGGCCTTGAGCTTGGCGCGCAGCGTCTTCACGTGCGCGTCCACCGTGCGGTCGAGGCTGGCGCTGGCGTCGTCCCACACCTGGTCGAGCAGCTCGTCGCGCGTGAACACGCGGCCGGGCCGGCGCACCAGCAGGCGCAGCAGGCCGTATTCGTAGCGCGAGAGCTCCAGCGCCTGGCCGTAGTAGCGGATGCGGCGGCGCTCGTCGTCCACGACGAAGGGGCCATGAGAGAGCGCACTGCCGGCCGGCGCAGAAGACGTCGCCGTGCCGGCGGCGGCCGCTGCCGTGGGCGCGGGCCGCGCGCTGCGGCGCAGGATGGTGCGCACGCGCGCCACCAGTTCGCGCGGCGAGAACGGCTTGGCGATGTAGTCGTCGGCGCCCAGCTCCAGCCCCACCACGCGATCGATCTCGTCGCTGCGTGCCGTGAGGAACAGCATCGGCACCTGCTCGCCGCCCGGAAGTGCCTGCAGCTGCTTGAACAGCGCGAAGCCGTTGATGTCGGGCAGCCCCACGTCGAGGATGGCCAGCGCCGGCGGCCCGGCCGCGAAGCTGGCCAGCGCCTCCTGCCCGGTGGCGCACCACACGGGCGTGAACCCGTCGGAGGCCAGCACGTACTGCAGCGTGTCGGCGATGCCGGATTCGTCTTCGACGAGGAGGATGCGGGGCTTGGCGGACATGCGGCGATGGTAGCGCCGACGGTATCGCTCCGCGAATCAGCCAGTGCCTGCGTACCGGAAGTGGCTGATCACCACGAAGAAGAAGACGACGAGAGCCAATGTCGATGCCATCCAGGTTCGACCAAGCAGACGTTGCTCGGCGGGTCGATGTCGCCACAGAAGCCAGAGCACCGAAGCGAATGCATGGGTCAGGAAAGAGATGACTACGACTTCTGCGGAATGACTGACTAGGGCACCAACGCCATGCTGACGCGCGTCGGCGAACCAGATCGCGTAGACGGTGAGTGCGGCGCTGGCGATTGTCTGCGGCAGGCCGATGAGCGCACAGAGAAAGCGTGCGGTCACCGCACGCCCGTGTATTGCAACTGTTCGATCAGCACGAACAGCACCACGAGCGTGATCATCGAAGCCACCCAGGTTTGGCGGAGCAGGCGTCGTTCGGCGCGCCGCCGGCGCCAGCAGAGCCAGAGGATGGCGGCAAGGATCTGGGTCAGCAGCGAAAGGAGCAAGACGTCTGCCGTGTGGCCGACCACGGCGCCCACGCCGGCTTGTCGTGGGTCCGCGAACCAGATCGCATAAATGGCCAGGGCGATGCCGGCGATGACTTGGGGCAGTCCGACGAGCGCGCAAAGGGCGCGTACTGGCATGCTGGTCATGCGAGCCCCAATTGAACGAGGTTTTCCGACAGCTGTTTCCATCGACGCGGACTGTCGGGAACAACGTGCGCATAGTAGAAATGGCCTTCTCCCCGATCCCTGCTCTGCTGGCGCTTCAGGAGCGGCACAGCCTGCAGCAATTCAACCTGACTGATGCCCGCACGAATGGGATCGCCGTGTTCGGTCAGGTCGATGACGATCACCTTCCGGATACAGCGATTCGCCTGGAGGCTGGCCAGGAAAGTGATGTCGATCGGCGAACCGATCAGCACGAGATGATCGACGACGTGGCCCTTCCGGGCATAGGAGTTCGCTGTCTGCGCGGCGAGCAGCGAGCCATACGAGTATCCGATGAGGTTGAACTGTGGTGCGCGACCATCCATGCCGCTGACAATCGTCCAGTCGTCTTCATCCTCGAACCGGATGAGAAGACCTGAGCGCAATGCATCCAGAAGGGCTCCGATGTTCCTGCCCACATGCTGGCCGGCCGTGTTCGTGAGTCCTGTGTGCACATGCCTGAGCCCGGCGGCTTGAAAGGCGTCCAGCTGAGGTCGAATGTAGGGCCCATCGAGGCCTGCACCGCCCCAGTAGAGACTCCCACGCGGTCTCTCGATGTGAACCTTCACGGCCGGCACGTCGCCTCGCAAGGCGAGGGCGGCTGTCGCGGTCGCTATGGGCATCAGGAACGGCGCCGGCATCACGCACCCTCCGCGAACACCTCAATGGTGACCGCGTCGCCATCGACGCCGCTGACCCATTCGGTCTGGCCATCGGCGTCCGTTCGACCTTCGACGATTCCGCCGGGATAGGTCAACCGGTAACGCCGGTTCGTCAACGGTTCGCCGCCGTGCTGGTCGACGACCAGGAACCTCCGCTGGGCTGGGTCCGGCGCGCGATATGGATCGCGCCCGGCGAAGAAGCCGTGCTCATCCCTCTGGGCATAGACAGTCCATCCCTCGGATGTCGCGCTGCTTTGCCCCGCCACGAGCCGCGGCGGTGGCGTGCATCGGCAGATGCACAGGTCGCCTTCGAGCGCGGCCTCGCGGTCATGAGGTCCCCTGAAGGGGATGCGCTCGCCCACGCACTGGATGACGCCGGTGCTTCGGCACGCCGGACAGGACACCGAGTCGCCTTCGAACGCCATCGGCAATCCGTGATGGGTCATCGTGGCGAGTCCTGTGAGGACGACGCCTTGCGATGTGGTGCTGTCGCCTTTGCGGATCCAGCTTCTTGCCATTCGGTACTCCTTTCGTGATGTGGAAGGGCGCACCGTAGGCAGCACGGTGACGGGCTGCAAGCGAGTTGACGATTGTTGTCATTTTCGCGATGGATGGTTGTCGCTTAAAGAGAAAAGGGCCGGCAGATGCCAGCCCTTTGCGACACGTCGAACGCTGTCCGCTCAGAAAGGATAGTGGCGCGGCGTCGTCTGCAGCGTGATCCAGCGCAGCTCGGTGAACGCCTCGATGCCGGCCTTGCCGCCGAAGCGGCCCCAGCCCGAATCCTTCACGCCGCCGAAGGGCATCTGCGCCTCGTCGTGCACGGTGGGACCGTTGACGTGGCAGATGCCGGCTTCTATGCGGCGGGCCACGCGCCAGCCGCGCGCGGTGTCCTTCGTGAACACGGCGGACGACAGGCCGAATTCGTTGTCGTTGGCGCAGGCGATGGCTTCTTCCTCGCCCTTCACGCGCACGATGGCCTTGACGGGCGCGAACGATTCCTCGCGGTAGATGTGCATGTCGGGTGTGACGTGGTCCAGCAGCGTGGCGGGCATCAGCGTGTTGTCGGCCTTGCCGCCGATGACCAGCCTGGCGCCCTTGGCCAGCGCGTCGTCGATGAGGGCGTTGCAGCGTTGAACGGTGCTCATGTCGACCACCGAGCCCAGCACGACCGGGCCCTGGCGCGGGTCACCCAGCGGCAGCGCCCTGGCGCGTTCAGCGAGCTTCGTCACGAACTCGTCGGCGATGGATGCATCGACCACGATGCGTTCGGTCGACATGCAGATCTGGCCCGAGTTGGCGAACGAGCCGAAGATGGCGCCGCTGACGGCCGCGTCGATGTCGGCATCGTCGAGCACCACGAAGGGCGCCTTGCCGCCCAGTTCGAGCACGGTGGGCTTGAGGTATTTGGCGCAGGTCTGCGCGATGATGCGGCCGACCTTGGTGGAGCCGGTGAAGTTGACGCGGCGCACCGCCGGGTGGGCCACCATGGCTTCGACCACGGCGCCCGCGTCGGCGGGCGCGTTGGTGACGAAGTTGACCACGCCGGGCGGCAGGCCGGCTTCCTCGATGGCGTCGATGATCAGGCCGTGCGTGGCCGGGCACAGCTCGGAGCCCTTGAACACGACGGTGTTGCCGCAGGCCAGCGGCGTGGCGATGGCGCGCACGCCCAGGATGATGGGCGCGTTCCACGGCGCGATGCCCACCACCACGCCGGCGGCCTGGCGCACGCCCAGGGCCAGGCTGCCGGGCACGTCGGAGGGGATCACTTCGCCGCCCACCTGCGTGGTAAGCGCGGCGGCCTCGGTGAGGATGCCGGCGGCCAGGTGCACGTTGAAGCCGGCCCACATGGCCGAGGCGCCGGTTTCGGCCGGCACCACCTTCTGGAAGTCGGCCGCGCGCGCTTCGAGCGCATGCGCGGCTTTGAGCAGCAAGGCCCGGCGCTCGCCGGGGCCGAGGGCCGACCACGCGGGAAAGGCGGCGGCGGCCGCCTCGACGGCGGCCACGGCGTCCTCCGGCGTGGCGGCGGGGGCGCGCGTGGCCACCTGGCCGTCCAGCGGGTTCTTGCGTTCGAAGGTGGCGCCGCCCGTGGCCGCGCGGCGCTGGCCGCCGATGAGCATGGTGATGTCGTTCATGGATGGGTCCTCTGGATGAATGCGGGGCGTGCCCGCGCGGGGAAAGGAGGGTGCGGTTTCAGGCCGCGCCCAGGTAGGCGCGGCGTATGACGTCGGAGTTCAGCAGGTCGGCCGCGGTTCCGGCCGAGACGATGTGGCCGCGTTCCAGCACGTAACCGCGGTCGGCCGCGGCCAGCGCCTTGCGCACGTTCTGCTCCACCATCAGCACGGTGACGCCCTGGTCGGCGATGCGGCGCGTGATGGCCAGCAGCTCGTCGACCATGCGCGGTGCCAGGCCCAGCGAGGGCTCGTCGAGCATGAGGAGGCGCGGGCCGCTCATCATGGCGCGGGCCACGGCCACCATCTGCTGCTCGCCGCCGCTCATGGTGCCGGCCAGTTGCGTGGCGCGCTCTTTGAGGCGCGGGAAATCGTCGAAGGCCTGCGCGAGCCGGCGTGCACGCTCGGCCGGGGTGGCGAGCCAGCCGCCGAGCTCCAGGTTCTCGGTCACCGTCATCTGCGGGAACAGCTGCCGGCCCTCGGCCACCAGGGCCAGGCCGCGTTTCACGCAGGTGGTGGCGTCCTCGGCCGGCAATGTGTCGCCGGCCAGCGTCACCTCGCCGCGCCTGCCGATGAGGCCGGCCAGTGCCTTGAGCAAGGTGGTCTTGCCCGCGCCATTGGGGCCGACGATGACGGTGAGGCCGGGCGTGATGGACAGCGTGATGTCGCGGATGACCTCGAAGCCGTTGTAGCCCGCCGAGAGGCCGTGCACCTGCAGCTCGGCTCCGGTCATGGAGGAGGCGGCATGCGGTGGAGTCTGCAGTCGGGCGCTCATGCGCTCACCTCCGCGCTGTCGGCCATCTCGTCGCCCAGGTAGGCCTCGATCACCTGCGCATCGCGGACCACCTCGGCCGGTGTGCCGTCGGCGATCTTGCGGCCCTGGTGCAGCACGATCACGCGCTCCACATAGCGCAGCAGGGTGGTGACGGCATGCTCGATCCACACCACGGTGAGCCGGAATTCATCGCGCAGGCGGCGGATGCGCTGGGCCATGGCATCGACCTCGGCTTCGGTGAGGCCCGCGGCCACTTCGTCGAGCAACAGCAGTTGCGGGCGCGTGGAGAGCGCCATGCCGATCTCCAGCAGGCGCTGCTGCGACGGCGTGACGTCGGCGGCCGGCAGTGCGGCCAGGTGCGCCAGGCCGAGCATGCCGAGGATGTCGTCCACGCTCGCCAGGCCCGCAGGGGCGCTGCGGTGGCGGCCGGCGAACTGCATGCCGAAGCGCACGTTGTCGGCCACCGTCATGTGGGCGAACACGCGCGGCGTCTGGAAGGTGCGCGCGATGCCGTGCGCGGCGTAGTGGTGCGGACCGCGCCCTGTGAGGTCGTGGCCCTGCGCGATCAGCTGGCCCGAGGTGGGCGGGATCACGCCCGAGATGGCGTTGAAGAACGTGGTCTTGCCCGCGCCGTTGGGGCCGATGATGCCCACCAGCTCGCCCGCGTGCAGGCGTGCGCTCACCGCATCGACGGCGGTGAGGCCGCCGAAGCGCACGGTGACCTCGCGCGCTTCGAGCAGCAGCGGGGCGGTGTCGTGGATCGCTGAGGTCATGGCGCGCTCCCGGCCTGCGGCGAGGGCGGTGGCGTCTGCGCCGCAGGTGCGTTGCCGCGCGGGCGCTCGGGCGCGCGGGGCTTGCGCTGCCAGAGCGACGCCAGGCCACCGGGCAGGTACAGCACGCACAGGATCAGCAGCACGCCCAGCACCAGCATGTAGCCGTAGGGCAGCTCCAGCCGCAGCGTTTCGGCCAGCACGCTGAACACGATGGCCGCGAGCACCGGGCCGCCGATGCTGGCCGCGCCGCCGATGAGGGCGATCAGCACGGTCTGGAAGCCGATGAAGGGGTTGAAGACGGTGTGCGGATCGATGTATGTCCAGCGCACGGCCATGGCCGCACCGGCCGCGCCCGCGAAGGCGGCGGTGAGCGCGAAGCCGGCGATCTTCACGCCGCGCGTGTTCACGCCCAGCGTCTGCGCGCGCTGCTCGTCGGCGCCGATGCCGGAGAGCGCCAGGCCGAGGCGGCTCCTGGCCACCAGCAGCGCGCAGGCGATGCTGGCCGCCGCGATCAGCAGCACGGTGTAGTACACGGTTTCGTTCGACGGCACGGTGACGAGCACGCGGCCCACGGTGCCCGACATCGATTTCTCGACGTGGGTGACCGCGTGGCGGATCAGCTCGGTCATGCCGAAGGTGAGCACGGCGAAGTAGGTGCCGCGCAGGTGCAGCACGGCCGCGCCCATGACGGCCGCTACCAGCGCGGCGATGACCGCGCCCGTGGCCACCACCACCGGCCAGGGCAGCACCTCCAGCAAGGTGGCGCTGGCGTAGGCGCCGATGCCGAAGAACGCGGCCGTGGCCAGCGACAGGTATCGCGTGGCGCCGCAGAACATCGACCAGCTGGTGGCCAGCGCCACGTACATCAGGCACGAGAGCGCGACCGAGGTGACGAATTCGCCCGCCACCCACGGCACCACGGCGGCGGCCACGCAGCCGGCCGCCAGCAGCGCCCAGCCGCGCGCGTTGTTGTTGGAAGAGGGCTGCGGGTTCATTTGGAGAACAGGCCGTTGGGCCGCCAGATCAGCACACCGATGAACACCGCGTACGACAGCAGCATCTTGAGCGAGGGGCTGGTGAAATGCATGCCCAGCGCCTCGACCACGCCCAGCATCAGGCCGCCGGCCAGGCTGCCCGCGATGGAGCCGAAGCCGCCGAGCGTGATGACGATGAGCGCCGTCACCGTGTAGGGCTCGCCCATCGAGGGCGTGATCTCGTAGGTCATCGACAGCAGTGCGCCCGCCGCGCCCGACAGGCCCAGGCCGATGCCGAACATCAGCGGATGCAGCCGCCGCGTGTTGATGCCCACCAGCTGCGCGCCTGTGGGCGACTGCATCAGCGCGCGCACGGCCTTGCCCAGCAAGGTGAAGCGCAGCAGCGCGATGAGCGCGAGCGACAGCACCAGTGCCACGCCGAACAGCAGCAGCTTGTTGGCGGTGAAGCGCATGCCGGCCACCTGCACCGGGTCGGTGAAGTAGTCGTAGCCGCGCAGATCACCGCCCCACAGCAGCAGGGCCGTGTTCTGCACCGCGAACATCAGGCCAAAGGCCACCATGAGGCTGCGCGCCTCGAACACGTCCACGTTGGGCGCGCGCGCCGCCAGCGGCCGGAAGCACAGGCGGTGGATGGCGATGCCCAGCGCCATCAGCAGCACGAAGGTGACGGGCATCAGCGCCAGCGGCGAGAGCCCGAACGCCGTGTGCGCCCACCAGGTGATGAACGCGCCCAGCATCAGGAACTCGCCGTGGGCGATGTTCATGATGCGCATCAGCCCGTACTGCAGGTTCAGGCCGATGGCGACCAGCGCGTAGATGCCGCCGGTGATCAGGCCGCCCGCGACGAGCTCGGCCCAGGAGGTGAAGGACACGGGGACTGCCTGACGTCGTGATAGATGAAGGGCTTACTTCCAGGCGGGCTTGGGCTGCAGCTTGGCGGTGGCGCGCGCGGGCGGCCACACCACCTCGAAATCGTTGCCCTGCCACTGGCCCACGGTCCCGGGGATGGACGCGTTCTCGCTGCCCGCGAACTTGATGGGGCCGAGGATGGTCTTGAACTCGGTCTTCGCGATGTGATCGCGCAGTGCCTTGCGGTCCAGCCCTGCGGACTCCACGGCCTGCTGCAGGATCTGCATGCCGGCCCAGGCGTGGCCGCTGGCCCAGCGGTCGGGTTCCTTGCCGTCGAACTTCTTCTTGTGCGCGTCGAAATACGCGCGGGCCTCGGGGCTGGTCTTCACGTTCCACGAGCCCATGCCGATCACGCCCTCGGTGTTGGCCTGCATCACGTTCTTGTAGAGCTGGAAGGCCGTGCCCACCGAGGCGTAGAAGAACTTGGGGTTGAAGCCGATCTCGCGCGCCTGGCGGCTGGCCAGGATGGTGTCGGGCGGGTAGGTGATGCCGATGAAGGCGTCGGGGTTCAGATCCTTGATGCCGCGCAGCACCGGCGCCAGGTCCTTCACGCCCAGCGGATAGCTCTTGCGCTCGACCACCTGGATCTGGGTCTTCTTGAGCTCGTTGTTGAGCGCGGCGAAGTTCTCCAGGCCGAACAGGTCGTCCATGTAGACGATGGCGATGGTCTTGACGTTGTTGGCCACCAGCATGTCGACCAGCGCGCTCATCATCTTGTCGGGCTGCTGCAGCAGCGAGAAGAAGTAGGGCAGGTTCATGTCGATGAGCTTGCGCGAGAGCGCGGTGGGCGCCAGCAGCGGATAGCCCATGCGGTTGGCCAGCGGCGCGATCGCGAAGTTGGCGCCCGAGCCCCAGGGCGGCAGGATCAGGTCGACCTTGTCGCTGCCCATGAGCTTGGAGAAGGTGCGCACGCAGGTTTCGGTGTCGCTGCGGTCGTCGTAGCTCTCCAGTGCCACCGGTCGCTTCGCGCCGCCCTTGACGGACAGGCCGCCGGCCGCGTTCACCTGTTCGGCCCACAGCAGGTAGTTGGGCTCCTGGCTCACCTGGGCGCCGGCGGCCCAGGGGCCGGTGCGCGCGATGGCGTAGCCGATGCGGATCGGCTTGGCCTGGGCCAGCAGGCCGGGCGCGACCGAGGCGGCGCCCAGCGCGGCGGCGCCCTGCAGGATGGTGCGGCGGGTGGTGTGTCTCATGGCGTCTCCTTCGGCGGCGTGGGGTGGTCCGGGTGTCTCCCCGGGGCGCGCGGCATCAGGGGCCGCACGTCAACGCGCATCGTAGGAAGCCGGGCCGGCCCGCGCTGTGCCGAGCGCGCATCCGCGTTTGTCATTGCGTGCACGCCGCCTAGGGATAACCCGCAGGAACAACACCGGGCCCCGGTGGGTCTGCCCATAATCGTCCGTCCGCCATCCGCGGCGGCCCTCCGCACCTTCCATCCAGACATGACCGCCGCGTCCACCCTGCTGACCACCGACGACCACGCGCCGCGCGAGCGCGCGCCGCTGTGGCGCGAATGGATCTGGAAGCACTTCAACGGGCTCGAGTCCGACCTGTACGGCGACACGTTGTTCGACGGCCGCATCGCGGCGTCGCACGCAGGCGACGTGGTGCTCACCCGTCTGGAAGCCAGCCGCCACCGCGTGCTGCGCACGCCTGGCATGGCGCGCGGCAGCGAGACGGCCTACCTGAAGATCGTGGCGCCCTGGCAGGGCTCGGCCAGCGTCGAGCAGGACGGGCGCGAGGCTTCGGTGCGCAATGGTGTCTGGACGCTCTACGACACCACGGGCAGCTACACCGTCTCCAACCCCGAGCGCTCGGACCACCTCATCGTGATGCTGCCCAAGGCGCGCATGGCGCTGGACGAGCTTCGCCTGGCCGACGTGCTGGCGCGCCAGGTGGGCGGCACCAGCGGCATTTCGCGCGTGGCGCTGGAGACCATGCGCAGCACCTACCTGGAACTGCCGAACATGAGCGAAGCCTCGGCGCGCGGCGCGGGCGAACTCATCATGCAACTGGTGCGCCTGTCGCTGATGGAACTGGCCGGCCGCGAGACCGGCGAAACCCAGCGCGAGGCGCTGCGCGACCGCATCCGCCAGCATGTGATGCAGAACCTGCGCGACCCGCGCCTGTCCATCGACGGCATCGCGCAGGCACTGGGCTGCAGCAAGCGCACCTTGCACGGCGCCTTCGCGGGCGACGCCGACACGCTGGCCGGCTACATCCTCCGGCTGCGCATCTCGGCCTGTGTGCGCGAGTTCGAGCGCGCGGGCGCCGGCCGCCCCATCACCGACATCGCGCTCGACTGGGGCTTCTCCAGCCTCTCCCACTTCAGCCGCGTGTTCCGCGAGCACACGGGCATGAGCCCGAGCGAGTTCCGGCGCCGCGCGGCGCACTGAACCGCGTGCGTCGCCGCCGTCGCCGCGTCAGTGCGCGTGCGGCCCCGCCAGGTCGTCGAGGATCGGGCACTCGGGCCGGTCGTCCCCGTGGCAGCAATGGATCAGGTGGCCCAGCGTGCGGCGCATGGCCTGCATGGATTCGATGCGCGCGTCCAGGTCGGCCAGGTGCTTTTCGGCGATGCGCTTGACGCTGGCGCTGCTGCGCCGGCGGCTCTGCCACAGGCCCACCAGTTCGGCGATCTCGGCCATCGAGAAGCCCAGGTCACGCGAGCGGCGGATGAACTGCAAGGTGTGCACGTCGGCGGCCGAGTACTGGCGGTAGCCGCTGTCGGTGCGCGCCACGTTGCCCAGCAGGCCGAGGGTTTCGTAATGGCGCAGCATCTTGGCGGAAACGCCCGACTGCCTCGCGGCTTCTCCGATATTGAGACGAGCCGTCATGCGGCCACCGTGTAGCCCTCTTCGGTGATGGCCTTGGCGAGTGCCTCGCGCGGCTGCGCGGTGGTCACGTCGACACGGCCACTCGCGCGGTCGATCTTCACGTCGGCCTGCGGATCGACCGACTTCACGGCCTGGGTGACGGCGCGTTCGCAGTGGCCGCAGGTCATGCCCTGCACGTCGAAGGTCTGGGTGGTCATGGTGGATCTCCGTGAGTGAGTGGTGATGTCCTGGATTCTCAACCTTTCCACCGTGGCAAGGTCAAGCGCTGGCCGGGCTTGACCTTGCCCCCGTGGGAGGCTTTAGGCTCCCATCCATGGCTGCTTCATCCGAACCCTCCACCCTGGACTTTTCCGTCGGCGGCATGACCTGCGCCTCGTGCGTGGGTCGTGTCGAGCGCGCGCTGAAGAAAGTGCCGGGCGTGGAGCAGGCCAGCGTCAACCTGGCCACTGAATCGGCCCACGTGACCTATCGGGCTGACGAGGGCACCGATGCCGCGCGCCTGCGTCGGGCCATGCGCGACGCAGGCTATGAGCCGCGCTCCGCGCAGGAAGCCGATGCAGCCGACGCGGCGGCCGCATCGCCCTGGGCCGGCTTCATGCCGGTGGCGGTGGGCGCGGCGCTCTCGCTGCCGCTGGTGGTGCCCATGCTGGGCGACTTCTTCGGCGCGCACTGGATGCTGCCGGCCTGGATGCAGTTCGTGCTGGCCACGCCGGTGCAGTTCGTGCTGGGTGCGCGCTTCTACCGCGCGGGCTGGCATGCGCTGCGCGCGCTCACCGGCAACATGGACCTGCTGGTGGCCATCGGCACCAGCGCGGGCTGGGGGCTGTCGGTGTGGCTCTGGCTCACGGCGACACCGGGCACGATGCCACACCTGTACTTCGAGGCCTCGGCCGTGGTGATCACGCTGGTGCTGCTGGGCAAGTGGCTGGAGGCGCGCGCCAAGCGCCAGACCACGCAGGCCATCCGCGCGCTGCATGCGCTGCGGCCCGAGGTGGCGCACTTGCTGGGCGCGGCGGCCGACGGCGTGGGCGAGGCTGACGTGCCCGTGGACGAGCTGCGCGCCGGCGACCGGCTGGCCGTTCGGCCGGGCGAGCGCATTCCGGCCGATGGCGAAGTGGTCGAGGGCCACACGCAGGTGGACGAGTCCATGCTGACCGGCGAGCCGCTGCCCGTGGCCAAGGCCGTGGGCGCCAGGGTGACCGGCGGCTCGGTCAACGGTGAGGGCCGCGTGGTGGTCGAGGTGAGCGCCGTGGGCGCCGAGAGCGTGCTGGCCCGCATCATCCGGCTGGTGGAAGACGCGCAGACGGCCAAGGCGCCGATCCAGCGGCTGGTCGATCAGGTGTCGGCCGTGTTCGTGCCCGTCGTGCTGGCGATCGCGCTGCTCACGCTGCTGGGCTGGCTGGGGGCGGGTGCGGGCGCCGAAGCGGCGCTGATCCATGCCGTGGCCGTGCTGGTGATCGCCTGCCCCTGTGCGCTGGGCCTGGCCACGCCGGCCGCCATCATGGCCGGCACGGGCGTGGCCGCGCGGCACGGCATCCTGATCAAGGACGCCGAGGTGCTGGAGAACGCGCACCGCGTGCGCACCGTGGCATTCGACAAGACCGGCACGCTCACCGTGGGCCGGCCGCGCCTGGCGGCGTTCGTGGCCGCGCCGGGCGCGGATGAATCCGCGTTGCTGGCGGCCGTGGCCGGCCTGCAATCGGGCAGCGAACACCCGCTGGCCCGCGCCGTGGTGGAAGCCGCACGCGAGCGCGGCGTGGCGCCCGGCGCAGCGGCCGACGTGCGTGCCGTGCCCGGCCGTGGCACCGAAGGCCGCGTCGATGGGCGCGTGTGGCGCGTGGGCAGCCTGCGCTGGATGGACGAACTGGGCGCCGCCGCCGGCGCGCTGGCCGCCGAGGCTGCGCGCCTGCAGGCCGGGGGCGCCACCGTGTCGGCCTTCGCCGCCGAAGGCGACACCGCGGTGGCCGCGCTGCTGGCCTTCGCCGACGAGCCCAAGCCGGGCGCGGCCCAGGCGCTGGCGGCCCTGCGTGCGCGTGGCCTGCGGCTGGTGATGATCTCGGGCGACAACCGCGGCGCGGCCGAAGCCATGGCGCAGCGGCTGGGCCTGCGGCCCGAGGAGGGCGAAGTGCGCGCCGAGGTGCTGCCGGGCGACAAGGCCGCCATCGTGCAATCGCTGCGGCACGCGTGGGCCGAACGCGCCGGCCGCAGGCCGGATGGTCCGGCTTTGCCGGCCCCTGGCGTGAGCGCCCCCTCGGGGGGCAGCGAGCCACACGCAGTGGGCAAGCGTGGGGGCATCGCATTCATTGGCGACGGCGTCAACGACGCGCCAGCCCTCGCCGCGGCCGACGTCGGCATGGCCATGGGCAACGGCACCGACGTGGCCATGCAGGCCGCCGGCGTGACGCTGATGCGCGGAGACCCCGCCCTGGTGGGCCAGGCGCTGGAGATCTCGCACCGCACGGTGATCAAGATCCGCCAGAACCTGTTCTGGGCCTTCGCGTACAACGTGGCCGGCATCCCGCTGGCCGCGCTGGGTTACCTCAGCCCGGTGGTGGCGGGCGCGGCCATGGCGCTGTCGTCGGTGAGCGTCATGGCGAATGCGCTGCTGCTGCGTCGCTGGCGCCCGCCGGCCGGGGCTCCTGCTGCGGCTGGCGCTTCGGCGAGAACCACGCCACATACAGGGCCGGCAGCACCACCAGCGTGAGCAGCGTGGCCGTCACCAGGCCGCCGATCACGACGATGGCCAGCGGGCGCTGGGTTTCGGCGCCGATCTCGCGCGACAGCGCCATGGGCAGCAGGCCCAGCATGGCCAGCAGGGCTGTCATGAGCACGGTGCGCAGGCGCTGCATGGCGCCCTCGCGCACCGATTCGATGACCGACAGGCCGCGCGCCTGCAACTGCTGGAACACCGACAGCATGACCACGCCGTTGAGCACGGCCTGCCCCGACAGCGCGATGAAGCCGATGGCCGCCGACACCGACAGCGGGATCGAGAAGATCCACAGCGCGACGAAACCGCCCACCAGCGCCAGCGGCACGTTGACCAGGATCAGCGTCGCGGTCTTGAACGACTTGAAGGCATCGAACAGCAGCACGAAGATCAGCAGCAGCGAGATCGGCACCACCACCGACAGCCGCTTCATCGCGCGCTCCTGGTTCTCGAACTCGCCCGACCAGCCCAGCGTGTAGCCGGCCGGCAGGTTCACCCGGGCGGCCACCTGCTTCTTCATGTCGGCCACGACCGAGCCCATGTCGCGGTCCTTGATGAAGATGCCGATGGCCATCATGCGGCGCCCACCTTCGCGCGCGATGTTCATCGCGCCGCTGGTTTCGCGGATCTGCGCCACCGCGCCCAGCGTGGTGTAGGTGCCCTCGGGCGTGGCGATGGGCGTGGCCGCCAGCGCCTCGATGGTGCGCTTGCCGCCGGGCAGGCGCACGGCCACCGAGTAGCGGCGCTCGCCTTCCCAGATGCTGGTGGCGGCCTTGCCCGCCAGCGCGGCCTCGATCACGTCCTGGATGTCGCCCACGTTGAGTCCGTAGCGCGCGGCGCGTTCGCGGTCGATGTCGATCAGCAGCTGCGGCAGCTCGCCCAGGCGGTCGATCTCGGCGCGGAACACGCCGGGCACGGTCTTCACCTCGCTCTCGATGGCCTGGGTCACGCGGCGCAGTTCGGTCAGGTCGTCGCCCTGCACCTTGATCACGATCTGGCCGTCGATCTGCGAGATCGATTCGAGCACGTTGTCGCGGATGGGCTGCGAGAACGAAGGCTCCATGCCCGGAATGGCCGACACCGCGCGATCCATCTCGTCGATGAGGCGCGCATGCGTGAGACCGGGGCGCCACTGGTCGGCCGGCTTCACGTCGACGAAGACCTCGGCCATGCTGATGGTCTTGGGGTCGGTGCCGTCCTCGGGCTGGCCGGCCTTGGAGACCGTGGTGCGCACTTCGGGGATGGTGTGCAGCGCGCGCCGCACGTTGCCCAGGATGCGCGTGGCCTCGGCGTTGGAGACGCTGGCCGGCAGGCGCAGGTTGACCCAGATCGTGCCCTCGTCGAGCTCGGGCAGAAACTCCGAGCCCAGCCGCGACGCCGCCACCAGCGACAGCCCGAACACGGCCAGCGCGATGACGAACACGCGCTTGCGGTGCGACAGGGCCCAGTCGAGCACGGGTGCGTAGAAGCGCTTGGTGCCGCGCACCACGCGGTTGTCGCCGTGCGGCAGTTTCCGGCGCAGCATCCAGTAGGCCAGCAGCGGCACCAGCGTGAGCGAGAAGATCAGCGAGCCGATCAGCGCGGTGGTCACCGACAGCGCCATGGGCTGGAAGATGCGGCCCTCGTGGCGCTGCAGCGCGAAGATGGGGATGTGCGCCGCGATGATGATGAGCATCGAGAACAGCGTGGGCCGGCCCACTTCGCCGGCCGCGTCGACGATGGTGCGGCGGCGTTCCTCGGGCGTCATGTCCTCGGGCTTCTCCGAGAGCCGGTGCATGATGTTCTCGATCACGATCACCGCGCCGTCGACGATGATGCCGAAGTCCATCGCGCCCAGCGACAGCAGGTTGGCCGGCACGCCCATGATCTTCAGGCCCATGAAGGTGGCCAGCAGCGACAGCGGGATGATGACCACCACCGCCAGGCTCGCGCGCAGGTTAGACAGGAACAGGTAGAGCACCAGGGAGACCAGCAGCGCGCCCTCCACCAGGTTGCGGAATACCGTGGTGAGCGTCTTCTCCATCAGCCAGGTGCGGTCGTAGAAGGGCACGATCTGCACGCCCTTGGGCAGCACGCGCTCGTTGAGCTGGGCGATCTTCTCCTTCACGTTCTTCAGCACCACGCTGGGGTTCTCGCCCTTGCGCATGACCACGATGCCGGTGACCACGTCGTCGGTGTCGTCTTGCCCCACCACGCCCAGGCGCGGCACGGCGCCGATGGCCACGGTGGCCACGTCGCGGATCAGGATGGGCGTGCCGCCGCGCGCGGTGACGACGATGCGGCCGATGTCGTCGGCCGACTGCAAGAGGCCGATGCCGCGGATGGCGTACTGCTGCGAGCCCTGCGCCAGGTAGCTGCCGCCGGCGTTGGAGTTGCCACGGCCCAGCGCGTCCAGCAGGTTCTGGAAGGTGAGCTTGTAGGCGCGCAGCTTGTCCAGGTCGGGCTGCACTTCGTACTGCTTGATGTAGCCGCCCATGGCCACCACGTCGGCCACGCCGGGCACCTGGCGCAGCGCGCGTTCCACCGTCCAGTCCTGCGTGCTGCGCAGCTCGGTGGTGGAGATGCCGTCGCCCTTCAGGCGGTAGCGCATGATCTCGCCCACCGTGGCGCTGGGCGCCATCTCGGCCTCGACGCCGGGCGGCAGGTCGACGCCGCGCAGCCGCTCGGCCACCTGCTGGCGCACCAGGTTGACCTCGGCGTTGTCGTCGTAGGTGACGACGGTGAACGACAGGCCGAACTGCGTGTGCGAGAACACGCGGATGGCGTTGGGCAGGCCCGACAGCGCCACCTCGATCGGCAGCGTGACCTGCTTTTCCACCTCTTCTGCCGCGCGGCCGGGGTAGAGCGAGATGATGGTGACCTGGGTGTCGGTGACGTCGGGGAAGGCCTCGACCGACAGGTTCTTGAACGCGATCATGCCGGCCAGCGCGAACAGCGCGGTGGCCAGGACGATGATCAGCGGCTGGCGCAGCGAATATTCGATCAGGCGCTTCATGGCTTGCCGGCTCCGGCCTTGTCGGTGGAGGCGGCAGCCGTCGCGGTCTGCTCGGGCTCGGCGTTGCCGAACTGGCGCGCCAGCAGCAGCGTGTTCTCGCTGACTACTTCATCACCGGCTTCGAGGCCGCGCGTGACCAGCACGTCCTTCGAGCCGGTGTAGCCCAGCTTCACCTCGCGCGCCTCGAACGCGCCGGGCGCGGACTGTACGTAGACCACGTGGCCGGTGCCGCGCAGCACCACGGCGCTGGCCGGCACCATCACCCCCGCACCCAGCATGCGCTCGAAGCGCGCCGTGGCCAGCATCTCGGCCTTCAGGCGGCGCGCAGGGTTGGCCACCACGCCGCGCACGTGGATCGTGCGCGAGGCAGGGTCGATGGCATCGGATGCGGCCACCACGCGGCCTTCGAAGCGCTCGCCGTCGAGCGAGGGCACGCTCAGCTCGAAGGTGGCGCCGGGGCGCAGCGTGCCGGCTTCGGATTCGCGGGCGTCGATCTGCACCCACAGCGAGGTCGGATCGCTGATCACGAACAGCGGGGCGCCGCCGCCGTCGGGGCGCAGTTCCTGAGACGGGTTGATGTTGCGCTCCACCACCACGCCGGCCAGGCTGGCGACCAGCGCCATCTGCTGGTCGACGCCGGACGCACTGCCGTACAGGCGCGTGCGCGCGGCGGCCCGGTCGCCTTCGGCGCGCGCGCGCACGGCTTCGGCTTCGGTCTGCTCCAGATCCTTGCGCGCGACGATGCCGGCCTCGAACAGTTCGCGTGCGCGTTGCAGCGCGCGCTGGGTCAGCTCGACGTCGGCGCGGGCGCGCGCGGTATCGGCCTGGGCCTGGCCGAAATCGGGCGAGGCCACGCGCGCCAGCACGCTGCCGGGCCTGACGCTGTCGCCCACGTCGGCGACGATGGCCGTCACGCGCCCGGCGAAGGCCGGGTAGATGCGCTGGGTGACGGCCTCGTTCCAGACCAGGCGCGAGGGCAGCTCCACCGTGACGGCGCGCGCGGGCGTGGCCGCAGTGATGCCCAGCTGCGCGAGCTGCGGATGGCCGGGCGCGAAACGCAGTTGCCGGCCCTGCAGGGTGGGGGCGTCGGGTTCGGGGGGGAGGGGGGCCGGATCGTCCTTGCAGCCGGTGAGCAGCAGCAGGGCGGTGGCGAGGGCGGCAGCGGTGGCGCGGGTGGCCAGGTTGCGCGGGAGGAGGCGAGGGGTGTGGGACATGGTGGACGGCAGGGACAGGTGTCGGTCAGGGAGCCTGTTGGGAATGCAGCAGCAGCCAGGCGCCGGCGGCCTTTGCATGGTCGGCACGGGTAGAGAGCGCTTCCAGCACGACGGAGCGCAGGGTGCGGCGGGCATCCAGCAGGTCGGACAGCGGCAGCGCGCCGCGTTCGTAGGCCAGTTGCGCGCGGTCTTCGGCCTGGCGCGCGCGCGGCAGCACGAGGCCGTCGTAGTCACGCGCGCGGGCGGCCACGGCGCCGAGTTCGAGCGCCATGCGTTGCACGTTGCCCTGGGCGCGCAGCTGCGCCTGGGTGAGCGATTCCTGCGCCTGGGCCAGCTCGGCCTGGGCGCGGCCGATCTCGCCTTCGTGCGCATAGCCCACCTGCAGCGGGATCGACAGCCTCAGCTCGAGCAGGCGGTTGGAAGTGCCGGGATAGTGGTCGAACGAGGCGCCCCAGGTGACGTCGGTCTTCTTGAGCGCCAGCGCGCCGTCGAGCGCGGCCTGCGCGGCCGTGGCGCGGGCCCGGGCCGCGCGCACCTCGGGCTGGCGGTCGGCCAGCAGGCTCCAGGTGGCGCCGCCCGCATCGACGGCGGGCAGGGCGTCGGCGGTGGGCCAGTCGCCCTCGGCCCGCAGGGTGGCGCCCGCCGCGCTTTCGTCGCCCAGGCGGGTGAGCTGGTGCAGCGCCAGCGCCGCGCGCTGCACGTCGAGCCGGGCGCTGCGCACGTCGGCCTGGGCGCGGTCGGATTCCACGCGGATGCGCAGCGCGTCCTGCTCCGACAGGTCGCCGACGCGCAACCGCCGATCGGCGATTCCGCCCAGCGATCGGGCGTCGTCGCCGATGGCGGTGATCTCGGCCAGGCGCTCCTGGGCGGCCAGCAGTTCCCAGAAGGCGTCCTGCGCCTGCTGCTGCTGCGCGAGCCTGACCTGTTCGGCGTCGGCCTGCAGGGCCTGCAGCGTGTCTTCGGCAGCGCGTGTGCGCAGGGCGCGCTTGTTGCCGCGTTCCCACGTCCAGTCCACGCCGACGCCCTTGTCGATGCGCTTGCGGGTGAGCGGGTTGCCCGCGCCCACGCCGTTCTGCAGGTCGATCGAGGCGGCCTTGGCGCTGAGCACCGGCATCGGCGCGTGGTCGGCCGCGCGCACGTCGGCGCGCCCGGCATCCACGCCCAGGCGGGCGATGTTCGCGTCGGCGTTGGTGGCGGCCGCCGCCATCACCTGCCGCAGCGTGACCGCCGGGGCGGCCGGCGGATCGGCCGCCTGGGCGCAGGCGCAGCCCAGCGCGAGGAGGGTGGAGAGCGTGAATCGGTTCCAGTACATGGAGGCGGTTTATCGATCCGCCCACCTGACCTGAAGCTGACTCGCCCATGAGAGGAAATGCTTAGCCGTGGTTGCGGCGCATCAAGGCGCGATCGGGCCGACGGGTCCAAGCTCGTGGCGATGACCCTGCCGCCGTCCACCACCACCCCGGTTTCCGCCGCCACCCCCGCCGCCCTGCGCATCATCCGGGACGAGCATGCCGCCCTGCGGGCTGTGCTGCATTCGCTGCAGCTCATGGTGGAGCGCGGGCCGGGCGACGATCCCGAGGGCTTCTTCGGCGTGCTGCGCTCGATGCTCTTCTACATCGACGAATACCCCGAGCGGCGCCACCATCCGCGCGAATCCAACTTCCTGTTTCCCCGCGTGCTGCAGCGCGCGGCCTGGGCCATGCCGGTGATCTCGCGGCTGGAGCAGGACCATGTGCATGGCGAGCGCGACGTGCGCGAACTGCAGCACCTGCTCGCGGGCTGGGAACTGGTGGGCGGGTCGCGCCGCCTGCCGCTGGCACAGGCCGTTCACCGCTATGTCAGCTTCTACCTGGAGCACATGCGGCTGGAGGAAACGCAGGTGCTGCCGCTGGCGCAGCAGTACCTGGGCGAGGACGAGTGGGCCGAACTGGCCGAGGTGTTCGGCGCCAATCAGGACCCGATGACGGGCCTGCATCCGCGCGAGCCGGTGTACGACCGGCTGTTCACGCAGATCGTCATGCGCGCACCTGCCCCGATAGGGCTCGGCTGAGCCAATTCCTTCCGGGGCAGCACCGACGGCCCGGCAGAGCCGGTTCCGTGGTGTCCCTGGCCTGAGGGGTGCGGGATCGGTCAGGCCGCCTTGGGATAGTCCGTGTAGCCTTTTGCGCCGCCACCGTAGAGCGTGGCCTTGTCGATCTGCGCGAGCGGCAGGTTGTCGCGCAGGCGGTGCACGAGGTCGGGGTTGGCGATGAAGGGGCGGCCGAAAGCCACGGCGTCGGCATGGCCGCTGGCCACAGCCTGCTCGGCCAGGGTCTTGTCGTAGCCGTTGTTGGCGATCCAGGCGGCCCGGCCGCCGGCGGCGCGGTAGGCGTCCTTCATGGCGGCGTAGTCGAACGGGCGGTCGTCCAGTTCGCGCGGTCCGCCGGTGGCGCCTTCGATCACGTGCACGAAGGCCAGGCCCAGCGGCGCGAGCTCGCGCACCACGTGATCGAACAGCGGCTGCGGATCGGCATCGACGATGTCGTTGGCCGGCGTGACGGGCGACAGGCGGATGCCCGTGCGGTCGCCACCGATCTCCTCCACCACGGCACGGGTCACTTCCAGCAGCAGGCGGGCTCGGTTTTCGATGCTGCCGCCGTAATCGTCGGTGCGCTGGTTGGCGCCGGTCTTGAGGAACTGGTCGATCAGGTAGCCGTTGGCCGCGTGGATCTCGACGCCGTCGAAGCCCGCCGCGATGGCGTTGCGCGCGGCGTGGCGGTAGTCCTGCACGATGCCGGGCAGCTCGCCCGCGTCCAGCGCGCGCGGCGCCGAGGTGGGCGCGAAGCTGCCCGCGCCGTCCTTGATGAGGTAGGTCTTGGCCTGGGCCGTCACGGCCGAGGGCGCGACGGGCGGCTGGCCATCGGGCTGCAGGTCGTTGTGCGAGATGCGGCCCACGTGCCAGAGCTGGCAGACGATCTGGCCGCCGGCCTCGTGCACCGACTTCGTCACGCGCTTCCAGCCATCGAGTTGCTCGGTGCCGTAGAGGCCGGGCACGTCGGCGTAGCCCTGGCCCTGCGGGCTGATGGCGGTGGCTTCGGAGACGATCAGGCCGGCGCTGGCGCGCTGTGTGTAGTAGGTGGCCGTGACGTCGGCGGGGATGGCTTCGGGCGAGCGGTTGCGCGTGAGCGGTGCCATGACGATGCGGTTGGCCAGGCGCAGCGCGCCGGCCTGCAGGGGATCGAAGAGGGATGCCATCTCGGAGACTCCAGATGTTGTGAATGGAATGAGGCACAGCCTAACGCGCGCGGCAAACTCCTGCAGCAGCGGGCGCGCCGGTTTTGTGGCAGATGCGCCAGGCGTCGACGCCCGTGCGACAGGCCGCGGCGGGCCCGTGGCCGGCGCGGCGCAGAATGCGCTGGCGCCGTGGGCTGCGTGGCATGCGTGCCTGGCCCGGGGCCCACGGAGACGACAACCCGACGATGAGCGAGACGCCCGACCTTTCATCCGATGCCGCAGGTTTTTCGCGCGCGCTGCGGCTGGTCTTCGCGCTGTCGCTGGGCGCGGCCATCTCGCTGGGCATCACGCGCTTCGCTTACGGCCTGCTGTTGCCGCCGATGCGGGCCGACCTGCATTGGAGCTACACGCTGGCCGGCGCCATGAACACCTTCAATGCGCTGGGCTACCTGCTGGGTGCGCTGTCCACGCCGGCGCTGATGGCGCGCCTGGGCGCGGCGCGGCTGCTGCTGGCCGGCGCCGTCGCGGCCAGCGTCTTCATGGCCGGCAGCGGATTCTTCACCGGTGCCGCGCCCTTGCTGGCGCAGCGCCTGCTGGCGGGCGTGGCCAGCGCGTGGATCTTCATCGCCGGCGGGCTGCTGGCCGCGCGGCTGGGCGCGGCACATCCCTCGCGCGCCGGCCTGCTGCTGGGGCTCTATTACGGCGGCACGGGCGTGGGCATCGTGCTGTCGGCGCTGCTGGTGCCAGCCCTGCTCGAGGGGGCCCGTGATCGGCCGCACGGCTGGGCCTGGGCCTGGTGGGCGCTGGCGGCGGCGTGCGCGGTCGCCACGTTGGCGCTGCGCTGGCCGGCCCGCGTGCTGGGTGCGCAGGAGGGTGGTGGCACGGCGGCGCGCATGCCGCTGTCCGCGGTGCCACTCGCGCGGCTGGCGCCCGCGCTCGCCGGCTACCTGCTGTTCGGCGTGGGCTACATCGGCTACATGACGTTCGTGATCGCGCTGCTGCGCGAGCAGGGCGCGGGCACGGTGCGCGTCACCGTGTTCTATGCGTTGCTGGGGCTGGCCGTGATCGCCTCGTCGCGCATCTGGGCCGGGCTGCTCGATGCCAGCCGGGGCGGGCGCGCGCTGGCCACGCTCAACGGTCTGCTGGGCGTGGCGACGGTGGTGCCGGCCGTCACCACCGCATGGCCGCTGCTGCTGGCCTCGGGGGTGATGTTCGGCGGCATCTTCCTGTCGGTGGTGGCCTCGACCACGGCGCTGGTGCGGCACAACCTGCCGCCCGCGCTGTGGGCGGCAGGCATCAGCGCCTTCACCATCGTGTTCGCGGCCGGGCAGATCGCCGGGCCCACGGTGGTGGGCCTGATCGCCGATGGCCCGGGCGGCCTGGCGCGCGGGCTCGCGTTCTCGGCCGCCGCCCTGTGGCTGGGCGCGGTGGTCGCCAGCCGGCAGCGGCCTCTCCAGAAGTGAACCCTTCCGGATGGCACGGCGATGCGGTTCGCGCCATGTCGCCCGGTGGGTTCAGGACACCGCGAAACCGGCTTTGCCGGGCCGCTGGTGCCGCCCCTGGGGTAGCCTGGGGGAGAGCCTTATTTCGCCAGGCCTTCTGCTTTCAAGGCCTCCTGCACGGCGGGACGGGCAGCGATGCGCTCGCGCCAGGCAACGAGGTTCTTCAGGCCCGAGATGTCGATCTTCATGGGCACGGTCCAGCCCGAGGTGACGAACAGGTAGGCGTCGGCCACGGTGAAGTGCTCGCCCATGAGGAACTCGCGGCCCTCGAGCTGGCTGTCGACCCATTCCAGGCGCGAGACCACCTTGGCCTTGAACACTTCCTTGGTCTCGGCCGGCACGGCGGGATTGAACAGCGGCGAGAAGCCCTTGTGGATTTCGGTGCCGATGAAGGTCAGCCATTCCTGCAGGCGGTAGCGCGCCATCGTGCCGTTGGCGGGCGCCAGGTTCTTCTGCGGCACCTGGTCGGCGATGTACTGGACGATGGCCGGGCCTTCGCGCAGCAGCGTGCCGTCGTCGAGCTCGAGCAGCGGCACGTAGCCCAGCGGATTGATCGTGTAGTAGTCGGTGCCGTCGGGCGTCTTGTGCGTCTTGGTGGGCGTGAGCACGGGCTCGAAGGCCAGACCCGCTTCGCGCAGGACGATGTGGGGCGATTGCGAGCAGGAGCCGGGCGAGTAGTAGAGCTTCATGGGTGCATCCTTTGGCGATGAGGGGTTGGGCCCGGCCGCGATGCGGCGGGCGCGCTGCGCATGCTAACGGCTTGTGGGCCGGCGTGCAGGCGGGGCGGCGGCGCACAATGGCCGCATGAGCGACACCCCCGACATCCCGGCGCGCGCCCGTGCGGCGCGGCCCCGGCGCCTGTGGCGCTGGCTGGCGGTGGGCGCAGCGTTGGCGCTGATGCTGCCCGTCATGGCAGCGTCGTTGCTGTGGCACTGGGTGTCGGGTGACGACTTCCGGGCGCGCGTGCAGGCGCAGGCCTCGGCCGCCGCAGGCGTGCCGGTCACGCTGGGCGCCATCGAGGTGGCGGTGTGGCCGCTGCCCTCGGTGCAGGTGGCCGACGTGCGCGTGGCGACCACGCCGCCGCTGTCGGCCGAGGGCGTGCGGGCGTTCCCTGACTGGCGCGCGGCGCTGGCGGGACGGCCCGCGCTGTCGGCGCTCGAAGTGCGCGGAGCGCAGTTGCACGAGACCGCCGCCGCCGCGCTGGTGGTGGCGTTGCAGCGGCTGGCCGAGGGCGGCGGCCCGGCCGACACACGCTGGCTGCCGCGCCGTGTGGCACTGCACGACATCCGCTGGCAGGGCAACCAGGGCGCGGCCAGCGGCTTCGACCTGGAGGCGCGGCTGGGCGAGGACGGCCTGCCCGAGACCGCGTCGCTGCGCATCGGAAGCGGCGCGCGCGCGGGTACCGAGATCGACCTGTCGCCGGGTGCCGATGGCGCGCGCTGGCAGCTTCGTGCGCGACTGGGCGGCGGCACGGTGGAAGGGCCGGTGCGGCTGTCGCCGGGCACGGCCGCCGAGCCGGGGGTGACGGCCAGCGGGGCCCTGGCCGTGCGAGGCGTGGATCCGGCCGCGCTCACCGCGCCCAGCCGGCCGTTGTCGGGCCGGCTCACGGCCGACACCACGTTTTCGGTGCGGGTGACGTCACCGGCCCAGCTGGCGCGCCTGCCCGAGGGGCTGCGCAGCGAAACGCGCTTTTCGGTGGCGCAGGCCCGATTGCACGGCATCGACCTGCTGCGCGCCGTGCAGACGGCAGGCCTGTCGCGCGGTGGCGAGACGGCGCTCGACGAACTCTCGGGCGAGGTTCACACGCAGGGCCGCCAGGCCCGCGTGCGCCAGCTGGTGGCCCGCACGGGCGCGCTCACGGCGCGCGGCGAAGTCGCCATCGCGGCCAACCAGGCCTTGTCCGGCCGCATGACGGTGGACGTGGCCGAGCGCGTGACGGCCGGCGTGGTCGGCGTGCCGCTGGCGGTGGGCGGCACGCTGTCCGACCCCGAGGTCACGCTCACGCGCGGCGCGATGCTGGGGGCGGCCGTCGGCACGGCCGTGTTGCCCGGCGTGGGCACGGGCGCGGGCGCGCGTCTGGGCGACCGGATCGGGCGGGGACTGGACCGGTTGCTGGGCCGCTGAGAGCGGCGCGTTCCACGATGCGGCGGCGTCCTACGAGGGGCCGCGCCGGGTGCCGATGGGTGGCGGCAGGCCCGGTCAATAGCATCTTCAACATCCATCCAGTGCGGCGCACGTCGCCGTTTTAGGGAGTCCACCATGTTGAAGTACGCCATCATCTTTGCGCTGATTTCGCTTGTCGCCGGCGCGCTCGGTTTCGGCGGCATTGCTGCCGGTGCCGCCGGTATCGCCAAGATCCTGTTCGGCCTGTTCCTGATCCTGGCCGTCGTGTTCCTCGTGCTGGCCGCGCTGGGCGTGGGCGCGGTGCGCAAGGCGCTCGACTGATGATCCGCACGCGCCATCCCCGCGCCCGCAGCGTCGTCGCGCCTGTTCGCATTCCGCTGATGCCCGAGCACGCCGACTTGCAGAGCCTGATGAACAGCCCGCTCTACCAGGTGCGCCGCATCCTGCGCGTCACGCAGACCCACTGGGACCTGCCGCTGGCGCATGGCAAGCGCGCCGTGGTGCGCGAGGCGCGCCGCCTGATGTCGCCCCCGCGTCCGGGCGCGCTGGCGCAACTGGCCCGCATCCAGCCTCTGGCCATCGCCGGGTGACGCGGTGCACTGGTCGGCCATCGACACGCGCCTGTCCTACCAGGTCACGGGACCGGCGCATTTCTGCTTTCACCTCCAGGTGGCCCACGCGGCCGGCCAGCGGCTGGCAGGCGAGTCGCTGAACATCGAAGGCGCGGGCGAGCTGCGCCATTTCACCGATTCGGTTTCAGGCAATCGCTTCCTGCGGTTCGATGCCGAGCCCGGCGAGGTGCACGTGCACTACCGCGCCGAGGTGGAGCGTGTTGCCACGCCCCAGCCACGTCGACTGGCCGAGATGCCGATCAGCGCGCTGCCCGATGAGGTGATGCCTTATCTGCTGCCCACGCGCTACTGCGAATCCGACGTCATGGCGCGCGCGGCCCAACAGCTCTTCTGCAGCCACAAGCCCGGCCTGGCGCGCGTGCAGGCGATTGCGGACTGGATCCACGACAGCATCGTCTATGAGCCAGGCAGCACCGATTCGACGACGACGGCTCAGCAGGTGTTCGTGCAGCGAGCCGGCGTGTGCCGCGACTTCGCGCATCTGGGCGTGACGTTCTGCCGCGCGCTGAATATTCCCGCGCGGCTGGTGGTGGGCTATGTGTGGTTCGACGAGCCGCCGCAGGATTTCCATGCCCTCTTCGAGGCCTGGCTGGGCGGCCGTTGGGTGCGCTTCGATCCCACGCGCATGGCGCCCGTGGAGCGGCTGGTGCAGGTGGGCACCGGGCGTGATGCCAAGGATGTGGCCTTCTGCACCCTGTTCGGCCCGGTGACCATGCGCGAGAAGGCGATCACCGTGCGCGAATACGAAGCGCCCCGCCCACGCCACCGACTGGGCGCCGCCTCGGAGCCCAAACCGCCGACCCGTCGCGTCGCCTTGATGGCCTGAGCCTCACGACCGGGCGGGCGCCGGGGCCGTTTCGCGCTCCAGGCGAGTCAGCCATTGCATGGCATGCCGCCCATCGCCGGGCGGGCCGCACATCTCGGCGGAAGGCTGCAGGCCCGAGCACACGGCCGGCCGGTCCGGCTGGCCGAAGATGCGGCATCGCATGTCGTCGTCCAGCTGGACGCAGGGCACGCCAGCGGGCTTGCCTTGCGGCATTCCCGGAATCGGGCTTGAGATGGATGGCGCAATGCAGCAGGCGCCGCATCCTTGGCGACAGTGCATGCTTACTGCCTGAGGCTCAGGTGGCTAACCGGCCGGCCGCCCACAGCACCTGGTCGATGACGGCCTGCACATTGCGCCGAGCGCCTTCGTCGATCAGCGCGCTATCGGCGGTGAAGGCGTCGCCCGCGCGGCCGAGCGCGAAATTGCGGGGCGCGAGCCAGCATTGCAGGTTGACCAGCAGCGGCGCCAGATGGCTCTGGGAGCGAAGGCCCCCCAGTGCGCCGGGCGAGGCCGACAGCACGCCCACCACCTTGCCACGCGAGGAGCGCATGCCGTCCGACCACACCGGGTCACCCTTGACGGGGCTCGACACCCAGTCGAGCGTGTTCTTGAGCAGGGCGGGGTAGCTGGCGTTGTATTCGGGCGTGCAGACGATCCACGCCGGGTGATCGGCCATCACCTGCTTGAGGCGAAGCACGTCGGGCGGCGTGCCGCTGGCTTCGAGGTCGGCGTTGTACATGGGGATGTCGTAATCGCCCAGTTCGAGGTGCGTGACCTCGGCACCGGTTTGGCGGGCCAGTTCGGCGGTGGCGTGCGCCAGGCGCCGGTTGAAAGACTGCTGGCGGGTGCTACCCGCGAAGACGAGGAGTTTCATGGCCGCGATTGCACCACAGGCATCGCGCAGGAAGCCTGCATCCGGCAGGGTGCGCCGGTAAAATGCTCGGTTCTCCAGCCCGTGGTCCACGCGCGCATCGGCCAGCCGGCCGCCGATGCGCACGGCGTGTGCGGCGGGCGTCGTCTATTCCGCCGCGGCCCGTGCGCCGTGGGCAACAGCGCCGGTCGAGAGCAGACCCATGATCTACCCTGAAGAATTCGACGTGATCGTCGTCGGCGGCGGCCATGCCGGGACCGAGGCCGCGCTGGCCGCGGCGCGCATGGGCTGCAAGACCGTGCTGCTCACCCACAACATCGAGACGCTGGGGCAGATGAGCTGCAACCCGTCCATCGGCGGCATTGGCAAGGGCCATCTCGTGAAGGAGGTGGACGCGCTCGGCGGTGCCATGGCCATCGCCACGGACGAGGGCGGCATCCAGTTCCGCACGCTCAATTCGAGCAAGGGCCCGGCCGTGCGTGCCACGCGCGCGCAGGCCGACCGCATCCTCTACAAGGCCGCGATCCGCCGCCGCCTGGAAAATCAGCCCAACCTGTGGCTGTTCCAGCAGGCGGTGGACGACCTGATGGTGGAGGGCGACCGCGTGGTGGGCGCCGTGACGCAGGTGGGCATCGCCTTCCGGGCGCGCGCCGTGGTGCTGACGGCGGGCACTTTCCTCGACGGCAAGATCCACGTGGGGCTGGACAACTATGCCGCCGGCCGCGCGGGCGATCCGCCGGCCGTGTCTCTGTCGGCACGCCTGAAGGAGCTGAAGTTGCCGCAAGGGCGCCTGAAGACCGGCACGCCGCCGCGCCTGGACGGCCGCACCATCGATTTCTCGAAGTGCACCGAGCAGCCGGGCGACGGCATGCCCGGCGGCGACAACCCGGATCGCATGCCGGTGTTCAGCTTCATGGGCCGTGCCGACATGCACCCGGCGCAAATGCCCTGCTGGATCACGCACACCAACGAACGCACGCACGAGATCATCCGCTCGGGGTTCGATCGCAGCCCCATGTTCACCGGCAAGATCGAAGGCGTGGGCCCGCGCTATTGCCCGAGTGTCGAGGACAAGATCAACCGATTCGCCGACAAGGACAGCCACCAGATCTTCTTGGAGCCCGAGGGCCTGACGACGCACGAGTTCTATCCCAACGGCATTTCCACCAGCCTGCCGTTCGACATCCAGTACGCACTGGTGCGCTCCATGCCTGGCCTGGAGAACGCCCATATCCTGCGCCCCGGCTACGCCATCGAATACGACTACTTCGACCCGCGCTCCCTCAAGGCCAGCTTCGAGACGAAGCAGATCGGCGGCCTGTTCTTCGCCGGCCAGATCAACGGAACGACCGGCTATGAAGAGGCGGCGGCCCAGGGTCTGTTCGCCGGGCTCAACGCGGCGCTGCAGGTGCGCGGCGAGACGCCCTGGCTGCCACGGCGCGACCAGGCCTACCTGGGCGTGCTGGTGGACGACCTCATCACCAAGGGCGTGACCGAGCCGTATCGCATGTTCACCAGCCGCGCCGAATTCCGGCTGCAACTGCGGGAGGACAACGCCGACATGCGCCTGACGGAAGACGGCCGCCGCATGGGCCTGGTGGACGATGCGCGCTGGACCGCCTTCAACCGCAAACGCGATGCTGTTTCACGTGAAACAGAGCGGCTCAAATCCACCTGGGTCAATCCGCGCAACCTGCCGGCCGAGGAGGCCGTGCGCGTGCTGGGCAAGCCCATCGAGCATGAATACAACCTGGCGGATCTGCTGCGCCGCCCTGAGGTGAGCTATCAATCGCTGATGACGCTGGACGGCGGCCGCCATGCCAACGCCGACCTCGCCGCTGTTTCACGTGGAACACCGGAAGGCGAGGAAACTGCCGCAGTGATCGAGCAGGTCGAGATTGCCGCCAAGTACTCGGGCTACATCGAACGCCAGCGCGATGAAGTGGAGCGCGCCGCCCGATTCGAAGGCCTGCGCCTGCCCGCCGAGCTGGACTATATGCAGGTGGCCGCCCTGAGTTTCGAGGTGCGCCAGAAGCTCAGCCGCCACCGGCCTGAGACGCTGGGCCTGGCTTCACGCATCTCGGGCGTGACGCCGGCCGCCATTTCGCTTCTGATGATCCACCTGAAAAAGGGCGGGTTCCGGGGCTTCGCGGACGAAGCGGCGGCTGAGCGCCAGCCGGCCTGAGGCGGAACTCGTTCATGTCGTCATCGCTTTCCGATTCGCTGCGCGCCGGCCTGGAGGCGCTCGGGCTCGAACTCGACACGGCCCGGCAGGATCAACTGCTGGCCTACCTGCAGCTGATCGGGAAGTGGACCCGCGTCTACAACCTCACGGCCGTGCGCGATCCGGCAGAGATGCTGACGCATCACCTGCTTGACAGTCTGGCCGTGATCGCGCCGCTGCGCCGCGAGGTCGCCGCGCTGCAGGAGGCGGGCAGGGCGGGGGAGCGGCCCACGGTGCTGGATGTGGGATCGGGTGCCGGCCTGCCCGGCGTCGTGATCGCGATCTGCTGCCCCGGACTGCAGGTGAGCTGTGTGGACACGGTGGCCAAGAAGGCCACCTTCATCCAGCAGGCGGCGCTGGAGCTCAAGCTGCCCAACCTGCGCGGCGTGCATGCGCGCGTGGAATCGCTCGACACGGGCTGGGACGTGGTGGTGTCGCGCGCCTTTGCCTCGCTGGTGGACTTCACCGCCTGGTCGCGTGCGGCACTGAAGCCGGGCGGTGTGTGGATGGCGCTCAAGGGCCGCCCGCCGGAGGCCGAGGTGGCCGCCTTGCCCCCCGGCGTGGAAGTGTTTCACGTGGAACAGATCGAGGTGCCGGGCCTCGATGCCCAGCGCTGCGTCGTCTGGCTGCGGCCCGCTGCGGGCTGATCGGCGCTCGACGCGCTTTCCGCTGCGGCGGCGCGGGCGGCATCACGTAAACTCGGCCTCCCGTCTCCCGCAGGAAATCCCCCATGTTTGGCGTTGCTGACTACGGCGCATTCGTTGTCGCCATCATCGTTTTCCTGTTGATCCCCGGGCCCGGCAACCTCATGCTCATCACGGCCACGGGCAAGGGCGGACTGCGCGGCGGCCTGGCGGCCACCTTCGGCGTGATCCTGGGCGACCAGGTGCTGCTGTGGCTGGCGGTGGCCGGCGTCGCGGCACTGCTGGCGGCGTATCCCACGGTCTTCCACGCGGTGCAATGGCTCGGCGCGGCCTACCTGGGCTGGCTGGGGCTGCGCATGCTGCTGGCCAAACCGGGTGATGCGCCCGTGCTGAAAATCCAGCCGCGACACTATCTGCGCCAGGCCTTCACGATCACTCTGCTCAATCCGAAGGCCATCGTTTTCTACATGGCCTTCTTCCCGCTGTTCGTCGATCCGGCACGGCACCAGGGCCTGCCCACGTTTGCGGCGATGGCGGTGACGATCGCCTGCCTCACCTTTCTGTACGGTCTGGTGGCCGTGCTGCTCACGCACTTCCTGGCCGAGCGCCTGCGCGCCAGCCCGCGCGTGGGCCGCGCGCTCGAGAAGACGGCAGGCGTGTTCCTGGTGGGTTTCGGCCTCAAGCTGGCGCTCGGTCGCTGACCCCCGACAACGACAACAGCAACGAAAAAGAAGAGCGACGACCGCATGGCAAAGATTTTCTGCGTGGCCAACCAGAAGGGCGGGGTGGGCAAGACCACCACCACGGTCAACCTGGCCGCCGGCCTGGCCAAGGTCGGCCAGCGCGTGCTGATGGTCGACCTGGACCCGCAGGGCAACGCCACCATGGGCTCCAACGTGGACAAGCGCAAGCTGGAGCACACCGTCTACGACGTGCTGCTGGAGAGCGCCACCATCGCCGAAGCCCGCGTGCGCAGCGACAAGTGCGGCTACGACGTCATCGGAGCCAACCGCGAACTGGCGGGGGCCGAGGTCGAACTGGTCTCGCTGGACAACCGGGACAAGCGCCTGCGCGACGCGCTGGCTGGGGTGGACGCCGAATACGACTTCGTGCTGATCGACTGCCCGCCTTCGCTGTCGATGCTCACCCTCAACGGCCTGTGCGCCGCCCATGGAGTGATCGTGCCGATGCAGTGCGAGTACTTCGCGCTCGAAGGTCTGTCGGATCTGGTCAACACGATCAAGCAGGTGCATGCCAACCTCAACCGCGACCTGCAGATCATCGGCCTGCTGCGCGTGATGTTCGATCCGCGCATCACGCTGCAGCAGCAGGTGAGCGAACAGCTCAAGTCGCACTTCGGCGACAAGGTCTTCAACACCGTCATCCCGCGCAACGTTCGCCTGGCCGAGGCACCCAGCTATGGCCTGCCCGGCGTGGTGTTCGATCCGTCGGCGCGCGGCAGCCAGGCTTTCGTCGAATTCGCGAACGAGATGGTCGAGCGCATCAAGACCCTGTGACGTTTCACGTGGAACACGGCCCGACCACCCTCCTGCTGTTGCCCGGCTGGCAGAACTCCGGCCCCGGCCACTGGCAGACGCTGTGGGAGCAGCATCACGGCGACCTGCGCGTGGAGCAGCACGACTGGATGCGCCCGCTGCGCGGCGACTGGAGCGCGCGGCTCGAAGACGTGATCCTTTCCGCGCCCGGCCCGGTGGCGCTGGCCGCCCACAGCCTGGGCTGCATCCTCGTGGCGGCCTGGGCCGCGCATTCGCGCCACACGGCCCGGGTGCGAGCGGCGTTGCTGGTGGCCGTGCCCGACGTTGAACGCGACGACCTGCGCGCCGTGCTGCCGGGCTGGGCGCCCATCGCGCGCCAGCGCCTGCCGTTCCGCACCCGCGTGGTCGCCAGCACCGACGATCCCTATGGCGGCCTCGACACCGCCGGCCCGCTGGCCGCGGCGTGGGGCGCCGAGCTGTTGAGCCTGGGACCGCGCGGCCACCTGAATGCCGACTCCGGCCTGGGCCACTGGCCCGAAGGCCGCGCGCTGCTGACCGACATGCTGTGATCGCCCGCCGGGCGATCACTCCACACGAACGAATCTGAGAAGAAGGACGACTGCCATGGTCACCAAGAAACCCAAGGGCCTCGGCCGCGGACTCGAAGCCCTGCTCGGCCCCAAGGTGGACGACACCGCGCGTCCCGCCGCCGACACGGCCGCACCGGCGGGCCAGACCGGATCGATGGCGCTCGACGATCTCGTGCCCGGCATCTACCAGCCGCGCACGCGCATGGACGAAGGCGCGCTCTACGAACTGGCCGAGAGCATCAAGGCGCAGGGCATCATGCAGCCGATCCTCGTCCGGCGCCTGTCCACCGGCGCCCACGCCGGCAAACACGAGATCATCGCGGGCGAACGGCGCTTCCGCGCCGCGAAGCTCGCTGGCCTGGACCGCGTGCCCGTGCTGGTGCGCGAGGTGCCCGACGAAGCCGCAGCCGCCATGGCGCTGATCGAGAACATCCAGCGCGAAGACCTCAACCCGCTCGAAGAAGCCCAGGGCATGCAACGCCTCATCAAGGAGTTTGGGCTTACTCACGAGCAGGTGGCGCAGGCCCTGGGCCGCTCGCGCAGCGCCGCCAGCAACCTGCTGCGTCTGCTGCAGTTGGCCGAGCCGGTGCAGACCATGCTGATGGCGGGCGACCTGGACATGGGCCATGCACGCGCGCTGCTCAGCCTGGATCGTGCCACCCAGATCACCGCCGCCAACCAGATCGCCGCGCGCAAGCTCTCCGTGCGCGAGGCGGAAGCGCTGTCGAAAAAGCTCGGCGCCGAATTCAACCTCGTCTCGCCGCCCAAGTCCAAGAAAGAAAAGTCGCGCGACCTGCGCCGCGTCGAGGAAGAGCTGGCCGACCTGCTGACCGCCGAGGTCGAGGTGCGCGTGAAGAAACGCGTGAAGCGCCATGGCCGCGTGGAAGAGCTGGGTGAGCTGGCGATCCATTTCGGCTCGCTCGACGAACTCAACGCGCTGATCGACCGTCTGCGCGCCACGGGTAGCTGAAGCCCACCGGCCGGCTGCGGGCCGGCGCCTCCCGCAAACGCGTGAGGCACGTTGCCAACTAATGCACACGCATCCCCCTCGTTCGGGGGATGTTTCGCGCCAGATGCGCTGGGATACTGCGCTCGCCCGAAGTGGTATCACTTTGTAATCGAGCCGGAACGCATCATGACGCTGACCTTGAATTTTCCCCGCCTGCCGCTGCGCCTGCAGGTGGCCGTCACCTGCCTGACCCTGTCGGGCCTCGCGGGCTGCCAGACCAACCCGCCGCTGCAGAACGCCACGGGCGTGTCGTCGATGGAGGTCGATCCAAGCCGCAAAGGCCCGGTTTCGGGCGTGGGCGTGGAGGGCCAGGACATCGTGGCCATGACCGACCAGATGATGCGCGACATCCTGGCCGAACCCATCTTCGTGGACACCGGCAAACGCCCCCGCGTGATCATCGACAGCCAGTACTTCGTCAACGAAAGCTCGCAGGCGATCAACCGCAACATCATCACGCAGCGGCTGATGGTCAACCTCAATCGCGCCGCGCGCACGCGCATGCAGTTCATCAACCGCCAGAACAGCGCGATGGTGGAGCAGGAGCGCCAGCTCAAGCGCAGCGGCACGGTAGACGTGGGCACCACGGGCCTGACGAAGGCGCAGGCCGGCGCCGACTACCGCCTCTCCGGAAAGATCAACTCGCTGGACAGCCGCAACGTGCGCACCGGCATGGTCCAGCGCTACACCCAGATCTCGTTCGAGCTGACCGACCTGGAGTCCGGCGAGATCGTCTGGGCCGGCATCTACGAATTCGCGCGCGCCGCCGCCGACGACGTCATCTACCGCTGAGCGCACGCATCGGCGACACCCGAGGGAGCACACGACATGAACCGCACGATCCACATCGCGGCCGCCGCCGCACTGGCCGCGTTGCTGGCCGGCTGCGCCACCACGCAATCGACGCCGCCCACCTTCGCGGGCTGCCAGACCTGGGAGCAGCAGCGCGCGGCCGGCCACGCGCAGCCGGGCGCCGTCTCGGTGCTCTCGCCCGAGCTGGCCAAGGTCATCGGCGTGCAGAACGTGTCCACCGCACGCACCGGCACCGGCATGGCCGCCGTGCAGGCCGGCATCTACAACTGCACCGACGTCGACGTCGTGCTCTCGGTGCGCACGCGCTTCACCGGCGCGCGCGGCGAGAGCGAGCCGCCCAGCGCCTGGAAGACGGTACACCTCGCGCCGCGTGGCCAGGCCGTATATGGCGAATCGGCCATCTCGCAGGCCACCAGCATGGTGGCCGTGGACATCTACGACGCCAACCGTGGCCAGTCGCAGTTCGCGCCGGGCCAGACATACACCGTGCCGATGAACAGCGGCGCCGCGCGCTGAACGCACGAGGCCATCCATGCTGCGCATTCCATTCACCGCTGCTGCCGCGGTCCTGCTCGCGGCCACCGCCGCGCAGGCCCAGGCCCCGCAGATCGACATTCCCGCCAGCGCCTATCGCGGCGGCCAGCCCGACGTGCTCACGCCGCCGCCCGCGCCGGCCGCGCACGTGGCGCCCACGCTCAACCGCGCCGCCTTCGCCAGCGCCTACGCACGCGCGGGCCGGCCCACCATCGCCGTGCTGTGGAACCGCGAGTTCACCGACATGCTGCAGCAGGGCAGTGCGCAGCAGGTCAGCATCGACAGCGTGAGCGCGCGTGCCGGCAGCGCCGAAGCGGTGCGCGTGCCCGGCTACGGCGCGGCCGAAGTGCGCGGCGCCGCCATCGCCAGCACCACCATCACCGCGCAGGAAGCGCGCACCGTACAGGCGCAGCGCAGCGGCCCGGTCGAACGCGTGGACCTGCAGCTGCGCAGCGCCTTCATGCAGGCCATCGCATCCTCGGGCGTGCGCCTGGTGGACCGCAACGTCGTCATGCGCACCACGGCGGCGAAGCAGAAGGGCAGTGCGCTCGACAGCCAGCAGATCGAGACCGAGGCGCTGGAGAAGCACGCGAAGCTCCTGATGGAAGTGCTCAACACGCGCGACGCGAAATCGCCCACGGGCTGGGCCACCTACGTGTCGATCAAGCGGCTGGCCGACGGCGTGGTGCTGACCGAGGGCTACATCGACGGCCGCCTGCCCGAAGGCACGCCGAAGCCGCCGCCGAAATTCGAGGCCGATCCGCGCGGGGGCTTCCGCGAAGTGGCTCAGCCGGTGAGCGTGGGCGACATGGGCCGCCGCGTGGCCGACCAGACGCTGGCCCAGCTGGGCGAGGCGCTCGCCCGCTGACGCCCCTTTTCGCGGGCCTTGCGCCCGCGTCCCCCGATCCCACCGTTCACGAGGTGTCCGCCATGCAGAAGCCGCCTTTCCTCTCAACCCTGCGCCGTGCGCTGCGTCCGGCGGCCTGCGCCGCCGCGCTCGCCCTGTGCGGCCTGCCGGCGCACGCGCAGTTCGGCGCGCTGTTCCAGAACATCATCCAGCAGCAGACCCAGCAGGCGATGCAGCAGCAGGCCACGCAGGCCGCCCAGCAGCAGCTGCAGCAACAGGCCCAGCCGGCGGCCCGGCCCACGAAGCAGTGGGGAACGCCCAAGCCCGTTCCGGCCGAGCTGCGCACCAGCGCCGGCACCTTCGCTGCGCGCACGGCCGTACCCGAGCTGCGCCCGCTGTTCGAGCGCCTCTACATCGAGGGCGAGCGCAACGCCACGCTCAACTTCCAGCGCATCGGCCTGGCCGCGCTGTCGCTGGGCAAGCTCGACATCGCCGAGCGCGCGTTCGAGGCCGCGGCCTTGCGCATCGACCAGATCTACGCCGACAACGCGGAAGCGCAGAAGGCCAAGTCGCTGTGGACGGCCGAGAAGATCAAGGACTACAAGGGCGAGCCCTACGAGCGCGCCATGGCCTTCTTCTACCGCGGCCTGGTGTACGCCGCGCAGGGCGATTTCCAGAACGCGCGCGCCATGTTCAAGCAGGCCGACTATCAGGACACCGTGGCCGAGGCCGAGCAGTACGCGGGCGACTTCGCCCTCATGCCCTACATGGCCGGCTGGGCCAGCTACTGCGACGGCAATGCGCAACTCGCGCGCGATTACCTGCAGATGGCCGTCAAGGGCGATCCGGCTTACGCCGGCGTGTCCGTCGAGCAGCCCGTGCTGGTGCTGTTCGAGAGCGGCCGCGCGCCCTTCAAGTACGGCGGCGGCAAGCACGGCGAGGCGCTCAAGTGGCAGCCGCACGACATGCCCGCGCAGACCGCGCGCGCGGCCTGCACCGGGCACGACACCGGCTGCTTCGCCACCCGCTTCGTCAAGGGTGCCGACGTGGGCTACCAGGCCACCACGCGCGGCGGCCGCGCCATCGACGCCGTACTCGGCGGCAAGGCCTCGTTCAAGGAAGGCGCGCAGAACGTCGCCGACGTGGCGGGCACGGTGGGCAACGTGGGCATGCAGGTCGCCATGCAGACGGGCAGCCGCGACGCGGCCAGCCTCGGCATGCTGGGCATGTTCGCCGGACTGGTGGCGCAGGGCGTGTCGGCCTCCACCCAGGCGCAGGCCGATATCCGCGAATGGGAGCAGCTGCCGGGCACCGTGTGGCTGGCCACCTCGGCCACACGCCAGGGCACGCCCACGGCCACCGTGACGCTGGAGACGGCCGGCAGCTCGGTGGCGCCCGTGCCGGTGGCGCGGCTGGTCGACACGCCCTCGTGCCAGCTCTACTGGGGCCGCTCGCTGTCGCCCCTGAATCTGCTGCGCGATGCCGGCCCCGTCGAGCCCGGCGAGCATGCGCGCGATCCCGCGCTGCGCCAGGAGCTCGAAGCCAGCTACGCCGGCTGACGACCCCGGGCGACGCCGGGTCGGGCGGCATGCGGGACAATGACACCTGCATGCAACTGAAAACCATCCTGGCAGAAACCGAGTCCCTGCCCAGCGCGCCCCAGGCCGTGCTGGAGCTGGCGAGGACCTTCGAGGACGAGGACGCGCCCACGTCCGACGTCGTCTCGGCCATCGAGGCCGACCCCATGCTCGTGGTCCAGCTGCTGCGGCTGGCCAATTCGCCGGCCTTCTTCCGCGGCAAGCTCATCGACAGCACGTCGGAAGCTGTGCGCCTGCTGGGCCTGTCGCGCGTGCGCTCGCTGGTCATCGGCCTGCTGGCGCGTGACGCCTTTCCCGACGTGCCCGAAGCTGCGCTCGACGAGATCTGGCGCCTCTCGCTGGCCACGGCCGATCTCTCGCGCCACATCGCCGAGGTGGGCGGCCACGACGAGGAGATGTGTTACCTGGGCGGCCTGCTGCACCTCATCGGCGAGCTGATGCTGCGCGTGGCCATGCCCGAGCGCCTGGCCGAGCTGGACCAGACCGTGCCGCTGGCCTCGCCCGAGCGCGCCAAGGCCGAAGTCAGGACCTTCGGCTACAGCTATTGCGAAGCCGGCGCCGAACTCATGCGCCGCTGGCGCCTGCCCACGCGCGTGGTCCACATCATCGAGCGCCAGCGCAACGCCAACCTGCTGGTGCTGCGCGACCTGGAAGCCATGGCCGTGCAGGTGGCGTTCTGGCGCGTGCGCGCGCTCGAGCTGGGCCAGAGCGAGGAAGAACAGCAGGCCGCCTGGCCCGCCACCTTCGGCCGCGCGCTGCGCGTGGAAGCCGCCGACGTGATCGGCTGGCAACCCCCGGCTCCGGCGGGCGACGAGGCCGGCGACACGCTGCCGCTGGCCTGACACGAAGCGTCCGCCGCGGACGCTTACGGCATGTTGCGCGATGCACGCACCGTGCGGCGCGTCGATGCGCACAATGGGTGCAAGCCCGCGCGCCCCTCGTGCGGGGTCCCCGCGAAAGGAGCCCGACGTGATCCCCAAGAACACTCTCTGCCTCTGGTACGACGGCACGGCGCTGGAAGCCGCGCAGTTCTACGCGAAGACCTTTCCCGACAGCCGCGTGGGCGCCGTGACCCATGCGCCCGGCGACTTTCCCTCGGGGCAGGAGGGCGACGTGCTCACGGTGGAATTCACCGTCTGCGGCATCCCGTGCATGGGCCTCAACGGCGGCCCGGCGTTCAAACCCGACGAAGCTTTCTCGTTCCAGATCGCGACCGACGACCAGGAAGAGACTGACCGGCTGTGGAACGCCATCGTCGGCAACGGCGGACAGGAAAGCGAATGCGGCTGGTGCAAGGACAAATGGGGCATCTCCTGGCAGATCACGCCGCGCGTGCTCACCGAGGCCTTCACCGGCCAGGACCGCGCGGCGGCGCGGCGCGCCTTCGACGCCATGATGACCATGCGCAAGATCGACGTGGCGGCGATCGAGCGCGCTGTCAAAGGCTGACCGCAACCGGGCGACATCCCGCACCGGCGCGCATGCGCCACGCCCTTCTCTGAAGTCGGGCGCCCCATCGGCGCTCGAGTTGTTCATTCCCCAGAGACGCCGAGCGACGCTCCTCGCAGCGCCGCAGTTCGCCGCATGCGCGCCATGCGGCGATGCCGTGCGCATCGCATCCATCGTCCGCACTGGACCGTCCTGTGTGCTGCCCATCCTGTGATCAATGCCGCGCGCGCGACCCCAGGCGTGGATGACAGGCATCAACGTGGTGCCCCGGCTGGCGGAAAGAGCGGGACATGGTGCATGCCGCACGACCGCACGCACCCGTGGCGGGCATCGCAGCCGGTCGATGACCGACAAGGGAAAAGGCGCTTGACAGCAATTCTTACGGGTGTCATATTTCAGAACGCTAGTTCCATCAAACGAAACGAGAGACAGAAACGCGACATGTGGCAATGCGCGCTGCCCCGGCGGTTGCAGCGCATTGCGCGGATGAATTGACCCGGGGCGCGTGGCACCGATCTTGCGAAAGCGGCAGCGAGCGAGGTGGTGGCGTGCAGGCGGGAAGTCGTTGCGCCGGCGGTATGCCGGCGTGTGTGCCAGTCGTTGTTGTCGCGGCCGCCGTGCCGCCAGAGGATCCGAGATGAAGCTCAGTTATCGCAATCGCCTCAAGCTCATCGGTGGCGTGGGCGCAGGCATCGGCCTTCGCGCCACGGGTGCCGCCACCGGCCTGGCCGCGTTGGCCATCGCACCCACCGTCGCGCGGGCGCAGTCGGAGACCACGCTCAACTGGGTGCTGATCCCCGAGCCGCCGACACTTGTCACGGCGTTCAACAGCGCGCAGATGGTCCAGCAGATCTCCGCCAAGATGATGGACGGCCTGCTCTCGTACGACAAGGACTTCGAGCCTGTCGCCGCGCTCGCGACGAGCTGGCAGGTCGCGGCCAACGGGCTGTCGATCACCTTCAAGCTGCGCGACGGCGTCAAGTGGCACGACGGCCAGCCCTTCACCTCGGCCGACGTGAAGTACACGTTCGAGGAAGTGCTCAAGAAGCATCATCCGCGCGGCCGCGCGACCTTCGCGCACCTGGAGTCGGTGGAGACGCCCGACCGGCTCACTGCGGTGTTCCGGCTCGCCAAGCCCTCGGCCTACCTGATGGCCGCGCTGTCGGCCTCCGAGTCGCCGGTGCTGCCCAAGCACGTCTACGAAAAGGGCGACCCGCAGACCAGCCCCGCGCTCGCAGCGCCCGTGGGCACGGGTCCGTTCAAGTTCGCCGAATGGCAGCGCGGCCGCTTCATCCGGCTCGTGCGCAACCCCGACTACTGGGCCAAGGGTCAGCCCGGCTTCGAGACGCTGCTCGTGCGCTTCGTGCCCGACGCCGGCGCGCGGGCCGTCGCGCTGGAGACCGGCGAGATCGACATCGGCGGCGGCGATCCCGTGCCCCTGGCCGACCTGCCGCGCATCTCCAAGCTGCCGCAACTGGCCGTGACGACCGAGGGATACGCGATGTTCGGCGGCATGTACTACTTCGAGTTCAACATGCGCGACCCGCAGTTCAAGGACGTGCGCGTGCGCCAGGCCATCGCGCATGCGATCGACCGCGACTTCGTGGCCCGCAACACCTGGTTCGGCTATGCCAGCGCGGCCACCGGCCCGCTCTCCAACAAACAGCCGCGGTTCTACACGGCGGACGTGCCGAAGTACCCCTTCGACACCAAGAAGGCGGAGGCGCTGCTCGACGCGGCCGGCTACCCGCGCAAGGAAGGCGGCATCCGCTTCAGGATCTCGCACGATCCCGCACCGTCGTCCGAGGAATACCGCCGCTTCGGCGAGTACTTCAAGCAGGCCATGCGCGTGATCGGCATCGAGGTCGAGTTGCGCACCGCCGATGCCGGCACCTACCAGCGGCGCATCTGGACCGACAACGCCTTCCAGACCACGTCATACGGCATCTTCACCATGCCCGACCCGACGATCGGCGTGCAGCGCCTCTACTGGTCCAAGAACATCCGAAAGGGCGTGGCGTACTCCAACGGCTCGGGCTACACGAGCGCAGAGATGGACGCGATCCTCGAAGGCGCGCAGGTCGAGCCCGATGCCAGGAAGCGGCGCGACCTGTTCGTGCGCATGCAGCAGCTGGCGATGACCGACCTGCCGATCATCCCCATCATCAACCGCTCGCACACCAGCGTCTACAACCGCCGCCTGGCCAACGTGCAGGGCGATCTCGAGGGCGTCTTCGGCACCTTCGCTGGCCTCACGCGCGCGCCGCGCTGAACCCGCACCGATGACCGCAAGAAGAACGGCGGCCGCCCCAACGGGGCCGCGACGAGGATCGAGCCGATGAAAATCCTGCGCTTCATAGGGCGCCGCACCCTTCAGGCCCTGGTGGTGCTGGTGCTGATCGCGTGCACCAACTTCCTGATCGTCAATTCGGCGCCGGGCGACATGGTGGACGTGATGGCCGGCGAATCCGGGGCCGCCGACCAGGAGTACCTGGCGGCGCTGCGCGAGAAGTACGGGCTGGAGCAGCCGTTGCCGGTGCGCCTCGTGCGCTACCTGGGCGCGATCGCCACGTTCGACCTGGGTCACTCGTTCCGCTACAACGTGCCGGTGACGGACCTGATCCTGTCGCGGTTCCCGGCCACGCTGCTGCTGATGTTCACCAGCCTGGGCCTGGCGCTGATCGGCGGCATCGTGCTGGGGGTCGCGGCCGCCCGGCGGCCCGGCTCGCTGCGCGATTCCGCGATTTCCGTGCTGGCGCTGCTGGGCTACTCCACGCCGCTGTTCTGGTTCGGTCTCATGCTGACCGTGCTGATGTCCGTGAAGCTCGGCTGGCTGCCCAGCAGCGGCATGAGCACGATCGGCGCCGACTACTCGCTCTTCGGCCACGTGGTGGACGTGGCGCGCCATCTGGTGATGCCCTCGGTCACGCTGGCGCTGTTCTACATCTCCACCTACACGCGCCTCATGCGCGCCTCGATGCTCGAGATCTATGGCATGGACTTCGTACGCACCGCCAAGGCCAAGGGGCTGGGCGAGCGCCGCGTCGCCTACGGCCATGTGCTGCGCAACGCCATCCTGCCGCTGGTCAGCCTGTTCGGCGTGCAGCTGGGCGCCGTGCTGGGCGGCTCGGTGGTGGTGGAGGTCGTCTTCGGCTGGCCCGGCCTCGGCACGCTGGCGTTCGATGCACTGTTCCAGCGAGACCTCAACCTGTTGATGGGAATCCTTTTCATGTCCTCGGCGCTCGTGGTCGTCGTCAATCTGGCGGTCGACCTCTTCTACAGCTGGCTCGACCCTCGCATCGAGGTGGCCGCATGATCGCCCGCCTGACGTTCTGGCAGCGCTTCCGCAGGAACCGCACGGCCGTGTTCGGCCTGCTGGTGCTGGCCCTGGTGATGGCGGTGGCGATGTTCGGTCCGCTGCTTTATGGGGCCGATCCGTGGGCCATGGTGACCAGCCCGTTCCTCTGGCCCGGACAGGACCCGGCACACCTGCTGGGCTCGGACAACGCGGGGCGCGACGTCCTCAGCGGGCTGATCAACGGCGCGCGCGTGTCGCTGACCATCGGCGTGGCGGCCACCAGCGCCGCCGTGCTCATCGGCGTGCTGGTCGGGGCGGTGGCGGGTTACTTCCGCGGCTTCATCGACGACGTGCTGATGCGCTTCACCGAGGTGTTCCAGACGATCCCGCACTTCCTGTTCGTGATCGTGCTGGTGGCGATCTTCCAGCCGTCCACCGTCGTCATCTGCGTCGCCATCGCCGTGGTGTCGTGGCCGCCGGTGGCGCGCCTCGTGCGGGGCCAGTTCCTCACGCTGCGCCAGCGCGCCTTCGTCGAGTCGTGCGTGGTCATCGGCATGAGCACGCCGCGCATCATCTTCACGCAGATCCTGCCCAACTGCATCGCACCCATCATCGTCACGGCTTCCATCATGGTGGCCTCGGCCATCCTGCTGGAGGCCGGGCTCTCCTTCCTGGGCCTGGGCGATCCCAACGTGATGAGCTGGGGCGCCATGATCGGCTTCGGGCGCCAGTCGCTGCGCACCGCCTGGTACCTCGCGGCCATTCCCGGGCTCGCGATCCAGCTCACCGTGCTGGCCATCAGCTTCGTCAGCGAAGGCCTGAACGACGCACTCAATCCGAGGCTCGGTTGATGTCCACCGCCACTTCCTCCGCCCGCGCCGCTGGCGCGCCCACGCTCGACGTGCGCAATCTGGTCATCGAGGCGAGGGTCGGCGACGTGCCGATCCGCCTGGTCGACGACATCAGCTTCCAGCTGGAGGCCGGCGGAACGCTGGCCATCGTCGGCGAATCCGGCTGCGGCAAGTCGATGACCGCGCTCTCGCTCATGCGCATCCTGCCCGAGCCGGCGGTGCGCATCGGCGGCGGCCGCATCGCGCTGGACGGCGAGGACCTGGCGCGCGCCAGCGAGGCGCGCATGTGCCAGGTGCGCAACAGCGTGATCTCGATGATCTTCCAGGACCCGATGGCGTCGCTCAATCCGGTGCACACCGTCGGCCAGCAGATCGTGGAGGCGATCCGCTCGCACCGCGACGTGCCGGCGCGCCAGGCGCGCGCCGAGGCCATCGCGCTGCTGCGCAGCGTGCACCTGCCCGATCCCGAGAAACGCATCGACTACTACCCGCACCGCCTCTCGGGCGGTATGTGCCAGCGCGTGATGATCGCCATGGCCCTGGCCGCCCGGCCGCGCGTGCTGATCGCCGACGAGCCGACCACCGCGCTCGACACCACGGTGCAGGCGCAGGTCATGTCGCTGCTCAAGGCGGCGCAGCGCGACACCGGTACCGCCGTCGTCCTCATCACCCACAACCTGGCGGTGGCCGCCGATGCGGCGCAGAACGTCGCCGTGATGTACGCCGGCCGCATCGTCGAGGCGGGGCCCGTGCACGAGGTGTTCCGCACGCCGCGGCATCCCTACACCGTCGGCCTGCTGCAGGCGATTCCCGACGGGCTGGAAATCCACGACGGCCAGGAGATCCCGGCGCTGGTCGAGATCCCCGGCACCGTGCCCCGCCCGGGCCTGGCCGGCACGGGTTGCGCCTTCGCGCCGCGTTGCCCGCGCGCGCAGCAGCGTTGCCGCGAAGAGCGCCCCGAACTCGAAGTGCAGGACGACGGCGTGCGCACGGCGGCCTGCTTCTATCCCCATCACGGAGTCCTCCAATGACCGGCGCCCTGCTGTCCTGCCGCGATCTGGCGGTCGAGTTCCCTTCCGGCGGGCGCACGTTGCGTGCCGTCGATGGCGTGGACCTCGACGTGGAGCCGGGCCAGACCGTGGCCATCGTGGGCGAGTCCGGCTGCGGCAAGTCCACGCTGGCGCGCGCCATCATGGGGCTGAACTCGCCCAGCCGCGGATCGATCCGGCTCGAGGGCCGCGAACTCGTGGGCCTGTCGCAGCGCGAGCTGCGGCCGCTGCGCCCCGCTGTGCAGATGGTGTTCCAGAATCCCTACGGCTCGCTGAACCCCCGCCTGACCGTGGGACGGATCATCGAGGAGCCGATGTCCGTGCAAGGGATCGGCACGCGCGAATCCCGCCGCGAGCGGGTGCGCGAACTGCTCTCCATGGTGGGCCTGGCGGCGGGCGCCGAGCGGCAGTACCCGCACGAATTCTCCGGCGGCCAGCGCCAGCGCATCGCCATCGCGCGCGCGCTCGCGCTCGATCCCAAGCTCATCGTCTGCGACGAGCCGGTGTCGGCGCTCGACGTGTCGGTGCAGGCCCAGGTGCTCAATCTGCTGGTGCGGCTGCAGAAGGAGCTGGGCGTCTCCTACCTGTTCATCTCGCACGACCTGTCGGTGGTGCGCCACCTCGCGCACCGCACGGTCGTGATGTACCTCGGGCGGGTGGTCGCGCAGTCGTCCAGTCGCAGCTTCTGGAACGCGCCGCTTCATCCCTATGTGGCCGCGCTCAAGCAGGCCACGCCCACCATGGACGTGCTCGATGCGGGCTACGTGCCGCCGCCTGTCCTGGAGGGCGAGATTCCCAGTGCGCTCAACCCGCCGCCGGGCTGCCGCTTTTCCAGCCGCTGCCCGCACGTGCTGCCGCTGTGCCGCGAGAGCTACCCCGCGCTGCGCCAGGTCTCGGCCACAGAGTCGGTGGCGTGCCACCGCGTCGAGGTGCACTCCGACGGCAGCGCGAGCACGCCATGGGGCGTGGTGTCCATGCCGGCCACCGCGCCGCAGTCCGCGGCCAGCCCGCCGTCTCCCCTGGCACGCGTCGCGTGACACGGCGGCCCCGACCATGAGCTCCATCACCACCACCCACTGGGGCAGCTATCGCGCCCGCGTCGAGAACGGCCGGCTGGTCGGGATGGACCCGGTCGAATGGGACCGCGATCCCTCGCCCATCGGCCAGTCGCTGCCGGAGGGCATCACAGCGCCGGCGCGCGTGCTGCGTCCGGCGGTGCGGCGCGGCTTCCTGGAGGGCGGCGCGGCCTCGCGCGAGGGCCGCGGCAGCGAACCATTCGTCGAAGTCGAGTGGGACGAGGCGATCGCGCTCGTGGCGGCGCACGTGGACCGCGTTCGCAAGACGCATGGCAATTCATCGATCTTCGGCGGCTCCTACGGCTGGTCGAGCGCGGGGCGATTCCACCATGCACAGAGCCAGGTGCACCGCTTCCTCAACGCGTTCGGCGGCTACACCTACGTGCGCGACACCTACAGCAACGCGGCCGGCCGGCGCATCCTGCCGTATGCGATCGGCGAACTCGACACGCTGCGCCCGAAGCAGACCAACTGGTCCGTGCTGGCCGAGCATTGCGAGCTGTTCGTGTCCTTCGGCGGACTGCCCACGCGCAATGCCCAGGTGAACCCGGGCGGAGCCAACGACCACGCCGTGCCGTACTGGATCGACCAGCTGGCGCAGCGTGGCGTCGAGTTCGTGAACGTCAGCCCGGTGCGCGACGACATGGGCACCGTCCCGTCGGCCCAGTGGCTGCCGCTGCGCCCGGGCAGCGACACGGCCGTGATGCTGGCGCTCTGTCACACCCTCATCGCCGAAGGGCTGTACGACCGCGCATTCGTGGCCACGCACACCGTCGGCTTCGACCGCTTCAGCGACTACGTGCTCGGCCGCACCGACGGGCAACCCAAGTCGTGCGAATGGGCGGCCCCGCTGGCCGACGTCGACGCGCAGGCGCTGCGCACGCTGGCGCGCCGCATGGCCGCGCGGCGCACGCTGGTCAACATCGCCTGGTCGCTGCAGCGCGCGCTGCAGGGCGAACAGCCTTTCTTCGCGCTGGTCGCGCTCACCGCGCTGCTGGGCCAGATCGGCACGCCCGGCGGCGGGATCGGCCTGGGCTACTCGGCCTTCAACGACATCGGCAACGGACGCAACGGCTTCTCCGGACCCCGCCTGCCGCAGGGCCGCAACCCGGTGCCCGATTTCATTCCGGTGGCGCGCATCTCGGACATGCTGCTCAACCCGGGTGCGCCATTCGAATACGACGGAAAGCCCTACGTCTACCCCGACATCCGGCTGATCTACTGGGCCGGCGGCAACGCGTTCCACCACCATCAGGACATCAACAAGCTGATCCGCGCCTGGCGCCGGCCCGAAGCGATCTTCGTGCACGAGGCCTACTGGACGGCGCAGGCCAGGTTTGCCGACGTCGTGCTGCCGGCCACGGTGATGGTCGAGCGCGACGACATCGGCAGCGCCTCGGGCGACGGCTTCATGACCGCGATGAAGCGGCTGGTGCAGCCCATCGGGCAGGCGCGCGACGACTACGACATCTTCACGGCCATCTCGGCGCGCATGGGCGACGAGATGGCCTTCACCGAAGGCCGTGACGTCATGCAGTGGCTGAAGTTCCTCTACGAGGAAAGCTTCGGCCGGGCTGAAAGCATGGGCGTCAGCCTGCCGCCCTTCGAGGAATTCTGGGCGCGGGGCCATCTCGAGTACGAATGGCCCGCCCGGCCGCAAGTGTTGCTGGAAGGCTTCCGGGCGGATCCGGCCGCCCATCCGCTGGAGACGCCCTCGGGCCGCATCGAACTGTTCTCCGAGCGCCTGCACGCCTACGGCTACGAGGAATGCCCCGGCCACCCCGTATGGCACCCAAGCGACGAATTCCTGGGCGATGCGCGGGCGCGCCAGTTCCCGCTGCACATGATCACGCCGCAGCCGGCGACGCGCCTGCACAGCCAGTACGACCACGGCAAGGTCAGCCGGGACAGCAAGATCCAGGGCCGCGAGCCGATGAAGATGAACCCGGACGACGCCGCCGCGCGCGGCATCCGCCATCACGACGTGGTGCGTGTCTTCAACGATCGCGGCGCCATCCTGGCTGGCGTGATCGTGACGCCGGACGTGCGTACCGGCGTCGTGCAGCTGTCCACCGGCGCCTGGTACGACCCGCTGGAGCCGGGCCTGGTCGGCACGCTCGACAAGCACGGCAATCCCAACGTGCTCACGCCGGATCGCCCGAGCTCGCGCCTGGGCCAGGGCTGCGCGGCGCAAAGCACCCTGGTGCAGGTGGAGCGCTGGAACGGTACCTTGCCCGAGATCACGGCCTTCGGCCCGCCGCCGATGGTCGCCCGTCCCTGAGGCCGACGGCCCGTGCGCGTCGCCCCCAACCGTGAGTCCGTTGAAAGGAGCCATCCCATGAAATCGATCTTCCTCTCGCTGGTCCTGCTCGCCACCTCGTTCGGGGTCCTGGCCGAAGCTCCCAAGAAGGTTGTCACCATCGTGAACCCCTTCAGCGTGTCGGGCCTGACCGACCTGGTGGCTCGCATGGCCGCCGAGAAGTCGCGCGACAAGTTTCCCAACGGCACGATCATCGTGTCGCGCCCCGGCGCCGGCGGCTCCATCGGCATCGCCAGCGTGACCAATGCGCCGCGCGATGGCTCCACCATCGGCTTCACGCCCACCGGCTCGGTGGTCGACCTGCCCCAGATGCAGGAGCTGCCGTACAAGAACCCCGACGACCTCGAACCCATCATCAACGTGATGGCGTCCTACCAGCTGCTGGCCGTCAGTGCCGATTCCAAATGGAAGACCTTGAAGGAATACGTCGATGACGCCCGAGCGGCACCCGGCAAGCTCAGCATGGGCCACACCGGCCGCGGCACGGCCTCGCACCTGAACATGGCGCAACTGGTCAGCGCGGCCCGGCTCGACCTGATCGAGATTCCCTACACCGGCTGGGCCCAGAGCAGCGTGGCCCTGCTGGGCCGTCACGTGGACGCCATCGTCATCAACCCGGGCGAGGGCCGGCAGCTGATCCAGCAGGGCCGCATCCGCGTGCTCGGCGTGTTCCAGCCCCAGCGCGTTCCCTTCTATCCCGACGTGCCGACCTTCAAGGAGGCCGGCTACGACGTCGGCGTGAGCCTGAAGTTCTTCTTCTTCGGCCCCAAGGGCATGGACCCGGCCGTGCGTCAGTACATGCATGACGCCTTCAAGGCCGTGATGGACGACCCGGAGTTCAAGAGCTTCCTGCAGTCGCGCGAGGTGGTGGCCGACTACATGGACGGCCCGGCCACCAAGGCCATGCTGTGGAGCGAATTCCGCAGCCACACCGCACTGCTCGAATCGCTCGGCCTCAAGGCCAGGCCCTGACCAGACGTCATCAATGAACGAAACGAAAGAGACCCCGCAATGACTGCCCAGATCAAAGGCCTCAAGGAAATCTCGTACTTCGACTGCCTCGGCGGCGGCCAGATCTACGTTCAGGGCAAGTACGCCTACATCGCCCACATGGATGCGCCCGCCGGCACGACCATCCTCGACATCAGCGATCCGCGCAACCCGCGGCAGGTCGCGCACATCGCCATTCCGCCGGGCGTGCACACACACAAGGTGCGGGTCGAGAACGACCTCATGCTGGTCAACTGGGAATGCCCGCCGCCCTACAAGCTGGGCGAGAACTTCCAGGGCGGCCTGGCCATCTACGACGTCTCCAACCCCGCCAAGCCCCGGCAGATCTGCTTCTACAAGACGGCCGGCACCGGCGTGCACCGCTTCGACTTCGACGGACGCTACGCCTACATCACGCCCGAGGTGGAGGGCTACCACCTCAACATCGCCATGATCCTGGACCTGAAGGATCCGACCCGGCCCGAGGAAGTCGGACGCTGGTGGATGCCGGGCCAGTGGGTGGCCGGCGGCGAGACGCCCGACGAGGGCTATCGCGCCACCTGGTGCCACCAGATCCTGCGCCAGGGCAACCGCCTCTACATCGGCTACTGGCATGCCGGCATGGCCATCGTCGACATCGAGGACATGAGCCGGCCCAAGCTGATCTCGCGCCTGCAGACCAGCCCGAGCTTCCCGCATCCCACGCACACCGTGCTGCCGATCCCGTTCGAGCTCATGGGCCGCAAGATCGCCGTGGTGGCCGACGAAGACGTGCGCAAGCTGCGCCCGTCGCCGCCGCCCTTCATGTGGATCGTCGACATCACCGACGAGAAGATGCCGATCCCCATCGCCACACACCAGATCGAGGGCTTCGAGAACACCCACATGCCCGAGTTCAGCGGCTGCCACCAGCCGGCCGAGCAGGTGTACGGCACCGAAATCCCGACCGCCTGGTTCTCGTTCGGCCTGCGCGTGGTCGACATCAAGAACCCGTACCGCCCGCAGGAAGTGGCGTACTTCGTGCCCGAGCCGCCGCAAGGCTTCAAGACCGCCGGGACCAACGACGTCTTCCTCACGAAGGAAGGCCTGATCTACCTGATCGACCGCAACCGCGGCATGCACATCGTCGAGCGGATCTGAGCATGGACGCCGGCGTGCGCGTTCCCGTCACCGTGCTCACCGGCTACCTGGGCGCCGGCAAGACCACGCTGCTCAACCGCATCCTCACCGGAGAGCATGGGCGGCGCTATGCCGTCATCGTCAACGAGTTCGGCGAGATCGGCATCGACAACGACCTCATCGTCGAATCCGACGAAGAGGTCTACGAGATGAACAACGGCTGCATCTGCTGCACCGTGCGCGGCGACCTGATCGGCGTGCTGGCCGGCCTGATGCGCCGGCCCGGCCGCTTCGACGCCATCGTCATCGAGACCACGGGCCTGGCCGATCCGGCGCCCGTGGCGCAGACCTTCTTCATGGACCCGGAAGTGCGCGCCGCCACCCAGCTCGACGCCGTCGTCACGGTGGTCGACGCGTTGCACCTGCCGCTGCGCCTGGCCGACAGCCGCGAGGCGCGCGAGCAGATCGCCTTCGCCGACGTGGTGCTGGTCAACAAGACCGACCTGGCAAGTGCGGAGCAGCTGGCCGAGGTCGAGTCGCTGGTGCGTGCCATCAATCCGCAGGCCGAGCTGCACCGCTGCCAGCGTTCCGATATACCGCTGGACCGCGTGCTGGACCGCGGCGCCTTCGACCTGTCGCGTGCGCTCGATCTCGACCCGTCCTTCCTCGAACCGGGGCACGAGCATGGCGCGCATTGCAGCGCCGCTTGCGGGCATGATCATGGCCACCACGATCATGACAACGCACACGACAACGCGCATGCCGGACACCACCGCCACCAGCTGGACATCGGCTCCATCTCGCTGCGCGCCGGCGAGCTCGACTTCCATCGCTTCTTCCCCTGGCTGCAGAAACTGGCCGAGGAGAAGGGCCCGGACATCCTGCGCATGAAGGGCATCGTCGCCCTGGCTGGCGAATCGCGCCGATACGTCGTGCAGGGCATCCACATGATCGTGGAGGGCGGCTTCCAGCGCGACTGGAAGCCCGGCGAAGCGCGCGGCAGCAAGATCGTCTTCATCGGCCGTGACCTCGACCGCGACGTGATCGCCGCGGGCCTCGCCGACTGTGCGGCGCGCGTGCCTGAGGTCACCGCGGCCTGATCGATGCCATGACCGCCACCGCGCCTGACCGCCTCGCCGTCGCCAGCCGCGCGCTCGGCAGCCACTGCGTCGCCGTGCGCGTGCTGGAGGACGGCCGGCCCTGGTTCGCCGCGGCCGACGGCGGCGTGTTCATCGGGATCGATGAACGGACCGCACCGGTCGTCGCGCACGATGGCCTGCTGGCCGCCGTGCCTGCGCCCGAGGGCCCCACGCTCTACAGCAGCGGCGAGGACGGCCGCGTGTGCCGTCTCGACTGCCAGTCCGGTGCGCCGGCCACCGTCACCGAACTCGGCCGCGTGCCGCGCCGCTGGGTCGGTGTGCTCACCGCCAACCGCGCCGGTGCGGTGGCCTGGGCCAGCGGCAACACGGCCTGGGTGCGCGATGCCGGCGGCGGCCTGCGCGAGATCCGCCATGCACGCGCCATCGAGGCCCTGGCGCTGTCGCCCACCGGCCTGCTGCTGGGCATCGCGGCCTACGACGGCCTGACCCTGCATGCGCTGGACGACGCCACCGTGGCGCCGCGCGTGCTGCCCTGGCCGGGCGTGCACGCGGGCATCACCTTCTCGCCCGACGGTCGCTTCGTCGTCTCGCGCCTAAAGGACGCGACGCTGCATGCGTGGCGCCTGGCCGATGGCAGCGGCATGCGCATGGGCGTCTACCCGGCCAACGTGGGCGACTGGGCCTTCAGTGCCGGCGGCCGCTGGCTGGTCACGTCGGGCGCCGGTGCGGCCGTGGCGTGGCCGTTCGAGGGCGAGGGCGGCCCCATGCACCAGACGGCGCTCGAGCTCGGCGAGCCGCGCGAGAGCCCCGTCACCGCCGTGGCCTGCCACCCGGTCGAAGACATCGTCGCCATGGGCCATGCCGATGGCTGCGTGCGCCTGGCCCACCTGGCCACCGGCCAGCAGCGCGTGTTGCGCGATGCCACAACGGACAATATCGCCACCGGCGCCGTCACGGCCCTGGCCTGGCAGCACCATGGCCTGAGCCTCGCCTGGGGCACGCACGGTGGCGAAGGGGCGGTGGCGTTCTTCCCCTCCACCGACTCCGGGGATTCCAGGAACTTCGCCGACGCCACTCAAGAAAGTACCGCATGACCCCGCTTCTGGACCACGTGACGATGGGTACGTCTTCACTCGAGGCCGGCGCGGCCTGGGTGCAGCGCGAGCTCGGCGTCGACATGCCGCCCGGCGGCAAGCACCCCGACATGAGCACGCACAACCGCGTGCTCAACGTCGGCGGCGAGCATTTTCTCGAACTCATCGCGATCGACCCCGATGCGCCGCCCGTGCCGCACCGCCGCTGGTTTGCGCTGGACGAGGCCGACGTGCAGGCGCGCATCGCCGAGCGTCCGCGCGGCCTGGGCTGGGTGGTGCGCGTGCCGGACATCGCCGCCATCCAGGCGCGCAGCCCGGTCGACCTGGGTCGCATCACCGACATGTCGCGCGGTGGCCGCACGTGGCGCCTCACGGTGCGCGAGGATGGCCGCATGCCCTTCGACGGCCTGGTTCCGGCCTTCATCGAATGGTCGCCCGGCCCGCATCCGTCGCAGAACATGAAGTTCCTGGGCCCCGAGCTGGTGGCGGTGGACCTGCGCCATCCCGATGCCGACGACCTGCGCAAGACGCTGGCCCTGCTCGGCGTGGACAGCCTTGCACGCGTCATACAGGCCGACGCACCGGCGCTCTGCCTCACGTTCAAGCTGCCCGACGGCAGCCTGCGCACGATGGGCGACTGACCTCACGCGGACCCATTGCCATGTGCGGCTACTTCAACGACATCGACGGCAACCGCTATCGCGCCTATGCCGGCCCTTCGCCCACGCTGCGAGAAGAGACCCTGCGTGTGGCCCGCGGCATGCCCGGCGAGCCCGTGCCCATGGCGGCCTGGGACACCTTCTTCAGCCCGGCCTGCGGCGCCATCGACGGCCGCTGGTTCACGCGCATGTTCGAAGCGCGCCAGATCGCCGTGGCTTTTCTCGCCACGCAGCAGTTCGCCCCCCTGGGCGCACGCCGGCCGTCGGCCCTGCGCTGTCTGCCGGACGACGAGGCGGCGATACCGGTGGTGTGAGCGCCTCGGTGCCGGGGCGATGAAGCGGGTCAGGCCGGCCGCCGGCTCGCGCTGCGCGCGGCAGCCGCGCGCGCCACATACGCCTCGATCCGCCCCTTGAGTCCGGGCGCCGCAGCCGAGCGCACGAGCGCTGCCAGGTCGGCGTCGGCGGCGTGGTCGTCCAGCGCGCTGCGCAAGTCGCCGAAGGTCTGGCGGGCCACGCTCACCGGCGCCAGCGTGGCCAGCGCCGCAGCGAGCAGGGCGCCTTCGTCATCCGCCGCGCCTTCGCCCGCAGGCGATGCCTCGAGCACGCGCGTGGCCAGGCCGGCGACGACGGCCTGGTCGGCGCGCACCTGGGTGCCTTCGGTCACCCACTGCAGCGCGCGTGCCGTGCCCACGCGCATGCCCAGGCGGCGCGTGCCCAGTACGAGGCCGAAGCCGGCACCCGGAAAGCGCAGCGCACTGCCGGCCGCGAGGATGCGCTGATCGCAGGCGGCGAACAGGTCGGCACCGGCGCCCACGATCTGGCCTTGCGCCACGACCACCGTGCGCAGCGGCGCGCGCCACAGCGCGGTCAGCATGAGCTCGATGGCGACGAAGCGCGCCAGCAGGCTGGCGTCGGTCTCTTCGGGAAGGCTGGCCAGATCGAAGCCGGTGCAGAAATGGCGGCCCGCGCCGTGCAGCACCAGCGTGTGGATATCGGTTCGCGCGCTGGCTTCATGCAGCGCAGTCATGACGCCTTGCACGATGTCGGGTGCGAGCGCGTTGCCGCGTGCCGCGCGCTCGAGCCGGCACAGGGCGAAGCCGTCTGCCTGCAGGCGCAGGCGGGTGGCGGGCGCGGCGCCAGTGCTATCGCTGTTCATCAGGCGGCGCCCGTCATCGCGGCGCGCGTGGCGGCCGAGCGGTCCCAGAGGTTGGGCACGGCGGTCGACGAGTAACCCGACACGAAGCCGCGCGGACTGCCCGCCGCGTCGAACACGTGGCGGGCCACGGCGCCGATGTTGGCGCCGTAGACGTGGATGCTGATCGAGGCGCGGTCGTCGTAGGCGTTGACCACCTGGTGGATGTCACCCACCGTCGGCGAGACCACGTCGATGCCACCGACGTCGAGCCGGTGTGGCTCGCCGATGGCGCCGAAGTGCCCGTCGGCGCGCCGGCCCCACGCGGTGCCGGTTTCGGCGCCGCGCAGCATGCCGATCAGCCCCCACACCGTGTGATCGTGCACGGGCGTGCGCTGGCCCGGACCCCAGACGAAGCTGACCACCGAAAAGCGCTCCAGCGGATCGGCGTGCAGCAGGTACTGCTGATAGTGCTCGGGATGCGGTCGGGCGAAGTCGTCGGGCAGCCAGGTGTCGTCTTTCAACAGCGCACCCAGCAACGGCCGCGCCTGCGCGAGCAGCACCTCCTCGCGCGTTTCGCGGCTGACCAGCTCCGTCATGGCGATGACGAAGTCGCGCAACGGCGCGATGGGGTCGGCCGCGGCCGTCACAGCGCGGGCTCCTGGTCGCGCTGTGCGACCTGGTCGCGCAGCAGTTGTTCGTGCTCGCCCAGCAGCGGCGGGCGGGTGTCGACCGGGACCGGCTGGCCGTCGATCCACACCGGGCAGGCCACGGTGCGCGTGCGCGCTCCGTCGGGCAGCCGCATCTCCCGCACCAGCTGCAGGTGGACGGCCTGGGGGTCAGCCAGCGCGCTCTCGAAGTCATTGATGGGCGCGTTGGGCACGCCCGCCTTGTCGAAGCGGGCCAGCCAGTCGGTGCTGTCGGCCTCGGCGAAGCGGCTCTCCAGCAGGTCCTTCAACGCCACCTGGTTGCGGGCCCGCAGCAGCGTGCTGGTGAAGCGCGGATCGGCCAGCAGCTCGGGCATGGCCACCACGTCGCACACGGCGCGCCACAGGCGGTCGTTGCCGGCCGCGACCGCGAACCACCCGTCGCGCGCGCGAAAGGCCTGGTAGGGCGCGTTGCGCGGGTGGGCCGAGCCCAGGCGCTGCGGATTGTTGCCGGTGCCGAAATATTCGCTGGTCTGCAACGCGCCGATGGCGATGGTGGTCGCGAACATGGGCACGTCGAGGTGGCCGCCCTTGCCGCCGGCGCGCACGCGCGCGAGCATGGCGGCGATCGAGAAGGCGCCGTAGAGGCCGGCGGTGAAGTCGGAGACCGGCACGCCGCACTTCACCGGCGCGCCATCGGGCTCGCCGGTCACGCTCATCACGCCGGCGGCGGCCTGGATGGTGAGGTCGAAGCCGCCGCCCGCCGCGCGCGGGCCGGTCTGGCCGAAAGCCGAGATGGAGCAGTAGACGAGGCCCGGCTTCACGTCGCGGAAGCTTTCCCAGCCCAGGCCCAGGCGGCTCATCACGCCGGGGCGGTTGTTCTCGACCAGCACGTCGGCTTCGAGCACGAGGGCACGCGCGAACTCGCGGTGCCCGGGATTCTTCAGGTCCAGCGCCACCGAACGCTTGCTGCGGTTGAGCGACGCGAAGTTCTCGGAGAAGCCATTGTTCAGCGGTGGCCACTGGCGCAGCCCGTCGCCTTCCTGCGGCTCGATCTTCACGACCTCGGCGCCGAAGTCGGCCAGCAGCATGCCGCAGAAGGGGCCGGCGGCGACCTGGCAGAACTCCACCACGCGCACGCCCGCGAGGGGCAGTGCCGATGGTGTGAGGGGAGTGTCCTTCATGTTGTGTTCCAGTCAGGAGTGTTTGACGAGGGGAGGCGCAGCGACGCGCGGAGGAAGCAGCCTGGGCGCGATGTGGCGATCGAGCCCGGCGGCGAGGTCGGCCTGCAGGTCGTCCACGTCTTCCAGCCCGATGTGCAGCCGCAGCAGCACGCCGGCCGGATGCGCGCCGCCGGTGCAGCTGCGCTTGGGATGGCTGGGCAGGATCAGGCTCTCGAATCCGCCCCAGCTGGCACCGATGCCGAACAGGGCCAGGCCGTCGATGAAGTCGTCCACCGCGGCCTCCGGCACCGGCTGCAGCTCGAAGCCGAACAGACCCGAGGCGCCACGGAAATCACGCCGCCACAGCGCATGGCCGGGATCGTCCGGCAGCGCCGGGTGGTCCACCCGCAGCACCTCGGGTCGGCCCTGGAGCCAGCGCGCCAGCGCCAGCGCGCTGGCCTGGTGCTGGCGCAGCCGCACACCCAGCGTGCGCAGGCCGCGCAGGGCGAGCGTGCAGTCGTCGGCACTGACCGAGTTGCCCTGGCGCGCGGCGGCCGTGCGCAGTGGCAGGTAGCAGCGTTCGTTGGCCACGGCCACGCCCAGCATCGCATCGGAATGACCGACGAGGTATTTGGTGGCAGCCTGCACCGCGATGTCGGCGCCCAGCGCCAGGGGCTGGCAGAAGAACGGCGTGGCCCAGGTGTTGTCCGCCAGCACGGCCGCGCCGGCGCGATGCGCGGCCTCGGCGATGGCGGGCAGGTCCTGGATCTCGAAGGTGAGCGAACCGGGCGATTCGCAGTACACGGCCGAGGTGTCCGGGCGCAGGCGCGTGGCGATGTCGGCGCCCAGCGATGGCGGGTAGTACTCGGTCTGCACGCCGCGCTCAGCGAGTACCGTGTCGCAGTAGTCACGCACCGGGCCGTAGACGGAATCGACCATGAGCAGGTGCGAGCCGGGCCTGACGACCGCATTGAGCGCGCCCGTGCACGCCGCCAGGCCCGAGGGAAACAGCACCGTGCCGTGTCCATCGTCCAGTTGCGTGCAGGCCTCCTCGAGCATGCGGTGCGTGGCCGTGCCGAACCGTCCGTAGTACGGGCGGCCATGCTTGTCGGCCTGCGCCAGCCGGTAGGTCGCCATGTCGGCGTGCAGGATGGTCGAGGCGCGGCTGACCGGGGCGTTCACCAGTCCGCCGAAGCGCCCGGGGTCACGCCCCGCGTGCACGAGCACGGTGTCGGGTTTCATCGCGCGCCTGCCGTCCGTCACTCGACGTCGAACTTGACGCCCTGCGCCAGCGGGAGCGAGGTGCCGTAGTTGATGGTGTTGGTGGCGCGGCGCATGTAGGCGCGCCAGCTGTCGGAGCCCGCCTCGCGGCCACCGCCCGTCTCCTTCTCGCCGCCGAAGGCACCGCCGATCTCGGCGCCCGACGGGCCGATGTTGACGTTGGCCACGCCGCAGTCCGAACCGGCGGCCGACAGGAAGCGCTCGGCCTCGCGCAGGTCGGTGGTGAAGATGGAGGACGACAGCCCCTGCGGCACGGCGTTGTGCAACTCGAGCACGGCGTCGAAGTCGTCGTAGGTCATCACGTACAGGATGGGCGCGAACGTCTCGCGTTCCACCACTTCCGACTGCGACGGCATTTCGACCAGCGCCGGGCGCACGTAGTAGCCGCCCTCGCCAGCCGCGGTGCTGACGCGCTCGCCGCCGGTGACCTGCCCGCCGCTGGCGCGGGCCTCGTCCAGAGCCTTCTGCATGGCATCGAACGCGCCCTGATCGCGCAGGGGGCCGATCAGCGTGTCCGCCGCGCGCGGATCGCCGATGGCCACCGAGCCGTACACCTTCTTGAGCCGGGGCAGCAGCTTGTCGGCCACGCTCTTGTGCACGAACAGGCGCCGCAGCGACGTGCAGCGCTGACCGGCCGTGCCCATGGCCGCGAAGGCGATGCCGCGCAGCGCCAGCTCGAGATCGGCCGAAGGGCAGATGATGGCCGCGTTGTTGCCGCCCAGTTCCAGCACGGCGCGGCCGAAGCGCGCCGCCACGCGCTGCGCCACGGCATGGCCCATGCGCGTCGAGCCCGTGGCCGAGACGATGGCGACACGGCGGTCGTCCACCAGGATCTGTCCGATGTCGGCGCGGCCGATGAGCAGGCTGGCCAGGCCCTCGGGCGCATCGCTGCCGAACTTCGCCAGCGCGCGTTCCATCAGCGCATGCGTCGCCAGCGCCGTGAGGGGCGCCTTCTCCGAGGGCTTCCAGATGACCGGATCACCGCACACCAGGGCGATGGCCGAGTTCCACGACCACACGGCCACCGGGAAGTTGAAGGCCGAGATCACGGCCACCACGCCGGCCGGGTGCCAGGTTTCCATCATGCGGTGATTGGGCCGTTCGGTGGCGATGGTCAGCCCGTAGAGCTGGCGCGAGAGGCCGACCGCGAATTCGCAGATGTCGATCATCTCCTGCACCTCGCCCAGGCCCTCCGAGAGGATCTTGCCGGCTTCGATGCTCACCAGGCGGCCGAGGTCTTCCTTGGCGGCGCGCAGCTCTTCGCCCAGCAGGCGGACCAGCTCGCCACGGCGCGGGGCGGGCACCAGGCGCCACTTGACGAAGGCGGCCTGCGCGGCGGCGATCTGCGCCTGCGTCTGCGCGGCCGAATGCTCGACCACGCGCGCCATCTCGCTGCCGTCGATGGGCGACATGACGGAAAGCGAGCCGCCGGTGACGGCCGCCTTGGGCACGCCCAGGCGTTCGAGCAGGGCCGCGGTTTCCTGCGGGACGGATTGGAGTTTCGAAGTCATGGCAATTCCTGTCGTGATGTGTTCGGGGCGCGGTCGCGCGCCGGGAAGGGGCAGGTGGCGGGTCAGACGCCGCAGACCACCTGGATGGATACCTTGTGGCGGGGCGACAGCAACTTGGCCACCACGTAGTTGCACACCGGCGGGTCGTGCCAGGGCACCCAGGCATCCCAGCGCGTATTCACTTCGTCGAAGTGGCGGCTGTCGGCGCAGTAGATGTGGGCCATCAGGATCTTTCGCTTGCTGGTGCCGCACTGGGCCAGCACCTTGTCGATCTGATCGAGGACGTCCTGCGTCTGCTCGGCGACCGTCGGCAGTGCGGGGTCGGGCAGCAGCGCGGCCAGGTACGCCGTGCTGTCGTGCACCACGGCCAGGCTGGAGCTGCTGTCGAGCGCTTCGCGCCGCACCGGCAGGCCGGCATGCGCGTTCGCGGTGGCGGAAGGGGGCTTGCTCATGCGCGCCTCGCTCACAGGGCCGCAGTGATCTGCATGGCCACCAGGTGGCGCGGCGTGATCAGCTTGGCCTCGATCGGCGTGCGCGTGGGCAGGTGATCGGGCAAGACCCATGCATCCCAAACGTCGTTCACCGCATCGAAGTCACGCATGTCGGCGAACACGATGGTGGCCGTCATGATGCGCGACTTGTCGATGCCGCACAGCGCCAGCGTGTCGTCGATCTGCGAGAGGATCATGCGGGCCTGCTCGGCCGCCGTGGGGCCGGGGTCCTTCGCGACGTTGCCGGCCAGGTAGACCGTGCTGCCGTGGATCACGGCCTTGCTGTAGCGGGTGCCGGAGCCGACGTACTTGAGTTCCATGGGTAGCTTCCTTGTGCTGGGAAAACCGGTTCGGTGACGGGTGGGTGGTGCATGAGCCGTGCCAGAACCCGTTCACCATTGAGAATGCTGTGATTTTAAAATACGGAACGACTATTCTAAAATGTGGCATAGCTCGAACCGGGTGTCAAGCGTGGCCAGGGGGGTGGCGTGCGATCGGCGCAGCTCTCGCGCGCGGCCTGGCGCCGGCGATGCCGTGGCATCGCCGCAATGCGAAAAGCGGCCGCAGGGGCCGCTTTTCGGGGAATGGGAATGCGCCCGCGCGGGGCGTGCCGCTCAGGCGGGCTCGTGCGGCGGACTCGCGTCCAGCGAGACCGCGTCGGCAGCCTCGATCACGTGGGCGGCCAGCGACTTGATCAGGCCGGGCTTGAGGCGTGACGAAGGACCGGAGACGCCGAGCGCGGCCACCACCGCACCGGTGGAATCACGGATCGGCGAGGCGATGCCCCAAACGCTGTCGCGCCACTCGCCGCGGTTGACCGCGTAGCCGAGATTGCGCACGCGCTCGAGCTCGCGCCGGAAGTCATCCGGGTCGGTGATCGTGTTCTCCGAGTGCCCGGCCAGTCCGTGCGCGATGAAGTTCTCGAGCGCCGCCTCGGGCTGCCAGGCCAGGATGGCCTTGCCCGTGGCCACGCAGTGCGCGGGCGCGCGGCCGCCGATCTCGGAGTAGGCGCGCACCGGCTCGGGACTGTCGAGCTTGTGCACGTAGAGCACCTCGTAGCCCTCGAGCACCGACAAGTGCACCGATTCGCGGGTGGCCAGCAGCAGCTCGGTCATGCGGGTCTGCGCGGCATGGCGAACAGCCAGGCGCAGCGACAACCGGTTGCCCAGTTCCCACACCTTGAGCGATGCCGAATATTCGGAGGTGGTCTCGTCCTTGACCACATAGCGCAGTTCCACCAGTGCCTGCAGCAGGCGGTGGACGTTGCTCTTGCCCATGTCGAGCATGAGCGCGAGTTCGCTGACGCCCAGCGGGCGCTCGCTGCGCGCGAGCGCCTCCAGCACCTGCAAACCCTTGACCAGCGTGTTGTTCATGTGACTCCCTGTTGGCGGGGCAGGATTATAGAAGTCGGCTCATACAGGTCTGGACGTCCCGGCCGGCGATCGCAGTGCCCGCCACAGGTCGGGCGCGCGCAGTGGCATCTGCAGGCCGGCGGCCAGGTCGGCGCGGCCGGAGCGCGCGAGTGCGTCGGCCGTGGCATTGACCACGGCCGGCATCGAGCCGATGGTGCCCAGCTCGCCCACGCCCTTGACGCCCAGCGGGTTGGTCAGGCACGGCGTCGACTCGTCCAGTTCGCTGCGCATCACGATGCGTAACGCATCGGCGCGCGGCGCAGCGTAGTCCATGAGGCTGCCGGTCAGGGGCTGGCCGGTCTCGCGGTCGTACACCATGTGCTCCATCAGCGCCTGGCCGATGCCCTGCAGGGCCGCGCCGTCCAGCTGGCCCTGCACGATCATGGGATTGACCACGCGGCCGATGTCGTTCACCGAGCTGTAGGCGACGATTTCCAGCTCGCCCGTCCCGGGGTCGATCTCGACCTCGCACACATGGCAGCCGTTGGGCCAGCTCGGACCGCCGACGCGGCTGGTCGATTCGGTGAAGATGCGCCCGCCCGGCTGGCGCGCCGCCAGCTCGCCCAGCCCGATCGAGAGGTCGGTGCCCGCCACCTGCAGCCGGCCGGCGCCGTAGGTCACGTCATCGGGCGCCACCTCGAACGACTCGGCCGCCAGCCTGCGGGCGTGTTCGATGAAGCGATGGGCGCCCACGTGCATCGAGGAGCCGCCCGTGAACAGTGAGCGCGAGCCCGCCGTTCCGAAGCCATCGCCGCGATCGGTGTCGCCCAGCACCACGCGCACTTGCCCGATGGGCACGCCGAACACATCCACCACCAGTTGCGCCAGCGAGGTCGCGATGCCCTGGCCCATGGCGTTGACGGCAGAGAACACCTCGATCGTGCCGTCCGCCAGCGCCGTCACGGTGACGCGCTCTTCCAGCGCGTTGCCGCCAGTCCATTCCAGGAACGTCGCGATCCCCAGGCCGCGCAGGCGTCCGCGTGCACGCGCGGCGGCGTGCCGCGCCTCGAATCCGTTCCAGTCGGCCAGCGCCAGGCCGCGGTCCATCAGGCGCTCGAACGCGCCGCTGTCGTACACCTGGCCCATCGCATTGGTGTAGGGCATCTGGGCGGGCCGGATGAAGTTGCGGCGGCGCAGCTCGATGCGGTCGATGCCGCTCACCCGCGCGGCTTCGTCGAACAGGCGCTCGATCGCGAAGATGGCCTCCGGCCGGCCGGCGCCGCGGTAGGAGCCCGTGGGCGCGGTGTTGGTGAGCACGGCGCGGTAGCGCAGATCCACCAGCGCAATGTCGTAGACGCTGGTGGTGACCCAGGGCCCGATCCGCAGCTGGATCATGGCTCCGGTGGGCGTGGCGTAGCCGCCCATGTTGGCCAGGTTGGAGACGCGCAGCGCCAGCACGCGGCCATCGGCATCGAGGGCCATCGCGACCTCGCCATCCACGTCGCGGCCATGGGCCGAGGCCAGGAACTCCTCGCTGCGATCGGCCGTCCACTTGACCGGCCGGCGCAACTGGTGCGCGCACCACGCGGTGGCGAGATCCTCGGGGTAGATGCCGGTCTTCATGCCGAACCCGCCACCGACGTCACCCACCTTCACGCGCACGCTCTCGCGCGGCAGACCCAGCGATCCGGCGACGATGTCGCGCACGGCCGAGGGCATCTGCGAGCTGGAATGGAGCACCAGGCGGCCGTCGCCGGGGTCGATCTCGGCCAGCATGGCGCGCGGCTCGAGCGTGAGCGCCACCACGCGCTGGTTGAAGATGGAAAGACACACGACGTGGGCCGCGCGCGCGAACGCCGCGTCGGCGGCCGCCGCATCGCCGTAGCGTGTCTCGGCCACGATGTTGTCGGGCGCCGCGTCATGCAGCACGGGGGCGCCGGGTCCGATCGCCTGGCGCATGTCGACGACTGCGGGCAGCTCTTCGTAATCCACCATCACCGCCTCGGCCGCGTCGCGCGCCTGCTGCAGTGTCTCTGCCACCACGGCGGCCACGGGCTCGCCGACGAAGCGCACGCGCTCGTGGGCCAGGGCGCGCCGCGGCGGCGATGTGCCGGGAGAACCGTCGGCACGTGTGAACACGTTGGTGGTCGGCAGCGGTTTCACGCCCGCCGTCACCAGGTCGGCGCCGGTGTAGATCGCCAGCACGCCGGGCATGGCGCGCGCGGCTTCGGTATCGATGCTGCGGATGCCGGCGTGCGGATAGGGCGAGCGCAGGAACACCAGTTGCGCCTGCGCCGCGCGCTGCATGTCATCGGTGTACTGGCCGGCGCCGCGCAGCAGGGCCGGGTCTTCCAGGCGTCTCACGGCGTGGCCGCTGCCGAAACGCTGGGGCTCGATAGGGGGGGCGTCGAAGCTCATGCGCAATCCTGTCCTGTCATGCCGTTCCACCGGCCTCGCATGCAAGAGCCGCGCCGCCGCGATGTTTGACATGCAAAATCCATTGTGTCACATTTCGGAAACAGTATTCCAAAATATGGACAACGCGTCCAGCGCCCGGTAGCTTTGCGGTGCGCCCGGAACGCGTGTCCGAAGGAGTGGCATGCGGATCGAACTCAGCGTCAACGATCAGCCGGTCGTGATCGACGTCGCGCCCAACACACTGCTGGTGCAGGTACTTCGCGAGCACCTGCACCTGACGGGAACGCACGTCGGCTGCGACACCGCGCAGTGCGGCGCGTGCACCGTGCTGCTCGACGGCAGCGCGGTGAAGTCGTGCAACCAGCTGGCCGCGCAGGCGGCGGGGCGAGCGGTCGTCACCATCGAGGGACTCGCGGCCGGGGGCGCGCCGCTGCATCCCATGCAGGCCGCCTTCGGTGCATGCCATGGCCTGCAATGCGGCTTCTGCACGCCGGGCATGGTGATGAGTGCCATCGATCTGTGCCGTCGTCATCCGCAGGCCGACGCCCTCGAGATCCGGGAGAAGCTGGACGGCAACATCTGCCGCTGCACCGGCTACCAGAACATCGTCGAAGCCGTGCAGGCCGGCCGTGCCGCGATGCGCGCCGTCGGCGTGGCCTGAAGCGGAGGCCGCCATGTACGCGTTCGAGATGCACCAGCCCGTCACGCTCGAGGCGGCACTGGATCACCTGGCGTCCGGCGCGCGCCCACTGGCAGGCGGACAGACCCTGCTGGCGTCCATGAAGCTGCGCCTGTCCAATCCCGAGACCCTGGTGGACCTGGGGCGCGTCGCGGGGCTCGATGCGATCGAAGTGGCGCCCGATGCCGTGTGCATCGGCGCCATGGCCCGCCATGCCGATGTGGCTGCGCACACGGGAATGCGCGCGGTCTTCCCGGCGCTGGCGGATCTCGCGGGCCGCATCGGCGACCGCCAGGTGCGTGCGATGGGCACGCTGGGCGGCGTCATCGCCAACAACGACCCGGCCGCCTGTTACCCGAGCGCCTTGCTCGCCTCGGGTGCCACCGTGATCACCACGGGGCGCGAGATCGCGGCCGACGACTTCTTCCTCGGACTGTTCGCCACGGCGCTGCAGGACGGCGAGCTGGTGTGCGCCGTGCGCTTCCCGGTTCCGCGGATGGCCGCCTACGAGAAGCAGCGTCAGCCGGCATCGCAGTTCCCGCTCGCGGGTGTGTTCGTGGCGCGCTTCGCCGACGGCATCGTGCGTGTGGCGATCACCGGAGCCGGAGGGGGCGTGCTGCGTCACACCGCGCTGGAGGCCGTGTTGTCGGAGGACTTCCGGCCCGAAGCCGCGGCGGCAGTGCGCTTCGATCCGCAGGATGCCGTGGGCGACCTGCATGCGCCGGCCGACTACCGGGCCCATCTCATCGACGTGCTGTCGCGACGTGCCGTCGCCTCGGCGCTGCGTGCCGGCTGAGGGCCGGCCTCCTCTTCTCCACACCGACACAGAAAGCAGCCACGCCATGGACATGCAGGGCAGCCGCCATCTCTCCATCACACAGGCGCAGGCCTGGGAGAGCCTCAACGATCCGCAGACGCTCCAGGCGTGCCTTCCCGGATGCGACCAGTTCGAGCGCGATCCCGGGGATGCCAGCCGCTATGCGGTGCGCATGGCGGTCCGGATCGGCCCGGTGTCGGCGCGCTTCACCGGCCGCGTGTCGCTGGGCGAGCTCGATCCGCCCCACGGCTATCACCTGGCCTTCGAAGGGCAGGGTGGCATCGCGGGGCATGGCAAGGGCTCCTCGCAGGTGACGCTGGCTCCACTCGAGGACGGCGGCTGCCTGCTCAGCTACACGGTGCAGGCCCAGGTCGGCGGAAAGATCGCCCAGCTCGGCCAACGCCTCATCGATGGCGCTGCCAAGTCCATGGCCGATGACTTCTTCAAGCGATTCGAAGCGGAAATGCAGCGCCGCCATGGTGCCCCGGCGTGATGCGCGCGCGGGCCCGGACAGCGCCTGCATGCCCTGCGCGCGCAGCGCGGCATGGTGCACGGCGCACCGTGGCGGGTCGCCGGCGGGCATGCGGGGCGGGCATGGATTCTGCTTTCACTTGGTATCGCATTCTGGAACGTTAGTTCCTAAATAGGAAACGCCTGCGGACACGGCAGGCGCTGACAGGTCGATCGAACGGAAAGGGATATGCCATGAAGATGAATCATCGGAGCCGCTTGCGCCTGCTCGGCGGCGCTGGCGCCTGGTTGAGCCTGAACGCAGCCGGCCTGCTGCCGGGCGCCATCGGTGCAGCGCAGGCCCAGCCCGCGGCCACGGGCGGCACGCTGCGCTTCGCGCTCACGCCCGAGCCGCCCACGCTGGTGACGGCGTTCAACAGCGCGCTCATGGTCCAGCAGATCTCGGCCAAGATGATGGATGGGCTGCTGGCCTACGACAAGAACTTCGACCCGCTGCCCTCGCTGGCCACCAGCTGGCAGCTGGCGGCCGACGGGCTGTCGATCACCTTCAAGCTGCGCGACGGCGTCAAGTGGCACGACGGCCAGCCCTTCACCTCGGCCGACGTGAAGTACACGTTCGAGGAAATCCTCAAGAAGCACCACCCGCGCGGCCGCGCCACCTTCGCCAACGTCACCGCAGTGGACACGCCCGACCGGCTCACCGCGGTGATGCGCCTGTCGAGGCCGTCGGTCTACATCATGGCGGCGCTCTCGGCGTCCGAGTCGCCCATCCTGCCCAAGCACCTCTGGGAGAAGGCCGCCGACCCGGCCACCAGCCCGCTGGTGAGCGCGCCCGTGGGCACCGGCCCGTTCAAGTTCGCCGAATGGCAGCGCGGCAGCCACATCCGGCTGGTGCGCAACCCCGACTACTGGGTCAAGGGCCAGCCCGCATTCGAGACGGTGATCGTGCGCTTCCTGCCCGACGCCGGCGCGCGGGCCGTGGCCTTCGAGACCGGCGAGCTCGACATCGGCGGCGCCGACCCGATCGCGCTCAACGACCTCAAGCGCATCGAGGCCCTGCCCAGCCTGGCGGTGACCACCGACGGCTACGCCATGTGCGGCGCCATGTACTACTTCGAATTCAACATGCGCGATCCGCAGTTCCAGGACGTGCGCGTGCGCCAGGCCATCGCCCATGCGATCAACCGCGACATGGTGGCGCGCAACGTCTGGTTCGGCTACGGCTCGGCCGCCACCGGCCCGATCTCCAGGCGCCTGGCCAGGTTCTACAACCCCAACGTGCCCAGGTACGACCACGACTTGAAGAAGGCCGAGGCACTGCTCGATGCCGCCGGCTTTCCGCGCAAGGCCGGCGGCATACGCTTCAGGATCACGCACGACCCGTCCACCTACAGCGACCAGTACCGGCGCTTTGCCGAGTACTTCAAGCAGGCCATGCGACAGATCGGCATCGACGTCGAGTTGCGCATGACCGACGCCGCCACCTTCCAGCGCCGCATCTGGACAGAGAACGCGTTCCAGACCACGTCGTACGGCATCTTCAACCTGCCCGACCCGACCATCGGCGTGCAACGCATGTTCTGGTCGAAGAACATCCGCAAGGGGGTTCCGTACTCCAACGGTTCGGGCTACGCCAGTGCCGAGATGGACCGCATCCTGGAGGCCGCGCAGACCGAGCCGGACGCCGCCAAGCGCCGCACGTTGTTCAACGAGATGCAGGTGCTGGCCATGACCGACCTGCCCATCATCCCCATCGTCAACGTCGACTACACCACGGTCTACAACAAGCGCCTGAAGGGCGTGACCGACGACCTCGAAGGCGTGTTCGGCACCTTCGCCACGCTGGGACGGAGCTGAACGCCATGCGCGCCGCCGTGTCCGAGCCCACGCCCGACGAGGCCCAGGCCTGGCTGGCGGCGGCGTCGCGTGTCGTGGGCCTGGACATCCCGCCCGAGCTGCGCGCGGGTGTGGCGGCGCAGTTGCTGCTCAACCACCGCCTGGTCGCGCCGTTGCTGGCCTTCGAGATCCCCGGGGGCACGGCGCCTGCGCCGCGCTTCGAGCCATGAGCGTGGGCCCCGGCATCGCGCAGCTGGTGTCGGCCATCCGCGCCGGTCGCACCACGGCCCAGGCCGTGGCACGACAGGCACTGCAGGCCATGGACGAGCGCGGGCCCGAGGTCAACGCCTTCACGACCGCGTTGCCTGCCGAGCGCGTGCTCGCTCAGGCCGCGCGCACCGATGCGCGCCTGGCGGCGGGCGACGATCCGGGCCCGCTGGCCGGCGTTCCGTTCGCAGCCAAGGACCTGTTCGACATCGAAGGCGTGGTCACGCTGGCCGGCTCGCGCATCCTGGCCGACCGCGCGCCCGCAGTCCGCAGTGCCTGGGCCGTACGCGCGCTGGAGGACGCCGGCGCCACGCTGATGGGCGGACTGAACATGGAGGAGCTGGCCTACGGCTTCCTCACCGACAACGCGCATTACGGCCGCACGCACAATCCCCACGACACGGCACGCACGGCCGGCGGCTCGTCGGGCGGCAGCGGCGCCGCCGTGGCCGCCGGCATGGTGCCGCTGGCGCTGGGCACCGACACCACCGGCTCCATCCGCATTCCCGCGGCGTTCTGCGGCACGGTGGGCTTCAAGCCCACCTACGGCCGCATCGCCACCGACGGCATGGTGCCGATGTCGCCCAGCCTCGACCACGTGGGCTGGATCGGCGGCTGCGTCGACGACGTCGCGCTGGCCTGGCAGGTGCTGTCGGGCGAGGCGCCGCCCGCCGCGGCCGCGCCACCCGCGCGTATCGCGCGCGCCGACGACTACTTCGACCGCCTGCTCTCGCCCGAGGCCCGTGCCGGACTGGAGCGCGCGGCCCGCGCGCTCGGCCCCTGCGACACAGTCCGCATTCCGGAGGCAGCCGCCGCGCGTGGCGCGGCCTACGCGATCATCAGCGTCGAGGCGGCCAGCCTGCGCCTGGACGACCTGCGTGCACGCCCGCTGGACTTCGATCCCGCCACGCGCGACCGCTTCCTGGCCGGCGCGCTGCTGCCGGCCGAGTGGTACGTGCGCGCGCAGTGCTTCCGCGCATGGCATCGGGAACAGGTGGCGCGCCTGTTCGAGCGCGTGGACGTGCTGTTGCTGCCGGCCGCACCCTTCGCCGCGCCGCGCTGGGGCGAGGAAGACATCGCGATCGAAGGCGCCATGCATCCGGTGCGCTCCACCATCGGCCGCTTCACCCAGCCGATCGCACCGCTGGGCCTGCCCATCGTGTGCGTGCCGGTCGCGCCGCCGGGCGCACTGCCCATCGGCGTGCAACTGGTCGGCCGGCCGGGCGGCGAATGGTCCCTCATCGATACCGCGCGGCGCCTGGAGCGCGCCCTCGCGGCAGGCAACACGAGCACGCTCCGGTCCGCGGCACTCGCCGCCTAGCGGACCGGTTCTTCGGCAACGGTCAGTCCATCCCTCATCGCAGAAAGGTCGTACGTCATGCAAGCCAGTGAACGAGTTCCTTGCGCCCCCGTCGATGCCACGCGCCCGCCGCGCTGGCGCGCCTGGCTGTCGGCCGCCGGCCTGGCGCTGGGTGCCGTCGTGCTCAGCCCCGGGGCCATCGCCCAGCAGCCGACCACGGTCAAGATCGTGCTGCAGTCGCAGCTGCGCATCCTCGATCCGGTGCTGACCGTGGCCTACAGCACGCGCAACCACGGCTATCTCATCTACGACACCCTGTTCTCGATGGACGCCAAGTCGGTGCCGCAGCCGCAGATGGTGGAGCGCTACACCGTCTCCGCCGACAAGATGAACTACAGCTTCACGCTGCGTCCGGGCCTGAAATTCCACGACGGCACGCCCGTCACGTCGGAGGACGTGATTGCCTCGCTCAAGCGCTGGCAAAGCCGCGACCAGATGGGCGTGCGACTGTTCGCGGCGCTCCAGGAGATGAAGGCGGTCGATCCCCGCACCTTCACCATCCAGCTGAAGTCACCCTTCGGCCTGGTGCTCGAGACCCTGGCCAAGCAGAGCTCGCCGGTGCCGTTCATCATGCCGGCGCGCATCGCCGCCGCTCCGCCCTCGCAGGCCATCACCGAGTTCGTCGGCTCCGGCCCGTGGAAGTTCGTGCCGGGCGACTTCCAGCCGGCCGTCAAGGCCACGTACCTCAAGTTCAACGAGTACGTGCCGCGCAAGGAAGCGCCCAGCGGCTTCGCCGGCGGCAAGGTGGCGCTGGCCGACCGGCTCGAGCTGGTGTCCATTCCCGATCCGCAGACGGCGGTGCAGGCCCTGCGCGCCGGCGAGATCGACTACATCGAGGACGTGCCCCCCGACCTGATGTCGCAGCTGGAGAAGGCACCCGGCATCACCTTGAAGGATTTCGGCGCCAACTCGGACATGCTGACCCTGCGCATGAACTGGCTGCAGCCGCCCTTCAACGACGTGAAGGTGCGCCGAGCCGCGCTGGCGGCCATCAACCAGGTGGACTACCTGGATGCGCAGTTCGGCAATCCCAAGATCTACCAGCTGTGCGGCGCGGTGCTCTCGTGCGTTTCGCCCTACGCCACCGAACAGTACGCCACGCAGACCAGGGCGCCCGACCTGGCGAAGGCGCGCGCGCTGCTCAAGGAAAGCGGCTATGACGGCAGCAAGGTGGTGATCCTGCATCCGACCGACATCACCGTGCTGTCGGCCATGGCTTCGATCACCGCGCAGGCGCTGCGCGGCATCGGCATGAACGTGGAGATCCAGTCCATGGACTACACCACCATGCAGTCGCGACGCACCAAGAAGGACCCGATCGCCCAGGGGGGCTGGAACATCGTGCATTCCCAGTGGAGCACGCTGGACCTGCTCACGCCGATCATCAACCCCAACCTCGACGGCCGCGGCGAGGCAGGCTACATCGGCTGGTCCAAGAGTGACCGCATGGAAAAGCTGCGCAACGACTTCGCCGCCGAATCCGACATGGCGAAGAAAAAGCAGATCGCCGTCGAGGTGCAGAAGCTCAACTACGAGGAGGTGTTCTACATCCCGCTGGGGGGCTTCTCGAAGATCAAGGCCTACAACGCCAAGATGGCGCGCATGGTCGACGCGCCGCTGCCGCTGTTCTGGCTCGGCAGCCGGCCCTGAACCGGACGCGCGACCGATGAGCCCGGCGACGACAGTGCGAGGCGCGGCATGGGTGGCCTGATCCTCAAGCGATTGCTGGCCACCGTGCCGATCATGCTGATCGTGGCCACCGTGGTGTTCCTGCTGCTGCGCCTGTCGCCCGGCGACCCGGCGCGCGTGATCGCCGGTGAGATGGCGACCGAAGAAGCCGTGGCCGACATCCGCCGCGACCTCGGGCTCGACCAGCCGGTGCTCACGCAGTACCTGCGCTGGATGGGCCAGCTGGCGCGCGGCGACCTGGGCCATTCGGTGATCTCGCGCAAGCCGGTCACCGAGCTGATCGTGGCGCGCCTGCCGCCCACGCTGTCGCTGGCGCTGTCGGCCATCACGCTCACGTTGCTGATGGCGATCCCGTTTGGCGTGCTGGCCGCGTGGTATCACGGACGCTGGGTCGACCGCGCCATCACCGCCACGGCGGTGCTGGCGTTCTCGGTGCCGTCGTTCGTCATCGGCTACCTGCTCATCCTGGCGTTCTCGGTCAAGTTCACCTGGCTGCCGGTGCAGGGCTTCCGCGCGCCCGGCGACGGGCTGCTGGAATGGGCGCGCCACCTGGTGTTGCCCACGCTCACGCTCGCCACCGTGTACGTGGCGCTGATCACCCGCATCACGCGCGCGAGCATGCTCGACATCCTGGGCGAGGACTTCGTGCGCACGGCGCGCGCCAAGGGCGTGACCGAGCGCTTCGTGCTGTTCCGCCACGCGCTGCGCAACGCCGCAGTGCCGATCGTCACCGTGGTGGGTGTCGGCGTGACAGCACTCATCAGCGGCGTGGTCGTCACCGAGACCATCTTCAACATCGCCGGCGTCGGCCGCCTCATCGTGGACTCGGTGCTCGCGCGCGACTATCCGGTGGTGCAGGGAACGATCCTGTTCTTCTCGTTCGCCTACATCTTCGTCAACCTGGCGATCGACGTGCTGTACGTACTGCTCGATCCCCGCATCCGCTACTGACGCAACGGACCGGCCATGAGAACCCTGCGCGCCATCGTCTCCGTGTTGCTGCGCGACCGCGTGATGCTCGCGTCGCTGTTCCTGTTGCTGGCGCTCATCGCGATCTCGGTGTGCGCCCCGCTCATCGCCTGGCACGACCCGGCGCAACTCACGCCGCGCATGCGGCTCAAACCTTCGGACGCGAACTACTGGCTGGGCACCGACTCGCTGGGCCGTGACCTGCTAGCGCGCGTGCTCTATGGCGGCCGCCTGTCCATCACGCTGGCGGCGATGGTGAGCGCGATCGCCGTCTGCTGCGGTTTGCTGATCGGGCTGGTGGCCGGCTACTTCCGCCGCGTCGACGCGGTCGTCATGCGGATCATGGACGGCATCATGGCCATACCGTCGCTTCTGCTGGCGGTCTCCATGGTGGCGCTGGGCGGCGCCAACCTGCTGACCATCGTCACGGCCATCTCGATACCGGAGATTCCCCGCATCGCCCGCCTGGTGCGCAGCCTGGTGCTGTCGGTGCGCGAGGCCCCGTACGTGGAGGCGGCGGTCGGGCTGGGCACGCCCACGGCCGTGGTGCTGTGGCGCCACATCCTGCCCAGCACCATCAACCCGCTGGTGGTGCAGGCCACCTTCGTCTGCGCAGCCGCCATCCTCACCGAGGCCGCCCTCGGTTTCCTGGGCCTGGGCTTCCCGCCGGAGATTCCGAGTCTGGGCACCATCATTGCCGAGGGGCGGCCGTTCTTCCAGCGCGCGCCGTGGATCGTCCTGTGCCCGGGCATTTTCCTGGCGCTGCTGATCCTGGCCGTCAACATGTTCGGCGATGCGCTGCGCGACCGGCTCGACCCGCGCATGGCCCGCAAACACCGGAGCTGAGCCATGCCGACCCACGCCACCGCCACCGCCACCGCTGAGCCGGCCGACGGCACACCCCCGGTCCTGGAGATCCGCGACCTGCACGTCACCCTGCCGGGCCAGGGCGACCGGCGCTACGCGGTCGAGAACGTCAGCTTCACCGTCGGCCCGCGCGAGATCGTGTGCATCGTCGGCGAGTCGGGTTCGGGCAAGTCGGTCACCGCCAGCGCGGTGATGGGCCTGCTGCCCCAGGGCGTGCTCACGCTCGAGCGCGGCCAGATCCTGCTGCAGGGCCAGGACATCACGCACGCCACGCTGCCGGTGCTGCAGAAGCTGCGTGGCAACCGCATGACCATGGTGTTCCAGGAGCCCATGACGGCGCTCAATCCGCTGATGCGCGTGGGAGACCAGATCGCGGAGGTGCTGCAGTTCCACGATGCGTCGCTGGGCGGCGCGCAGGTCGCGCAGCGCGTGCTCGGCCTGCTCGACGACGTGCGCCTGCCCACGCCCGACACCCTGCGGCACGCGTATCCGCACCAGCTCTCGGGCGGGCAGCGCCAGCGCGTCATGATCGCCATGGCGCTGGCCATGGAGCCCAGCCTCATCATTGCCGACGAGCCGACCACCGCGCTGGACGTCACCTCGCAGGCGCAGGTGCTGCGGCTGCTCAACGAGTTGCGCGGCCGCTATGCCAGCAGCGTGCTTTTCATCACGCACGATTTCGACGTGGTGCGCGAAATCGCCGACCGGGTCATCGTCATGCAGTCGGGCCGCATCGTCGAGGCCGGCCCGGCCGCCCAGGTGCTGCGCGCACCGTGCCATCCCTACACGCAGAAACTGCTCGCCTCGGTGCCCGATGGCTCGTTCCGTGCCGGCACGCTGCAGGCAGGAAAGAAGTCCGGTGCGGTGCTGCGCGTGGAAGACCTGCATGTGCGCTTCGAGACCGGCTCGCTCTTCAAGTCGCGCCGACGCGTGGTGCATGCCGTGGCCGGCGTGTCGCTCGAGCTCGCGCGCGGCGAGACGCTGGGCATCGTGGGCGAATCGGGCTCGGGCAAGACCACGCTGGGCCGCTGCCTGGCGCGCTTCGCGCGGCCCACCGCCGGCCGTGTGCTGGTGGAAGGCGAGGACATCACGGCCATGTCGGCCGCCGAGTGGAGGCGGCGCTGCCAGCGCGTGCAGATGGTGTTCCAGGACCCGTTCCGCTCGTTCAATCCGCGCCTGACCATCGGCCGCGCGCTGGCCGAGGGGCCGATGAACTTCGGCGAGCAGCGCGGGCGCGTGCACGAACGCATGATGCGCATGCTCGAGCTGGTGAGCCTGGACGCGAGCGCCGTCGGCCGCTATCCGCACGAATTCTCGGGCGGCCAGCGCCAGCGCCTCTCGATCGCGCGCGCACTCATGATGGAGCCCGACATCCTCGTCGCCGACGAGGCGGTGTCGGCCCTCGATGTGTCGGTGCAGGCCCAGATCCTCGACCTGCTGGAGGACATCCGCCGCCAGCTGAACCTCAGCATGGTCTTCATCACGCACGACCTGCGCGTGGCTGCGCGGCTGTCGCACCGCATCGCCGTCATGCAGCGCGGCCACGTGGTCGAGCTCGGGCCGGCCGAGCAGGTGTTCAACCGGCCGCAGCACCCCTACACGCAGGAGCTGCTGGCGGCCGTGCCCGGACGCCAGGCCGGGCAGGCCCGGCCATGAGTTTCCATCCGCACAGCGCCCACTGGGGCGCATTCCAGGCGCGCTGGGACGACGGCCGGCTGACCGTGCGGCCGCACCCGCGCGACCCCGACCCCAATCCCCTCATCGACAACCTGCCCGGCGCGCTGCGCCACCCGGTCCGCGTGAGCGTGCCCATGGTGCGGCGCGGCTGGCTGGAGCGCGGCCCCGGTCCCGACGACGCACGTGGCCGCGACGGCTACGTGCCGATGGATTGGGACGAGGTGCTCGACCGGCTGGCGGCGGAGCTCGCGCGCGTGCGCGACGCGCATGGCGTGCAGGGCATCTTCGGCGGCTCCTACGGCTGGTCAAGCGCGGGCCGCTTCCACCATGCGCAGAGCCAGGTGCACCGCTTCCTCAACACCGCGCTGGGCGGCTACGTGCGTTCGGTCAACAGCTACAGCGCGGGCGCCTCGGCCGTGATCCTGCCGCATGTGCTGGGTCCGCTGGAGCCGGTCGCCATGCGCAACGTGACCTGGACCCAGATCGTCCAGCACACCGACGTGCTGCTGGCATTCGGCGGCATGGCGCTGAAAAACTCGCGCGTGGGCAGCGGCGGCATCAGCCAGCACGTGGAACGCGAAGCCATGCGCCAGGCGGCCGCGCGCGGTTGCCGCTTCGTCTGCATCAGCCCGATCCGCAGCGACCTGCCGCAAGAGGCGCGCGCCGAGTGGCTGGCGCCGCGGCCGGGCACCGACACCGCGCTGATGCTGGCGCTGGTGCACACGCTGGTGAGCGAAGGCCTGCACGACCCGGCGTTCCTCGCCAGCCACTGCGACGGCTGGCCGGAATTCGAAACCTATGTCATGGGCCGCGCCGACCGCCAGCCCAAGGATGCGGCCTGGGCCGCAGGGATCTGCGGACTGCCCGCCGAGACCATCGCGCAACTGGCGCGCTCGCTGGCCGGACGGCGCGTGCTGGTGGTGGTGTCGCATTCGCTGCAGCGCGCGGAGCACGGCGAGCAGCCGGTCTGGATGGGCGCGGTGCTGGCCGCGGCGCTGGGGCAGCTCGGCCTGCCCGGGGGCGGCTACAACTATGCGCTGGGCACCATCGCCCATTACGGCAAGCGCGCCAACGCCGTGCCGGTCGCGGCCCTGCCGCAGGGGCGCAATGGCTGCGACCGCTTCATTCCGGTCGCGCGCATCGCCGACATGCTGCTCGCGCCGGGGACGCCCTTCGACTACGACGGCCGGCGCCTGACTTATCCGCACGTGCGCCTGGCGTATTGGGCGGGCGGCAATCCGTTCCATCATCACCAGGACCTGTGGCGCCTGCGCCGGGCCCTGGCCACGCTAGACACGTTCGTCGTGCACGAGATCGCCTGGACCGCCACCGCGCGTCACGCCGACATCGTCCTGCCCTGCACCATGACGCTGGAGCGCGACGACATCGGCGCCACCTCCACCGATCCCCTGATGATCGCGATGCGGCGCGTGGCGCCGCCGCACCGCCTGGCGCGGGACGACTACGACATCTTCGCCGACCTGGCCCGGCGGCTGGGCGGCGATGCGCATCAGGCCTTCACCGAAGGCCGCAGCAGCGCCGACTGGCTCAGGCACCTCTACGAAGCGACGCGCAAGGGCCTGCAGGACCTTGGCCTGCCGGCACCCGACTTCGACGCGTTCTGGGCCCGCGGGGAGATCGTGCTGCCCCAGCAGGCCGACGACGGCGGCATCCTGCGTGCCTTCCATGCCGACCCGGCCGCGCATCCCCTGCCCACCCCCAGCGGCAGGGTGCAGATCTGTTCACCCGCGATTGCTGCCTTCGGATATGCGGACTGTCCGGGCCACCCGGCGTGGCTGCCGCCGGCCGATGGCCCGACGCCGGAGCATCCGCTGGTGCTGATCGCCAACCAGCCGGCGACCCGGCTGCACAGCCAGTTCGACTTCGGCGGCCACAGCCAGGCGGCCAAACGGCAGGGCCGCGAGGTGTGCCGCCTGCATGCCCACGACGCGGCCGCGCGCGGCGTGCATGACGGGGACATCGTGCGCGTGTTCTCCGCGCGCGGCGCGTTCCTGGCCTGTGCCGAGATTGCCGACGACCTGATGCCGGGCGTGATCCAGGTGCCCACCGGCAGCTGGTTCGATCCGGGCGCCGACGCCGCCGGCCGGCCGCTGTGCGTGCACGGCAATCCGAACGCCGTCACGAGGGACAGTGGCACCTCGTCGCTGGCGCAGGGCTGCACGGGCCAGCTCACGGCCGTGCAACTGGAGCGCTTCGACGAAGCACTGCCGGCGGTGCGCGCCTTCGAGCCGCCGGCCACGCAGCCGGGGTCGTGAGCCGGTTGCCGGCCCGGGGTGCCGGGGTTCAGTCCAGCGCGAAGATCTTGCCCGGGTTCATGATGTTCTTCGGATCGAGCGCGCGCTTGATGGTGCGCATCATGTCCACGGCGCCGCTGCCGGCCTCGTCGAGCAGGAAGCCCATCTTGTGCAGGCCCACGCCATGCTCGCCGGTGCAGGTGCCGCCCACGGCCAGGGCGCGTGCCACCAGGCGGTGGTTGAGGTCTTCGGCGCGCATGCGCTCGCCGGCGTCGTCCGGGTCGATGAGATATCCGACGTGGAAATTGCCGTCGCCCACGTGGCCGACCAGGAAGTAGGGAATGCCGCTGGCCTCGGCCTCTGACACCGAGTCGAGCATCGCATCGGCCAGGCGCGAGATCGGCACGCAGGTGTCGGTGGTGATGACGCGGCAGCCCGGGCGGCTCTGCACGGCGGCGAAGTAGGCGTTGTGCCGCGCCGTCCACAGGCGCGTTCGTTCCTCGGGCGTGGCGGCCCATTCGAAGGCGTTGCCGCCATGGCCGGTGGCCAGTTCCTGCACCGTCTCGGCCTGCTCCTGCACGCTGGCGGGCGAGCCGTGGAACTCCATCAGCAGCATCGGCTCTTCGCGCAGCGTGAGCTTCGAATGCCGGTTGACCGCCCGCACCGAATGCGCGTCGATCAGCTCCACCCGCGCGATCGGCACGCCCAGCTGGATGATCTCGATGGTGGTGCGAACGGCCGCCTCGATGCTGGGGAACGAGCAGATCGCGGCCGACACGGCCTCGGGCAGCGGGTAGATGCGCAGTGTGATCTCGGTGACCACGCCCAGCGTGCCTTCGCTGCCCACGAACAGGCGCGTGAGGTCGTAGCCCGCGCTGGACTTGCGCGCGCGCGTGCCGGTGCGGATGACTTCGCCGCTGGCGGTGACCACTTCCAGCGCCAGCACGTTCTCTCGCATGGTGCCGTAGCGCACGGCGTTGGTGCCGCTGGCGCGCGTGGCGGTCATGCCGCCGATCGACGCATCGGCGCCCGGGTCGATGGGGAAGAACAGGCCCGTGCTCTTGATTTCTTCGTTGAGTTGCCGGCGCGTGACGCCGGGCTGCACCGTGACGGTGAGATCGTCGGCATTCACCGACAGCACGCGGTTCATGCGCGACACGTCGATGCTGATGCCGCCCTGCACGGCCAGCAGGTGGCCCTCGAGCGACGAGCCCACGCCGAAGGGGATGACGGGTACCTCGTGCGCGGCGGCCAGCGCCACGGCATCGGCCACGTCCTTCGTGCTCTCGGCGAACACCACGGCGGCGGGCGGCGGCACGCTGACGAAGGCCGATTCGTCGCGGCCGTGCTGTTCGCGCACCGCCTGGGCCGTGGAGCATTGCGCGCCGAAGCGCTCGCGCAGCGCGGTGAGCAGGGCTTCGGGCACGTCGCGCAGGCGAATGTCGGGCGCAAGGTGGGCGATGTCGGTGGGGGCATTCATGGCGGTGTCTCCAGGGTGCGGCGGCCGGCGCGGCAGCGCGGGCAGCAGACGATTCTAGGTCTCGGTGCCCCTGCGCGCCTGCGCGGGCATACCCTCGCCGCCAGCCCTGCCGTACCCATGGGCAAGCGTGTGGCTGACACGGCAGGCGGCCCGGCGGGCCGACAATGCGCCATGCCCATGAACCATGAATTCGCCCCCACCGAGCCCGCCCGGGCCGATGTCGACACCGCCGCCGGCCAGGGGCCGGTGCTGGTCGAGTTCGGCGCGCCCTGGTGCCCGCACTGCCAGCGTGCGCAGCCGTTGCTGGAGCAGACGCTGGCCGCGCATCCCGGCGTGCGCCACTACAAGATCGAGGACGGCAGCGGCAAGCCGCTGGGCCGCAGCTTCCGCGTCAAGCTCTGGCCCACGCTCGTGTTCATGCAGGGCGGCCAGGAAGTGGCGCGGCTCGTGCGCCCCACCGAAGCCGGACCGATCGCCGACGCGCTGGCCCGCATCGACCCGGCAGCCTGACGCGCGCGAGAGCACGTGACGGCGCTTTTTCGCGCCACGCGGGCTGGCGGCGTTTCGAAAGCATTCGCGCGCACAATCCTCGCCTTCCTCCGCTGCACAAGGACATTCCAATGGGCAACCGCCTGACCCAGATCGCCACCCGCACCGGCGACGATGGCACCACCGGCCTGGGCGACAACACCCGGGTTCCGAAGGACAGCGCGCGCGTGGCTGCCCTGGGCGACGTGGACGAACTCAACTCGCACATCGGCCTGCTGCTGTGCGAGCCCTTGCCCGACGGCGTGCGCGTACTGCTGGTGGAGGTGCAGCACCAGCTGTTCAACCTGGGCGGAGAGCTGTCGATTCCGGGCTACGAACTGCTCAAGCCCGAGGCCGTCGCCGCGCTCGACGACGCACTGGCGCACTACAACGCCACGCTGCCCCGCCTGGCCGAATTCATCCTGCCCGCCGGCACGCGCGCGGCCTCGCAGGCCCATGTGTGCCGTACCGTGGCGCGCCGCGCCGAGCGCGCGGTGGTGAGCCTGGGCGCGGCCGAGCCGGGCCGCGTGAACGCGGCGCCGCGCCACTACCTCAATCGCCTGTCGGATCTGCTGTTCGTGCTGGCGCGCGTGCTCAACCGCATGGAGGGCGGCGACGACGTGTACTGGAAGAGCGAACGCATGGCGCGCGCAGCGGACGAGGCGGGCGACCCGGCCTGACGGCGCCCGGCCCGGGCGCCGTGCGTTAACCGCCGGTTGACCCTGCCTGAAAACATGTCGCTCGTGCGCGCGGCGAGTGGTTCCTACACTGCATCGAACCCCTTTTCTTCCTCACCCTCTCGATGCAGGACCCCGCCATGAAATCCTTCCGTGCCATGCGCCGCGCCACCCTGGCGCTGGCGGCCGCCAGCGCCCTGGGCGCGCCCTTCGCCGCGCAGGCGCAAGAACCCGGCTGGCCCACCAAGCCCGTGAAGGTGGTGGTGGCCTGGTCGCCCGGCGGCGCCACCGACATCCTGGCGCGCCTCGTCTCCACCGAGCTGGGCAGGCAGCTCGGCCAGCAGGTGGTGGTGGACAACCGCCCCGGCGCGGGCGGCACCATCGGCCATGGCCAGGTCGCCAAGTCGCCGGCCGACGGCTACACGCTGGTGCTGGCCACCAACAGCACCTACGCCATCGCCGAGCATCTGTACAAGGGCCTGCCCTACCAGCACCAGCGCGACCTGGTGCCCGTGAGCGGCCTGGCCGCCAGCCCGCTGATCCTGGTGGCGCGCCAGTCGCTGCCGGTGAAGAATGCGGCCGAGCTGATCGATTACGCCCGCAAGAACCCCGGCAAGCTCAACATCGCCTCGGGCGGCAATGGCTCCACCAGCCACCTGGCCTCCGAGCTGCTGATGTCGCTCACGCAGACACAGATGACCCACGTGCCGTACAAGGGCGGCGGCCCGGCCACCACGGCCGTGGCGGCCGGCGAGGCCGACGTGGCCTTCCTCGACCTGGGCGTGGCCGTGCCCTTCGTCACCTCGGGCCGCATCCGCGGCGTGGGCGTGAGCGGCGCCAGCCGCTCGGCCCTGGTGCCCGACGTGCCCGCCATCGCCGAATCGGGCGTGCCGCGCTTCGAATCGACCACCAACTTCGCGCTGTTCGCGCCCGCCGGCACGCCCCGGGCGATCGTGGACCGCCTCTACGCCGCCGTGCGTGCCTCGCTCGCCGAGCCCGAACTGCAGGCCAAGCTGCGCCGCCAGGGCTTGGAGATCGTGGGCAGCTCGCCTGAAGAGCTGGGCAAGAGCGTGGCCGCCGAGAGCGCGCTGTGGGCCCGCATCATCCGCGAACGCAACATCGTCCTCGAGTGAGCGGCGCGGTGTTCTCGATGCAGGCCGATCCGCGCGTGGCCGTGGTCGGTGCGGGCGCCGTGGGCTGTGCCACCGTGGCGTACCTGCACCAGCGCGGCGTGTCCGCCACGTTGTGGTCGCCCACCGGGGCGCGCGTGCGCCAGGCCGACGGCGGCACGCGCGTCACGACCTCGGGTGCGCTGCAATCGCAGTTCGCGCCCCGGCTGCTGGCCGATGCCGCCGCGCTGGCGGATGCCGATGTGTGGATCGTCTGCCTGCCCGCCAACGCCTACGAAGCCGTGCTGGAGCCGCTCACGCGCCACTGGCGCGACGGCCAGGTGGTGCTGGTGAGCGGCGCGCTGTCGCTGGTGCCGCTGTGGCTGGCCGAAACCGCGTGCGCCCAGGGGCGCGACGTGCTGGTGGCCGGCTGGAACACCACCGCCACCACCACCCATTTCCTGCCCGATGGCAGCCTGCACGTGAACCCGCTGCGCGAGCGCATCGAGGTGGCGGCCACCGGCCCCGCCGACACCGCGCGCGCCGTCGCCTGCTGCGAACGGCTGCTGGGCCCTCGCTTCGTGTCGGCGGCCAACCTGCTGGCCATCACGCTGGCCAACATCAACCCGATCGCGCATGCGGCCGAGGTGATTCCCAACCTCACGCGCATGGACCGGGGCGAGGCCTGGTCGCTGTTCGGCTGCTTCACGCCGGTGGTGGCACGCATCGCCGAGTCGCTGGACGCGGAACGGCTGGCGGTGGCCCGCGCCTTCGGGCTGGCCTTGCCCACGCTGCGCGAGCACTACGCGCGCTCCTACCACCTCACGCCGGCGTCGTTGCACGAGATGGCGGCTGAGATCGTGCAGCGCGGCATGAGCCCCAACGGCCCCGCGCGCCTGGATCACCGCTACGTGCTGGAAGACGTGCCCTTCGGCATGGCCTTCCTGGAGACCCTGGGGCGCGTGGCGCGCGTGCCCACGCCCGTGCTCACGTCCTGCGTGACGCTGCTGGAATCGGTCTGGGCGCGCGACTTCCGCGGCGAGAACTCTTTGGCCGCGCGGATGGTGGCGGCCGATGCCGACGCCGCCTCGCTGCTGGCGCGCTGCGCGGCCGAGCGCAGCGCCGACAGCACCGGCCTGCGCGCCGCACCGGTGCGGTAGACCAGCGCGATCGGCACCGGCGGGGGCAGGTCCTCCATCGGCAGTTCCACCAGGGCGCCGCGCGCCAGGTACGCATCGAGCGTGCAGCGCGCGGCCAGCGTCAGGCCGGCGCCGTGCGCGGCCAGCTGCAGGTTGGTGATGGCGTTCATCGACTCGATCCACGGCACCAGGGGCGCGAGCGAGCGGCGCAGCAGCACCTGCTCCACCATCATGCGTGCGTTCGTGGGGCGCGGCGGCAGGATCCAGTGCTCGGCGACCAGGTCGGCCCAGCGGCGCACGCGCCTGCCGCGGGCGGCCGGATGCCGGGGCGAGCACACCACGGTCCACTGCTCGTCGTAGATCGGCTCGATGACGAAGCCGTCCGAGCGCAGGCCGCCGAGTTCCGAGGGCATGTTCATCGTCACCAGCACGTCGATGTCGCCGGCCTCCAGCTGACGGCACATCTCGCCCAGCCGGCCCTCGACCACGCGGGCGCGCGGCAGCTCGCCGCCCGGGACGCGCTGCATCTCCTGCAGGATGCGCGGAAGCAGCGTCCAGGTGAGGAAGGGCACGGCGCCCACGCGCACCTCGTCGGCGCGGCCGCCCTGGCGCGCGGCCAGTTCATCGGCCAGTTGCGCCACTTCGTTGAGCAGCAGGCGGGCACGCGCCGCCACCATCTCGCCCATCGCCGTGGGCGACAGGCCGCGCGGCAGGCGCTGGAACAGCTCGGCGCCGAACAGCGATTCGGTCTCGCGCAGGCCCTTGCTCACGGCCGCCGCGCTCAGGTGCAGGCGCTGGGCGGCCGCGCGCACGCTGCCGGTGTCGGCCAGCGTGGCGATCAGTTCGAGCTGGCGCATGCGAAGCGCGGCCAGCAGGCGTTGGGTGGCGGTGTCCAAGGGGCGGTCGGGAAAAGTCGGCGCGATCATCATGCAACAGACGGGCAAGCACGATCCGTGCAGACCCGCGTGTCACCCGGGTGCAGGCCCCCCGCGACGACGCACAGGCGCCGCTGGATGGCACGCCGCGCCGGGCTGCGCCTACAGCCCGGCACGCACTGCACGGGCACGATGGGCAGCATGTCTTGGTTTCGCCCGCGCTCGCCCGTCCTCCGCTGGGGGCTGTGGTCGCTGTGCGGACTTGCCGTCCTGCTGGTCGCCGCCTTCGTCGCCCTGCTGGTGTGGCTGCCGGGCGATGACGAGCTGGCGCGCCGCGTCGAGCACGAAGTGCAGGCGCGCACCGGCGTGGCCGTGCAGGTGGGCGCGGTGAGCTGGCGCCTGCTGCCCACGCCGATGGCCGAGGTGCGCGACGTGCGAACCGTGCAGGACGAGCCCATCACCATCGCCCGCGTCGCCGTCTGGCCGCGCCTGGGCTGGGGCACGCTGCGCGATCGCAACTGGGGCCTGGCGCGGCTGGAAGTGGACGACGCAGTGCTGCCGCGCCTGTCGGTGCGTGCCTTCCGCAGCGACAAGCGGGGCCTGGGCGACCGGCATCCGGTCGATCACGTGGTGCTGCGGCGGGTGACTTACGTCTCGTGGAGCGGCGTGCCGCTGGCCTATGACGCCGACATCCGCTTCGACGCTGGATGGCGCCCGCGGGAGGCTCTGGTGAGCCGCAGCGACGCGGCCCGGCCCACGCTGCTGCGCCTGACGCGCCAGGGCGACGAAGACCGCTGGCGCGCCCATGCCGAGGCCGGCGGTGGCAGCGGCGAAGGCGAGCTCACGCTGACCGAGACGACCGATGGGCTGATCACCGTGCAAGGCAGCTTCGAACCGCGCCGCGTCGAAGTGCAATCGGCCATCGCCGCCTTCAAGCGCCGCTCGCCTCTCGCGGGCCTGGCGTCGGGCCGCACGCGCGTGCACGCACAGGGCACCAGCCCGGGCGAACTCGGCCGCTCGCTGCGCACCGAAAGCGACCTGACCGTGGAGCAGGGCGTGGTGCTGCGGCTGGACATCGACCGCGCCGTGAAATCGCTGGGCCGCGAGCGCGAGGGGCAGACGAAGCTCGACACCCTCTCGGGTCGCGTCGTCACGCAGAACACCGGGCAGGGCGGCATGCGCGTCACCTATTCCGGCATCCAGGCCACGGCCGGCGGCTACAAGGCCGAGGGTGAAGCCACCGTGTACCGCCGCCACGTCAGCGCGAAGGGCTCGCTCGACATGGCTGGCGGCGCCGTGGACGTGCCCTTCACCGTCGAAGGGCCCACGCGCAAGCCGGATTTCAGGATCGCCCCCGGCTTCTATGCGGGTGCCGCGGTGGGCACCGCCATCCTGCCGGGCATCGGGACGGTGATCGGCGCGAAGATCGGCGGCCTGCTCGGTCGCGGCGACGCTGCGCCAAGCACGTCGAAGCCGGCATCGAGCCCGCCGGCGAGGCCGCCCGCTCCACGCAGCCGGTGAGGCCTTTGCGACCGCCTGGTCGGGCTTTGCCGATACGCCTAGAATTTTCCGGCTGCCACTTCGTTTTCTTCCCGCCATGTCAGAACAACTCGACGAGTCCCGCCGCCTGACCGCCTTGCGCCGCCTGATGGTGCTCGACTCCAGTGCCGAGACGGCCTACGACGACATCACGCGGCTGGCCTCGCAGACCTTTGGAGCGCCCATCTCGCTGATCTCGCTGATCGACGAAGACCGCCAGTGGTTCAAGTCCAGGGTCGGGCTGGAGATGCAGGAGACCCCGCGCGATTGGTCGTTCTGCTCGCACGCCATCGAGCAGCCTGACGAGGTGCTCGTCGTGCGCGACGCGCAACTCGATCCGCGCTTCAGGAACAACCCCATGGTCACGGGTTCGCCGCACATCCGCTTCTATGCGGGTGCGCCGCTGGTCACGGCCACGGGCGAGGCCATCGGCTCGCTGTGCGTTATCGATTCGAAGCCGCGCGACATCGATCCGGCCAAGCTGGCCGAACTGCAGTTCCTGGCCGCTCAGGTGGTGGCGATGATGCAAAAGCGCGCCGAGTTCACGGGCCTGTTCGAGCCGGGCCGGGACGACGCGGCGGCCTGAGCTTCGCCCTCACGCGTCGGCCATGGCGCGGTCGACCGCCTGGGCATCAAGCCCCGGTGCGAACGATTCGATGAAGGCGTAGGTGTAGCCGCGCAGGAAGCTGCCGCGCTTGATCGCCAGCTGCGTGACGTTGATGCCGAACAGCGCGCCGGCGTCGACGCCGCGCAGCGCCAGATCGCGCTCGGGGTCGAACGCGATCGAAGCCACCAGGCCCACGCCCATGCCCAGTTCCACGTAGGCCTTGATCACGTCGGCGTCCATGGCCGCCAGAACCACCTGGGCCGCGAGGCCGGCGTCCTCGAACGCTGCGTCGATGCGCCGGCGACCCGTGAAGCCATGGTCGTAGGTGATGAGGGGTTCACGCGCCAGCCGCTCGAGCGTGAGCGGGCCTTCGAGCACCGGATGGCCCGCAGGCGCCACCACGCAATGCGTCCAGCGGTAGCAGGGCAGGGCCACCAGGCCGTCGTACTGCTCGATGGCCTCGGTGGCGATGCCGATGTCGGCCTCGCCCGACAGCAGCATCTCGGCTACCTGCCGGGGCGAGCCCTGGTGCAGCCGCAGTTGCACTTCGGGAAAGCGCTGGCGGAACTCCTGCACCGCCGGCGGCAGGGCGTAGCGGGCCTGCGAGTGGGTGGCCGCGATCGACAGCGTGCCGGTGTCCTGGCGCGCGAACTCGCGGCCGGCGCGCTGCAGGTTGCCCGCGCCCTGCAGGATGCTCTCGATGATGGGCAGCACGGTGCCGCCGGGCGGGGTGAGGCCGGTGAGCCGTTTGCCCGCGCGCACGAAGATCTCGATGCCCAGTTCGTCTTCCAGCTCGCGAATCTGCCGGCTCACGCCAGGCTGCGAGGTATGGAGGGTGTTGGCGACTTCGGTGAGATTGAAGCCGCGCCGTGCGGCTTCGCGCACCGAGCGCAGCTGCTGGAAGTTCATGCGCCGCATTATTCGGTCGCGGCCGCCGCGGACCAACGAATCAATCGTTGGTTGGATATCGCGGACTTGTCTGTGGCGGCGCGCGTGCCGTCCATGGCCCGCGCGCCGCCGCCTGCGGCCGTCAGCGCGGCTTGCGGCCCACGCTCAGCAGCGCGTACAGGATGATGGCGCCGAAGGTGGCGGTGCCGATGCCGCCCAGCGCGAACTGGCCGAACTTCAGCGTGAAGTCGCCCGTGCCCAGCACCAGGGTGATGGCGGCCACGATGAGGTTGCGGTTGTCGGTGAAGTCCACGCGGTTGTCGACCCAGATCTTCGCGCCGGCCACGGCGATCAGGCCGAACACCACGATCGACACGCCGCCCATCACCGGCAGCGGAATCGCCTGGATGACGGCGCCGAACTTCGGCGAGAAGCCCAGCACCAGCGCGATCACCGCCGCCACCACGAAGATGGCGGTGGAGTAGATGCGCGTGGCCGCCATCACGCCGATGTTCTCGGCGTAGGTGGTCACGCCCGTGCCGCCGGCCGAGCCGCTCACCATGGTGGCGATGCCGTCGCCGATGAAGGCACGGCCCATGTACGGATCGAGGTTGCGGCCGGTCATGGCCGTCACGGCCTTGATGTGGCCCAGGTTCTCGGCCACCAGGATGATGGCCACGGGCGCGATCAGCAGCATCGCGTTGGCCGTGAACACGGGCGCGGTGAACGCCGGCGCGCCGAACCATGCGGCAGCCACGATGCCCGAGAGATCCATCGGCTTGCCCCAGCCCAGGCCGTTGGTGAGCAGTGCATAGATCACGGTGGCGACGATCAGGCCCACCAGGATCAGCAGGCGCTGCACCATGCCGCGCGTGAACACGGCCACCAGGCCCACCGAGAGGAAGGTCACCGCCTGCATCCAGCTGTCGAAGTTGCTGGCGGCCATGTTCTTGACCGGGATGCCCGCCAGGTTCAGGCCGATCACCGCCACCACCGAGCCGGTGACCACGGGCGGCATGAAGCGCTCGATCCAGCCCGTGCCCACGGCCTGCACGATGAAACCGATCAGCGTGTAGAGCACGCCGCAGGCCACGATACCGCCCAGGGCCACCGCCAGGTTGGCGTTGGGCCCCTGGCCGCCGTAGCCGCTGGCCGCGATCACCACGCCGATGAAGGCGAAGCTCGAGCCCAGGTAGCTGGGCACCTTGCCGCCCGTGATCACGAAGAAGATCAGCGTGCCGATGCCGCTCATCAGGATCGCGATGTTGGGGTTGAAGCCCATGAGGATGGGGGCCAGCACCGTGGCGCCGAACATCGCGATCACGTGCTGCACGCCCATCACGCCGGTCTGCGGCCACGGCAGGCGCTCGTCGGGGCCGATCACCCCACCGCCGTCCAGCGCCGCCGCGCTCTTTTCCTTCCAGTCGAACATGCCCATGGCCATCTCCTTGTGTGTTGTCTTGGCAGGCGGCGATGCTAGCGGAAGTGGCGGACGTTCAATACCAGACCCAGTCCTCGTTGCTGCGGGGCAGCGAATGCAGCGAGTCCATGACGCGGGCGGCCACGTGGATGGCGCCGAAGACCAGGGCGAGCAGCAGGATGACGAACATGGTGATCTCCTTTATCGCACGGTTGTGCGAAATATGGGCGGTTGGACGAAAAGGGACGCAGGCATGAATCAGGAATGAGAAGGGCGCCGCGCTAGGCAGCGTATCCGGCCCGCAGCCGCTGCCAGGTGGCAAGCGCGTGCGCCGGGGCCTGCGCATCGCGCAGGAAGCGGCCGTCGTGCATCAGGGTCATCACGAGGCCATTGAGTTCGGACACCAGCTGCCCGGCGTCGGTGTCGGCGCGCAGGTGGCCTTCTTCCACCGCCTGCAGCACCGTGCGCCGCAGCGCCGCGCGCCAGCGGGTGACCTCCTGCAGAAGGAGTTCGCGCAACTCGCCTTCGCGGTCGTCGAGTTCGAAGGCGCCGGCGGTGTAGAGGCAGCCGGTCTGCAGCTCGACGTCACGCATGCGTGCGATCCAGCGCTGCATGACGCTGTCCAGCCTCGGCAGGCCGCGCGGCGACTGCATCGCGGGCACGAACACGTCGGCCAGGAAGCGGTGGCCGTACTCCTCGATCACGGCCTTCTGCAGCGCCTCGCGCGAACCCACGCGCGAGAACACGCCGCTCTTGGAGAGGCCGATGCGATCGGCCACGGCCTGCAGCGTGATGGCCTCCAGCCCGTCGTGCAGGGCGAGATCCAGCGCCGCGCCGACGATGGCGGCACGGGTGAGTTCGCTTTTCTGGGTGCGGGCGTCCATGGGGATGATATTAGCACGGTTGTGCGAAATCAGTGTTAACTGGCGCGAGGGGCGAGGAATCGGTGCGGCTTCAGGCGGCCGGCGCCTGACTGCGGCGGGTGAACTGCTGCTCCACCACCTGCGTGCCCCACTGGTCGCCCGGCGCCTCGTGCGTCAGCTCGAAGCCGGCGGATTCGTAGAGCCGCCGCGCCGCGTCCAGGCCCCGGAAGGTCCATAGCTGCGTCGCCGCGAAGCCGGCGCGGTCGCAGAAAGCGATCGCCTCGTGCAGCAGGCGGCGGCCCGCGCCGCTGCCCCGGCAACCGTCGTCCAGGATGAACCAGCGCAGGTGGGCCAGCCCGGGGCGCAGGTCCTGCCCGTCGATCGCGACGGAGCCGACGATGCGCCCGCCCTGTGTCGCGACCCAGAGGCCGTTGCAGGGCTCGTGAAGGCGCTGGCTGAACTCGGCCAGGCCGGCCGAGACGCGACTCTCGAAGATCGCGCCGAAGCCCCAGTGCCGCGCGTAGAACGACGCGTGCATTTCGGCGACGCGCCCGATCACGCCCGGCCGGTAGCCCGCCTCGATGGCGATGGGCGCCGGGCTGTTGACGCGCACCGGAGCGGCCTCGCGACAGGCCCGCAATGCGCCGGCGTAGGCGTCCAGCCCCTGGACCACGGTCTGTTGCTGCGACGGGTTCAGCCGCTGCAAGGCGGCCACGACCTGCGCGCGCCCGTGCGCGTGGATGGAGCGCACCGTGCGCCTGCCGCGCGCGGTGAGATGCAACGGCTTGACCCGCGCATCGCCCTCGCCTGCGGCTTCTTTCAGCTCGCCCGTGGCCACCAGCCGCGAGAGCATGCGGCTGACGCTCGACTTCTCCAGCACCAGCACTTGCACCAGCTGGGCCGCGGTCATGCTGCCGTTCGCCTCGATCTCGAGCAGCGCATGCACGGCGGAGGGCGAATACTCGGTCGCGGCTAGCGTGGGGCGCATGAAGCCCAGCTCGCGCACCAGGGTGCGCGAGGCGGCGCGGACCGATTCGACAGGATCGTGGGCGAGGGCGTCCTCGCGCGACGCGGCAGATGAGGTGGCCATATGGTTGCATCGTACAACCATGTGGCGGCGCCTGCCGCCGTCGTCTCGCGGGCGGCCGCGTTCAGCCCACGCGGAAGAAGCGCATCTCCACCCGGTCGGGAAAGCGCGCGCCGGTGCCGATGAAGACGCTCTCGGTGAGCCACGCCAGCGCTGGCGAAGAAACCTCGAACGTGGGCACGCAGCGGAAGTAGATGGCGGCCGGATCCACCGGCTCGCCGCGCACCAGCTTCGCGATGTCGGCGGCCGAGCCCCGCCGCAGCGCGCGGTTCTGCACGAAGACGTGCTCGCCGCCGTCGAGCTGCAGCAGGTAGCGCGCGTCGAGGTCGGCGCAGGTGTCGGAGACGACCAGCTGGAAGTCGGCGCCGCCGGGCAGTACGCGGCCCTGCATCTGCGGCCCGCTCACGCTGCCGCCCGTGATGGGGATGATGCGGCGCCGGCCGCGGCTGTTCAGGCCGGTGATGGCGCCGGCCTCCAGCGGCGGCGCCACGTGCACCACCAGGTCGCAGGCGAATTCGAGCGACGGGGTCGGCAACGCCATGGTGCGGCCCCTCGCGTCAGCCGATGGCGGGCAGCACTTCGCCGCGCGATTCGCCGAAGCCGATGCGCGCCGCGCCGGGCTTCTCGCACCAGCCGCGCAGGATCACGGCATCACCGTCTTCCAGGAAGGTGCGGCTCTCGCCCGTGGCCGGCAGCGGGATCTGCTTCGTACCGCCCACCGACAGCTCGACGATGGCGCCGGCTTCTTCGTAGGTCGGCCCCGAGATCGTGCCCGTGCCCAGCAGGTCGCCCGGCTGCAGGTTGCAGCCACCCACGGTGTGCTGCGTGACCATCTGGCCGATGGTCCAGTACTGGTGGCGGAAACTGGTGGCCGACAGGCGATCGGCGGACAGGCCCCTGGCACGGTGCTGTTTCGATTCGAGCCGCACTTCGAGCTGCACGTCCACGCCGCCGCGTTCGCGGTTGGCGGGGCTGTCGAGGTAGGCCAGCGGCTGCGGCTCGTCGGCCGGGTGCGCGAACGGCACGCGGTAGGGCTCCAGCGCTTCCATCGTCACGATCCACGGCGACACGGTGGTGCAGAAGTTCTTGCCCAGGAAGGGGCCCAGCGGCGCCATCTCCCAGAACTGGTGGTCGCGCGCCGACCAGTCGTTGAGCAGGCACATGCCGAAGATCTGCTGCTCGGCCTCGGCCATGGGCACGGGCTCGCCCTGGCGGTTGCCCTGGCCGATGTAGAAGCCCATCTCCAGCTCATAGTCGAGCCGCTTGCAGGCGCCGTACACGGGGGCCTTGGCGCCCGGCGGCATGGCCTGGCCCATGGGGCGGCGGAAGGGCGTGCCGCTGATGACCACGCTGGAGGCGCGGCCGTGATACGCGATCGGGATCCACTGGAAGTTCGACGTGAGCGGATCGTCCGGACGCGCGATGCGCCCCACGTTGCGGGCGTGGTGGATGGACGTGTAGAAGTCGGTGTAGTTGCCCACGCGCGTGGGAAGCGAATACTCCACGTCGGCCATCGGCACCAGGCCGGCGCGCAACGCCTGCACGCCCGGGCCCGACGCGCCTTCGCGCAGCAGGTCGAACAGTGCGTGGCGCAGCGCGCTCCAGGCGGCCGGGCCCATGGCCATCAGGTCGTTGAGCGCGTCCTTGGCGGCGGCGTTGGCGGCCTGTGCGGCCAGGCCCGACACCGCGCCGGCGCGCGAGACGGCCGCCAGGTCGATCACCTGGTCGCCGATGGCCACGCCGCCGCGGAAGGCTTCGTTGCTGCCTTTACGGCGGAACACGCCGAACGGCAGGTTCTGGATCGGGAAGTCGGTGCCGGCAGCGTTGGCGGATTCAAGCCAGCTCTTCGCGGCGGGGTCGTGCGTGTGGTTCAGGGCCATGTCGCTGTGTCTCTTCTGTTGATGGACGGAATGTTAGTCGGGGCAACAGCCATCCGGCCGCCGCCGGGCCGCCCCAAGGCGGCCGCGGCCCCCTCGGGGGGCAGGGAACTACACGGAGTGAGCGCCCGTGGGGGTGAACAATGCATCGTCGAAGATGGCGACGGCGCGCGTCCAGCCGGCCGAGGCGCCGCGGATCTTGTGCGGGAAGCAGCTGATGAAGAAGCCCGTGGGCGGCAGCGCTTCGAGGTTGTGCAGCTTCTCGATGTGGCAGTAGCCGATGTCGCGGCCGGCCTTGTGGCCTTCCCAGATCAGGCCGGCGTCCTTCGTTTCGCCGTACTTCTTCGCGGTGTGCACGAAAGGCGCGTCCCAGCTCCAGCCGTCGGTGCCGGTCAGGCGCACGCCGCGCTCCAGCAGATACATCGTGGCCTCGTAGCCCATGCCGCAGCCGGCGCTCACGTAGTCGGGGTTGCCGTAGCGCTCGCCGGCCCGCGTGTTGATGACCACGATCTCCAGCGGCGACAGCGTGTGGCCGATGCGCTTGAGTTCGGCCTCGACGTCCTCGGCCGTCACCACGTAGCCATCGGGGAAGTGGCGGAAGTCCAGCTTCACGCCCGGCTGGAAGCACCACTCCAGCGGCACGTCGTGGATGGCGATGGCCGGCTTCTTCTCGCCGAGCTTGTCGTCCATCGTGCTGTGGAAGTGATACGGCGCGTCCAGGTGCGTGCCGTTGTGCGTGGACAGCTGCACCTGCTCCACCGCCCAGCCTTCGCCGTCGGGCAGGTCTTCCTTCTTGAGGCCGGGAAAGAACGGCGTGATCTGGTCGACCGTGTTCTCGTGCGTGAAGTACTGGATCTTGGGCGCGAACGGCGGCGGATCGGAGAGCACGTCGTTCTCCAGGAAGATCGAGATGTCGACGAACTTGCGGGGCATGGTGGGGTCTCCTTGGAATGTGTGATCGTGATTCTGCGGGGGTTCACCAGTGGACCATGGGCAGGCCCGCCACCGGCGACGTGAAGTACGGAATGCGCGTGCCCAGCAGGCTGCCCAGGTACACGGTGCGCAGGTCGGGTCCGCCGAAGGTGATGCTGGCCATCCAGGGCGCCACGCTGCCATGGGCGCGCTGCATGTCCTCGGCGGTCACGGTGCCGGCGGCCATTCTGTCGAGCAGGTTGCGGCTGGCCTCGGGGTCGCCGTCGTCCATCAGCAGGCGGCGCTCGCCCTGCGGCGTGAGGGCGATCAGCTGGTCCACCATCACCAGGGTGCACCACAGGTTGCCGAAGCTGTCGAAAGCGATGCCGTCGGGGTAGCCGCCCAGATGCGACGGGCCGAACACCTCGCGGTCCTTGAGCTGCACGCCGCCGGGTTGCGATTCGTCCAGCCGCATGCGCGTGACGTGCGGGCCGGTGGTCTCGACGATGTAGAGCCACTCTTCCTTCGCGTCGAGCCGCACCTCGTTGGTGAAGTGGAAGCCGTCGGCCACCACGCGGATGCCATGTGGGTCCACCACGGCGATGTAGCCGTCCTGCACGCGACGCGCGGCGGCGGCCGTCCATGGGTTCACACGCGTGGAGACGGTGAGCCAGATGCGGTCCTTCGAGTCGCGCAGCACGAAGTTGACCTTGCCGATCGGCTGGCCGTCGATGCGGTCGTACAAGGTGCGCGTGGTGCCGTCGCGGCTCATCACCTCCAGCACGTCGGTGCCGAAGTTGGAGATCAGGATGTCGCCATTGGCCGCGAACGCCAGGCCGTTGGGCAGCGTGCCTTGCGTGAACTTGGCCTCGAAATCATCGGCCTTCGCATCGGCCGCCTGTGCGAAGCGCGCGTCGGCGCGCTGACCGATGAAGCGCTGGCTGCCGTCGGGTGCGATGTGCGTCACGCCGCCGCGCGCGTCGGCGGCCCACAGCGAGCCGTCGCGCTCGGCCAGGATGCATTCGGGCCGCTGCAGGCCGTCGCCCACGTAGCGCAGCGCGGCGCGGTCTACCGTGAAGCCATCGAGCGGATTGGCGGGCGTGGGCATGGGCGGTTTCCTGATGTCGTGACGGGGCGGGATGTCAGGGGTGCTGCCAGCGCAGCAGGCGGCGTTCGGCCACGGCCAGCAGCGCATTGGTCACGAAGCCGATCAGGCCCAGCAGCACGATGCCGGCGAACAGTTCGCTCGCGCGGAACGAGCGCGCGGCCAGCAGGATGGCCTGGCCCAGGCCCGACTGCGAGGCGATCATCTCGCCCACCACGGCCACGATCAGCGACACCGTCATCGACAGCCGCATGCCGGCCAGGATGTCGGGCATGGCGCTGGGCAGGCCCACCTTCCAGATGAAGGCGGCGCGGCTGATCTGCAGCGCGCCGGCCACTTCCTTCAGGCGCGGCTCCACGCTGGCGAAGCCGTGGATGGTGGCCAGCAGCACCGGCCACATGGCACCGAACGCCACCACCGACAGCACCATGCTGGGCGAGAGGCCGAAGATGGAAATCGCCAGCGGCAGCACGGCCGAGGCGGGCAGCGGGCGGATGAATTCCAGCGTGGGCTGGATCCACGCGCGAGCCTGCGCCGAAATGCCGATCAGCGCGCCCAGCGCCATGCCCGCGAACGAGGCCAGCAGCCAGCCCAGCAGCATGCGCTCGACCGTGCTGGCGGTGAAGCCCGCCAGTTCGCCGGGCACGTCAGACGGCGCGAGGTTCAGGCCCTGCAGCAGGCTGTGCAGCGTGGCCTCGGGCGTGGGCAGGAACACCTTGCTCACCCACTGGAAGTGGCTGGCCAGCCACCACAGCGCGAGCAGCGCCGCCAGCACGCCGGCCGATTCGAGCACGCCGAAAACGCGAGCGCGGCGCACGTTCTGTTCGGCGGTGCGTTGTTGATCGGGGCGGTTCATTGCACGGCTCCCATCGCACGCGAGGCGCGTTGTTGCAGCCAGTCGGCCGCAGCGTTGATGGCGAAGCCGACGACGGCGATCCAGAACAGCCAGGCCAGCATGAGGGCCGGGTCCAGGCTCTGCTGCGCGATCATGATCGCGTAGCCCATGCCGTGCGGATTGGCGGCGATCTCCACCGTCACGGCCACCACCAGCGCGATGGCCACGCCCAGGCGCAGCGCCACGAACAGGCGCGGCACCATGGCCGGGATGACGATCTTCCAGAGCCGGTCGGCTGGCGAGAGTTGCAGCGCCATCGACACCTCGAGCAGGCGCGGCTCGATCTGCCGCGCGGCCGCCTGGGCCAGCACCAGCATCGGCCAGAAGGTGGCGAAGGCGACGACGGAGGTTTCCATCGCGACGCCGAAACCAAAGATCAGCAGCACCAGCGGAATCAGTGCCACCGAGGGCACGGGGCGCAGCACTTCGACGGTGAGGAAGCCCATGCGCGCCGCGCGACTCGACAGGCCCAGCAGGATGCCCAGCAGGATGCCGAGCACCGAGCCGATCAGCAGGCCGAGCGCGGCCGTGCCCAGTGTGAAGGCCGTGGCCTGCCACAGGCTGCCGTCGGCCAGCGCGCGGCCGAAGGCGGCCACGGCGGCGGTGGGCGGTGCGAGTGCATCGCTGACGGCACCGACGGTGCGCGCATACCACTCGAACGCGCCCAGGAGCACGGCCGGGAACACCAGCGCGCGCAGCAGGGAAGCCAGTTTCTTGCCCATCAGTGGTGTCCCAAAAACTGATAGAGCTCGCGCCGCAGGCGCAGGAAGTCGGGGTGCTCCTTGGTCGAGAGCTGGTCGCGCGGGCGCGGGATCGGCACGTCGATCATGGCGGCGAGGCTGGGGTTCTCGGGCGTCGGGTTGGCGCGCAGCGCGATCACGCGGTCGCCCAGGTAGATGGCCTCTTCCAGGTCGTGCGTGACGAACAGCACGGTGAGGCCGCTCTCGCGCACCAGGCGCGAGAGTTCGTCCTGCAGGCTCTCGCGCGTCATCGCGTCGAGCGCGCCGAAGGGCTCGTCCATCATCATCAGCTCGGGCTGTTGCGCCAGGCAGCGGGCGATCTGCACACGCTGCTGCATGCCGCCCGAGAGCTGCACCGGGAACTTCTGCGCGTGCGCGGCCAGGCCCACCGTCTCCAGCACGCGGCGGATGCGCGCGGGCCGCTCGGCCTTGGCCACGCCCGCGGCTTCCAGCGCCAGGGCGATGTTGCCTCCCACCGTGCGCCAGGGCAGCAGCGCGCGGCCGTAGTCCTGGAACACGAAGGCCACTTCGCGCGACGGCCCCGTCACCGGCTTGCCGTGCCGCACCACCGCGCCGCCACTGGGCGTGACGAAACCGGCCGCCGCACGCAGCAGCGTGGTCTTGCCGCAGCCCGAGGGGCCGATGATGCAGACGAACTCACCGGACTTCACCTCGAAGCTGGTGGGGGACAGGATCTCGCGGCCACCCAGGTGGATGGCGACGCCGTCGAAGCGAAGCAGACTCATCGTGGAACGACTTTTCTCGAAAGGGGCAGGGTTACTTGGCGATCAGCTGCGCGACGTTGATGTTGCCGCGGAGCATGTTTTGCTCCTTCATCACGTCGACCCAGTAGGCCAGCTGCTTCTCCACGATGATGGGCGCCGGCGGGCTGATCTGGATGGTGGCCAGCACTTCGGGCGGCAGCTTGATGTACTTGCCGATGTGGGCCTGCACCTTGTCCTTGTTCTTCGGGTCGTTCAGGAACTTCGCGGCTTCCACCGTGGCTTCGCGGAATGCCTTCACGGCGGCCGGGTTCTTGGTGGCCCAGTCGCGGCGAGCGGTGTAGAGGATGGTCGGATTGCCTTCGGGCAGGAAGGTGGTGTAGTAGGCCACCACCGTGCCCGCGCCGCTGGAGAGGATGCGCGACATGAACGGATCGGCCGTCAGCACGCCGTCGATCGAGCCGCCGCGCAGCAGGTCGCCGTGCTGGGGGAACGAGGCTTCGACGAAGTTGATCTTGCTGTAGTCCACGCCGACCGACTTGAGCCAGGCGCGGAAGCCCACGTGCAGGTAGGCGCCGATGCCGGGCACGCCGATGCGCTTGCCGATGCAGTCCTGCGCCGTCTTGATGCCGCTGCCGGCACGCGCGACGAAGCCCACGCCGGTCATGTTCTTGGCGGTCATGCCGCCGCCACCCACCACCACGTGGTCGAGGCCGCCGTCCACCGACTGCAGGAACACCGACGGCGTGGGGCCGCCCATCTGCAACGAATCGGATTGCACGGCTGCGGGGATGGAGGGGTTGAGCGGAATGAACTTGGGCTCGACGTCGAGGCCCCGCTTGCTGAAGTAGCCCTCTTCCTTGGCGATGAAGACGGTGGCGAAGTCGGTCACGGCCGTGAAGCCGAACGCGATCTTGGTCATGCCCTGCGCGCGCAGCGGCAGCGCGGCGGTGCCCAGCGCGGCGGCGGCGCCGGCAAGCAGGGTGCGGCGGGTGGCGGAATGGATGGAACGGGTCATGCGGGTCTCCTTCGGGTTTTGCGCGGGGCGGAACAATGCTGTGACACGACACCCCGGATGCCGTGCACGATGAAATCGACCAGCAGAGGCTGGGCGGCGGGATCGTTGGGGCGGTTGACGCCACCGGAGAGACGGTCCACGCGGATATCGGAGATGTGGTGCAGCAGTGCGCCCAGCGCGAACTGGTAGCACCAGGCCATCGTGGCCGGCGTGACGCCGGGGGCGTCTTCGCGCACCGTTTCGTAGAGCACGTTGGTGAAGGCGCGCGCCATCGGATCGAAGAAGTCGCGGATCACGTCCTGCACGCCCAGGTCTTGCTGCATCGACAGGCCCACCGTGATCAGCAGCGCGTAGTACTCGCCCTCGGCGCTCGCGCGCAGGCGCAGCACGGGGTCGATGAAGGCGTGCACGATCATGCGCAGCTTGTCGGCGTCATGCGGCAGCTGCTCTGCCACGCGCAACGCGGCGATGCGCTCGTCGATGGTGTAGGCCCAGCGCGCGAAGATGGCGTGGAACAGCTCATGCTTCTGGCCGTAGTAGTAGCCCACCAGCGCCAGCGGCACGCCGGCCTCGTCGGCGATCTGGCGGATGCTGACCGCGTGATAGCCGCGCGTGGCGAACAGCCGCTCGGCCGCCAGCAGGATGGCCAGCTTGCGGTCGGGCCGGGGTGCGGGTGCTGATCCGTCGGCGGATGCAGCGGCCCGCCGGCGCGGCGAAGGTGTGGCGCCGCTGGTGCGGCGCGCCTGTGTCTCCATGCAGGTTATTGAACGCTCGTACAAGAAATTTGTACACCCGTGCAAACCCTGTGACCGGGCGGGAGCGGCCACGCGGCCTTGCCGCCTCAGGCCACGTGGCCGCCCAGGCGCTCGGCCACCCAGTCGGCGATGTACGCACCCGCGTTGGCCATGTTGTCCAGGCTCACGTGGTGCACGCCGCCTTCGCGGTCGGTGAAGACCTTGAGCTCGCGGTCCGGGCTGTTGACCAGCTGGTCGTACGAACGCTGCGCCCAGTGCAGCGGAATCTGTCTGTCCTGCTCGCCGTGGGTGACGAGGAAAGGCACCCGGATCCGTTCCATCGCGCCGTCGAGGTGCATGTCCTCAGCCTTCGCCATGAAGTCGTCCATGCCCGTGGCGCCGAACACCCATTGCACGTGCGCCCAGTAGTGCGGCACGGGGTTCTCGCCCTCGCGGTTGAGGCGGCGTTTCTGCACGTCGCGCCAGTCGTGGTTGGCGCCCCACACGGCGCCGAGCGCGAAGCGCGGCTCGAAGGCCACCGCGCGTGGGCAGTAGTAGCCGCCCAGCGACACGCCGGCCAGCCCGATGCGCGTGCCGTCGATGTCGGCTTGCGCCTGCAGCCAGTCCATCACCGGCGTGGCCCAGCGCTCGCAGTCATGCGTGGCGTGCAGGTCGTGCAGGCGCAGCGCCTCGCCACTGCCGGGCTGGTCGAGGTAGAGCACCGACACGCCGCGCTGCGTCATCTGCTGCGTGAAGGCGTTGGGGTAGAGCATCTCCTTGGTGCTGTCCAGCCCGTTGAGCATGACCAGCAAGGGCGTCTTGGCGGGCGCACCGGGAGCGCGCACCAGCAAGCCTGCGATGTGCGCGTGCCGGTACGGAATCTCGATGCGTGTGCAGCCGGACTTGAGCAGCCCCTGCGCGCGCTGGAAGCAGTCCAGCATCTGGCGGTACATGCGCTTGCGCGGTTCGAAGTCGTGCGCTTGCAGGCGCTCGGCTGTCTGCAGGTACAGGGCTGCGCGCTGCAGCTTCTCGCCTGCGCTGAAGTTGCGGCCCCGGGCCTCGTCTTCGCCCGCCAGCACGATGAGCTTGTCGGCCATCGACTGCCAGGCATGGAAGAACGCCTCGGTGCCCGGGTCGTCGCCCTGGCGCGCGATCTCCAGCAGCGGGCGGCAGGCCTCGTCGATCTCGCCGATCTTCGCGCCGGCCTCGAGCGCACCGCACACGGCCAGGCTCCAGACGTAGTTGGTGGGGAAGTACTGGAACATCGACATGAGAACTACCTGTGGTGAGAAGCGAACGAGGCCAGGGCAGCCGCGCAGCGGCAGGGGGTTGTCAATCGAATATCGCGACGGCGCGGGTCCAGCCTGCCGACGCGCCGCGGATCTTGTGCGGAAAGCAGCTCACCATGAAGCCATCGGCCGGCACGGCTTCGAGGTTGTGCAGCTTCTCCAGGTGGCAGTAGCCGATGTCGCGGCCGGCCTTGTGGCCTTCCCACAGCAGCGATTTGTCCCCGGTCTCGGCGAATTTCTTCGCCGTGTAGGAGAACGGGGCGTCCCAGCTCCAGGCATCGGTGCCCGTGAGGCGCACGCCGCGCTCCAGCAGGTACATGGTGGCCTCGTAGCCCATGCCGCAGCCGGCCGAGACGAAGTCGTTGTGGCCGTAGCGCGAGCCGGCGCGCGTGTTGACCATGACGATCTCCAGCGGCTGGAGGGTGTGGCCGATGCGCTTCAACTCCGCCTCGACGTCCGCGGCGGTGGCCACGTAGCCGTCGGGGAAGTGGCGGAAGTCCAGCTTCACGCCGGGCTGGAAGCACCATTCGAGCGGCACCTCGTCGATGGTCATCGACGGCTTGGCTGTGCCCAGCTTGCCGTCCATGGTGCTGTGGAAGTGCCAGGGCGCGTCCAGGTGCGTGCCGTTGTGCGTGGTCAGCGTCACCCATTCGGCCGCCGCGGCCTCGCCGTCGGGGAAGTCCTCGGGTTTCGTGCCGGGCAGCATCTGCACGAACTCGTGCACCGTGTCGGCGTGCTGCTGGTAGGTGATCTTCGGCGCCAGCGGGGGCGGATCGGAGAGCACGTCGTTCTCCAGGTAGATCGACAAGTCGACGAAAGTGCGGGGCATGTGTGAGCTCTTGGGGGAAAAGGGGTCGGGATCAGTAGCCCGCGTCGCGGTCCACCGTGTGTTGCGGCGGCAGGCCCTGCTGCAGCCGGGCGATGTTGTCCGTGAACTGTGCCACCACGTCGGTCACCGGCACGCGCCGGGATGCGTGAGGCGTGATGGTGATGGCCGGGTGCCCCCACAGCGCATCGTCGGGAGGCAGCGGCTCGGTGCGGAACACGTCGAGCGTGGCGGCGGCGAGCTGCCCGCTGTCCAGCGCGGCGATCAGGTCGGCATCGACCACGTGCTGGCCGCGGCCCACGTTGATCAGCGCCGCCCCGCGCGGCAGTTGCGCCAGCCGGCGTGCATCGAGCAGGTCTTGCGTCGCGGGCGTGAGAGGCAGCAGGTTCACGAGGATGTCCGAGCGCGCGAGCAGCGCGGCCAGGCCGTCCTCGCCATGGAACACCGGCACGCCGGCGTCCTCGCGCGGACGGCGCGTCCAGCCCGCGACATCGAAACCCACGCGCTGCAGGTAAAGCGCCGCGGCCAGGCCCATGCTGCCCAGGCCGAGCAAGCCCACTCTCCGCCGTGCGATCGGCAGCAGGTCCAGCCGCAGCCATTGCTGCCGTTGCTGTGCGCTCGCATAAGCGGGCATGTCGCGGTGATGCCGCAGCACCTGGGTGAGGATGAACTCGTTCATGAGCGCATCGCCGCCGGCTTCGGCCACCGGGCGCGTCAACCGCACGTGGGGCGGGAACGACACGTCGCCCAGAAGATGGTCCACGCCGTTGTGCAGCGAACCCACGAGTTGCAGCGCGGAGAGGCGCGCGAGCACGCCGGCGGGAATCCGTGACACCAGTGCGTACCGGGCCCCGGCCAGGAGATCCGGCGGTACATCGCCCGCGCCGTCCCACACGCGCAGCGCCACCGGCTGCGGCAGGGCTGCGAGCCGGGGCCGCAGGGCGGCCTCGAGCAGGGGCAGTGGCACGGGGCCGGGGTGCAGCAGCAACATGCGTGCTTATTCCGCGCGGATGTTGTTCCTGCGGATCACATCGCCCCAGCGCCTCTGCTCGCCGGCCAGCAGCGACTGGAACTGCGCCGGCGAACCGACGGCAACTTCGCCGCCGCCCTTCGCCGCGAACTGCGCCATCTCGGGCGTGGCCATCATCTTCGCGGTGGCGGCCTGGATCTTCGCCACCAGCGCGGGCGGCATGCCGGGCGGAGCCATCAGGCCCATCCAGTAATCGGCTGGACCGTCGAAGATGCCCTGCTCGACCAGCGTCGGAACGCCGGGCATCAGGTCGGAGCGCTTCTCGCTGGCCAGCGCGATCACTTTGACGCGGCCCAGCTTGAGCCAGTTCTGCGCACCGGGCACAGTGTCGAAGAACACCTGGATCTCGTCGGCCGCCAGTGCCTGCGAAGCAGCGGCCGAGCCCTTGTAGGGCACGTGCACCAGCTCCATGCCGGTCTTGTTCTTGAGCATCTCGCCCAGCAGGTGGTTGGTGCTGCCGATGCCGGCCGAGCCGTAGTTGAGCTTGCCCGGGCGGCTCTTCGCGTAGGCGATCAGCTCCTGCATGTTGGTGGCCGGCACCGAGCTGCTCACCAGCAGAACACCCAGGTAGCGGATGATCTGCGTGATGGGCGTGAAGTCCTTCGCTCCGTCGTAGGGCGGCTTGTCCATCAGCAGCGGCGCGATGATCTGGTTGGTCGACGTGGTGAACAGCAGCGTGTAGCCGTCCGCCGGCGCGGTCAGCGCCGCGGCGGTGCCGATGGTGCCGGTGGCGCCCGGCCGGTTGTCGACCACCACGGGCTGGCCCAGTTCGGTGCGAAGGCGTTCAGCCACCATCCGCGCGGTGACGTCGGTGCCACCGCCCGGGGCGAAGGGCACGATCAGCCGGATGGGCCGGTTGGGGTAGTCGCCTGCGGCCTGTGCGAACGCGGGCGCGGTGAACGCGCCGGTGCCGGCCACCAGGGCGGCCGCGAGGTGAGTGAGTACGGCGCGGCGCGTCGTCGGAAGTCTGGAAGTCATGGTCGTCTCCTTGTGTTGTGTGCGGAAATCTCAGGCCGAGACGCGACCGCCCAGCGTGCGCGCCACCCAGTCGGCCATGTAGTCGATGCCGGGGGTCTGGTTGTCGGCGTGGCAGTGCTCGCTCGCGCCTTCGGCCACGGTGAACACGCGCAGCTCCTTGTGCACGCAGTTGACGGCGCCGGCCATCACCTGGTGCGCTTCGGCCACGGGCGTCTGGCGGTCGTTCGCGCCGTGGGTGACGAGCAGCGGGCAGCGCAGTTTGTCGACGATGCCGTCCAGGTGCATGGGCTTCATGACCTCGATGACGGCGTCCACGCCCTTTACGCCGTAGACCCATTCGGCATGTTCCAGGTGGAAGTGCACCGCCTGCGCGAGCTGGCCTCGCAGCCGCCGCTCGAACAGCCCGCCCCAGTTCCACACGCCGGTCCAGGCCACGCAGCAGGCAAAGCGCGGCTCGAGCGAGGCCGATCGCACCGCGTGATAGCCGCCGGCCGATGGCGCGACGATGCCGATGCGCGCCGGGTCGACGTCGTCGCGCGTGAGCAGGTAGTCGAGGCTGGCCGTGGCCGGACGCTCGGTCTCGGGCATACCGACGAGGCCTTGCAGCCGCAGTGCCTCGCCCACGCCCGGATGGTCCACGATCAGCAGCGAGATGCCGCGGCGGCGGTAATCGTTGTGGATGTCCATCAGGCAGATGGTCTCTTTCATGATGTCGAAGCCGTCGAACATCACCATGCACGGCCCGCGCGCCTCGCCGTTGTCGGCCTTGACGAACAGCGCCGGCAGCGTCGTGCCCTCGTAGGGCACGAGCACACGCTCGGCCGGCTGCTCCATCGTGGCCTGCCAGGCGCCGAAGTGATGCAGCATCTGCCGGTACACCGCCATGCGTTCCTCGCCCACCTGCATCTGGCGCTCGGCCAGCATGAAATAGGTGGCCGCGCGCTGGTGCTTGCGGCCGGCCGAGAAACGCCGGCCGTCGGCGGCGTCCGCTTCGGCCTGCGCCGCAACGCGTTCGGCGACGCTGCGCCAGCTGCGGGACCACGCTTCGGCGGACTTCGCGCCAGGCTGGGTCGAGAACGGCACGAGGGGTCGGCACGCGTCGTCGATCTCGCTGATCGCGCCACCGCTGCTCACGGCCAGCATCACGCCCAGGCTCCAGGCGTAGTTGTCGGGAAAGTATTCGAACATCGTGGTGTCTCCGGAGTCGTTGAAATCGTTGTCAGGCGAGCGCGCGGCGGATCAGGCCCTCGACGTCGCCGTCGTCGCGCAGGCCGAGCGCCCGCGGCAGGCGGTCGTCCAGCGGCGGCTGGCGGCCGAACACCGATTCCACCGCTTCGACGGGCTCGTAGCGCACCAGGGCGCGGCGGTCCTCGCCGTAGATGCGCGCCAGCGCGTCCACCAGCTCGCCGATCGACAGCCGCAGTACCGGCATCGGCCAGGTGCGCTGCGCGGGCGCGGGCATGCGCGCGATGTGCAGCAGGTTGTCCACGCAACGCTCGCGCGACATCCACCAGCAGGTGGCCGCGGCCGACACCGGGCAGGTGAAGTGCTCGCCGGCGGCCAGCGCGTGGAAGATGTTGCTCATGAAGGCCGACACATGGCCGCCCGCCTGCGCGGGCCGCGCCACGATGCCGGGCAGGCGCACGCTGCGGCCGTCCAGCAGGCCGCGGCGGGAGAGGTCGGCCAGGTGGTATTCGGTCATGAGCTTGTGCGCGCCGTAGCTCATCACCGGGCGCAGCGGCGTCGCGTCGTCGACGATGGCCGGCAGCTGCGCGCCGTACACCGCGACCGTGCTGGTGAAGACCACCACAGGCGGCCGGCGGCCGGCCGATGCCGTCAGGCCGGCCAGCTGTTCGAGCAGCCGCGTGGTCGCGTGCAGGTTGACGGCCGTGCCCAGCGCGGGATCGCGCTCGGCCGCGCCGCCGGGAATGCTGGCGAGGTGGAACACCACGTCGGGCGACGCCCGGACCAGGCTGTCCAGGAAGGTGTCGTCGGCAATGCTGCCGACGCGGTGCACGGCGCGCGGGCCCGGCGCGGCGCCGGCGAAGGCCATGTCCGCCAGGATGAGCTCCGTCACCGGCGCGCCCAGGGCGCCGGCATCGTCCTGCAGGCGGCGCGCGAGCGCGGCGCCGACGAAGCCGCCAGCACCGGTGACCAGGACTCTCATGCGCCGGCCTTCGAACTGTTTGCCGCGGGCACGAGGCGGAAGTCGATCGCGCCGAACACCGACTGGCCCTGCGCATCCACGGCATCGAAACGCAGCGTCTCGCCGAACTTCATGAAGCCGGTCGTGGCCGCGCCGCTGTCGATGGTTTCGACCGCGCGCCGCTCGGCCAGGCAGGCCGATCCCACCGTGCGGTGATCCTTGTTGGACACCGTGCCCGAGCCCAGCACGAAGCCCGCGCCCAGGCGGCGGTTGTAGGCCATGTGCGCGATCATCTCGTCGAAGCCGAAATCCATCTCGCGGCCGTTGGGATGGCCGAACCATTGGCCATTGCGCGTGACCTTCATGTCCAGGTGCACGCGGCTGCCCCGCCACGCATCGCCCAGCTCGTCGGGCGTCACGGCCACGGGGGCGAACACGGTGGCGGGCTTGGCCTGCACCAGGCCGAAGCCCATCTGCAGCTCACGCGTGAGGTGGCCGCGCATGCTCACGTCGTTGAGGATGGTGATGAGCTTGATGTGCCGGCCGGCTTCGGCGGCCGATATGCCCATCGGCACGTCGTCGGTGATGACGGCGAACTCGCCCTCGAAGTCGCACTGGTCGGCCTCGGCTGGAAATTCGTAGTCGTCCGTCGGACCGCGGAAGTCGTCGCCCTGGCGCGGCACGAGGATCGGGATGCCGGGCGTCTTCTTCACCGTGAGGTTGTAGGCGCGCTCCATGATGTCGCCATGGTTGAGGAAGGCCGAGGCATCGACGAACTGGTGGCTGCGCGGCAGCGGCGCCATGGCCTCGCGCGCATCGAAGGCGAAGGCGCCTGTGGCCTTGCCGGCGTTCAGCGCGCCGTAGAGCACGGCCAGGCGCGGCGACAGCGCATCCCACTGCTCGATCAGATCGCGCATCGTGGCGGCCACGGGCGCGGCATCGACGGCACGCGAGAGATCGCGCGAGACCACCACCAGGCGTCCATCGCGCTGGCCGTTCTTCAGCGAGGCGAGCTTCATCTCAGCGCACCACGAAGTCGGCGGCGTCGAGCCGGGTGCGCAGCATGGCCTGGGCCTGCATGGCGTCGATCCAGAAGCGCAGATGGTCCTCGCTCACCGTGGTGGCCAGGCGCGGCACCGGCAGCGTGGCCAGCACCTCGGGCGGCAGGCGCAGGTACTTGCCCATGTTGGCGCGCGAGACGTCGGGGTTCTTCGCATGGAAGGCGATGGCCTCGTCGATGGCCTCGCGGAAAGCCTTGGCCGCCTGGGGGTTCTTCTGCAGCCAGGCCGAGGTGCTGCCGTAGACGATGGGCAACACGCCCGTGGCCGGGAAGTCGTCGCTCACGTAGGCATAGGCCGTTCCCACGCCGGCCTGCAACATGCGCGCGCCAAACGGTTCGGCCGGCACGGCCGCGTCGATGGTGCCGCCGCGCATCAGGTCCAGCGTCTGCGGCAGGGCCACTTCGACGAAGTTCACCTTCTTCGCATCGACGCCGTTGTCGGCCAGCCACTTGCGGAACAGCACGTGCAGCGTGGCGCCGAAGCCGGCCACGCCCACGCGCTTGCCCACGAAGTCCTGCGGTGCCTTGATGTCCACACCCTTGCGCACGATGATGACCGGCGATTTGCTGTCCTTCGTCAGCACGCTGCCTCCGGCGATCACCTTGAGGGCCAGGCCGCTGTCGGCCGCCTGCATCAGCACCGACGGCGTCACGGTGCCGATCTGGATCGAATCCGATTGCAGCGCCGGCGGAATGTTGGGGTTGATCGGGATCGTCTGCAGCGTGACGTCGAGGCCGCGCTTGTCGAAGAAGCCCTGCTCCTTGGCCACGTACAGCGGCATGAGGTCGGGAATCGGAACGTAGCCGACGGCTATCTTCGTGGTCTGCGCGTGGGCCGCGCCCAGCCCGAAGGCGAGCGCGAACGGTGCCGCGATGACCGCGATGCGGCGGGTGATGGAAGTCATGGGTGTCTCCTCGGGGTGGGTGTGTGAAACGATCTGTGCAGGGTGCCCGGGGGCGCCATCTCAATTCCCGTCGCCGATGGTGGTTCCGCCATCGGCGATGAGGTTGTGGCCGGTGACGAAGCCACCGGCGCGCGCAGCCAGGAACAGCACGGCGCCGGCGATCTCGTCGGCTTCGGCGATGCGGCGCAACGGCGTGAGCGCGACGCGCCGTTCCATCACCTCGGGCCGGTCGGTCAGCGGGCGCGCGAATTCGGTGCGCACGACGCCGGGCGATACCGCATTGATGCGGATGCCCGACGGCCCCCATTCCACGGCGAGGTTGCGCGCGAGCCCGGCCAGCGCTGCCTTCGACAGGCCATACAGCCCCAGGCCCTTGTTGCCGCGCACACCCGCGATGCTGGACATGAGCACGACGCTGCCCGAACCCCGCGGCGCCATGTGGGCGATGACGCCGGAGGTGAGCCAGAGCACGCTGCGCAGGTTGAGCGTCATCGTCAGCTCCCAGTCGGCATCGCTCGCGCTGGCGATGGGCCCCATGTGCGGCGCGGCGCCCGCGTTGCACACGAGGGTGTCGATGCGCGCGTGCCGCGCCAGCGTGTCGCGCACCAGTGCGTCGACCTGGGCACGCTGCGTCAGATCGGCCACGGCGGCGTGCGCGTCCAGGCCTTCGGCACGCAAGGCGGCAGCGGCGGCATGGCATTCGGCGACCTCGTGGCTGCACAGCACCACGGTGGCGCCGGCCTGCGCCAGGGCGCGCGCACTGGCCAGGCCGATGCCGCGGCTGGCGCCGGTGACCAGGGCCACCTGGCCGGTGAGGTCGAACAGCGGGTGCTGGCGCAGGCCGGACATCTCGTGGCCTTCGCTCACCAGTGCACCAGTGGCAGGCCGGCCACGGGCGAGGTGAAGCAAGGGATCGTCGTGCCGCGCAGGCTGCCCAGATACACCGTGCGCAGGTCCGGGCCGCCGAAGGTGAGGCTGGCCATCCACGGCGCCAGCGTGCCGTGCGTGGCAGCCATCAGCGCGGGCGTGAGCGTGCGGTTGGCGTAGTGCTCGTTGAGCTTCGCGGTGGCTTCGGGATTGGAGTCGTCCAGCAGCGTGAGCAATTCGCCCTCGGGCGTGATGGCCACGAGGATGTCGCTCATGATCAGCGTGACCCACAGGTTGCCGTACGCATCGAAGGCGAAGCCGTCGGGGAATCCCGGCAGGTGGTAGGGGCCGTACACCTCGCGCTCGCCCAGCGAGCCGTCGGCCCGGATGCGCAGGCGCACGATGCGGCGCGCGTTGCTCTCGACCACGTAGAGCCATTCTTCCTTCGCATCGAGCCGCACCTCGTTCGTGCCGCCGAAGCCCTCGGCGACGATGCGGATGCCGCGCTCGTCGATCAACGCGATGTAGCCGTCGAGCACGCCCGCGTTGATCGAATCCGTCCACGGCTGCATGCGCGTGGTGACGGTGAGCCAGATGCGGCCTTTCGAATCGCGCGTCACGAAGTTCGCCTTGCCCAGCGGTTTGCCGTCGATCTCGGTGAACAGCGTGCGCAGGTGGCCTTCACGCGTCATCACTTCCACATGGTCGGTGCCCCAGTTGGCGATGAGGATGTCGCCGTTGGCCAGGAAGCACATGCCGTTGGGCAATGAGCCCTGCGACTGCACGTAGCGATCATCGAACGACGAGCCGGCGCCGGCGGCGTGCTCCACGCGCGGCGTGACGAGTGTCTGCGTGCCATCGGGCGCAATGCGCATGGCGCCGCCGCGCGCATCGGCGGCCCACAGCGTGCCGTCGCGTTCGGCCAGGATGCATTCGGGCCGCTGCAGGTCGTGGCCGATGGTGCGGATGGCGGCGCGGTCGACCTGCCAGCCTTTGAGCGGGTTGCGGGATTCAGGCATGCGCGATGGACGTGGAAGGGGAGGGAAGCGGCAGGCCCAGCAGCGCCGCGGCATTGAGACCCAGGACCGCGTCGGCATCGGCACGTGAGAGGCCCGGCACGGCGTCGACCAGCCCCTGCGGGTCGTAGTGGCCCATGTCGAAGGGGTAGTCGGTGCCGACCACCAGCTGCGAGGCGCCGACCACGTCGACGAGGTGGCGCAGGATGTCGGGCTCGTACACCAGCGTGTCGAACCAGATGCGGCGAAGGTAGTCGCGCGGCGCGTGCTGCATGTGCTGCGCCTCGGGCCGCACGCGGTGGGCGTGGTCGCTGCGGCCGAAGTAGGCGGGCAGGTAACCGCCGCCGTGCGCGGCGACGAGCTTCACGCCCGTGTGGCGGTCGAGCACGCCGCCGAAGATCAGCTCGGACAGCGCGATGGTGGTCTCCAGCGGCTGGCCGATGGTGTTGGCCAGGTAATGGCGATTGACACGCTCGCCCAGCGACGTGCCCAGCGGATGGATGAATACCAGCGCACCCAGTTCGCTGGCGCGGGCCCAGAAGGGCTCGAGCGAAGCGTCGGCCAGCTCCAGGCCATTGACGCTGGCCGAGATCTCCACGCCCTTGAGGCCCAGTTCGCGCACCGCATGCGCCAGCTGTTCGGCCGCCAGGCGCGGGTGCTGCAGCGACACTGTGCCCAGGCCGGCCAGGCGATCGGGGTGGCGCGCGCATTCGGCGGCGATGTGTTCGTTCTGCAACCGCACCACATCCTGTGCGAGATCGGGGTCGGCCCAGTAGTAGTACTGCGTGGGCGAGGGGCTGAGCACCTGCACGTCCACGCCCATCGCGTCCATGTCGGCCAGGCGTTCGTCCAGCGATGTCATGCGGCGCAGCGCGGGCGGCAGCATGTGCGCCAGGTTGTGTGCCACCGAGGCTTCGCCCTGGGTACGCAGCATCACGGCGGGCTCGGCCTGCTTCTCGGGTCGGCCCTTGACTTGCGCCTCGACGGCGGGCGTCAGCACATGGGCGTGCAGATCGACCGTGTAGCGATGGCCGGCATGGCCTACCGGATGGGCCGGCGCGGCGGCGCAGCCCGCCGGGCAGGCAGGGGTGCAGGTGTGCAGCAGCATCGTGGGCGGGTGTCTCCGTGTGTCGTGGCGCCCGTCGGTGCGGGCGATGTGGAGCGCATTCTGGAAAGCCCAGACCCATCTGTAAAATCGATTTTCGGGATTTGAGGTATCGGTGAATCCGATTGCACAATGGACCCACTCCCTCCAAGCCATGCGCCTGAACCGACTCGACCTGAACCTGCTTGTGGCGCTGGACGCGCTGCTGGCTGAGAAGAACATCACCCGTGCCGGCCAGAGACTCAGCCTGAGCCAGTCGGCCACCAGCGGTGTGCTGGCGCGGCTGCGCGACTACTTCGGCGACCCGCTGCTGATGCAGGTCGGCCGCACGATGCGGCTGACGCCCAAGGCCGAGGAGCTGCAAAAGCCGGTGCGCGACGTGCTGCTGACGATCCAGTCCACCATCGCCATGCAGCCGGGCTTCGAGGCGGCCACCAGCACGCGCCATTTCCGCGTGACCGCCTCCGACTACCCGGTGAGCGTGCTGCTGGCCGAGGCCGCGCGCCGCATGGCCGAGCAGGCACCCGGCGTGACGCTGGAGATCGTGATGCCCTGGGACGACGTGACCGGCGGCATCGAGCGCGGCGAGATCGACATGCTCATCATGCCGCGCCAGTACCTTGCGGCGGGCCACCCCAGCGAGGCGCTCTATGCCGAGGGCTACAGCTGCGTGGTGTGGGCCGGCAACACCCAGGTGGGCGAGCACCTGACGCTGGATCAGTACATGGCACTGGGCCACGTGACCACGGGCTTCGGCAGCCAGCGCCAGCCCAGCCTGGAGGAATGGTTCCTCAAAAGCAGTGCCCTGTCGCGCCGCATCGAGGTCACCACCAACAACTTCAACACGCTGCCGTTGCTGGTGCTGGGCACGCAGCGCGTGGCCACCATGCACACGCGGCTGGCGCGCCTGTTCGCGCGCACGCTGCCGCTGCGCATCGTGCCGCTGCCGGTCGAATTCCCGTCCATGGTCTGGTCGATGCAATGGCCGCGCCACCTGAGCGCCGACCCCGCGCACCAGTGGTTCCGCGGCGTGGTGCGTGCCGCCGCCGACGCCGGCGATGCGGGCGTGAGCGTGGCCGACCAGCTGTGGGGTGAGCTGGCGGCGGGGCGCGCCTGAGCCCGCCGCCGCACATACGCCCCGCGCCTACACTGCGCGACGATGATCCGCTCGCTGTCTTCCAGCCCGCTACCGGCCCCGCGCACCGCGCGCGAGGGGGAGGCGCGCTCCATGCTCGATCCACGCTGGCGCATCTTCCTGCAGATCGCGCAGGCCGGCAGCCTCACGCGGGCGGCGGCCGAGTCGGGCTCGGCGCAGTCGCTGCTGTCGCGCCAGCTCGCCGCGCTGGAAGCCGAATGCGGCGCGCGCCTGTTCAAGCGCACCGGCCGCGGCGTGGTGCTGTCCGAGTTCGGCGAGCGCGTGCTGCCCCGCGTGCAGGCGCTGTTCGACGAGGCGCGGCGCCTGTCCGACGAAGTGCAGAACGCGCGCGGCGTGCCCATGGGGGATGTGCGCGTCGGGCTGTTGCCGGCGGCGGTGCCCTGGCTGGCCGAGCGGCTCTACCGCGCGGTCTGCGAGCAGTACCCGCAGGTGCGGCTGCACATGAACGAGGGCACCAGCACCCAGCTGTCTGAACTGGTGGCCGCCGGCCGGCTGGACATGGCGCTGCTGTTGCGCGAAGGCGCGGACCAGCCGGGCGACATCATCCTGCAGCGCATTGCGCTGCATCTCATCGGCCGGGCGGGCGACCCGCTGCTCGATCGCGCCACGCTGCCGTTCTCGCGCCTGGACGGCCTGCCGCTGGTGCTGCCGGCGCCGCCGCACGCGCTGCGCGCGCACCTGAGCGAAGTGGCTGCGGAGCGCGGCATCCGCCTCAACGTGGCAGTCGAGGCCAATTCGATCGCGCTGCAGCGGGAGATCGCCGCTGCGGGCAACTGCTACGGGATCGTGGCCGGCGCCGCCGTCGAAGGCGAGCCCAGGCGCCGCCTGAGTGCGGCCCGTCTCGTCGCGCCGGTGTTGTGGCGGCGCGTGGTGCTCACCAGCACGGCGCTGCAGCCCGACACGCTGGCCACGCGCGAAGTGCGTGCGCTGGTGGAGCGCCTGGTCCGTCTTCACGGCCCGGACGCCCAGCCATGACTGCGCAGTCATAGCCGCTTTGATGTGGAGCGGGCTAGGACCGCGCCGACCCCGCTGATAACTTCCGCCTCCTGACGACGCGCCGTACAGGCGCAGCACGGAGACACATGGCGGAAAAGAACACAGCGCTGCCGGCCAGCCGCACGCGCTTTCTCACGGATGCGGACATCAGCCTGCTGGCTGACTGGCGCACGGCGGTCGGGGCGCTGGCCCATGCCTATGCGCAACCCATCGGCGATGCCAGCGTGCCGCCGCGCTCGATGGCGCGCGGCGAGGGCATCTGGCTGCGCAGCCTGACGGCGGCGGTGCCCGGCGGCTACATGGGGTGCAAACTCATCAGCGCCTCGCCGCGTGCGGGGCGCGCGAGCTACCTGGTCTCGCTGTTCGATGCCGGAACGATGGAGCTGGCGGGCTTGCTCGACGGCAACCAGATCACCGGTCTGCGTACGGCCGCCACGGCCGCGGTGGCCATCGATCACCTCGCACCCCGCAAGCCGCTGCGCGTGGCGGTGCTGGGCTCGGGCTTCGAGGCGCGCTCGCAGCTGCGGGCGTTGTCGACCGTGCGCGAGTTCGAGTCGGTCGCCGTATTCAGCCCCAACCCGGCGAGCCGCCGTGCCTTCATCGACCTGTTCACCCCGCAAGGCCTGCAGGTGCGCGATGCCCAGACGCCGCAGGATGCCGTCCAGGGCGCCGACGTCGTCCTCTGCGCCGCCCGGGCGCGTGGCGAAGAACCCATCCTGCGCGCCGAGTGGCTGGCCGAGGGCGCGACGGTGTCCTCCATCGGCTCCACGCTGCCCGAGCAGCGCGAGCTCGACGTCAGCGTTCTGGAACGTGCAGCCTGCATCGTGGCCGACATGCCCGAAGAGGTGCTGCACGACACCGGCGACCTGATGGCCGCCGCGAAGGCCGGTCTCGATTGCGCCTCGCGCACGGTGTCGCTGTCCGACGTGGTCGGCGGACGTGCCGCGGCACGCCGCGCGCCGGCCGACATCGTGGTCTACAAGTCGGTCGGCTCCGCATTGCAGGACGTGGTGCTGGCCGGTGCGCTGCTCGATCGCGCCCGGGCTCTTGGCGTGGGGGCAGATCTTCCGTTCTCCATCGCGCCGGTGCTCAAGTAGGCACCGGCCGGCACCGTCTCTCCTTCACCTTTTATTTCGCAAGGAAGCCTCATGGCCCGGTACACGAAAAGCGAAGCCCGCGAATGGGCCCGCCAGCATCTCGTCGGTGTCGCCAACGTCACCATCCCGACGATGACATCCGACTTCAAGCGCATCAACGAGAAAGCGGTCCGCCACGACGTCGAGCTGTCGATCGAGCATGGCTTCATCGGCTCGCTGGCCTGCTCCGAGGTCGCGATCACGCAGGCGCAGTACGGCACCCTGTGCGAGGTGATGTGCGACCAGGCCGCCGGGCGCGGCATCGTCGTGCACCATGCCGTGTTCAACACGCTGGAAGACAACATCGAGGCGGCGAAGCTGGCCGAGGCGGCCGGCGCCGAGCTGGTGCTGCTGGGTTATCCGCCGTACTTCCATCCGAAGTCGCATGAAGAGATCTACGAATACACGCGGGCCTTCTGCGCGGCCACCAACCTGGCCGTGATGGTGTTCCCCATTCCCACCTGGGGCTTTGGCCGCCTGCATCCGGCCGATCTGCCCGTGCCGCTGCTGCGCCGCATGGTGGACACGATTCCCAACATCGTCGCGATCAAGGCCGAGGGCGGCATGCCCAACTTCATGTCGACGATCGAGGTGCACCGCGAGTTCCACGAGGAGGTCGTGATCTCCGTGCCGCTGGAGTTCGAGTTCGTCCCGCTGGCCCAGCTGATCGACATTCCGTTCTGCGGCACCAACTACTCGGCCTACTACGGCCCGTGGTTGCCGAAGATGCACCGCCTGATGCGCGAGAAGAAGTTCGGCGAGGTGACGCAGGAGTGGTACCGCATCGACCCCGCGCGCAAGGCCATGAACTCGGTGCCGGTCGCCAGCAACGGGCTCATCAACCGCATGATCTGGAAGTACCAGTCGTGGCTGCAGGGCTACAACGGCGGCCCGATTCCACACCCCACGCCGCGGCTGTACCAGCGCGACATGGTGGCGTTGCGGCGCGGTCTCGAAGCTGCCGGCTTCGAGACGACGCGCGAGCCCGACGATGCCTTCTTCGTCGGCCGCCATCCGCAATGAGGCGCGACATGAAGGCGTTGCTGAAATATCCCGCGCTCTGGAAGGACGCCGCCTTCATCGGCGGCGAGTGGCTGGCGCAGTCGCCGCACGGTCGCTACGCCGTGTGCAATCCGGCCAACGGCGAAACGCTGGTGGAACTGCCCCGCCTGGGGGTCGACGCCGCCCGCGCCGCGGTCGGCGCGGCGCATGAGGCCTTCCTCGCCTGGCGCCGCACGACCGCCGACGAGCGTGCGCAATGCCTGCGCCGCTGGTACGAGCTGATCGTCGAGCACACCGACGACCTGGCACGGCTCATCACGCTCGAAGAGGGCAAGCCGCTGGCGGAAGCGCGTGGCGAGATGAAGTACGCGGCCTCGTTCGTGCGGTGGTTCTCCGAGGAGGCCCGCCGTGTGCGCGGCGAGATCATTCCTGCACCGCAGGCGAGCCAGCGCATCGTTGTCACGCGCGAGCCGGTGGGCGTGGCGGTGGCCATCACGCCGTGGAACTTCCCCGCCGCGATGATCACGCGCAAGGCAGCGCCCGCGCTGGCGGCGGGCTGCACCATGGTGGTCAAGCCGGCAGAACAGACGCCGATGACGGCCCTGGCGCTGGCCGAGCTGGCGCACCGCGCCGGCATCCCGGCCGGTGTCTTCAACGTCGTCACCGTCGCCGGTCAGGACGCACCCGCCGTGGGCGACGCGCTGTGCCACGACGCGCGCGTGCGCAAGATCACCTTCACCGGCTCCACGGCGGTGGGCAAGATCCTGCTGCGCCATGCGGCCGACGGCGTGAAGAAAGCGTCGATGGAGCTGGGCGGCAACGCGCCCTTCATCGTCTTCGACGACGCCGATCTGGATGCGGCCGTGGATGGCGTGATGGCCGCCAAGTTCCGCAACACCGGCCAGTCCTGCATCGGCGCGAACCGGGTACTCGTGCAGGCCGGCGTGTACGACGCGTTCGCGCGCAAGGTCGTTGCGCGGGTGGCGGCGCTCAAGGTCGGCAACGGGCTGGACGACGGCGTGCAGATCGGCCCGCTGATCGATACGGCGGCGGCAGACAAGTCGCTCGAGCATGTGGCCGACGCGCGCACGCACGGTGCCCGCGTGCTGCACGGTGGCCAGCGTCACGCCCTGGGCGCCTGCTTCGTCGAGCCGACCGTGCTGGCCGACATGACCCCGTCAATGCGCGTGGCGCGCGAGGAAACCTTCGGCCCGGTGCTGCCGCTGTTCCGCTTCACGACCGAGGACGAGGCCATCGCCCTGGCCAACGACACCGAGTTCGGCCTGGCGGCCTACTTCTACAGCCGCGATGCGGCACGCATCTGGCGCGTCAGCGGCCGGCTGGAGACCGGCATGCTCGGCATCAACACCGGCCTGATCTCCAACGAGGTCGCGCCGTTCGGCGGCATCAAGGAAAGCGGCCTCGGCCGCGAGGGCTCGTCGCACGGCATCGACGAATACACCGAGATGAAGTACCTGTGCTGGGACGGCCTGGGCGCCTGAGCAATCCACGATCAACGAACGACCGAACAAGGAGACAGACCATGAAAATCAAGACCATCGTCGCGGCGCTGTGTGCCGTCGCTGCCATCGGCGCGCACGCGCAGGGCGGCTACCCGGCCAAGCCGGTGAAGGTGATCGTGCCTTTCCCGGCGGGCGGGGTGACCGATATCGGTGCGCGCGTCGTGGCCGAGCGCATGGGCCAGTTGCTGGGCCAGCCTCTTGTGATCGAGAACCGCCCCGGGGCCGGCACCAAGCTGGGTACCGAGGCGGCCATCAAGTCACCGCCCGACGGCTACACGCTTTATCTCAGCAACACGAGCTATGCGATCCTGCCCGTGGTCGATCCCGCGGCCAGCTACGACCCGACGAAGGCGCTCGCGCCGGTGGGCACCATCTCCACCTACGGCCTGGCCATCGTCGTGAACCCGGCCCTGCCGGTGAAGACGCTGGGCGAGTTCGTCGAGTACGCGCGCCGCAATCCCGGCAAGCTCAACTACGGCAGCGCCGGCCTGGGCAGTGGCGTGCACTTTGCGGGCGAGCAGCTCAAGCAGATGACGGGCACCTTCATGGTCCATATCCCGTACCGCTCCACCGCGCTGGCCGTGCAGGACTTGGCCGGTGGCCGGCTCGACATGACGATGGATGGCGCCGTGAAGCCGTACGTCGATGCCGGCAAGGTGCGCCTGATCGCCGTGACCGACGTGCGGCGCGACCCGCGTTTCCCCGACACGCCCACCGTCGCGGAGGCCGGCCTGCCCGATTTCAGACAGGTGTCGTGGCTGGGACTGTTCGCGCCGGTCGGCACGCCGCCCGAAACCATTGCGCGGCTGAACCAGGCGCTCAACGACGCGGTCAAGGATCCGGGCACGCGCCAGCGGCTGGCCGACCTGGGCATGCTGCCCGTGGGCGGTGCGCCGGCAGACCTGATCCAGCGCGCGGGCGACGACCTGCAGCTGTTCCGCAAGATCGCTCGCGACACGAAGATCAAGTTCGATTGAACGGCGGGCCGCACGTGATCGTGCGGGCTGGCTGGGAAGTCCCCAATGGCTTTGCGGCCCGCGCGCGGGTAGCGTCTCCGGCTTGTCCGTCGACGCTGTTCCGCCCGCGCTGCCCATGCCTGCCTACACCCCCCAGATCCGCCTCTACCAGGACTGGCTCGCGCGCGAGCGCGGCCTGTCGTTCGACAGCTTCGATGCGCTGTGGCGGTGGTCCACCACCGACCTCGATGCCTTCTGGCAGAGCGTGTGGGACTACCTCGACCTGCAGTCGCCCACGCCCCACACGGCGGTGCTGGCGAAGGATGTGATGCCCGGCGCCCAGTGGTTCCCCGGCGCGCAGGTCAACTACGCGCAGCAGGTGCTGCGCCATGTGCAGGCCGCCGACGCGGCCGGCCAGCCGGCCATCGTGAGCAAAAACGAGCGCGGCCAGCGGCGCGAGGTGTCGTGGCCCGAATTGCGCCGCCAGGTCGCCTCGCTCGCGCTGCACCTCAAAGCCCAGGGCCTGCAGCCGGGCGACCGCGTGGCGGCGTACCTGCCCAACGTGCCCGAGACGATGGTGGCCTTCCTCGCCGTGGTGAGCCTGGGCGGCGTGTGGAGTGTGTGCGCGCCCGACATGGGCACGAACGCGGTGCTCGACCGCTTCCGCCAGATCGAGCCCACGGTGCTGATCGCCTGCGACGGCGTCACCTACGGCGGCCGCGACCACGACCGCGCGGCCGTGGTGGCCGAGTTGCGCGCGGCGTTGCCTGGCGTGCGCCACACGCTGGTGGTGGCCAACCTGGGCGGCCAGCCGCTGGCCGAGGGCTGCGCATCGTTCGCCGATGCCGTCGCGCGCAACGACGCGGAAACCGCCGCCTTCGAGCCGATGTGGTTGCCGTTCGACCATCCGCTGTGGATCGTCTATTCCAGCGGCACCACCGGCCTGCCCAAGCCCATCGTGC